>Ga0181606_10001047_pt1 | contig 23867 bp, 22 predicted proteins | sample 041ome_10_FD_132994 | JGI IMG/M metagenome (GOLD analysis project Ga0181606, IMG submission 132994) | Coastal salt marsh microbial communities from the Groves Creek Marsh, Skidaway Island, Georgia - 041412US metaG (megahit assembly) | ecosystem: Environmental > Aquatic > Marine > Intertidal... | reverse complement strand
TGATGGTCTAAATTTAATCTCTTTAGTAGTATTTCTTTTAATTTTAACCTTTGAAGATGAAATAATTTCTTCTTATCAAAAAGATGTTTACCGTAATCTAAAAGTTTACAAACAATAGGATTTGCATCAGAGGGTGAAACTTGCACCAAATCTAATGAAGCTGAACTCGCTAACTTAAGAGCTTCACTAAATGGCACAATCCCCATTTTCTCGCCATTAGCTCCAATAAGCATGACATCTTCAGCTCTTATTTTTTCATTAATAGGAGTAATATTTTTCTTTGACAAAGCTATGAGAGTACCTACGAATTAGAAGAGATTAAAATATATAACATTAATGGGTTAACAAAATTTATGTTTCGCTATATTTTGATTGATTAACTTTCATGTAGCTCTGAATTTTATACTAAAAATTATATTTGGCAATATTTATGGCTGAAGAAATGATTGCTTCCAGACACCATCAATCATATCAAAAACTTCTCTTTTGTTGATTCTTGATTCATGCCCTTTCCAAAATTCAAAATAGTATGGAGTGAATGAATAACCGCCCCAATATTCAGGGCATTTTTTTAAATTATCGCTTTCTAATGACTTATTATAGTTTTCTTGCACCTGGCTATAAGATTCAATCAGTTTTGATTGGTTAGATGAAATGGCCAATGCATTTTTTTCTTCTGATCTGTCATAAAAATATTTTTGATTAAACTCATAGGTCGTTCTTTTTATTTTAGCCCTAATTCTAATTTGAACATTAATACTATGCCAATATAATAATGCGGCTATTTGGTTATGAGAATTAAAAGAAAGTGATTTTGGAGAGTCGTAATTACTAAAAAAAATAAACTCATCATTTGAAATAAATTTAAGATTTACGTATCTTGAATCAACTTCATTTAAATCCTTGTTAAACGAAGCAATTGAAATAGCCTCGATGCCCCGTTGACCTGCATTTAAAGCCTCATCATATTTCTCTTTTAAAAGCAGATAAGGTATTTCTTGATTTAAGTTATTAAATTGAATCATTGTGTAATTCTAAATTATATATGTCTCATTGTTAATCAAGAGCTTTAAAAGCAAAATCCATAAACAAAAAAGCTGCATTATACAGCTTCTTATATCTATTTAATTTTTTTAAAAGTTGATAAACCTATTTAGCAGGTGTTAGAAAGAGCTCTAGATCAAGCCGCTCTTCTCCAATAGTTCGTTTTGTAAAAACACTGATTTTCCTAACGATTTTAGGCCCTACAGTTTACCTAAACATAGACCGCTTAAGTCTTTCAAGGATCAATGTCAAAAGACGTAATTAGTTGCCTAGGCAATTTCGGCTTTAGTGAAAAGGGGTTGAAAGGGGTTGGCATAAGGATTCAACTGCTATGTCATATCTTAGAAATTGGATCGAATAAATTGGGGCAACAAGAGTTACAACAGTTAGTCAGTAAAATTCAGCGCCTGCTTTAACTCTAAAGGTGGCTCTGGCAAATCCTTAAAAACTCTCCATGCTATTTTTGTACTTGGGATAAGAACCGTCCAAGCTGTAACAAAAATCGCCACAAAATAAATATACAGGCTCTTATTCGAGACAAACCACTCCTCAAGCGCTCCCTTATACGGAGCTATAACATTCGCGTAGAAGTCAACGGAGGCAGTTGCACCGTGCATTATCTCTTCCTCACCACGAAATATAATAGAACCCACCCCTGAGAGGCCTGGCCGAACTTGCGTGATAAGACCCTGAGTACTCTCCGAATAAGCTCCAAATGTTTGAGACGTTAGTGGCCTTGGGCCGATAACGCTCATATCACCAAAAAAGATATTCAACAGCTGGGGCAGCTCATTTATTTTGGTTTTACGCAAAAATGTGCCTACTGGCAGCACTCTAGGATCACCCTTCATGGTAACCGTACCCGTACCAATGTTAGGACTATTTTTCAGCATAGTAGCAAACTTAAATAACTTGAACTTTTGCCCGCCCTTACCAATGCGTTCCTGTAAAAAGAACACCTCTCCCTCGCCAGTGAGCCTTAGCATTATTACTATAGGCACCAACAAAGGAGAAAGGACTAATAATGCTATTCCAGAAAATAAAATATCGAAAAAACGGTCCATACTTACATCCTCTGATCTAGATATTTACCGGTCTCTTTATGAGCAAACTCAGGTAGGAGTCCAAAATACAATTTGACAATATCATCTTTGGTCCAAGTCCCTTTTTCTCTAAGAGCTTCAATTCCGTTCATAAAGTCATCTAGCTTAGTTTGATCAAAATCGGGTTGATTTTTGATAACCCCAACCGTCTCAAAACGCTTCATATCTAAATCTTCGTTATCAGTAAAAAATTCCTCAAAGTCCTTTTCACCAGTAGTATCACTTTTAAAGAAGTAGCATGGCCACTGCTTGCTAGAAATTAGTTCTTGTGCTTTATCACGCGCTTCATCCTCAGATTCACATTCATATGGTTCATAGCCTCGCTCTCTTAAATAGCGAATAGCAATTTCAGAAAAAGTAATCAGATGTAATTTCTCACTAAGTTTAGGAAAAAAGATATCTCTATTGCCCCCGAGTAGCCCAGAAAGCAAACACAACTCTCCAGATTCTTGAGGCGTTACAAAATATCGGCGAACATCATTTGGGGCTGAAAACGGCTGTTTTTTTTCAAACCGCTGGTTAAATCCATGAAGCAAAGAGCCGTCAGAAAAGGCAACATTAGCAAAACGCGCCATTGAAATACCTTGAGTTAAACTTTCACGCATCAAAAACATTTCCATAATACGCTTGCTTGCACCCATCATATTCACGGGGTTGGCAGCTTTATCTGTTGATACACAAAAATATTTTTTTGCTCTCATCTTGCTAGCTAGCTGCAAAGTCTTGGTTGTATTGAAGATATTGACCATTATCATGCGCATAAGCGTATAAGGATCAGACTCACTTCTCACATGCTTGAGCGCTGATAAATTAAACACGTAATCATAAGGGCCCTCGTTCGCCATTAACGATTCGAATTCAACTGAACCACAATCGATAGAGAACGTTTTGAAATCGCCACTCCCATATCCCTCTGTACTTCGGAGATCTCGCACTAGTTCAACCATATTGTTTTCCGAAATATCTACAACGTGAAGTACTCTGGGGTCACGCTTAAAAATCTCTTTAGTAACAGCCTGACCTATGGAGCCTGCGCCGCCAATTACAAGAAATTTTGAGTTCTTTACTTCAGATTCCAATATGTTATTGGTAATAATAATATCTGTTTCAAATAATTTTTCTGATCTACCAATTAAATTTAGAAGATTGTTATTCATAGGGTGTGTAGCTAGATTATACATTAAAAATGTACATGAAAAACTAATAATCTAATCCTGATACAGCATTATTGGTATTATTTTATAAAATTTTTTAGCTTCTATCTACATTCCAGTTAACTGAGGGTCTATTAATAAAACCAGAAAAAAAACCTATTAAAAGTGCAATCATTTTTGTTATTAATATACGAATCTTTTTAATAAATAAGAAAGCTACTGCAATAAGACTCTTTGGCATAAATAGAGTCAACGTTGTAACTATAGCTAAAATAGGCACAAACCATAAACTTAAACGAAAAAAAACTGGTATTTTCCAATATTTGCAGTTTTTATATAGCCAATTGATTGCCTGATAGTGACCAAGACTATCTCTAAATTTCTGTTTAAATGATTCAACTGTATTAAAATTTTCAACTTCAAAGGCCATGATTGCATTATCAAATATAATGCCTCCTTTAGATGAAGCGAATACAGAAATTACAAAGTCATCATTTCTTACTGCAGGAAATTTATAGATATCTTCTACACTTTTTTTAGAAACAGCATAACATGCACCATTTGCACCTGAAAAAATCCCAATTTTTGATTCAAATAAGAGCCTAAGTGAAAAACGACTAGGAGAGGTTTCAAAAAAATCTAAGCCGCTGTCATAACTTTTACATGACTTAAAATTTCCAATAAAAACTGAAGACTCTTGATGTTGCTTAAACCTACTTACAAAATTTATTAGGACATCTTTTTTAAAATAAGTATTTGCATCGCTAAGGATAAAATAATCACAACATATGTTTTCAAAAGCCCAGAATAAAGAACCGCATTTTCCTATTGAAGGTAATTTAATTAATTTAAGATTAAATTTTGAATCAATGATCTCACTTTTAACAATATCAGATGTTTTGTCATTTGAGCCATTATCTAATATAAATAAGTCAACATTAATATCATTTGAGGGTAACTCAAGATTATTAATATTATCTATCCGAGATCTAATATTTAGTTCTTCATTGAGGGTGCATATTATAATTGATATTTTCATTTAAAAATTATTTTGTGTACTTTCAATTTGCCAACGCCATGCATCCTCAACCATTTCATCTAAATCAAAGCAAGCTGACCAATTTAACTCTTTGTATGCTTTTTCAGGATTTGCCCAGCATTCAGCAATATCCCCACTTCTCCTAGAGCCTATTTTAAATGGTATTTTTTTTCCAACAACTCTCTGAAACTCCTCCAAAACCTCAAATACAGAATATGCTTTTCCAGTTCCCAGATTCCAAATATCAACTCCTTTGTTTCTTTCAACCCATGCTAAGGCAGCAATGTGACCATCTGCTAAATCTAATATATGAATGTAATCACGAACCCCTGAACCATCTGCAGTTGGGTAGTCATTACCATGAATAAGTAAATAATCTAAGTCACCAGTAGCTACATTTGCTATGTAAGGAAATAAATTATTTGGCGTACCACTTGGCAATTCACCAATCTTTCCACTCTTATGCGCGCCTACTGGATTAAAATATCGTAATATAGCTATAGACCATCTCTCATCTGATTTAGCCAAATCAGTTAATATTCCCTCAACCATTAGCTTAGATCTACCATAAGGATTTTTAATTTCTCCTAACTTAGATGTCTCCGAAATTGGCATTTGCTTAACTTCGCCATAAACGGTAGCAGATGAGCTAAAGACAAAATTAAAAACATTAGCATTATTCATAGCTTCTAAAAGCGTTAAAGAGCCAACAACGTTATTGTAAAAATAATTCAAAGGTTTACTAATACTATGTCCAACAGACTTTAGGCCTGCCAAGTGAATTACACACTTAAAGTTATATTTTAAAAATAATTTATCCAAGAAAATTCTGTCATTAATACTACCTTCATAAATAACAAGATTTTTAGAATACATCTCTTGCATGTCGATGATTTCGTATACTTTATTAATGCTAGTAGGTGAGCTATTGGAATAATTATCAAGAACTACGACATGGTTTCCAGCTTCTATGAGTTTAACTAAAAGGTGACTGCCTATATAGCCAGCGCCTCCAGTAACTAATATGCTTTCCAAAATATTTCCTGATTAAAAATATACAATTTTTTTGATTTAACTACTTAATTATACATTAATTCAAAGGGGTGGTTATTTGGATATTTATATCGGCAAATTCATTCTTCGAGGAACAATGGAATAGATATAATTAAATAAATTTCTTATATACAAAATAAAATGGTCTCTCCACCAAAACCAGTCGTGCAATCTAAATAAAACTCGTAGTCATCTCTTATAGAATTAATTTGATTAGGGATTACCAATAAATCATCCCATAAATGATATACACTTATAGCAAGTTTTGGTTTGAATTGAAGAATTGTTTTTTCTGCACCTTTAATAGCTTCTCTTTCAGCGCCTTCAATATCCATCTTTATAAAATCAATCTTAGTAAGATTTTCTGAAGTTTGAAAAGTGTCGATGGTTATTGAAGTAGTCTTATATGGAGTCTTATAGTCAACCAATCTCGCACCAGGGCTGGGATCAGTAGTGTAAAAATCTTTTCCATCGCAATTGTATAATGCCTTGTGAACTGATGTAATATTGTTTAAATGAGGGTTTATATCTATTTGTTTATCTAAAGCGTTAAATGCATCTTGAAGTATATCAAATGCATACAAGCGCCCTCCTTTCTTAGGATCAGAAAGGCTTGCTAAATATGCAGAAGTATCTCCCCAGCCAACTCCAGCATCTATTACAACATCTCCAGGTAGAACTGATATAGTCTTTTGATCATTTTTGTAACTATAGCACCTGCTTGTTTCTATAGTGTTTAAAACTGTTGGAGCTGTATATAATGAAATATTTGAATTACTTAAATTAATTTTTTTAAGAATCCATTTATAAACTGGCAAAGACTCTTGCTCCTCTAAAATCTTATCAGAACATTTTTCATATGAATCTACAAAATCTTTAGTAAAAGATTGAAGAGATATTCTATCTTCACCAAAAAATTTTATTAACAAAATTTCACAAAAAAGTTTTCTAGAATACTCATCAGATAATAAGTTAAAAGAGGATTCAAATTCCAGATATTCATTAGGCAAGACAAAAGATGAGTTGGTTTTGAGTTTTGTCTTTAGTGAGTATGAAGAAACCATCAAGAATTCACGCAACTTTTTAAGTTGCTTTTTGATAATATTTTTTTTGTTGTTGAATTGAATATCCTCTGAATCATCTAAAGTATGCCTCGCATCCCTTCCCCAACTAAAGTAGTCTTTTTGTGACACTTTTGTGTTTAACTGATTATGAAGTACTTGAGATATATATTCTTTAAAATCTGGCTTTGTCATAACTGTATATTATCACAATTTAAAAAACTGAAACTTAATTATATAGAATCTTAAAGAACCATGATTGCTTTAAAAATTATAGAATTATAGAAATGTTAAATGATTTACTTTAAAAGTATTTTGATGATTAAGAAAAATCAACAAACTAATTAAAAAATTAGTTTTTAATTTTGATCATTGCATTCTTAAATTTTTGAATAATGCGAAAAAATAAAATTTCTTATCTTTGCCATGTTTTTAGTTCCGATAAATGCTTGAATAATGCCTTTTAATATCAATGAAATTGATTTAGCTAAACAAAAAATTATGTTTTTATTCATCATTCTCCATAAAATATATGTCTCTCGAATATTTCTAAAACTTGCTACAGAAGATACTCCATTTAAATCATAGTAAGTTAATGGTTCATTAATAATGATGTATTTGCTCACTTTTCTTGCTTGCGAAAAAAAAGCTTGGTCAGAGATAATATCAAATGACTCATTGTAAAAGCCCAATTTCTGATAGATATTATAGTGAACCAGTGACGATTGATGGGGCCAAAGACTGCTTTTTGTTGGTGAAAATCTATAACTCATTTCGCCATCATAGCCTGACAATTGATCAAAAATAAAAATTTCTATATGCGGATTAGTATCTAAATGTATTGATATTAATTTTCTTGCAGATGGTAGATATCTGTCACCACTATTTAGTACTTGAATAAAGGCATTATTACATTTTAAGAGACCTTTATTCATTGCAGAGTAAACCCCATCAGGTTCATACCAGAAATACTGAATTTTAAATTTTACTTTCCTAGAATTACAAAAATCTTTAATAAAGTTTTTATCTGATGAGCTATCTATTATTATTAACTCATCACCATCTTCTAATTGGTTTTTAATACTTTCAAATGTGCTAAAAAATTCATCAAAATCATTAAAAACAGGGGTAATTACAGAAATTGAATTAGGATAAATTTTATTCATTTTTTAAATACTTAATAATGACCTATATGATAAATTAAAAAATTATATTGACTTAATAAAAGTACTTATTTTAACTATGTTTATGTTCTTAATTGGTATTATCTTATTATAAAGATAAATTTCATAGCATTGTAGAATCCATGGTCTAAATAATATTTGTAAGGCTATTTAGCTCTCTCAATATAAAAAACTAATTTTAACTTCTCTGTTTTCCTAAAATATAGGATAGGAAAATTATTATTGGCACTGACCAAAGATTATGAAGAAAAAAACCATAAATTAAAACCACAGAACCAAACCATATTGGTAGAAACTTATATACTAAATAAATAAATAATAATAAGTAAATTGCTCCATACTGAGCTCCTTTTTGAATAAAAGAACTATGCGGTTGAAATTGAATAATATCTAAAACCTGATCATAGTTAGCAACTCCAAATAAAAAACTCTTTAATGATGATGTCCACTGAGAAAACCATAGTTCAGAAATTTCCAATCTTTTATCTGTTGAAGAATCTGCAATTATTAATAATCTGCTAGCATCTTCTAAATATCCAGAATTTGTAATAAGGTTATTTTCTAGTAAGTATGCTAAAACAGCTAAACCATTTGATACAAACATAAATATCATGAAAGTCGTCAAAAATAATAAAACTTTGAAGTTTCTAAAATAATAATAATAAAAAGTAATTAAAGTCATTAATAAAAGTGTCCTAGAGCTTCCAATGTATAAGTTTATAAAGATAAAAATTAAACATATGAGTTGATATTTTTTTAAAGCCAAGGCTAAACAAAATATAGTTAATAAAGTAAATCCAGAAAAATTAACTTCACCACCATATAAACCTACTCGAAAATTACTACCAAATGATAACCAAATACCAAATAAAGTCCCAAAAAATATGTATAAGATTCCATAATTTAATAAATATGAATTTTGGTGCTGATGCAATAAATTCTTACCATGAAATAGTAAAAAAAATAACAAAATAATATTCACTAAATAAACATAGTTCAATAAAGATAATGAACTCAGTCCAAAAAAGAAAATAAAAAATAATGTATAAGTAATTTTTTTTCTATCAAATTTTATTTCATTAAATTTTGTTATGAGCAAAATGGGTATAAACAACCATGGCGAAAACCAAGAAAGCGCTAATGGTATATTATTAATTTTCAAAATAAATTGTAGATATAAAATTAAAAGCTATCATACATCCTTGATAATATTATTAAAAACTTCAAGGTATTTTTTTGTTACATCCTCACTGTTGAACTTCGATATAATAGATTGTCTAGGGTTTCTTCTAACACCATTATTCAGAATCCACTCAATACCCTCTGCAAAAGATTTTATAGAGAACGGCTTTGCTAGATAACCATCCTCCATGTGCGTTATCAAATCTGAATTGCCTCCAATATCAAATGATACAACTGGGGTAGAACATGCCATAGACTCCATAATTGTATTTGAAAGATTTTCTTGCTTGCTTGGAACTAAAACTAAATCTGCAGAACTATATATAAGCCCCATAACATCATCATCGTTTACTCGACCAAAATTAATTACAGGTACGTTAAAAAAATCATCCATTTTTGAATTAGTGTCTCCAAAAATTCCAATTGTAATATCGCTTGACAACATTTTTACTGCTTCAACAATGAATTTAAATCCCTTATTCCAATCAGTTTTTGGGCTTAAAGCGCCAAAAATTATTAGCTTATTCGGTTTAATTTTTAACTTTTTCCTTGCAATATTCTTTTCAGTATTAATAAAGACATTGGTATCAATTGTATTGCCAATCACACTTTTATTTATTTTAGGCAAAGTAATTGATTTATTGGCTGATTCAAGCAACCAATTTGAAAGACAAATTAAATGTATCATATTTGATTCATTTAATTTATTTAGAAATAATTTCTTTTTTAACAGATTTCTACTACTTAAATCATTTTTTTTGTTTGAGTTAAGTGTGGGGCAATTTCCACATCCATTCTTATACTTATTGCAACTGCCAAAAACATGACAACCACCAGTCAACAACCAGTTATCATGAAGTGTCCAAACAATTGGCGCTTCAATCTTCAAGATGTCTTCAAAACATAGCATGCCACCATTTATCCAGTGCAAATTTACAATATCAGGCTTGATTTTATTAATTTCTTTTACCAAGCCTGGATTAGGCAATATAGGGCTACTAAAAGCATGAGATATTTTTTTGTGATGGCATAAAGAATATAATCTCTCTAATTTTGGTCTGAAGACATCAAAGATTTTAGAAAATAAATCTGATTTCTGAATAACATTTACATTTGAAGTACCTTTATGTAAACATAAAAAATATGAACTTAAACCATTTTTTAAAAACGCGTTGTGAAGCCTTAACGCTGCCCGAGCAGCTCCTCCTTTTGAATCTGATGAATTAATTATTAAAATTTTCATCTTGTAAAATAGGCTTCATGGGACTAGTTAAAAAAGAGTCTTTTAAAATAATTTAGAAATCGTTCGATCGTATAATTAGTTAAGTATGCATCTATTTTTGATATTAGTTTGTGATCTACTTTAATTTCATTAAACATCAGATTTTCTGAAAATGAGTTCATATATTTTTGCGACTTATAAATCTCATGCATTTTTAAGTTTTCTGAACAATGTTTTCCAGAGCCATCATTACCCATATTTCTTACCAACGTCTCTTTGGGGAAAACTGAATACATATCATTTTTTATCTGATAAAAGCACATATATGAATCTGAAGTTATCATTCCATTTTTAATGCATTGTTTAAGATGATTGCGCAATGTTCGATTTTTAATACTTTTAACATTTGAACTATTTTTAAAAAAATTAGAGATTTCATTAATATCAAAATTTAAATTTTCATATTTTTCTTTCCATGTTGCCCAACCCCAAGCGCTAAAACCATTGTATAAGAACTGTTGATTACTTACGCGTGCATTATTAATAGGGTACATATATCCACAAATTGATAAGATTGATGGATTGTCTTTATAAGTTTTTAAACCATGATTCATAAAAGATAAAAAATTTTCTGAAAATTCATTGTCATCTTCTGAAGTAATAACACAGTCATATTTTTTAAATAAATAATCACGTGCTTCAAGAAAGTTCCTTCTGCTTCCATAATTTTCATTACGCTTGATAACTTCTACTTTCTGAAAACCATCTATTTCATTAATAAATTCCTTAATTTCTAAATAGTCTTCAACATAAATATCAGAGGGAGGAAAATCAAGGGCTATATATAAGGGTGTATTTGAAGCTCCTTTGCATTTTGCTAAGGATTGTATGCAGTTTTTAAAGAGTTTTTTTCTATTTAGGGTAGCAATTAAAACTGGAGCATATTTCATAATTTTAAAAACTTTCCTTCATATTTATAAAAGACTAACATTAGTATAGATGCTAAACCTATAGAGAAAGTTATACTAAAAAAGTGGTATAAGAAAAATTGGTCATAGTCTTTAGGCATCAATAAATTTATAAAATAAAATCCAATTAAAACAATAAGAAAGTTTATTATTACATCTTTAAGTAACCATTTCATATGGTAATTTCTTATGAATTTGTTGTGAATAAACCAAGTCCATGCTAGAAACCAAATCAATCTTATGATCATAAAAGTCATAGCGCACGCCTCTACACCATAATTTATTGCTATATAAATAATTGCTGGCGTTTGTATAAGAAAAGAAATAGTAACTCCTTTAATATGCCAACTTAAATTTCCCAGACTATATTGCAATAAATACTGCATACCGGCTATAACAATAAAAATGTTTCCAGCTGTATAATATATTAAGATATTGCTCGACCATTCAACTAAATCATTATTATCTGTCATTAGCAATAACAAATAATCTGAATGATAAATTAAAATACAAAATACTAAAGTTACCATTATTGTTAATGTTCTAGTGCATTTGCTATATTCAGCTTTAAAAATATCATCCTGATTATCTGCAATAGCCCTTGTAAACCTTGGAATAAATGCTTGAGTAATAGGAGCAGATAGTTGAAGAACTATACTTGCTAACAAAGTTAATACTGATAAGTATCCGAATTCTCTTAAACTTAATGTTGATGAAAAAATAACTTTATCCAATTGAGTCATTAACATCCAAAGTAATGTTGAATAAAAAATTCCTAAAGCAAATGGCCCTATTCTTTTTAACTCAATAAGATCTATTGTTATGATTTTTTCTATTTGTATCAAGCCTTTTGTAACTCTATAGAATCTGAGCATAAAAAAGCTTGCTTCTAGTATTGCTACAACTAATTGATATTGAAAAAATTGTACAACATCATTTGTTATAAAGATTAGAAGAATTAAACCTCCAAGATATCTAATTAAATTTAATGTAATACTTATTAAACTTAAAGCGACTTGATCTTCTAGACCAATTAAACTGCTTTTATAAATAGCTACAAAAAATTTAAAGCATATCTGAAATACCATAAGCTTCAGACAGATACTAGTTACTGATAAAGGCAATTCACTATCACCTATCCATATGTTAGCTAATTGATTTGATCCATAAGACATAAAGATCATAAATATTATTGAAATTAAGAAAAGAATACTTTCAATTGATCTCAGCAATATACTAAATTGTTTAAAAAGTTGTTTATCATTTCTGCAGTATGCGATTTCTCTTGATAAAGTTTGGCTCATACCTCCATCAAGCAATGCAAGCCATAATTGCAAAACAGAAAAAATACCAATTAAACCAAACTGACTCGGCCCTAAATACTTCATATATAATGGCAGGGCTAAAATATTTAAAAAAGCTGCAAAAAATTGATTTGTATAGTTAGCTAAAATGTTCTTTTTTAATAATGATAGCTTTGTAAACATTGAATGAATCTAACCAAGTTTAATGACCGATGTGTTTAATAAATTTTTAAATGGATACGACTGTGATGTATAAACTTGAGCTTTATTTAATTTAATTGAAATAACACCAGCCCAAAATGAAAATGTAGAATTTGAAAGAAATAATATATTTGATCTGCATAGGGTCAGAAAGTCATCTTTTGCAGACTTTGATTCTCTAATAACAATGTCTTTAGAAAAGTTAAAGATTTCTGATACAAAATCTTTATCATTAGTTACTATTTGTATATTTGTTTTAATATGAGAAGCTAATTTTAATAATTCATATGCTTCATTGCGGTTTATGGGTAATACCTGAGACTCAGTTCTATGTTTATATAAAAAGTCGCCTCCTCTTATATGGGCAATAAAGCTTTTAATCTCATCACTATGGTGTATTTCTAAAGAATTAATTATAGAGCTTGCAATAACATCTATTGAATTTTTACTAATATGTTTCTCTGATTGAAAATAACCAACATCAACAAATTTAAATTGAATTGTTTTATTTTGATTTAAAACAGTATCAAAAAATATATTTACTTTAAATTTTTAAATCAAAAATATCAGAGCCAAAAATACTATTTGATAGAAGTTTACTTCTTTTATAGGAATATTGAGTGTTTTAGTAATATTTTCTATGTCTAGCCAGTCTTCATGTTGAGTAAATCCTATTAGTTTATATATAATAGTCTTAAACCTAGTGAGCCTGACAACACAAACATCGTATCCCATTTCTTTCAAACTATAAGCTCTGGCAAGCTGAAAAAGTTGATTTCCTAAGCCACCCATGAGAAAAACACTTATACGGTTTTTAATATTCATAACTCAAATAACCTATTGACTATTTTCTAATAAGATCTATGTTTTTTATAAACCATCCATAGGTATTTTCTATACCTTTTTTTAAATCATAGGCAGGCGACCAGCCTGTGGAACGAATTAAAGAGCTATCCATTAGCTTCCTGGGTGTGCCATCAGGTTTTGAAGTATCCCATTCAATACTACCATCATATCCAACTATTTCTGATATAGTTTTAGCTAGCTCTTTGATGCTAAAGTCAATACCAGATCCAGCATTAAAATGTGAAAGCATTTGAGATGTTTTTGATAAATAGGTCTCTTGGCTTAAATTCATTAAATGGTATGAGGCAGCAGCCATATCATCGACATGCAAAAACTCTCTCAGCGCAGAACCTGTCCCCCATAAAGTTACTTTTGGATGTTTGTATTCTTTAGCCTCATGAATTCTTCTGATAAGGGCTGGAATAACATGACTATTTTCGAGATTAAAGTTATCTCCTGGTCCATATAAATTTGTTGGCATTATGCTTCTATAATCTGTTTTATATTGCCTGTTATAACTCTCACACATTTTGATGCCAGCTATTTTTGCAATGGCATAGGGTTCATTTGTTTCCTCTAAATATCCATTTAATAATTCACTTTCTTTTATTGGTTGTTTTGAGTATTTAGGATAAATACAAGATGAGCCTAGAAATAATAACTTATTAACACCAGATTGATATGAAGAATTTATTACGTTGTTTTGAATCATTAAATTCTTATAAATAAATTCTGCGGGATATTTGTTATTTGCATTAATTCCTCCAACCTTTGCAGCAGCAAGATATACCTGATCAAATTTTTCATTGTCAAAGTAGTCCTGAACAGCACTTTGATTAGTTAAATCTAGGTTTTTGCTTGATATGGTAATAGGGTTTATATTTTTATTTTTTAAATGACGAGATATTGCTGATCCAACCATGCCATTATGCCCAGCAATAAATATTTTAGTAGTCATTGCTATACTTCGAATTGCACTGGTACATCATACCCACTATCTTTAAGCAATTTAATTCGCTTTGCCTCTTTGAGATCTGCATTTATCATTTCTGAACACATTTCTTGTGCAGTAATTTCAGGAACCCAACCTAACTTATTTTTTGCATTAGATGGGTCTCCAAGCAAAGTTTCGACCTCTGCTGGCCTAAAATATCTAGAATCAACTTTTACAATTTTATCCCCAACTTTAAAACCAGGAGTATCATCGCCATTAATTTTTTTAACTACTGCATATTCATTTTCAAGCTGTCCCTCAAATTCTATTTCGATACCTAGCTCTGCAGCAGACCATAAAATAAAATCTCTAACTGAATATTGTAAGCCGGTGGCAATTACAAAATCTTCCGGAATTTCCTGTTGGAGCATCATCCATTGCATTCTTACATAATCTTTAGCATGGCCCCAATCCCTCAGAGCATCCAAGTTACCCATATATAAACATTTTTCAATGCCTTGAGAAATATTGCTGAGACCTCTAGTTATCTTTCTTGTAACAAAAGTTTCACCCCTTCTAGGCGATTCATGATTAAACAGAATACCATTGCAAGCATACATGCCGTAAGATTCTCTATAATTTACTGTTATCCAGTATGCATATAGCTTTGCTGCAGCATAGGGCGATCTTGGATAAAATGGAGTAGTTTCTTTTTGAGGAATTTCCTGCACCAGGCCATATAACTCTGAGGTTGATGCCTGATAAAATCTTGTATTGCTTTCAAGGCCTAGAAAACGAATAGCCTCTAATAAACGCAGTGTTCCAATTGCATCAACATCTGCTGTATATTCTGGAGATTCAAAACTAACAGCCACATGTGATTGAGCTCCTAGATTATATACCTCATCAGGCTGAATTTCTGAAAGAATTCTAGTCAAATTAGAGGAATCCGTTAAATCACCATAATGCAATAAAAAATTTTGATTATTTGTATGAGGGTCTTCATAGATATGATCAATTCTTTGAGTATTCAATGAGGATGCGCGTCTTTTAATACCATGAACCTCATAGTCTTTTTTTAGCAAAAACTCTGCTAAGTAAGATCCATCTTGTCCAGTAATTCCAGTAATTAAAGCTCTTTTTCTCATATTTTTTTCTCAATCACTATTATAAATCTTTTCCTAATATGTTATTTCAAGTTAAGTATAGAACATCCAAAACCAGTTTTACCAAATCCATTTCCATTATAAAAACAAATTAACCTATTTTTTTGCTTTATTATATATGGGTATGCAATAGCTTCTGAGTCCCAACCAGATTGAGATAAATCCATACCATATAGCTCTTGTCTATCCCAATTAACCCCATCGCCTGAAACTGCATAACCTGCACGATAACTATTACTTGAGTCGGTTCTAAAACCAATGATGCTTCTTTTGCTAAACCACATGTGATATTTACCATTACAAAATAAAACCGATGGTCTAGCAACTGCTTCAAATTCATTTTCAGGACTGATAGCTGAAATATCATTCCTGACCCAATCAATTCCATTTGATGACTCTGCATATTTAATGTGATAAAAAATTTCAGGCTTCTCATTGATTATTTTCCATGTAGAGCCTGATGTGTACCACATTTTCCATGAGTCGCCTTGTTTAATTACATCTACAGCTCCAGTGTAGTATGGTTCAATCTTATTTCTATCTAAAATAGGACCATCAAATAAACGACTAAAGGTCATACCATTATCTTTACTGATTGATATACCAATAGAATTTCTAGTATGAACTGTCGTACTTGGGTTCCATCCGATGTGATACATATATAGTGAATTATCTACTTTAACAACAGAACAAACATTGGCACCAGAGTCATCAAAAGCTCCAATTTTACCAATATCAAGAATAGGTTTATCGTGTATGTATTTTATATTTGTTAAGTTTTCAGCATCTATGTCTATAAATGTAGTTCTGGTCTTCCCCTCCCAACATCTAGTCCCAAAGAAAACCCTAATAGTGTTGTCATCTAAAATTATAGGAGTAGGCTTATGACAGTGAGAATGATCAAAGCCATTAGAGCCATTTGGAGAATAAACCATGCCTAGCTTTTCCCATCCAGAATTTAATTTAATGTCCATCTACGTGGATTTTAATATAAACAATGGACGATTTAGAAATTCACCAAGAGAATCATAACGTTTAATATTTTCTGAGTTCATTTTATCGTAAATAATTACATCGTCTTTTTGGAATGGTATACCAATTTCTATTATTTCAAAGATTCCGGATGAAGCATTTTTAACAAAACTAATAACCTCTTCTTTAATACCTTTCTCAAAAAGATTCTTTTCTCTATCTCCTTTCCAACAATAACCCATTTGAAAAATAAGAACATTAGTAATACTTGCCATACTTTTTAATTGTTCCGACATTTGTTTCTTTGCTTCATCTTTTGAAATTTCTTTATTACCATAGTCATCTCCCAAATGATGGAGAACATTTAGCAAAAAAGTTACATCATAATTATGTTCAATTTCATTTTTAAATTTAAAATAATCATTAGTAATTATGACTTTATCTTCATATTCAAGAGCTTTTGCTGCCATTTTTACAAAGTCTGAATGCTCTTTATTTCCTTCATAGTGATGAACCAGATTCGCGCCTTTTTCAAGAGACTCAAATGAAAAATATCCTGTATTACCACCAATATCTAGTACAGATTTATTTTCAAAATCAATATAATCTGTAACAAAATTGAATCTTTCTAATTCATGCCTGGTTTTAACCACAATTTGGTCATTAGAAATTATTTCTGTTAGTTTTTTTGAAAGAATTTGGTAGTTAGAGTGTTTTGTATTTTTTTCATACAATTCTTTAAGTTGTTCTATATAATTCATTTTGTGAGCTCCTCAAGGAAAACATCAATAGTATCCTCTCTTTTATAAACATCATTAGTTATCCACTTATCAAGTTTTAGAAAATCTTCATAAGTGCATATTGTACTGGCCTGACCATTTGTAATGCTTTTATAAAAGCCACCAAACCAAAAGTATGAAGTATCTTTTGTTTTTTTAAAACTTGGTCGAGAATAGATAAAGCCATAGTCGTAAAGCAATGCTTCAAAAAAATTAGCATTTGCATCAACGAATAACTGAGAGGGCCCCCAGAATCTTGGATTTGCTTCAATCATATAATCTTTATTATCATAAATTTTTAACTCGACCATTACTAAACCAAAAAAATTTTCTGACTTAAATAAATGTTCGAATTTTACACTAATTTCATTAAGATGATAGTCCGAAGTTTTTGCTGCAAGCATTGACTTACCCTCGCCTTGCTGCATTATATTTTCTTGAGAAAACTTGTAGGCTATTCCGTTTTGATCAAAATAATATAATAAGTATTTACTTTTTCCCTCGATATATTCTTGATAGTAAAATGCAGTTATATCATGGCATTTTGCAAAATCATCTTTTTGTTTCTTGTTAAAAATTAAAACAGGGTTATAAATTTTATTGCCATTTGATTCATACTCTTTAGGCTTAGCAACAAAGGGTGGTATTGTTGAATTGTAATCAGCAAATTCCTTAGGAACATTTATGTCATATTGTAAGCATAAGTCTGAAAAAGACTTCTTATTTGAAATTAATTCATAAAGACTTTGTGAAACAACAGGCATTATGGCATTTATTTTATTAAGCTCAGCCTGGTATTTTAGAAAAAATCTTATCAGCGCTTCAGTTGAGGGTGCTATTAATACTTCATTAGCATTAAATTTCTTTTTGACAAAATTAAGAGCATCTTCAACAAAATTTATCTCAAGACTTGGACTTGAGCGTGTTATCAATACATTATCTTTATATTTGGTTTTAAAAATTAGATCAGAATTATCTCTTGCTATAACTGCATATCTTATTTTTTTTTTTTCTAATGTTCTAATAAAAGAAATTACTGCTCTGTCGTTATAGCCTGAAAATATAACAATAACTTTATTTGCATTCATCTAAATTACCCTATCTTTTCATCAATATATCAACCAATCTCTTGCTTGATGATTTCTGTTATTTTTTTAATTTCTATATCTTTTAGACCGACATATAATGGTAAGCATAAAATCTTGGAGCTTATTAATCTAGAATTAGCCATAGTTTCTTTATTTTGAAAACAACTTACGGTATCAAGAGAAGGATTAAAATATCTTCTTGGAAATATTGAGTTTTTATTTAATGCTTTTTCAATTTTTAATAATTCTTTTTCATCCTTAAATTCAACAGGAAAATAACTATAGTTATTTGATGATTTACCATCATATTCTTGAAAACTTAAATAACCATATAATTCATCCTTATATTTTTCAGATATTTCTCGCCTAATATTTATAATTTTATCGATATCACTGAATACAGCAAGTCCCATTGCAGCTTGAAATTCATTCATTTTTGCATTTATACCAATATGTTGTATTTCTTTATTATTATTAAATCCAAAATTAATTTGTGCACGAATCTTATATGCCAGCTCGTCATTATTGGTTACCAATGCCCCTCCCTCAATGGTATGAAATAACTTTGTTGCATGAAAACTTAGTGCACTAATATCTCCATATTTCAGAATACTTTTTTTATTGTAATTTACACCAAAAGCATGCGCAGCATCATATACAACCTTAAGATTATGTTTACTTGCAATTTTTTGTATCTCTTCAACATTACAAGGGTTACCATAAACATGGACAGGAACAATACCAGTAGTTTTTTCAGTTATTACTGATTCAATTTTTTTTGTATCGAGATTGTAAGAACTTGGATTAATATCTGAGAAAAGTGGTTTGATACCTTCCCATATTAATGTGCTTGATGTCGCAACAAAACTGAAAGGACTTGTAATTGCCTCCTCTTTAAATTCAAGTGATTTATAAGCAATCTGAAGGGCTAAAGAACCATTAGCTACACAAATTACATGTTTAATATCAAAGTATGCTGCCAGCTTTTCTTCAAGCTCAATTAGTAGTGGACCATTATTGGTTAAATTTCCAGAACTTAGTATTTGATCAACATATGATTGATATTTTTTTTTATCTGGCAAATAGCTTTTGGTAACTGGAATCAATTGTCTTCTCTAAGTAATAAATTTTTTAAATATTTGCCATACACATTTTCTGGCCACGAGCTCGCAATTTGTTCAAGTTTACTTTTATTTAACCAGCCATTACTGAATGCTATCTCTTCTAAGCATGCAATTTTATAGCCTTGACGTTTTTCAATAGTCTCAACAAATAAAGATGCTTCTAGAAGATTTTCATTAGTTCCAGTATCAAGCCAAGCAAAACCTCTACCCAATAGTTCAACATTAAGTCTACCTTGTTCTAAATATAGCTTATTAAGCGATGTAATTTCTAATTCACCTCTCGATGAGGGTTTAACTCGTTTTGCTAATTCAATTACATCATTATCATAAAAATATAAACCTGTGATTGCAAAATTAGAATTCGGTTTTGATGGCTTTTCATCAAGGGATATAACGCGTTTATTTTCATCAAAACTTACTACCCCAAATTGCTCAGGAGTATTCACTTGATATGCAAATAATGTTGCTCCAGTTTTATGCGATACAGCTCTTTTCAAGATTGGACTAAACCCATGGCCCCAGAAAATATTATCACCAAGAACAAGACAAACATTTTCATCACCAATAAATTTTTCAGCAATTATAAATGCCTGAGCTAAGCCATCTGGATTTTTTTGCGTTGTGTAGGACAAATTGATGCCAAATTGAGACCCATCCTCTAACAAACGAATAAAACCTGATTGATCTTGAGGAGTTGTTATTATTAAGATATCTTTTATGCCAGCTAACATAAGAACAGATAAAGGATAATAAATCATTGGTTTGTCATAAATAGGCAACAACTGTTTAGAAATCCCTTTTGTTGTTGGATGCAAGCGCGTACCGGAACCTCCTGCTAAAATTATGCCTTTCATGTTTGAGACCCCAATCTTTCTCTTTTTTTATAGTCGCCATTATTTACGCTAGCAGACCATCTTTTATTATCTAGATACCATTTAACAGTCTTGTATAAACCAGAATCAAGTGTTTCTAGAGGAGTCCAATCCAAATCCTGTTGGATCTTTGTTGCATCAATAGCATAACGAAGATCATGCCCAGGCCTATCAGCCACGAATTTAATCAATGAATCGTATTTAATGGAGGTAGGAACAAGTTGATCTAAAATTGAACATATCATTTTAACTATATCTATATTTTTTTCTTCATTGTGGCCACCAATGTTGTACGTCTCTCCAATTTTTCCTTTTGTTGCAACTAAAAAAAGAGCTCTGGCATGATCTTCAACATATAACCAGTCACGAATTTGATTTCCATTACCATAAACCGGTAAGGGCTTTTTATCTAAAGCATTAAATATCATTAATGGAATCAGCTTTTCCGGAAACTGGTATGGACCATAATTATTTGAACAGTTACTTACTATTGTAGGTAGAGAAAAGGTTCTGTTCCATGATCTTACTAAGTGATCACTGCTTGCCTTGCTTGCGCTATATGGTGAACTTGGTTTATAAGGTGAATGCTCTGTGAAAAGAGATTTATTTGAATTTTTAGTATCTTCAAAATTTAGATCTCCATACACCTCGTCTGTTGATATATGATGAAATCTAAAATGTTCTTTATTCTTATCATCTAGTTCTGACCAATATCGTCTAACCTGCTCAAGCATCACAAATGTTCCAATAATATTATTTTCAATAAAAGTTTTTGGGTTATCTATAGAACGATCAACATGTGATTCTGCTGCTAAGTGCATAACAATGTTTGGTTTATGGAGTTTTAAAATATTCTCAACAGATTTTTCATCGCAAATATCACCATGAACAAACTTATAACGGCTACTTTTTTCAACATTAGCAAGAGAATCTAGATTTCCAGCATAGGTTAATTTGTCTAAGTTTATTACTGTGTGTTCAGTATGTTCAATGATATGTCTTATTACAGCTGAGCCAATAAAACCAGCTCCACCTGTTATTAGAAAAATAAGTTTTTTACTATTTTTCATTTTACGCATTTAAATCTTTTAAAAATAATCATAATGATTACTTTTTTCTTAAAAGATTATATTCTTGTCTAAAATGAATTAAAAAAGCAATAAATAATGAGAAGATGCCCCCCAAAAATGTTCCAATAATACAAATAATTGCCCTGTTTGGTTTTATTTTAATTTCAGGTACTATTGGTGGATCAATAACCTTATAAATATAATTATCGTTTGATGATGCGAGCATTAAAATTTGCATTTGTTGTTCTAAAAGCAAAAAAGAAACCTCATTGATAGATTGAATATTATTAGAATTAGTTAAACTATTAAGATAATCGATTGAATTTTTTGCATTATTTTTATCTTCCTCTCTCATGCTTTCATTAATTTCTTCAATAATAATTTGGACCCATTTTTGAGATATGTATGGAGAAAAATGCTCTATAGAGATATTTACAAATTGCGTTTTTGCACCTTCATTAACAAATAATATTTTCTTGAAAACCTCATAAGCTTCTTGATCAGACGGAATTTTTGTATATGGATATTGAACATTCCTAACCCATGCATTTTTTTCAGCATCAAATAAACTTTTTTTGTAAACTATTTGATTTTTCAGAGGGAGCCACTTATCTACAGCCATCAGATTTTCAAGTTTGATATTTGGTAAAAAGAAATTTGAAAAAAATTCAAAAGACTTTATTCTCTCTATGGCCTCTTTGCTTTTAGAAACTTGATTATTTGGCAATGTTATTCCAGCAAATGAAGCTATTGGAGATAGCGTTCCAATTTTTGATGAAAGTGAGTCTTCTTGTGCCTCTGGCAGTAAAAGAGCATTTGACTTATATATATTTGGGAGACTAAGAGAATATGCCACAGATAAAATCGCTGAAACAAAGGTGATAGCTATTACAATATTTTTCTTTTTCCAAATTATTGACAGTATATTTTTAATATCTATTGCATCTTCATACTGATTGATATTGTTTAAATTTTCGTCCATTTTTGAATGTATTTACAATATTTTTTATGGTCACCAAGCTAAATCCATGTTAACACCATAATTTTTATGTGTATATAAGCATGAATTAAAAGGAGTTTAGATAAAATAAGTAAATGGTACCCGAGGCCGGACTTGAACCGGCACGATATTTCTATCGAGGGATTTTAAGTCCCTTGTGTCTACCAATTCCACCACTCGGGCAAACTTATATATTCTCCTTTAAAATACTTTTAAGTACAATAATTATAGCATTAAACTGGAGGCTGAATCCGGAATCGAACCGGAGTGAACGGCTTTGCAGGCCGCTGCATAACCACTCTGCCATCCAGCCATTTTTAAAGAAAGCATTGTATAACAATTTATAAAAAAATTGTTTTATTTTTCAGGTGAATAGTATTCTGTTCTTTCAATGTCCTCTTCGACACACTCTTCTCCATACTGAATTTCAATAAGGTGACATGTCTCCTCGAAAGGATTTGTAATTTGATGCCATTCACCTAGTGGTACTAGATAATGATCAAATTTATTTAATTTAATATTTTGTTTATTATCAGGGTCATCTTTACTGTAATTTACAATACAAGAGCCTTTGCTAACCATCCATATTTCACTTCTTTTAAAGTGCTTTTGAAAGCTCATTCCTTTACCTGGATCAACAATAAGCTCTTTGACTTTCACTTGATCTTCTTCAAAAAGATTATAAAAAGAACCCCACAATCTTTCTTCATGATAGTACTGCCAATTTTTAAGTATCCAAGAAGATGAATTCTTTTTATCATCACCGCCAACTCCAAATTGAAAATCTATACCATTAACGGACATTTCTGGAATATTTTCTTTGTTTCTGTCACCACCATTTGCAAAAATTAGCTGATTGTCTGGATACATTTTTTTTACTTTAATCAAAGCATTTGTTGCACTTCCTAGTTCATCATCTTCAAAATCAATAACCAAATCAACACATGATAAGTTTTCAACTATTGCTTTACGTTCAAGAAAAGGCATAAAGAATTTACCTTTCTTGTTTACAAGCCATTCATCACTATTCAATGCAACAATCAATTTATCACCAAGTTCTTTTGCAGATTTAAAGTAGGCTATGTGTCCAGAATGAAGAGGATCAAAGCCCCCACTTACAATTATTACTTTCATATTTTTATAGTTTTTTTTTATACATTTTATATTAATATTAATGAGTTACTTAGCTCCAATGATATTTTTATAATCATATAAAACACCATTAAATTTATTTAAGAAATTATTAAACTGTGAATGTCTAACACATAGCAGAGCAACTTTTACATCTTCTGGTTCATCCTTGAGAGTTTTAATACCTAATTTTTTTAATTCTTTGTGGTCATGATCCAAAATTAATGGATCCCATAATTGAAATTTAAATTTAGAATCTCTCATTAATAAAAGTAGATTTTTAACTTTTGTATTTCTTGTATCTGAACAATTTTCTTTAAATGAATATCCAAATACTGTTATTTCAGTTGAATCTAGATCAATTTTCATC
>Ga0181606_10001046_pt1 | contig 23874 bp, 26 predicted proteins | sample 041ome_10_FD_132994 | JGI IMG/M metagenome (GOLD analysis project Ga0181606, IMG submission 132994) | Coastal salt marsh microbial communities from the Groves Creek Marsh, Skidaway Island, Georgia - 041412US metaG (megahit assembly) | ecosystem: Environmental > Aquatic > Marine > Intertidal... | reverse complement strand
GGATGGGAAAAAGCAGCTCTTTCGCCTCGTAAAAGCGCAGGGTGCGGGGTGTGACGTCGAAGGCGTCGCACATCTCGCGGATGGTCATTGTTTTTTCGGTCATGCTTGGCCCCGTTGCAACTGGTCTGCCCCAAGAACTGGTGTCTGGGGACCGTATTACAATAGGCTGGCAAGTTGACGTATGTGCAACGTCGCGTCACTTTGTAGGTTGACGTTGGATCAACTTGCGTAAACCAAGGCGGCGGGGGTGGTTTTGCCTAAGACAGCTGATCAAGCGTGTCATCGCGCAGCTTGCGCAACTCGGTTATCGCGTCTTCCAGCTGCGATTTTTGCTCGGCCAATTCAACCAATTGCCGATTGGCCATCTCAACCCATGCATGCATTTGCGCTTGGGTGCCTTCTTTTTCGTAGATCAGCAGCCATTGGCGGATTTCTTCCAGCGGGAAGCCAAATTTGCGGCCACGCAGAATCAAGGTCATGCGCGCGCATTCCTTGGCACCATAAAACCGGGCGCGCCCCTCGCGATGGGGGGAGAGCAATTCGATATATTCGTAGTAACGCAAGGTCCGTGGTGTCACGTCGAACTTTGCGCACATCTCCTTGAACGATAGCCGTTTCTCTGCCATCTTTCCTCGCCCTTTTCCCATGGGCGACCTTACGCTTGTCTGCCCCGGCGTCAATGGCCCTGAACGGATCAGTTTAGAAAATTGGGAAAAAACAGATAAAACCCGTAGCTGGCCAGAACTGCGGGAATGCCCGAATAGAGCGTTGCCAATAACGCGGCGCGTGGGTTCAGCGCGATGGCGGGAAACAGGGCGTCGCCATCGTTTGAAATGGCATTACCTACCAATGCGGCAAAGGGCACAACGCCGTTCAGGTATAGGGTGGTCACCAAAACCTGCGGGCCGCAGCCCGGGATAAACCCGATCAAAACCGCGATCATGGGCACAAGCGGCGCGATGTTTTGGAATAGAACGGTCAATTCCAGCCCCAAAAATGCCGCGGCGTATTCATAGGCCAAGAACGCACCAATCACCCACACGGTGATAAACGAGGTTTCCTCGGCCACGCGTGTCAGCGGGCTGTCGTGGCGGTTGCTCATGGCGCTGAGCTGCGAGCTGGCCCAAATGGCCAGCCCCAGGAAAACGCCCCCCAAACAGATCGCCTGCACCAAGGTGGTGGGCAGCCAGCTGGGGTGGGCGATATTGGCCAGATCGGCCACGCCCAGCGCCAAACCGGGAATGGCCAACCCCAAATAGGCAATATCACGGCGGCGCAGGGCGCCCACGCGCGGGGTCATGTGGTCGGGGTGAATGCTGGCGGCGGCGGGCGGGGCAACGCGCAGCCCATCAACCGCCCAGCCCGAGGCAATACCCACGGCAAATGACAAAGGCAGCAGAACCATTGCCGCATCGGGGCGTGTGGCAATCAGCAAAAAGGCGGCATCGCCCATTGTCGCGGTCAGCGTGGCCACCACCGCGCCAAACCCCACATGTCCGGTGCCATAGGCCGCCACCACCACCACCGCGCCACCACAGCCCGGCAGCGCGCCAAGCGCGGCGGCGATGGGCACCTGCGCCCAGCGGGCTTGGCCCATCAAGCTGGGCAGGCTGACGCCAAAGCGGCGCTCGGCCGTGTAAAAAATCAGCAAAGTTGCGGCCACAAAGACCGACACAGCCATATAGGCATCGACCATCATCGAGCGTGTCACCCGGCCCAATTCGCCCGGTGCAATGGCCAAAGCCACCAAAACCAAGGCCGCCCACAGGCGGCGCGGGTTGCGCGGTTGCAGCCAAATCTGGCCGGTCGAACTGTTTTGGTGCGGCGTGCTGTGGGATGCCATGGAGTTGCCCCGTCTTGCCCGGTGATGCCCAAGTTTTTGAGAATGGTTCGCAAAAAGCAAGATAAGGCTTGAACCCGCAAAGACAAGGCCGAATAAACACGCAAGCGTTGGGCGTTGGTGGCGGTTCACTGACCCGCGTGGCGCGTAATTGGGCGGGGAACTTGGCATGGACAAAGTAAAAATGGCGCGGCAGTTTATCGAGGCCATCCCCCATGCGCGCGAATTGGGTATGGAATTTACCGATATTGGCGATGGGGCCGCGGCCATGCGCATGCCCTATGATCCGCGTTTGGTGGGCGACCCGGAAACCGGGGTTTTGCATGGGGGGGCGGTGTATGCCTTGCTTGATACCACCTGTGGCGCTGCGGTGATCGCCCATCCCTCGAACCCGGGGGGCACGGCAACCATTGGCCTGCGTGTCGATTATATGCGCGCCGCCACGGCCGGGCAGGCGCTGCGCACCCATGCACAGTGCTACCACCTGACGCGCAATGTGGCGTTTGTGCGCGCCACCGCAATGGATGACGACAGCGAAAACCCGGTGGCGGTGGCCAATGGCACATTCACAGTGGAGGGGCTGAAATGAGCCGTCGCCGCCCCGAACCCGTGCAAGTGGTGAAACAACGCCGCGACGCGGCCCTGCAGGCCTTGGTGCAGGGCGTGCCCTATGTTCAGTTTCTGGGGATAACATTTGATCGTCGCGGCGACGAGCTGACCGCGGTTTTACCCTTTCACGAGCGTTTGATCGGCAATCCGATGCTGCCTGCCATTCACGGCGGTGTCACCGCGGCCTTGTTAGAGGTGACAGCGGTGATCGGTCTGGCGTGGTCGGTTTTGTGGGACGAAATCGAGGCCGGCGCGATAGATCCCGAACAGCTGATCGCAGGCCGCCTGCCACGCTTGCCAAAAACCATTGATTTTACCGTAGACTATCTGCGCTCGGGCCTGCCGCGCGATGCCTATGCCCGCGCGCAGGTAAACCGCTCGGGGCGCCGCTATGCCAGCGTGCATGTCGAAGCATGGCAAGATAACCGCGCGCGTGCCTTTGCGCAGGCCACCGGGCATTTCCTGATGCCCACGCCCCGTGGCTAACCCCGGCCCCGCGCTGACCCACGGGCGGGTGCTGCGCATTGCGCTGCCCATCATGGCGGCCAACCTGACAGTGCCTATTCTGGGCGCGGTCGATACGGCGGTGGTGGGGCAAATGGGCCAAGCCGCCCCCATTGGCGCTGTGGGTGTGGGCGCGATTATCCTGTCGGCGGTGTATTGGATCTTTGGCTTTTTGCGCATGGGCACAACCGGCTTGGCCGCCCAAGCCCAAGGCCAAGGCGATAGCGCCGAGGTGGCCGCGCTGCTGACGCGGGCCTTGGCCATTGGCTTGGCCGGCGGCGTGGCGCTGATTGCGCTGCAAGGGCTGGTGGTGCGGGGCGGCTTTGCCCTGTCGCCCGCCACCCCCGAGGTAGAGGCCTTGGCCGATAGCTATATGCGCATTCGCATCTGGTCAGCCCCGGCAGCGATTGCGCTTTATGGGCTGACGGGGTGGTTGATTGCGCAAGAACGCACCCGGGCCGTGCTGGTGCTGCAGCTATGGATGAACGGGCTGAACGTGGGCTTGGACCTGTGGTTTGTGATGGGGCTGGGCTGGGGTGTGCCGGGGGTGGCATTGGCCACATTCATTGCCGAATACAGCGGTTTGTTCTTGGGCCTGTGGTTGGCGCGCGGGGCCTTTGCGCAACCCGCATGGCGCGATTGGGCCCGAGTGTTTGATGCCGCCCGTCTGCGCCATATGGCGGTGGTCAACACAGATATCTTGATCCGTTCGGCGCTGCTGCAAGGCATTTTTGTCTCGTTCCTGTTGGTGGGCGCGCGGTTTGGCGATGTGACCTTGGCGGCCAACCAAGTGTTGCTGCAGTTTTTGCAAATCACCGGCTATGGCATGGATGGGTTTGCCTTTGCCGCCGAGGCGTTGGTGGGTCAGGCCTATGGGGCGGGGCGGGTGCGCCAGCTGCGCCAAAGCGCGCTGATGGCCAGTTTTTGGGGCGCGGTCATCGCCTGCCTGATGGCGCTGGGGTTTTGGGCCTTGGGCCCGTGGCTGATTGACCTGATGACCACCGCCCCCGAGGTGCGCAGCGCCGCGCGCAGCTATCTGCCATGGATGGTGGGCGCGCCGGTGATGATGCTGGGTTTGGTGATGTTTGATGGCATCTTTATTGGCGCCACCCGCAGCGCAGACATGCGCAACATGATGGCTGTTGCGGCGGTGATTTATGCGCTGGCGGTGATGGCGCTGATCGAGCCGCTGCAAAACCACGGGCTGTGGTTGGCGCTGCATATCTCGTTTTTGGCGCGTGGGGTGACGCTGGCTTGGCGCTATCCGGCGCTGGAGCGTGCAGCCCAGCGCGCGGCGGCGCAAGGGCGCGGTTAAGCCAGAAGCTGCACCACCGTCTCTGGCGGGCGCCCGATCCGTGCCGCTGTGGCGGTTTGGGCCACTGGCCGCTCGATCAAAACGGGGTGCGCGGCCATGGCGGCAAACAGCGCATCATCGCTGGCCTGCGCCAGATCCAAGGTTTTGTAGAGCGTTTCTTTGACCCGCATCATCGCCCGCACGGGGCCGCCCAATTTGGCATGCAGCGCGCGCAATTCGCCCTCGCTTGGTGGGTCTTGTAAATAAAGCCGCAGGCGCAGCCCGGGCTGGTTTTCCACCAGCGCCAAGGCTTGGCGCGATTTCGAACATCGCGGGTTGTGCCAAAATTCGATCACAGCCATTGCCCACGCCCGCTGCCCACCGCCTGCGCCACGGTTTCAAACCCGTCGCGTTCCAGCAAGCGCTCCAGCCCGCGGGCGATATCAGCCGCCAGCCCCAGCCCACCAAATACCATGGCGGTATAAAGCTGCACGGCGCTGGCACCGGCGCGGATTTTTTCATAGGCCTGTTGGGCATCGCCCACGCCGCCCACGCCGATCAGGGGGATGCGCCCCTCGGTCAGCTGCGACAGCTGGGCTAAGACGCGCGTTGATTTTTCAAACAATGGCGCGCCAGACAGCCCGCCCGCCTGCGTTTTATGGGGGCTGTGCAGCCCCTCGCGCGACAGCGTGGTATTGGTGGCAATGATCGCATCCACCCCTGCGCTTTGGGCCACTTGGGCCAGCTCGGCCAGTTCCTCATGGCCAAGATCGGGGGCTATTTTTAAAAACACCGGGATAGGCCGGGCCAGGCTGTTGCGCGTCTCCATCACCCCCGCCAACAAGGCCGACAGCGCCGCGCCGCCCTGCAAATCGCGCAGCTTTTCGGTGTTGGGGCTGGAAACGTTGACGGTGGCAAAATCCAGATAGGGGCCGCAATGGGCTAAGACGCGGGCAAAATCTTGGGCGCGATCTGGGCTGTCTTTGTTGGCCCCCAAATTCAGCCCCAACACCATGTCCTTTGGGCGTTTGGCCAGCCGCACGGCAATGGCATGCATCCCCTCGTTGTTAAAGCCAAACCGGTTAATCGCGGCGCGGTCTTCGGTCAGGCGAAAGAGGCGGGGGCGTGGGTTGCCGGGCTGGGGGCGCGGGGTGGCGGCGCCCACCTCGACAAAGCCGAAACCGGCGCGTGCCAGCGGCGCAAGCGCGGTGGCGTTTTTATCAAAACCTGCGGCCAATCCCACCGGGTTGGGCAGGGCTATGCCCGCCACCTGCGTGGCCAGCCGGGCCGAGGTGATAGGCCCCGGCAGCGGGGCCAAGCCTGCCTGCAGCGCCCTTAGGGCCAGCCCATGGGCGGTTTCAGGGTCAAACTGGCGCAGCGCAGCCAGCCCTAGACGCTCGATCAGTTGCATAAAACACCTTCCGGGAACACGTGCTGGCCCTGTTGCAGCGGCAGGGGTTTGGCCCATGCCACATCATCCATGCGGAACATGCGGTAGAGATGGGGAAACAAAGCCCCCCCGCGCGAGGGTTCCCAACGCAGGTCTTGGCCCATGGCGGCGCTGTCACAGGCCAGCAAAACCAGCCCATCTTCGCCCGCGAAATGCTTGGCCGCGGTTTCCGCCACGGTCTGGGCGGTTGAGAAATGAACATAGCCATCGGCCAAATCCACGGGCGCCCCCCGGGTTTCGCCTGCGGCCTGCATATCTGCCCATTCTTGGGCGCGGAATATTTTGTAAATCATCATGAGCCAGCACATGCCCAAGCATTGCAGGCGGGTCAAGATCTTTGGCAAGGCCCGCGCTATGCCGCCCAAGGCGGGCGCCGGGCTATGGCGCAAAATAACAGGCAGGGCGCGGGATGGCCCTGCCTGAAACGTCGCTTTACTGAACGATATCCATCAGCTCGATGGCAAAGGTCAGATCGCGCCCTGCCAGCGGGTGGTTGGCATCCAGCGTTACTTCTGTATCGGTGACTTCGGCCACAACCACCTGCATCACTTGGCCTGTGGGGGTTTGCACCTGCAATTGCGTGCCCAGATCCAGCGGGATATCGGCGGGAATTTCGGCGCGTGGCACGGCTTGGCGGGCGTTCGGATCGGCCTCGCCATAGGCTTGGGCGCAGGGCACCTCGACCACTTTTTTATCGCCCACCGCCATGCCGGGCAGGGCGATATCTAGGCCGGGAATAATCTGGCCTGAACCAACGGTAAATTCCAGCGGGTCACGGCCTGCGCTGCTGTCAAATGTCGAGCCATCCGCAAGGGTGCCGGTGTAATGAATGCGGACGGTATCGCCCGGTTTTACCTGCGTCATAAAAAGTCCTGTGATTTTCAGGGTGGGTTGCTGAGGCCACGCGGCGCGTGGGTTCTCGGGTGTGGGGCCAGCCTAGCTTATTCGGGGGGGGCATGCAAACAACCCGGTGCTTGCCTAATTTTTGCCCTTTTCCCCGGTGCTTGGCCGTGCCAGTCTGATTTTCCGAACGGGAGACAATATATGGCAATTACCACCTGCGTGTTTGACGCCTATGGCACATTGTTTGACGTGGCCGCCGCCGCCCGGCAGGCCGCCGCGGAACCGGGGGGCGAAAAGCTGGCGCAGATCTGGCCACAGCTGGCCGAAGACTGGCGCGCCAAGCAGCTGCAATATAGTTGGCTGCGCGCGGTGACGGGCGAGCACACCGATTTTTGGCGTGTCACCCAAGACGGGCTGGATTGGGCGCTAGAGCTGCGCGGCCTGTCAGACGACGCCGCGCTGCGCGAGAGGTTGCTTTCGCTTTATTGGCAGCTGCAGGCCTACCCCGAGGTGCCCGAGATGCTGCGCGCCCTGAAAGCGGCCGGTATGAATGCCGCGATTTTGTCCAATGGCAGCCCCGATATGCTGCAAGGTGCGGTGCAATCGGCCAGTTTGGCCGACGTGTTGGATGATATTTTGTCGGTTGAAAGCGTGGGCGTCTTCAAACCTGCCCCGCAGGTTTATGACATGGTTTTGCAGCGCTTTGGCGTGGCCAAGCACCACGTTTTGTTTGTGTCCTCGAACGGTTGGGATGCGGCAGCGGCGGCCAGCTATGGGTTTGTCACCGCGTGGGTCAACCGGGCGGGCCTGCCGGTAGACCGGCTGCCGGGCCAGCCAAATTTTGTGCTGCAAGATCTATCCGCCATTCCCACCCTTGCCGGGCAATAGCCGCCGGAGACGCAAAATGAATATCGACATGATCCGCGCCGCAAATGCCCGTTTGGTGGGGCAAAAGCGGGTAACGCCCATGCTGAGCTCGCCGTTTTTAGACCAAATCGCTGGTCGGCGGCTTTTGGTAAAAGCGGAATGTTTGCAGCATACCGGCAGTTTCAAGTTTCGCGGCGGATTTGCCGCTGTATCGGCGCTGCCGGCCCATCAGCGCGCGCGGGGGGTGATTGCATTTTCCAGCGGCAACCACGCGCAAGGCGTGGCATTGGCCGCGCGTATGCACGGGGTGGCGGCCACGATTATCATGCCAGCCGATGCGCCCGCGATGAAAATTGCCAATACCCGCGCCTATGGTGCCGAGGTCGTGCTCTATGATCGCGCGGGGGGCGAAAGCCGCGAAGAGATTGGCGCGCGCTTGACCGCCGAAAAGGGGCTGACATTGATCAAGCCCTATGACGAGCCGCAGGTGATCGCGGGCCAAGGCACGGTGGGGTTGGAAATTGCCGCCCAAGCCGAGGAATTGGGCATCGAGACTGCCGAGGTGCTGGTGTGCTGTGGCGGTGGCGGGCTGACATCTGGCATTGCCTTGGCCTTGGCCGCCGATGCCCCGCAGTTTTTGGTGCGCCCGGTCGAGCCAGAGGGCTTTGACGATACCGCGCGTTCGCTGCAAAGCGGGCAGATCGAAACCAACGCCACCCCGTCGGGCGGTATTTGCGATGCCATCGTCACCCCCAGCCCGGGGCAGCTGACCTTTCCCATCATGCAGGGACTGTGCGGGCCGGGGCTGGTGGTGCGCGAAGACGAAGTGCTGCGTGCCATGGCGCTGGCATGGGCGCGGCTGAAAATTGTGGTCGAGCCGGGTGGCTGCGTGGCGCTGGCCGCCGCGCTGTTTCACAGCGAGAAAATCGAAGGCGATAGCGTGGTGGCCGTGGCCACGGGCGGCAATGTTGATCCTGCGCTGTTTCAGCGCGCTTTGGCATTGTTAGAGGCGTAACCGCTGCCGGGTAGGGCCGCGCGCGGCCTATGCCCGGCGCAGGCGGATCACCACATCGACGCTGGCAATTTCAGCACCAGCCGGTGCCTGTGGAAGACGGGCAATTTCCAGCTGATCGGTGGGCGCATCCATCAACACGCCGGTATCTTCCCAGAAAAAATGGGGGTGGTCATGGGTGTTGGTGTCGAAATAGCTTTTCGTGCCATCCACCGTGACCTCGTGCATTAGCCCCGCCTCGCAAAAGGCGCGCAACGTGTTGTAGACCGTGGCCAAAGACACGCTTTCGCCGCTGTCACGCGCATCGCTATACAGGCTTTCGGCGGTGACATGGCGGTGCTCGCCATCGCCCACCAGCAAACATGCCAGCGCCACGCGTTGCCGCGTGGGGCGCAGGCCCCCTTTCGACAACCAGTCTGTTCCGCGCTTCATGTGTTCGTCTGTGGTGGTCATTTCAACATTTCCTTGACTTGACGATCAATATAGGGCGCGGGCGCGGTGAATTTCAAATGAAAACCTGACGCAGCCCCAAATAGGGGGATGCATTTGCCGTGCCCGATGGTCGCGGCAGGCTTGCGGCGGGGGGGATCGGGGTGATAAGTCAGCCCAAACCGATAGCAAAGGGAACCCGCTGTAATGGCCCAATATCCGAGCAGCTTTGACAAAGACGACCTGTTGAAATGCGCCCGTGGCGAGCTTTTCGGCCCCGGCAATGCGCAATTGCCCGCCCCGCCCATGTTGATGATGGATCGCATCACAGAAATTTCGGGCGATGGTGGCCTGCATGGCAAGGGCCATGTGGTGGCCGAATTTGATATCACCCCAGATCTGTGGTTTTTCGACTGCCACTTTCCCGGCAACCCCATCATGCCGGGCTGCTTGGGCCTTGATGGTCTGTGGCAATTGACCGGCTTCAACCTTGGCTGGCGCGGCTGGCTGGGGCGCGGCTATGCTTTGGGTGTGGGCGAGGTGAAGCTGACCGGCATGGTGCGGCCCGACCGCAAAATGCTGACCTATAAGGTGGACTTTACCAAAGCCATTCAAACCCGCCGCCTGACCATGGGCGTGGCCGACGGCATCGTCGAGGCCGATGGCGAGGTGATCTACCAAGTCAAAGACATGAAAGTGGCGCTGAGCGAAAGCTAAGCCATGGGCGGGCCCGCCCGTGGCCCGTTTTTGCGCGGCCTTAACCGCTTGCCCCGCCTTTCTGCCTGTCTTACACAGGCTGAAAGACTGTAAGGGAGGCGCCAATGCGTCGTGTTGTTGTCACCGGTTTGGGGATTGTATCGTCGATCGGAAATAACGCTGAAGAGGTGCTGGGCGCCCTGAAAGCGGGCAAATCGGGTATCACCGCCAATGCTGCCATGCAAGAACATGGGTTTCGCAGCCAAGTGGCGGGCGATATCAAGCTGGATGTGGCCGAGCATGTGGATAAGCGCACGCTGCGCTTTATGGGGCCGGGTGCCGCCTATGCCTATATCGCCATGGGCCAAGCCATTTCTGATGCCGGCCTGACCGAGGCGGATATCTCGAACGAACGCACGGGGCTGGTGGCCGGGTCGGGCGGGCCATCGACCAGCGCCATGCTGGCCGCCCACCAAGTGGTGCTAAACGCAGGCAGCCCCAAGCGCATTGGCCCCTTTGCCGTGCCAAAATGCATGTCATCCACGATTTCGGCCAACCTTTCGACCGCCTACAAGATCAAAGGCGTCAATTATTCCATCACCTCGGCCTGTTCCACATCGTTGCATTGCATCGGCAATGCGGCAGAGCAAATCATGCTGGGCAAGCAAGACGTGATGTTTGCCGGTGGCGGCGAAGAGCTGGATTGGACGCTGTCGTGCCTGTTTGATGCGATGGGCGCGATGTCGTCGAAATTTAACGACACGCCCGAACGCGCCAGCCGCGCCTTTGACGCCAATCGCGATGGGTTTGTTATTGGCGGTGGCGGTGGCATCGTGGTGCTGGAAGAGCTTAGCCATGCGCTGGCGCGTGGCGCCAAGATCTATGCCGAAGTCACGGGGTATGGCGCCACCTCGGATGGCCATGACATGGTGGCCCCCAGCGGCGAGGGCGGCGAACGCGCCATGCGCATTGCGCTGGCGGGTTTGGGCAGCGATCGCAAAGTCAGCTATATCAATGCCCATGGCACCTCGACCCCGGTGGGGGATGTGGGCGAGGTAGAGGCGGTGCGCCGCGTCTTTGGCCAAGGCAGCACGCCGCTGATTTCCTCGACCAAATCGATGACCGGCCACAGCCAAGGCGCCACCGGGGCGCAAGAGGCGATTTATTGCCTGTTGATGTTGGAACATGATTTCATCGCCCCCTCTATCAACGTGGAAACGCTGGATCCGGCCATTGCGCCTGGTGAAATTGCCACCTCTTTGGTGGAAAAAGCGGGGCTGGATTCGGTGATGACCAATTCCTTTGGCTTTGGCGGCACCAACGGTTCGATGATTTTGTCGCGGTATCGGGGGTAAGCCATGACCGGAATGTTAAGCGGCAAACGCGGCTTGGTGATGGGCGTGGCCAACGAACGCTCGATCGCGTGGGGGATTGCCAAGGCCTGTGCCGAGGCAGGGGCCGAACTGGCCTTTACCTATCAAGGAGAGGCCTTTGGCCAGCGCTTGGCGCCCTTGGCGGCGTCTGTCGGCTCGGATTTCATGGTGGATGTGGATGTCACCGATGACGCCTCGTTGGATGCGGCCTTTGCCCAGTTGGGCGCGCGCTGGGACAGTTTGGATTTTCTGGTGCATGCGATCGCGTTTTCCGACAAAAACGAATTGACCGGCCGGTTTATGAATACCAGCCGGGCCAATTTCAAAAATTCACTGGATATCTCGTGCTATTCGCTGATCGAGGTGACGCGTCGGGCGCATCCATTGCTGGTAAAAGCGGGGGGCACGGTGCTGACCCTTAGCTATCAAGGCTCGAACCGCGTCACGCCCTTTTACAACGTTATGGGCGTGGCCAAAGCCGCGCTAGAGGCAACCGTGCGCTACATGGCCAATGATCTGGGCCCCGAGGGCGTGCGGGTGAACGCCATCAGCCCCGGCCCGATGAAAACGCTGGCAGGGGCCGCCATTGGCGGCGCGCGCAAGACCTATAAACACACCGATATGAACGCGCCCTTGCGCGCCAATGCCACGCTGGAGGCGGTGGGCGGCACGGCGGTTTATCTGATCTCGGATGCTGGCGCCTGCACCACCGGTGAAATTATCCGGGTGGATGGGGGCTATCATGTGCTGGGCATGCCGCAGCCCGAAAACCTGTGACAGCACGGCCCCAACACCGCCTCAGCCTGATGGTGGGCGCGGTGCTTGAGTATTTGGGGCAAGATGAAGGCCGGGCCGGCGGGGAGATGGGCTGAGATGAGGCTGTTGTTTCTAGGCGATGTCATGGGGCGGGCAGGCCGCGCCGCGATCACCGAGCGTTTGCCGGGGTTGCGCGCCGAGTGGCGGCTGGATTTCGTGGTGGTGAACGGTGAAAATGCCAGCAATGGCGCGGGGCTAAGTGCAGAGCACGCCAAGCTGCTGCTGGCGGCCGGGGCCGATTGTGTGACCTTGGGCGATCATGCGTTTGACCAGCGCGATATGTTGCAATTCATCGAAACCGAGCCGCGTATTTTGCGGCCGATGAATTTTGCCAAGGGCGCGCCGGGGCGGGGGCACCGGGTGTTTCAGGATGCGCGCGGGCGCAAGGTGCTGGTGGCGCAGGTGCTGGGGCAAGTGTTTATGAAGCGCCCCTTTGACGACCCGTTTTCTGCGGTCGAGGGGGTGGTGCGCAGCCATCCGTTGGGTGGGATGGTGCAGGCCAGCGTTTTGGATGTGCATTGCGAGGCGACATCGGAAAAAATGGGCATGGGGCATTTTTGCGATGGTAAGGCCAGTTTGGTGGTGGGCACCCATACCCATGTGCCCACGGCCGACACCCAGATTTTGCCGGCGGGCACCGCATTTCAAAGCGACGCGGGCATGTGTGGCGATTATGATTCGGTCATTGGCATGGAAAAAGCCGAACCCTTGCGCCGGTTTGTGACCGGCATGGGCAAGGGGCGGTTCACCCCGGCCACGGGCGAGGCCACGTTGAGCGGGGTGTTTGTGGAAACCGACGATCGCACTGGGTTGGCGGTGGATGTGCATATGGTGCGTGTGGGCGGGCGGCTGGCGCAGGCAGGCCCAAGCGCGCGCTAGGGTGCGCATCGGGCGAGGCCTGGTTTTAGGGTGGTGTAAGCGATGCAGCTGATCGAATTGTCGCAAACGGGGCAGGCCTTGGTGGCGCTGGCTGTGGTTTTGGCGATGTTTGTGATGTTTGTGAAGGAATGGTACCCCACCGAGGTTGTGGCCATTGGCGGTGCCGGGGTGATGTTGGTTATGGGGTTGTTGCCCTATGATCGCGCCTTGGCGGTTTTGGCAAACCCCGCGCCATGGACCATTGTGATGATGTTCATCGTTATGGGTGCCTTGGTGCGCACGGGTGCCTTGGACGCGCTAACGGGGTTTGCCGATGCGCATGCGCGCCGCCGGCCAAAGCTGGCGATTGCGTTTTTGTTGGGCTTTGTGATTTTGGCCTCGGCGGTGATGAACAATACCCCGGTTGTTGTGGTGATGATCCCGGTGTTTGTGCAGCTGTCGCGCAGTTTGGGGGTGCGTGCCAGCAAGCTGTTGATCCCGCTCAGCTATGCGGCGGTGTTGGGGGGCACGCTGACATTGGTGGGCACCTCGACCAACCTGTTGGTGGACGGGGTGGCGCGGGCCAACGGATTGGCCGAGTTCTCGATTTTCGAAGTAACCCCCTTGGCGGCCATTTTGGTGGTGTGGGGCATGGTGTTTTTGGCGGTTTTGGGGCCCTTGCTGTTGCCCGAGCGCGACAGTTTGGCGGCCATGCTATCGGACCGCTCGAAGATGAAGTTTTTCACCGAAGCGGTCATTCCGCCAGACTCGAACCTTATTGGGCGCGAGGTGATGGGGGTGCAGCTGTTCAAACGCGATGGGGTGCGGTTGGTGGATGTGGTGCGCGGCGATCAATCCTTGCGGCGCAATTTGAACGATGTGGTTTTGCAAACCGGCGACAGGGTGGTGCTGCGCACGCAGATGACCGAATTGCTGAGCTTGCAAAACAACAAATCATTGCGCCGGGTCGATCAGGTCAGCGCGGTCGAGACGACCACGGTTGAGGTGCTGATCACCCCGGGCTGCAAGATGGTGGGCCGCAATTTGGGCGCGATGCGCCTGCGCCGGCGCTTTGGCGTGTATCCGTTGGCGGTGCATCGGCGTAACCAGAATATTGGCCGACAATTGGATGATCTGGTGGTGCGTGTGGGCGACACTTTGTTGCTAGAGGGCGCCCCGGCCGATATTCAGCGCCTGTCGCAAGAGATGCAGATGGTGGATGTCAGCCAGCCCTCGGCGCGGGCGTTCCGGCGCGGCCATGCGCCGATTGCGGTGATGGCGCTTTTTGGGGTGGTGGCGCTGGCGGGGCTGGGGGTGGCACCGATTTTGCCATTGTCGCTGGTTGCGGTGGCGGTGGTGCTGCTGACGCGGTGTATTGATGCTGACGAGGCTTTTTCTTTTATCGACGGGCAGTTGCTGGCGTTGATTTTTGCAATGTTGGCGATTGGCGCCGCGTTAGAGCATACCGGCGCGGTGGCGATGGTGGTGAATGCCGTGGCGCCGCTGTTGCAGGGGCTTGCGCCCTTTATGATTGTTTGGGCGATCTATTTGCTGACCAGCCTGTTGACCGAGATGATCAGCAACAACGCGGTGGCGGTGGTGGTGACGCCGGTGGCGATTGGGCTGTCGCAGGCCATGGGGGTGGATCCACGCCCCTTGGTGGTGGCGGTGATGTTGGCGGCCAGCTGCAGCTTTGCCACCCCGATTGGTTATCAGACGAACATGATGGTTTATGGCCCTGGCGGCTACCGGTTTTCTGATTTTCTGCGCATTGGCGTGCCGCTGAACCTTAGCGTGGGGCTATTGGCCTCGGTGTTGGTGCCGGTCTTCTTTCCGCTTTAGGGTGCTTTTGGGCCTTGCAAAGCATTGCCCCCGCCGCGCCACTTTTGTAAAGACAAGCAACTCATTTCTTGCAAGGAGCAACGGCATATGGCTGGCCATTCAAAATGGGCGAACATCCAGCACCGCAAGGGGCGGCAGGATGCGGTTCGTGCAAAGCTGTTTTCGAAACTGTCCAAAGAGATCACCGTGGCCGCCAAGATGGGTGACCCTGATCCCGAAAAAAACCCGCGTCTGCGTTTGGTGGTGAAAGAGGCGAAATCCAATTCGATGCCAAAAGAGAACATCGAGCGCGCCATCAAAAAGGCCATCGGTGGCGAGGGTGATGCCTATGAAGAAATCCGTTACGAGGGCTATGGCCCCAATGGCGTGGCGGTGATTGTCGAGGCGATGACCGATAACCGCAATCGCACTGCCTCGAACGTGCGCTCGACCTTTTCCAAAAACGGCGGCAGCCTTGGCGAGACTGGCTCGGTTGGGTTTATGTTCGAACGCAAGGGCGAGATCATCTATGGCGCCGGTGTGGGCGATAGCGACCATGTCATGGAAGCCGCGATCGAGGCAGGCGCCGAAGACGTGGAAAGCAGCGAAGATGGCCACACCATTTGGTGCGCAGATACCGATTTGGCCGATGTGGCCAACGCGCTGGAAAACAGCCTTGGGGAAAGCGAAAGCACCAAACTGGTGTGGAAGCCCAGCACCACAACCGAGCTGGATCTGGAGGGCATGCAAAAGCTGATGAAGCTGATCGATGCGCTGGAAGATGACGATGATGTGCAACGCGTCACCACCAATTTTGAAGCCAGCGACGAGGTCATGGTTCAGCTTTAGGCTGATGGGCATGCGGGACAGGCATGCAGATATTGGCCCCGTCCTTTTTGGGCGGGGCTGTTTTTTTGGGGCATCTGATGCAGGCTGATGATTTTGCCGCTGTTTGGGCGGGGTTCGGTTTGGGGCTGTCGCTGATTATGGCGATCGGGGCGCAAAACGCATTTGTGCTGCGCCAAGGCGTGTTGCGGGCCCATGTGTTGCCGGTTGTTTTGGCCTGCGCCCTGTCGGATGCGGTGTTGATCGGCTTGGGTGTGGCTGGCTTTGGCGCCTTGGCGCAGGCGGTTCCATGGCTAGAGGGGGCGATGCGCTATGGGGGGGCGGCGTTTTTGTTGGCCTATGGCGCGCGCGCCTTTCTTGCGGCATGGCGCGGTGGGGCTGGGCTGCAAGCGGGGCAAGCGGCGGGCAGCTTGGGCGGGGCCTTGGCCACGTGTTTGGCGCTGACATGGCTGAACCCGCATGTTTATTTGGATACGGTGGTGCTGTTGGGCTCGGTCTCGGCGCAATATCCGCCCCTGCCTTTTGCCATTGGGGCGATTTGCGCCAGTTTTGTCTTTTTCTTTTCATTGGGCTACGGGGCGGGCCTGTTGGCACCGGTCTTTGCACGCCCCAATGCATGGCGTGTTCTAGACAGTTGTGTGGGGCTGATCATGTGGGCCATCGCGCTTTTGTTGATATCAGGCGCTTAGGCCCTTGCAGTTAACCCGTTAACAGGTTTTCATGCAGCCATGACGCCTGAAATTCGCCCAACGCGCCCCGTTTTAGGGGTATTCTGGATGGTTGTGTCCGGCCTGCTTTTTGTTGGCGTGACGGCGCTGGTCAAATACCTTGGCACCGATATTCCCGCGCCGCAGGCCGCCTTTATTCGCTATGCTTTGGGGTTGGTCTTTTTGCTGCCAATGATCCGCCCGATTTTGCGCGCGGATCTTAGCGCCAAGCAATGGGGCCTGTTTGCTGCGCGTGGGCTGGCGCATTCGATTGGTGTGGCCTTGTGGTTCTTTGCCATGGCGCGCATCCCGATTGCGGATGTGACTGCGATGAATTATCTGGCGCCGATTTACGTGACCATTGGCGCGGCGCTATTTTTGGGCGAGCGTTTGGCGTTGCGCCGGGTTTTGGCGGTGGTGGTGGCGTTGATCGGGGCGTTGATCATCTTGCGCCCGGGCTTTCGCGAGATCGGATCTGGCCATTTCGCCATGTTGGCCGTGGCGGTGGTGTTTGCGGCCTCGTATCTGCTGGCCAAGCTGCTGACCGATCAGACCAATGCGGTGATCGTGGTGGGGATGTTGTCGTTTTGGGTGACGCTGGGGCTGGCACCGATGGCGGCACATGTCTGGGTAACGCCCGATCTGCATACCGTCTTGGTCTTGTTTGTGGTGGCCTGTTTGGCCACGGCGGCCCATTATACCATGACACTGGCCTTCCGTTCGGCGCCTTTGACGGTGACGCAGCCGGTGACGTTTTTGCAGCTGGTCTGGGCCGTCAGCGTGGGCACGCTGTTTTTTGGCGAGGCGGTGGATATTTGGGTGGTGATTGGCGGGTTGGTTATTTTGGCATCGGTCAGCTTTATGACGTGGCGCGAAGCGATGCTAAAGCGCCAGATCACCCCAGCAGTGCCCGAAACCAAGCTTTAAACCGCGCCCCACAGCCCTAGCGCCCCACTGCCAAGCGCCCAGTGCCCGGCGGGCCCTAGGGCTGCGGGGCGTCATTGCGGGGCTGCGCGCGCGACAGGCGGGCCATGACCCCATCGGCGCTTACCTGCCCAATCACATGCCCTTGGGGGCCCAAAACCGCCAAGGGGGCTGCATTTTGGTGTAGGGCGGCCATGACCTGTGTGATGGGCGTATCGCCCGCCAAGGGCGCCCCGGTTGGCGGTGTGGCCCCGATGGGCTGCACCAAATCGGCCGCGCGCAATACGCCCAGCGGGTTCATATGGGCCACGAAATCGGCCACATAGGCATTGGCAGGGGCGGTGAAAATTTGCTGTGGTGTGCCGCATTGCACGATGCGCCCGCCCTCCATAATGGCGATGCGGTTGCCAATTTTGAAGGCCTCGTCCAGATCGTGGCTGACAAAGATGATGGTGCGTTTCAGTTTGGCTTGCAGGTCCAGCAATTCGTCTTGCAGGCGGGTGCGGATCAACGGATCGAGCGCGGAAAACGGCTCGTCCATCAGCAAAATTGGGGCGTTCGTGGCAAAGGCCCGGGCCAAGCCCACGCGCTGCTGCATGCCGCCCGATAATTCGCCCACCTTGCGATCAGCCCAATCTGACAAACCCACCAGCGCCAATTGCTGGGCTGTGCGGGCCTCGCGTTCGGGTTTTGGAACGCCGGCCAATTCCAAGCCCAGCCATGTGTTTTCGCGCACGCTGCGCCATGGCAACAGGCCAAATTGCTGAAACACCATCGATACGGTCTGTTGGCGTATGCGGCGTAAACTGCGGGCATCGGTGTGGGTGATATCGATCATGCCCGCGTCGGTGGCCACCTCGACCTTGCCGCGCACCACCGGGTTCAGCGCGTTCACCGCGCGCAGCAGCGTGGATTTGCCCGAGCCAGACAGCCCCATCAGTACAAGTATTTCGCCCGCCTCTACGCTAAGGCTGCAATCGTGAACCCCCAGCACTTGGCCCGTGGCCTGCTGCACCTCGGCGCGGGTTTTTCCTGCATCCATAAGGGGCAAGGCGCTGTGCGGGTCTGGGCCAAACACAATCGAGACATTGTCAAAACGCACCGCGGTCATTTCCGCTCGATCCTTAGCATCCGGTCCAAAATGATGGCCAAAACCACGATAACAAACCCCGATTCAAAGCCCAAAGCCGTGTTCACCTGGTTCAAGGCACGCACAACCGGCACGCCCAGCCCATCGGCCCCCACCAGCGCCGCGATCACCACCATCGACAGCGACAACATGATCGTTTGGTTCAGCCCGGCCATGATTTGGGGAAATGCATAGGGCAATTCCACCTTCCACAATAGCTGCCGCGGCGTGGCGCCAAAGGCCTGTGCCGCCTCGATCAGCGGGGTGGGGGTGGCGGTGACGCCCAAATGGGTCAGGCGTATGGGGGCGGGCAGCACGAAAATAACCGTGGCAATCAGCCCCGGCACCATGCCGATGCCAAAAAACACGATCGCAGGGATCAGGTAAACAAAGGTGGGCAGGGTTTGCATCAAATCCAGCACCGGGCGCATCCAGGCATAAAGCCGTGGCCGATGGGCTGCCAAAATGCCAATGGGCACACCCAGCCCCATGCACACAACGCAGGCCGATAACACCAGCGTCAGGCTTTCGGTGGTTTCTTCCCAATAGCCCTGATTGAGGATGAACAAAAAACCGCAGCCCACCAACGCGGCTGCGCGCCAACTGCGTTGCAACCCGTAGGCCAGCGCCATGAACAGCGCGATAATGGCCAAGGGCGGCGGCGCCTGAAGCAGCCATAAAATGGCCTCGATCATGGCCTCTAGCGCATCGGACAGGGCATCGAAGGCAAAAGCAAAATTGCCCTGCAGCCAATCAAACAGCGCGCGTGCCCATTTGCCGATGGGTATTTTGTTCTGGGTCAGCCATTCCATTTCGGCCCCCTATCGTGTGCCTTGGGCGGGCCCCGCGCGCCCTTGGGCGCGGTGGGCCAGCCCGCGGTATATCAAAGACCCAGTGCTGCTTTGGCGGCGCTCAGCGCATCGCCACCGTCTTTGGTTGTGACACCGTCTAGCCACGCGTCCAGCACCATCGGGTTGGCCTTTAGCCATGCGCTGGCGGCATCGGCGGGATCTGTGCCATCGTTCAGAATGGCACCCATGATTTCATTTTCCATGGCCAGCGTGAATTCAAGATTGCTGAGCAATTTGCCCACATTCGGGCATTCGCTGACATAGCCCTGACGCGTGTTGGTGAACACCTGCGCGCCGCCCAGATTTGGGCCAAACCAATCGTCGCCACCGGTGAGGTAGGACATTTGGAAATTGGCGTTCATTGGGTGCGGTTCCCAGCCCAAAAACACCACCGGCTCGGCCTTGCGGTCGGCGCGTGCCACCTGTGCCAGCATCCCCTGTTCCGAGCTTTCGACAACTTCGAACCCGCTTAGGCCAAAGGCGTTCGCGGCGATCATATCCATGATCAGGCGGTTGCCGTCATTGCCCGGCTCGATGCCATAAATCTTGCCTTCCAGCGCGGCTTTGTGGGTGGCGATATCGGCGAAATCTTTGATGCCCAGATCGCTGGCCGCTTTGTTCACCGACAGCGTATATTTGGCGCCGTCCAAATTCATCCGCACGGTTTCTACGGTTCCCGCATCGCGATAGGGGGCGATATCGGCCTCCATCGTGGGCATCCAATTGCCCAAGAACACATCGATATCGCCATTGGCCATCGAGGTGTAAGTCACCGGAACCGACAGCACCTTGATGTCGGTGTCGTAACCCAAGGCCTGCAGCACGGTGGTGGTGGCGGCGGTGGTGGCGGTGATATCTGTCCAGCCCACATCTGAAAAGCGCACGGTTGCGCAATCGGCCAGCGCGGGGCTGGCGGCAAAAAGGGCCAAGACGGAAAGGGTGGATTTGAAGGTCATCGATTACTCTCCCTGTTTTTTATGCCATCATCCGTTTATTGATTGACGAGTCAATAAAAAGATCTTTAGCGTGCAAAGCTACTTTGGACCTTCGAGAAACCCGATGCCCAAACTTGGAATGGAGCCTATACGCCGCGATGCTTTGGTGAAAGCGACGATTGCAGAAATCGGCGCGATTGGCACATTGGATGTGACGGTCAGCAAAATTGCGCGCAGGGCGGGCATGTCTTCGGCCTTGGCGCATCACTATTTTGGCGGCAAAGAGCAAATCTTGGTGGCCGCCATGCGCTATACGATGAGCGTCTATGCCGCCGAGGTGCGTGGCGCCTTGACGATGGCAGGCACTGCGCAGCAGCGGATAGAGGCGATCGTGCGCACCTCGTTCAGCCCGCGCAATTTCCGCCGCGATACGGTGGCGGCTTGGATGAATTTTTACGTGCTGGCGCAGGTCGCCCCCGAAGCGCGGCGCCTGTTGATGGTGTATCAACGCCGCCTGCGGTCGAACCTTTGCTACAACCTGCGCCCGCTTGTGGGCGCGCGCGCTGCGGCCACGGCCAACCGGATCGCCTCGTTGATTGATGGGGTTTATCTGCAACAATCGTTGGGCCGTGAAACGCCCGACCATGAAAAAGCCGTAGAAGAAGTTTTGGGCTATTTCACCCTAGAGCTGGAAAAGAGCAACTGATGTCTGCACCCAATATCCTTATTTTCATGGTCGATCAGCTTAACGGCACGCTGTTTCCAGATGGCCCGGCGGATTGGCTGCATGCGCCAAACCTGCGCGATTTGGCGGCACGCTCAACCCGGTTTGCCAATGCCTATACCGCCTCGCCGCTTTGCGCGCCGGGGCGGGCGGCGTTCATGTCGGGGCAATTGCCCAGCCAAACCGGCGTTTACGACAATGCGGCGGAATTTGCCTCTAGCATCCCCACCTATGCCCACCATCTGCGGCGGGCGGGCTATCAAACCTGCCTGTCTGGCAAGATGCATTTCGTCGGCCCCGACCAGTTGCACGGGTTTGAAGACCGGCTAACAACCGATATCTACCCGCCCGATTTTGGCTGGACACCCGATTACCGCAAACCCGGCGAGCGCATAGACTGGTGGTATCACAACATGGGGTCGGTCACCGGGGCGGGGGTTGCTGAAATCACCAACCAGCTGGAATATGACGACGAGGTGGCCTACCACGCCCGCGCGCGCCTTTATGAATATGCCCGCGGCGCAGATCACCGGCCTTGGTGTATGACCGTGTCATTTACCCACCCGCACGACCCCTATGTTGCGCGGCGCAAATATTGGGACCTATACGAGGATTGCGCCCATCTTGACCCGCAGGTGCCTGCCTTTGACTATGATCAGCACGACCCGCATTCCCAGCGCATTTTCGATGCCAACGATTGGCGCAACTACACCTTAAGCGATGAAATGGTGCGCCGGGCGCGCCGCGCCTATTTTGCCAATATCTCGTATCTCGATGACAAGATTGGGGAAATTCTGCAGGTGCTGCGCGACACGCGGCAAGAAGAAAACACCATTATCCTGTTTGTTTCGGATCATGGCGATATGCTGGGCGAGCGGGGGCTTTGGTATAAGATGTGCTTTTTCGAAGGCTCGGCCCGGGTGCCGATGATGATTGCCGCCCCCCAAATGCAGCCCGGTTTGGTAACTGCGCCGGTTTCAAACATCGATATTTGCCCCACCTTGTGCCATTTGGCGGGCGTTAGCATGAGCGAGGTGATGCCATGGACCAGTGGCGAAAGCCTTGTGCCCTTGGGGCAGGGGGGCGTGCGCCACAGCCCCGTGGCCATGGAATATGCCGCCGAAGCCAGCTATTCGCCGCTGATCTGCTTGCGCCAAGGGGGCTGGAAATACACCAATTGCGCGCTGGATCCCGAGCAGCTGTTCAATCTGGAAACAGACCCGCATGAATTGGAAAATCTGGCCGAAAACCCAGCCTATGCCCCCCAGCTAGAGCAGTTTCGCATCATGGCGGCGCAGCGCTGGGATCTGGAGCGTTTCGATGCCGAGGTGCGCCAAAGCCAAGCGCGCCGCTGGGTTGTCTACGAGGCGCTGCGCAAGGGCGGGCATTTCCCTTGGGATTACCAGCCGCTGCAAAAAGCATCCGAGCGCTACATGCGCAACCACATGGATCTGAACGTGCTTGAGGAAAGCAAACGCTTTCCGCGTGGCGAATAAAGGGCTTTGGCATGATAACTGTTTATGGGCGGGCCACCTCGTCAAATGTGCAAATCGTGATGTGGACATTGGCCGAATTGGGGCTGGCCCACACGCGGCTGGATTATGGTGATACCTATGGGGGCACCAAGACCGCCGAATATCTGGCGATGAACCCGATGGGGCTGGTGCCTTGCCTGCGCGATGGCGATGTGACCCTGTTTGAAAGCGCGGCAATCCACCGCTATCTCTGCGCCCGCTATGCCAAAGCGCCCTTTTGGCCCGCCGATCTGGGCCAGCGCGCGGCTTTGGATTGCTGGGCTGAATGGGTGAAAACCAGCTTTATGCCGGCGCTGTTGACGGGGCTGTTTTACCCGCTGGTGCGCCGCGACCCGGCCACTGTCACCGCAGACGAGCTGGCCAAGGGGGCGGCAGAAATGGCGCGTTTGGCGGCCATGCTGGATGCGCGGCTGGGCCAAGGCCCGTGGCTGGGGGGGGACGAATTTACCTTTGCCGATATCTTGGCCGGTCATGGGCTTTATCGCTATTACACCTTGCCATTCGCGCGCCAAGATTTGCCCGCGCTGGCCGCTTATTACGAACGCCTGCGCGCCCGCCCGGCCTATCTGGAACATGTCTGCGTGTCATATGAACCGCTGCGATTCAAACCCGAGGACAAGAAATGAAAGCACAGCCAACCGCCAGCCACTTTATAAATGGCCGCTATGTCGAGGATAAAGCCGGGGCAGAAATACCGGTCTATTACCCCGCCACAGGCGAGGTGATTGCCGTGGTGCACGAGGCAACGCCTGCCATCATCGATCAGGCGCTGGCCAGTGCAAAAGCCGCCCAAGCCCAATGGGCGGCGATGTCGGGCACCGAACGTGGGCGTATCTTGCGCCGGGCTGCCGATATCATGCGCGTGCGCAACCACGACCTGTCGGTTCTGGAAACCTTGGATACGGGCAAGCCTTATCAGGAAACCAGCGTGGTCGATGCCACCTCGGGGGCGGATGCGCTGGAATATTTCGGGGGGTTGGCCGGTGGTTTGACGGGCCAGCATATCCGCCTGCCCGATGGCAATTGGGCCTATACCATCCGCGAGCCGCTGGGCGTTTGCGTGGGCATTGGGGCGTGGAACTATCCCACCCAAATCGCCTGCTGGAAAGGTGCGCCAGCCTTGGCCTGCGGCAATGCGATGGTGTTCAAACCCTCGGAAACAACACCGCTTTGCGCGCTGAAAGTGGCTGAAATCCTGCACGAGGCGGGCCTGCCTGCCGGGCTTTACAACGTGATCCAAGGCCGCGGTGGCGTGGGCGCGCCCTTGGTGGCCGATGCGCGGGTGAACAAGGTATCGTTAACAGGCTCGGTGCCCACGGGGCGCAAAGTGTATGCGGCCGCAGCGGACGGCATGAAACATGTCACGATGGAGCTGGGCGGGAAATCGCCGCTGATTATTTTCGATGATGCCGATCTGGAAAGCGCGGTTTCGGGGGCGATCTTGGGCAATTTCTATTCCTCGGGGCAGGTTTGTTCCAACGGCACGCGGGTGTTTGTGCAACGGGGCATTAAACAGGCGTTTTTGGCCCGCCTCAGCGAAAGGCTGCAAAACGCGGTCATTGGCGACCCGATGGACCCTGCCACCAATTTTGGCCCCATGGTCAGCGAAGGGCAGCTGCAAATCGTGCTAAATTACATCGCCAAAGGGCAAGACGAGGGCGCGCAGCTGGTTTGCGGGGGGCAGCGGTTGGATAAACCCGGCTACTGGATCACACCTGCGGTTTTTGCCGATGTCACCGATGACATGGCCATCGCGCGCGAGGAAATTTTCGGCCCCGTCATGTCGGTCTTGGATTTCGACACCGAGGCCG
>Ga0181606_10001039_pt1 | contig 23911 bp, 27 predicted proteins | sample 041ome_10_FD_132994 | JGI IMG/M metagenome (GOLD analysis project Ga0181606, IMG submission 132994) | Coastal salt marsh microbial communities from the Groves Creek Marsh, Skidaway Island, Georgia - 041412US metaG (megahit assembly) | ecosystem: Environmental > Aquatic > Marine > Intertidal... | reverse complement strand
TCAGGAACTCTTATCCAGAATTAAAGACAACAACAATTAAAACATGGCAAGAGTTATTTCCTGAAAACACTTTTGGTCCGATGTTATATACACCTCCGATTACTCACCATATACGCCTACCCTCCCGAGGTGATGCCGCTGGCATCGATTGTGAAGTAATCTTCTTAGCATTGGACCAACCTAAAGACGTACGTAAACTATTATCATTAGAGTTAACAGGAGCATGGGTCAATGAAGCAAGAGAATTACCAAAGGCTGTTATTGATGGTCTCACTCATCGGGTTGGTCGCTATCCTACACAACGGGATGGTGGACCGACTTGGCATGGAGTGTGGATGGATACTAACCCAATGGATGACGACCATTGGTGGTTCCGCCTAAGTGAGAAAGAACCGATCACGGGTAAGTATGGATGGGACTTCTTTAAACAACCTGGTGGCGTCGTAGAAGTATCACCTGAAGATTTACCTGATCATCCTGAAGCTAACGATCACATCTTTGCGGGTGGTCGTTGGTGGACCATTAACAGTAAAGCAGAAAACGTAAACAACTTACCAGGCGGATATTATAATCAGATGCTAGGGGGTAAAAATCTAGACTGGATCAGATGTTATGCAGAAGGTAAATACACATACGTTCAAGAAGGACGACCCGTATGGGCAGAGTATGATGATAGCGCAATGAGCAGTGCTGAAGTAGAATATGACCCAAGCTTACCTATTCATATTGGTCTTGACTTCGGTTTAACACCGGCAGCCGCAATCGGGCAACGATTAGCAAATGGTCGATGGGTAGTGTTACATGAAATTGTGACAGAAGATATGGGTCTGGAAAGATTTGGTCAACAGTTACTCGCTGAGATCAACGCTAAATATCCAAAAGCACAGATACTTGTTTGGGGCGACCCAGCGGGTATGCAACGTGATGCCATCTATGAAGTGACTGCCTTTGATTATTTAAGAACGCTTGGATTAAAAGCACAGCCAACTCCATCAAATAACTTTAGAGTCAGACGTGAAGCAGCCGCAGCTCCAATGCAAAGATTGATTGCGGGTAAGCCGGGACTCATGATACATACTTCTTGCAAACGATTACGTAAATCTTTGGCGGGCGGTTATCACTTTAAACGGGTCGCTGTCGGTGCTGGACAAGAACGATTTAAAGATAGTCCAAATAAAAATGAACATTCACACATTGGTGATGCATTTGGTTACTTACTTTTAGGCGGGGGTGAGCATAAACGCATGACTAAGTCAGGACTCAGTGCAAATACATTGATATCACAAACAGTTGTAAATACTGACTTCGATGTTTTTAACCAACGTTGATCAAATACTTAAACAGATGCCTGATGTGGATCATGGCTATTATTTACCTTTCCACGAAAGTCATCTATCAAACTTTCAAGGCATTTATGACTATGGATCTAAATCGCTTACGATTGAAGATCGAAAACGGCTTATTATATTTCAGTCTAACTGCGGTCCTTGTATTACTGCGTTCGTTAATAATCAGCCTGTCGCTATGTTTGGTCTTGTGTTTTTATGGAATGGAGTTGGTGAAGCGTGGTCGCTCTTTTCTGAGAAAGCTAGAAGATACCCAGTAGCTATGACAAAAGGTGCATTTGCATTCTTTGATAGCTGTCAGATATTATTTAATTTACATCGTATACAAATTACGGTAAAGTGTGAAGATAAAAGGGCTGTACGTTGGGCTAAAGGTCTTCGATTTATTGAAGAAGGTATTATGGTTGCCCATAGTGCGGATAAAGATGATACATACATGATGAGGAGAATTTAATGGGTGGTGCATTCGGTGGCGGCAAGCCAGATACATCAGCAGCTGAAGAGTCGTTACGCATGCAGCGTGAGGCAACAGCAAAAGCAAGAGAAACAGCAGAGCAAGAAAAGCGTGATTTAGCAGAGCAAATGTCAGCACAAAAACGAGCAAGAATGCGTGGAGGCAAAAGAATGTTATTGTCAGAATCTCGTCTAACACCTGAAACTGGATTAGATGAAGAAGAAAAAAAGACGTTAGGATAATCTATGGCAGCCCTTGACTTTGGTATGGCATTAGCAAGAGGTATGCTTCCTAAAGCTGAAACAGCACAAAAAGATTTATTGAATCTTGCTGGCGGTCGTAACATCTTTAAATCTGAAGACTGGTGGAACAAAGCCGTTGATGAGCAAATTAAATCTGGTTATCGAACCGTTGAAAGCCAAAACAAAGAGTTCCTAATGCCGACAGGTGAATATCAGCCTGGTAAAAAACAAACAAGTACATCTTATGGAACGTACTCACCATTATCGGGATGGCAAGCATTGAGTTATACACCTACTTATAGTCCATTCTTTGGTTATGGTGGCGGTGCATCAGCTAGAACATCAACAAGCTATGTTGCTCCAGAAGGTGCAATATTTACAGTTGATCCAAAGACAAAAGAGAAACAATATACATCACGATTCTATGATGTGTATGGATCTAAGCGTGAAGACTTTACTGCGGGTGAATTATCTGATATTGAACGATCAGCGGAGCGTGGAGCTGCCCAAGCTAAACGTGATACAGCAGCATCAAAAGCAAGTCGTAAAAGATTAGCAAGAGGTACAGGGGGTGTTGTGGCAAAAGCATTACTTCCAGGGGACACACCATCTACAGGGTTACCAGCTTTAGGTCAAACAGGGTTGGGATTTGGCACAACAACATTAGGTAAGGGATTAAAATTATGAGCGACAAAGAAATTAAATTTGGTAAAGATGGTAAACCTACAACCGAAACAATGGAGTATTTATTTAGAACTGATCGTGATAAGTTTTTAGAATATCAAGATGAATATTTTACTACCAAATCTAAGATGAAAGATAATCCGCTTAAAGACATACTTAAAGGTGCCATGAAAAAAAAGGAATCTAAATAATGGATAAAATGCAAAAGAAAGTGCGCAAAGTTATGAAAGAATATAAATCTGGCGCATTAAAATCTAGCTCAGGTCAGAAAGTAACTGATCGTAAACAAGCTGTAGCAATTGCAATGTCTGAATCTGGTCAAAAGAAAAAGGGATATTAATGAAGCCTAAAGGATTATATTACAACATGAATAAGCGTAAAAAAGAAGGTACGAGTCGGTCAAAAGAAGATTCTACGATTTCACCAAAAGCTTATAAAAACATGTTAGCTGGATTTCCAAAAAAGAAAAAATAAATGAAAATATATAATAGAGGGGCATACCCAACGCGAGATATTGAACAAGTCAGGCTGATTGAAGGTCATGGCTTTTCAACAGGATCATTGCGTACATTTGCTGATCCATTGCCAGCTACAGAAAGTATTGATATTGCCATTGCGTTTCCTAGTGGAGTCAATCCTGTATTTAGTATTTCAGGATTATGTAATGGTAATGCAATTGGTTATTTATATGAGAATGCAAACGTAACAGGTGGAACATCATTGCCAATTATTAATCGTAATCGAGCCAGTACGATTGTAAGTCAAGGTGTAGCCGTATTAAATCCAACAGTAGTGTATGTAGGTACACCCATCTTACAAGAAATACTTACTGGCGGTGTTGGTAAAAAAGGTGGTGGTGGTGAAGTAGGTGGTAATAACATTATTCTTAAAGGATTAACACCATACTTATTTAGATTAACTAATGCAGATACGAATAACAATCCGCATGCTGCTGAAATTATATTAAGTTGGACTGAATAATGGTCGCTAAGAAATATCAAAACCCTGAAGGTGGATTAAATGAAGCTGGACGTAAACACTTTGAAAATAAAGATGGTGGAGATCTTAAACCACCACAGAAATCTGGGACTGATGGTCGTCGTGTCAGCTTTGCTGCACGCTTCTCTGGTATGTCTGGTCCACTAAAAGATGAGAAGGGTAGACCCACTCGATTAAAAAAAGCATTACAAGCGTGGGGTTTTGGCAGTAAAGAAGCAGCACGTAATTTTGCAAACAAAAATAAAAAGGGATAATTATGGCTGAAATGTATATGCCGCGTCACATGATGACATTGTCAGAAGCAGAAAAGAATATTGTTAAATATCATCGTGACACTATTAAATCTGGAAAAGTTGGTCGAGATTCAGAAGGTCGTCCAGTTACTGTATATTCTACAGGCATTATTATTCCTGAAGGACCAAACAAAGGTAAATATGTTTCTGTTCCTGGATATGTAAGAGATTTGGGTAAAGTAATTACCAATGAAGATCAGTTGTATGATATTTGGAAAAAAGACATTGCAGCTGGTAAATTTCCAATATATAACAATGCTCAACAACTTAATAAAAGATCAGAAGAAATTCACACAATTATGGATCAAGAAGAGCAAGAAGCTATGCAATCAATGAAAAATCCAAGATTAAAAAACAGAGGACTATTAATGGGAGTAGGGAAATAATATGGTAGACATGATGAGATTAAAAGCTGAAGATGTTTTAAAAAGACATGAGAAGGCTTTAATTAAGAAAGAAGACTTTAGAAGTTTATATGAAGAATGTTATGAGTTTGCTCTACCACAACGTAACCTATACGATGGTCATTACGATGGTAAAGTAGGTGGAACGAAAAAGATGAATCGTGTATTCGATTCTACTGCAATTAATTCTACACAACGATTTGCTAACCGTATGCAATCTGGCATATTCCCTCCACAAAGAAAATGGTGTCGATTAGAACCAGGATCAGACATTCCAATGGATCGTCAGGCAGAAGCTCAAGCTGCATTAGATCTTTATAATGATAAATTATTTGATACATTAAAACAATCTAATTTTGATGTTGCTATTGGAGAGTTCTTACTTGATTTATCTGTAGGTACAGCTGTTATGATGATACAGCCAGGCGATGACTTAAGCGCAATTAACTTTATTCCAGTACCACAGTACTTAGTATCATTTGAAGAAGGTGCTAATGGTCAGATTGATAATGTTTACAGACGTATGCGCATGAAAGGCGAATCAATCCAAAGGCAATGGATGGATGCAAACATACCAGCAGATTTGCAAAAAAAGATTAATGATAAACCAACAGATGATGTTGAGCTAATTGAAGCAACTATTTTTGATCAAAAGCGTGGTGATTATTGCTACCATGTAATTCACAAAGAATCTAAAACAGAGATCGTGTACAGACGTATGAATTACAGTCCTTGGATTGTATCACGTTATGCTAAAGTCGCTGGTGAGATCTATGGTCGTGGTCCATTAATTACTGCACTGCCTGATATTAAGACATTAAATAAAACATTAGAGTTAGTATTAAAGAATGCATCTTTAGCGATTGCTGGCGTTTATACAGCTGCTGATGACGGTGTATTAAATCCTAATACAATTAAAATTGTTCCTGGAGCGATTATTCCAGTAGCACGTAACGGTGGTCCACAAGGTGAATCACTCAGACCATTACCACGTGCGGGTGACTTCAATGTCTCTAACATTGTGATGAATGATTTACGTATGAATATCAAGCGTATTCTTCTTGATGAATCATTACCACCAGACAACATGTCAGCTCGATCAGCAACAGAAGTTGTAGAACGTATGAAAGAATTATCACAGAATTTAGGTTCTGCTTTTGGTCGCTTGATTAATGAAACAATGATTCCATTAGTATCCAAAATACTGCAAGTGATGGATGAACGTGGTATCATTGCATTACCACTAAAAGTGAATGGTTTAGAAATTAAGATTGCACCAGTAGCTCCATTAGCCATGGCACAGAATATGGATGATGTGCAAAACATTTTACAATATGCACAGATTGCACAACAAGCTGGACCAGAAGGTGCAATGACTATTAAGATTGACGAAATGATGGATTACATTGCTGAGAAATTAGGCGTACCACAACGATTACGACCAACACCAACTGAGCGTGCAATTATGAAAGAACAAGCATCACAAATGGCACAGATGGCACAGCAGCAAGAAATGGCCATGATGCAACAACCACAAGGATAATAATGGCTGGATGGGAAGATTTACAAGAAGCATTGCCTCTTGAAAAAGGTGATGGTCTACAAAAGCGAGATGATTTAGATCGTCTTTGTTTACGTGTCCTAGGGGGTGAGGACGGGGAGAAGTTAATGAAATGGCTGCGTGAAGCAGTTGTTGAGCAACCTGTTGCCTTGCCAGGTAGCGATCCAAGCTACGCATTTTACCGTGAAGGACAAAATTCAATAGTTAAGGATTTAGAAGCAAGGCTAATTAGAGCAAGGAAATTATAATGGAAGAAACACTCGAGCCTAGTGTGGATCAAGAAAGCACTGGCCTACTCGATGGAGCAAGTCCAGAAGTCGAAGAAGCTAATGCTGAGAGTCCACAAAAAGTAGAAATAGATCATCGTGATCCTGAAGAATTAAAAGCCAAAGCAGAATTTGCGGCTGAGTCTGAAGATAATGAACCACTAGAACGACCTGATTGGTGGCCTGAAAATTTCTGGAAAGCAGATGAAGATGCTCCAGATTTAGAAGGCATTGCTAAATCATGGATGGACTTACGTAAACAAATCTCTCAAGGTAAGCACAAGGCGCCAGCAGATGGTAACTATGATTTATCTGCATTTGGTCCTACACCAGAAGATGACCCATTACGTAACCATGTTGTGACCTGGGCATCTAAGTATGGTGTGAGTCAAGCTGCGTTAGATGATCTTGTTAGTGAAGTTGTAGAAAGTAACATGCTTAATGCAGAAACTCAACAAATTAACTTAGAACAAGAGCGTAAATCTTTAGGCCCTAATGCTGATGTTAGAATTAATGGTATTGTAAAATGGGCATCTAGTTTAGTTCAAAAAGGCGTTTGGGGTGAGGATGACTTTGAAGAGTTTAAAGTAATGGGTGGTACTGCAAAAGGTATTGCTGCATTAGAAAAACTGAGAGCATCTTATGAAGGTCGACTTCCTGTCGAAACTACTCCAGTCGAAGGCGCACCATCTAGAGAAGAGTTATATCAAATGGTAGCAGATCCTAGATATCAATCTGATCCATCCTACCGTCAAAAAGTCGAAAGAGCATTTGCTCAAAATTTTGGCTAAAATTGCTTGACAATAGGCTTTGTTCCCATGTAAAATCGGGAATGAGGCCTATTACATATTCATGTAACCCTTAAACGCAAGTAGTCTTGTCGACTGGCTATCGTTAATAGCAAGCACGGCCCAGACATCTCTGGCACACCACAGCGATTAATTTACTTTTATTAATTACTAAGGAGCTAATAATGGCTATTGGATTATCTAATGCTTTTGTTACCCTATTTGATGCCGAAGTTAAACAGGCTTACCAAGCTAAAGCGCAGTTAGTTGGCGCAGTAAGACAAAGACGTGGCGTTGAGGGTTCAACAGCAAAATTCCCGAAAGCGGGTAAAGGCGTAGCAACATTACGTATTCCACAAACAGACGTAACACCATTGAATGTGGATTTTTCACAAGTAACAGCAACAATGGAAGATTGGAATGCAGCAGAATATTCCGACATCTTCATGCAACAAAAAGTTAACTTTGACGAAAGACAAGAATTAGTACAAGTTGTTGCTAATGCTATCGGTCGTCGTCAAGACCAACTTATTATTGATGCTTTAACAGCATCTTCAACATCAAACACTGTTTCTAATGACATCGGTGGTACTGACTCTAACTTAAACTTAGACAAGCTTTTAGCTGCTAAGAAAGCTTTAGATAAAAACAACGTACCTCCACAAGATCGTCACATGGTAATTCATGCTAATTCTTTAGCTGCATTACTAGGCGAAACAGAAGTTACTTCATCTGACTACAACTCAGTTAAAGCTTTAGTATCTGGAGAAATCAATACATTCTTAGGTTTCAATTTCCATGTACTTGGCGACAGAGTTGAAGGTGGTTTAGCTGTTGACGGTTCTTTAGATAGAACTATCTGGGCATTCCACAAAGATGCAGTTGGCTATGCTGAAGGTATGGGTCCTAAGACAGAGATCAATTATGTTCCAGAAAAAACATCATTCTTAGTGAATGCTATGTTTTCAGCTGGTGCAGTAGCGATCGATGCTGAAGGTATTGTTCAAATCACATGTCGTGAAGCTTAATAAGGAGATAACACATGGCTTATAATAAAGACAATCTACAACCGATAGGTGGTCAGTCTAAAGCTGGTAATGCTCCTCAAATGTGGAGCTATACAGCACCTGGCACTGATGCACTTGCTGATATCAATACATCAGGTTACTTCAATGACGCATCATCAGTATTAAAAGTTGGTGACTTAATTCATGTATGGGATGCTTCTGTGCCTACATCGTCTTTAGTTACTGTACTTTCTAATGCTTCTGGCGTAGTTGATGTATCTGACGGTACAGCACTATCAGTCGCAGACGCTGACTAAGTTGTAATATATTGCAGAAAGGTAGGTACTTCGGTGCCTACCTATTTGCACATTTAAAGGAAAGAAAATGGCTACAGGTGATACCGATATCAAAATATGTTCCGATGCATTACTAATGCTTGGTGCTAATCCTATATCATCATTTACTGAAGGCACAGATGAATCTAATATCTGTTCTAGACTTTATCCAGATATTAAAATTAGAACATTAACCATGTATCCATGGTCATTCTCATTCAAAAAAACTGCATTAGCAAGATTAGTGACTACCCCAACTAATGAATACAAATATGAATATCAACTACCCTCTGACATTATTGGGAGACCTAATGCTGTATATGATGCAGATGAGATAGGCTCACCAAAACGCAGAGAGTATCGTCTTATAGGTAGTAAATTATTAACAGATTATGAAGAAGTATATATAGATTATCAATATAATATTTCTGAATTTGCATTACCACATTACTTTGTACAATTACTAAAATATGAAATGGCTTGGCATTTAGCTATGCCAATTACTGATCAACCTGATCGTGCAGAATATTGGAGAACAGTTGCAGAAGGTACTCCAGGTGAAAATGGTCGTGGTGGTTATATGAGACAAGCAATGAGGATTGATGGCCAAGGCAATCCAACAAATGCAATACAAGATTTTTCATTAATTGATGTGAGGTATTAATGGCTAGGTTTGTTGATATTCAAACAAACTTTACCAGTGGAGAGTTAGATCCACTAGTACGTTCTCGTATTGATTTAGATTCATACAAAAATGGCTTGCAAACAGCTCGCAATGTTATATGTCAACCACAAGGTGGCGTGCATCGTAGGCCAGGAAGTAAGTTTTTAGCTGAACTAGGTGGCAGTCCAGAAAATGGTGTACGTCTTGTGCATTTTGAATTTTCAGTTAGCGATAGTTATATGTTGGCTTTTACCAACAATCGCATGTATATTTTTAAGAATAAAGTATTGCAAACCGATATTAATGGATCAGGTGATAATTACCTAACAACCACTATTGCAAGTGCTAGATTAAATGCAATGTGTTTTACACAGTCAGCAGATACATTGATTGTTGTAGACGAAGATATGGCTCCAAAAAGAATTACCAGAACAAGTGACACGAGTTGGTCTATTTCTGATATTCCATTTAACTCTATTCCACAATATGCTTTTACTTTATCAACAAGCAATCCAGCTGCTACGTTAACTCCTAGTGATGTAACAGGAAAAGTAACGCTCACTGCCAGCACATCAGTATTTACAGCAGCTCATGTTGGACAATATATTAATGCTGAACCGCAAGGTAGAGCTAGAATTGTTGAATATGTTAGTGCAACAAAAGTCAATGTAGTCACAGAGTTTCCATTTTTTGGAACAACAGCAATTGCTTCAGGTGACTGGGAACTAGAAACAGGTTATGAAGATGTATGGTCAGCATCAAAAGGATGGCCAAGATCTGTGACTTTCCATCAAGGTCGATTATTCTTTGGTGGGTCTAAATCAAGACCATCAACAATATGGGGATCTAAAGTAGGATTGTTTTTTGATTTTGAACCAGTAGAAGGATTAGATGATGATGCTGTTGAGGCTACTCTCGATACTAATACTTTTAATGCTATCATTGATCTTATTAGCGGTAGAGATCTACAAATATTTACATCAGGTGGTGAGTTCGCTGTTATTCAAGAAGGTTTAACACCGATTACGCCAACAAGTTTTTTTGTATCCAATACATCAAGAAATGGTATCAAAGAAGGTGTGCGTGTCAAACAGCTAGAATCTGGTGTGTTATTTATACAAAGACAAGGTAAACAATTAGCTGAGATTGCATACTCTGATACATTCTTAACTTATGTCACTTCTAAAATCTCATTACTGTCTGGTCATTTACTGAAAGGTCCAAAACGCATGGACTTGCGTCGTGCAGTAAATACTGATGAAAATGATTTACTATTTATTGTTAATGAAGATGATGGCTCAATGGCCGTGTTCTCTTTATTACGATCACAAAACGTTATTGCTGCATCTGAATTTACCACAGTAGGTAGCTATTTAGATGTAGGTGTGGATATTACAGATATTTATACTATTGTTAAACGGGATGATAATGGTACAGATAAATACTATGTTGAGGTGTTTGTGGAAAATCTACTAACTGACAGTGCAGTTATAGGCGGAGCAGTGGCAAGCTTGGATGCATCACATATTGATGGTTCCACAGTGAATGTGCTGTCAGATGGTTTAGTTGAGGAAGATCAGACAGCTGATAGTGCCGTGACTTTTACTAATACTCCAACAACTTCGTGTGAAGTTGGTTTACCAATTAGTGTAGAAGTCAAGACTATGCCTATCGATTTAAGAGTGGTAGGTGGAACTCGTATTGGATTTAAAAAACGTATTGTAGAAGTAAATGCATTGTTATATGAAACACAAAATATTGTCATTAATGGTAATTTAGTACCTATTCGTAGCTTAGGTATTAATGCATTAGATAATACAGTACCAGAGTTTACAGGAACAAAGGTATTGCATGGTATACTTGGGTATAGCAATGAAGGACAGATTACAGTTACACAATCTGCTCCATTAAAAATGACATTGCTTGGTTTAGAATATAAAGTAGCAACACATCAAGGAACTTAATTATGGGAGCAGCAGTACCCTTCGCTGGGGCAACGATGACAGGAATGGGAGGCGCAGCAGCTACAGCTGGAACAGTAGCCGCTATATCTGCACCTATTGCTAGTGTTGGTGCGTCTATGATGATGAACCCAGCAATTCTTTCACCTGGCGGTGGCGGATTGTTAGCTGGATTTGGCACAGCCTTTGATCTGTATAACAAATATTCTGGATTAATATCAGCTGGATTTTCAGGATTGCAAGCCGTAGGCGCATACAATCGTGGCCAGTATATTGAGCAACAATATCAACTGCAAGCAGAACAGATGCGTGTAGATCAAGAAATTAACAGGCTTAATATATTAAGAGCAGCTAACGATAAAACACGCGAATTAATTGCAACTAATGCAAGTGTTTTAGCTACAGGGTTTGCAGCGGGTGTCAATGGATTAGATGGTTCAGTAAAGCTTGTCACAAAGAAAAATGAAGAACGTTATTTACGTGATTTAAGTGCGTTAGAATTTAGTAGTATGTCATCTGAATTGTTTGAAGATGCGCAATATTCATTACTTAATGCTGCTGCTGATCAAGCTGTCAATGGTTCTAAATTTGACGCTCTATATCACATTGGCAATGCGTATAGTATTTACAATCAAACGAAGGTTCCAACATGGGCAAGTTAAAACAATATCAGTCATCTGGCATTACAATGACTGGCATGCAACAATTTACTAATGCACCTATTCAAGAATCACTTGCAGCAAATGAACGTCTTGATAGATTTTTAACTTCTGCTGGTACAAAATTTCTTGAACAAGCAAATGTTTATGCAAGTGAACAAGCAGTTAAAGATGCTATTGCTAATCCAATTACAAAAGAACAAATAGATCAAGCACGTCAAACGGGTGGTAATCCAATTGATGAGTTTTTAAAAGGTGGTAAAACTTATAATGATGCAATTAAGGACGTTTTAAGTCAACAAATTGCTGGAGAGTTAAGACTAGAGTTAGATCAAACTAGTGCAGATATTTTAGAGCAAGTGCGTCTCGGAAAGATTACTAATCAAGGCCAAGTTTTACAAAAATTACAAGAGCCTATTTCTGCTCATGTTGAGTTTTTAAGTGGGATTAATCCTAAAATTGCTGAAGGTTATGGCGCACAAGCAACTGCATCTGCACGTAACTATCTTAATCAAGCAGATACATTAATACGTAATCAAGAAGAAGAAAAGCGTGTATTTAATGCTGAGTTGATGAAAGTCAATGTAGAACGTGATTATCAAAACTTTTTACTTGCTTATCCTAATGCCACATTAGAACAAAAACAACAATACAAAGATGTTATCCAGCAAATGGCAAGAGACATGTCATTTAGCGGTACACGTCAACAAGTAAAATTAGCGCAACAATTAGCTGATGGATTACAGTTTATTGATGATGGCCATCATGCAAAAGCTATTGCACAAAAATACAGAGGCAAAAGTATCTTAGAAGTTTTAAATGCATTACCAAAAGATAAATCATCTGAAGCAAGTTATTACATGCAGTCTACAGATAAAGATAGATTTGCAAAGTTAATTAACAATGAACTGTCATATATTAACTCAGAGATTGCAGCTCGAGACAAGATCGCACAAAGAGAATTAAGATTAATTAATGATAATTATTTGGCAGAAGGTCAGCGTATTCCTCCAGCTAAAATTAAAGAAATGTATGCGCTAGTTGGGCCTGGATCTGATTTGATAGACCAAATTGATCTTATGGTTAAACAATCAACTCAAATTGAACAGCTTAATAAAACAAGTTTACCTGAATTAGCAGCAGAGCGAGATGAATTATTAGCAATAAAAATTGATCCTAATAAAGACTTAACAATAGATCAAAATCAAAGATTAAGCATATTAGAACCGTATGTAAAAAATATGGTTGTTGCTTTAAAAAATGATCCTGTTGGCTTAATAGGCAAGCGTGATGGAAACTTTGAAGAGTTAAATTTAAATGATCCTGATTTGGCAAACAAAGTTCTAGCAAGAAAGCAACTAGTAGAACGCAATGCTGACAAGTATGGTATTAGCGATCTTGATAAAGATATGCTGTTATTTACTAAAGATGAGGTTAATGCATTTGTAAATACATACAAACTCTCTGATGCTCAAACTAGAATAGCTATGTTACAAGTATTAGATGACCAGTTTGGTGCAGATAACTCAGCTGCGTTAGTTCAATTAGTTCAAGGCGGCTTACCTACAACTGCGGAATTATCATCTTATTTTAGCAATCCAACATTAACTGCTAAGTTTATGAGCTTTGATGATGAGGAAGAACAAAAACGCTTAATAACCGTAGCTAAAGAAAAAAATACTACATATATTGAAATTCGTAGAGAAATTGCTAATCAACTTGCAGCTTTTGACAATGTTGTTATGTTACAAAATCCAATGAATAAAAGTATTGCAACACAAAAATTAGATAATATTAAAGATGCATTAACTTACTTAGCCATTAGTGAAATGCAATCAGGTAAATCATTAAGTAATTCTGTTAAAGACGCAGCTGGAACATTAACAAAAACTTTTCAACTTAAAGATACTTATTATGTTCCTACAAAATATAATAGTAAAGAGATTGACCCAGATAATATTATTGCCAAAGCAGAGCGTATTAAAGATATTCATTTAGCAGATTTTAATGCAGTCCCATTTGGCTCATTTCTAAATATTGTAGATGAGAAAGAGCGTGATTTAGAGTTTAGAACTCAAATGGTAGAGAATGGTAAGTGGCAAAACACTGCTGATGGTACTGGATTAATCTATGGTATTACTATGGCTGATGGTTCTTTTGGTCCGATACAAAATGCAAATGGTAATTTCTTAACATTTAAATTTGACGATGCAAGCATGGTTGTACCATTTACTAACATAGACATTACAGTTCCAAAAGGCGAAACAGTAATTGAAAGAATAGGGCGTAAGAAACAGGCGCAAAAAAGATTAACTATGCCAGCCGATGAACTGAGAATTCTAGAAGAGAAAAAAGCTAGAGGCAAGCGAGTCTTTGGCTTAGAGGATTAATATGGCTCAAATAGGATTTGGTCTTGAGATTAATACATCAGTACAAGAATCTGGTTATGATCAATATATTGTAGGCCTTGGTGATGTTTTAAAAGCAACCGCTAAAGAGACATGGGCAAGAAATCCACTAGAATCTACACAAACATTAATTGAATTACAACGTGCAAAACAAAATGAGAATAGCCCTCTTGTTCCTAAAGATCAACTCAATAAAGAATATGGTGAGCTAGGCTTATCATTTGAAGAAGATGAATACCAATCTGTTGTTGACTTAATGGTTGAAGAGAAGCAAGCAGAACGTGAAAGACAAGCTATTATTGCACGAGGCCCACAAGGTTTTGGTGTTGGTGTAGCTAAGTTTGCAGTAGGTTTAGGTGTAAGTATGCTAGATCCTATTAACGTAGCATCAGCATTTATTCCAGTTGTTGGTCAAGCACGTATGGCACAAATGGTAGCCAAGCAAGGATTTACTCGAGCTAGGTTTGCTAAAGGTGTAATAGAAGGTGCTGTCGGTGCCGCAGTTGTAGAACCTATTGTTGCATTAGCCGCAAGTGAATTACAAGCAGATTATGGATTAGCAGATAGTTTTTTAAACATTACCTTCGGATCAATCCTTGGTGGTGGATTACATGTAGCTTCTGGAAAACTATCAGATCTTGCGATTAGAACAGAGTTTAAAGCAAAGGTAAGACGAGCCAGAGAGGAATTAGGTATAGATTCACCTAACTTAAGAGATGCTGAGATCAATCTATATAAAGCATACTATCCAGAAAACTCTGCTGTCATGAGAGATCTAGAAAGAACTGATCCGCTGACTAGAAAAACATTGCTTGAAAAATCATTGAATGACTTGTTGTTAGAAAAGGAAGTTGATGTATCACCGATTGTAGATGCTGACTCTACATTAAAACAATCATCTGATACTTCTGCTAAACCAAATAACAGAGTTAAACCAGAAAAAACAAAGATTGACCAACAAGAAAAAACTGCTGTTAATAATACAGTCAATAAAACAGAATCAGACTTTGATATTGAAATAGAAAACTTAACGAAGAGACTAGAAGAGAAACGTCAAGCACGTCCAGAGTTAAGATTTGATGAAGATGCAAAAGAGATTCAAGCCGCATCAGAAGCACTTGATGAAGCACAAGCTAAGTCTACTGATTTAGAAGCAGCAATTAAAGATTTAACCAATTGTTTAAACGGAAGATAAGATGGCAGATAAATGTTTATTAAGAGTTGAAAAGTTACTAGACAAGTCATCTATCGGCTTTGTTGAAAAAGATGAGATTCTGAATCAAATTAAGATCGCACAAGCTGAGCTTAAACTAAGTAGCATTGATGAAATTAACGTTGATAAAGTTGCTAAAGACGTACAAGCTCAGATTGTATTACAACGTAAAATCAATAAACGTAATGCTATTGAAGATGAAATCAAAGGAAGAGAGTTAGTTGATTACGTGTTAGATGAGTTTCCAGACAATCCACAAGAAGGATTAACAGCGATTCTGGTTGGCTCAACTGATCAGAAGAAAGGGGCTAGGGCCTCAGCAGCAGTTCAACAGCATGCGGCAGTCAATCAATTGATTAATGGATTTCCTAAAAAGCTTAGAGATGCTGGTGTAGAGAAGTTATTTGCTAATGCCGACAGAAATACTCAATTAAGAATTGCTAGAACATGGTATGAATTAGCACAACAACCGACTAAAGCAGAAGCCGATGCTGGAGTTAAACCGAAAGTCACAGAAAAGAATCCAGAGATTGTAAAGATTGCAACGATTATGCATGAATACTCTGAGATGGTCAGGCAACAACTTAATGATCGTGGTGCAAACATTCCTAAACTTTGGGGTTATGTGGTCAGACAATCTCATGATCCATATCTTGTGCGTGATGCAGCAAAGGTATTAGGCAAACAAGATGTACCGACAGATCCAGCATTAGCTAATAAATACGATCAAAACTATAACAAGAACTTTGCTGCCTGGAAGGATTTTGTTATGGATAAATTAGATAAAGATAGAACATTTGCTGATACAGACAACATTGATGAGTTTATGTTGTTTGCATACAACTCTCTTGTGCGTAATGAAAGCTTAAAATCTAATGGTGCTGAGTTTACTTTTGGTGCAAGGCCAACAAAAAACGTTGCTAAATCAGCAGAGATGAAACGAGTCTTACACTTTAAAGATGCAGACAGTTGGTTTGAATATAATGAAATGTTTGGTGTTGGTAACTTGAATGAATCATTCTTTTCTGGCTTAACAACTGCTGGTCGTAACATTGGTATTATGGATACATTAGGAACCAAGCCCGCACAGAACTTTGAGAAGATTAGAAAAGCTGTAGCAACACGTATGGCCCAGCAAGGTAAAGATGCTGGTAAAGTATCTAGTGGTCAATACAAGAAATACATGGACGTTATTGATGGTACTATCTATTCTGTTGAAGGATTTGCATTAGCCAGATGGTCAGCTATAGCTCGTACTGTGGCTAGTACAGCTAAGCTTGGTGGAGCTGTCATTAGTGCTGCATCTGACTTAGCTCAGTATGGTGCTGAAATGAGATACCAAGGTCGAGGTTTTTTGAGTGGTATGGCTGAAGCATTAGGATCGTTGTTCAGATTAAAAAGCAGTAAAGATAAGAAAGAGATTGCAGAAGCTTTAGGCTTTATGGCTGACAATACCATATATGACATATCAGGACGATTCCAGGTTGGTGATAACTTATCTAAAGGTTGGACGAATGTCCAAAGAACATTCTTTAAATACAACTTACTATCTTGGTGGACTAATACTCTCAAAGAAGGTGCAATGTTAAGCATGGCAAATTACTTTGCTAAACAAAAGAACCTCCAGTTTGATCAATTAAATCCATCATTAAAGAATCTATTCAATCAATATAACATTGATGCAGCACGCTGGGATGTTATTCGATCAGTCGCTATGGAAAGATCTGCTGATGGCAAAGAGTTTATTAGCATTAGAAACTTAGATAATATTACTGATCAACAAGCATTAAATATTGCTGGATTGAAACAGGCAAGTGAACGTGAGATTAGAATCATCAAAGAAAAGTTTAAATCATCTGTGTCTGGTATGTTATTAGATAGGTCTACTTACGCTGTGATTGAACCAGATGCAAAGATTAAAGCAAAGATGACTCAAGGATTGTTAGCGGGTACATACCTTGGTGAGGCTATTCGTTTTATCGGACAGTTTAAAGCATTCCCAATGTCTATTGTATACAAAACATTATCTAGAGAAGCATCATTCTGGAGAGCGGGCAATAAAGCTAGAGCAATTAGTGGTGTGTCTTCAGTGTTAGTAACATCTGCTTTACTTGGATATGTATCCATGACTGCTAAAGACATACTCAAAGGCCGATCTGCACGTGATCCATTAAAAGCTAAAACATGGACAGCCGCATTTTTACAAGGTGGTGGTTTGGGTATATATGGTGATGTGTTATTCCAGGAAACAAGAAGTGGTGCAGACATTGCAGCAAGTATGCTTGGCCCAGTCCCATTAAGTGCATTTGATGTGTTGCAAGGAATTAAATACGGAGTTAGTGGTGAAGGTGATAAAGCTGCACGACAAGCGTATCGAGTGATATCTACCAATATACCTTTCTTAAACCTGTTCTATACTAAAACAGCATTTGATTATCTTATTGGATATCAAATGATGGAGACTATGAATCCAGGTGTATTAAAGAGAATGGAGAAAAGAATGGAAAAAGACTACAATCAGGAGTTTTTATTGACTAAACCATCGCAACAATTTACAGGTTTTTAGCATTATCAGATATCACTTAGTGGATATTTTATATTAACAAGAGTAAAATATAGTAGAGGATTATTATGGCAATCGACATATCAAGCACAACGAGACGTATAGTTTACACTGGTTCAGCTGGTGTAGGCCCTTACGCATTTGAATTCGAAGTATTAGCACAGACTGACATTGCTGTATACTTTAACTACACAGAACTTACTCTAACCACAGACTATACTGTATCCATTGATGGAGATGGAACTGGATCTGTTACGATTGTGACTGGCACTAATGTTCCTAGCACGCCTACTGCGTCTGATCGAATTACAATCATTGGCGATAGAACAATTCAAAGAACAACAGACTTTACAACTGGTGGTCCACTCTTCGCTACATCCTTGAACGATGAGTTTGATAGCCAAACAATCTTTGTACAACAAGTTCAAGAACAATCTGATCGTGCATTACGTGCGCCTAATACAGATCCTACTACAGTGAATATGACATTGCCAAACAATGTGGATCGTGCTAACAAAACATTAGCGTTTGATGCAGATGGTAATCCAACCATTGGTGAACAAGTTGGTGACTACCGTGGAAACTGGTCATCTGGCGTTGAATACAATAAGCGTGACTTAGTTAAAGACACAAGCAATGAAAACGTTTACATCTGTCTTACTGCACACACATCTTCAGGATCATTACCGATTGACTCTAATGCAGATGCTGCTAAATGGGCAGTGCTGGTTGATGCTGAATCAGTACAAGATATTGCAGATGCAGCAGAAGCAAGTGCCACAGATGCAGAAGCCGCACAAACAGCAGCAGAAGCCGCACAAGCTTTAGCCGAAACTGCACAAACAGCCGCAGAGTTAGCACAGACTGGAGCAGAGACTGCTGAAACAAATGCAGAGACTGCACAGACTGGAGCAGAAACAGCACAAGGATTAGCAGAGGCCGCACAAGCAGCGGCTGAAGCCGTGTTCGATAACTTTGATGATGCATACCTTGGTGCTAAAGCTAGTGATCCTACATTAGACAATGATGGTAATGCATTAGCCGATGGCGCATTATACTTTGATACAACAAACAATGTCATGAAAGTATATGACCTTGGCACAACAACTTGGTATCAACTTACACCTTCTGTAGAAAATCAAACTAACATCAATACTGTTGCTGGCATTAGTGCTGACGTTACTACAGTCGCTGGCATTGAATCAGATGTCACTACTGTTGCAGCAGATGGAACTGACATAGGCACAGTAGCTACGAACATTGCTGATGTAAATACTGTAGCTGGAATCAGTGCAGATGTGAGTGCCGTTGCAGCGAATGAAACTAACATCAATGCAGTCAACGCAAACGAAACAAACATTAACACTACCGCAACTAACATAGCTAATGTGAATACCACTGCAACTAATATAGCTAACGTGAATACCACTGCAACTAATATAGCCAATGTCAATACGACCGCAACCAATATTGCAGATGTTACAACAGTAGCTGGCATTAGTGCTAATGTTACAACTGTCGCTGGACTCTCATCTGATATTACAACAGTTGTTGCTGATGCAGCTGACATAGGTACAGTGGCTGGATTATCAACAGAGATCACAGCACTTGGTCCTATCAGTGATGACATTACAACTGTTTCAGATAATGTATCTGATGTAGTGACATTTGCAAATACATATTTAGGTGCAGCATCTTCTGCTCCAACCACATCTACAACTGGTGCTTTATATTACAACACAGTTGATGAGCAACTTTATGTATGGGATGGATCTGCATGGCAAGCTGCTGCATTCTCAGCATCAGGAGCAGTAACTTCATTTAACACCAGAACAGGTGCTGTAACACTTACTGCAACTGATGTTAATACAGCATTAGGATCTGATGCTGTACTAGATTCAGACATAGGATCAACAGTCCAGGCATATGATGCAACCATACTTAAGTCAGCAGACATTGGTACAAGTGTACAAGGTTACGATGCTGATACGGCTAAATACGATGACACTACTGCTAACTTTACAGGTACTCTTCAGAATGGTGGTAGTAATGTTCTAGTCGATACAGATATTGGATCTACTGTTCAGGCCTATGATGCAAATATATTAACTTCATCAGACATCGGATCCACAGTACAGGGCTATGATGCAACTATCGTAGTTGATGCTGACATCGGTGTAACTGTTCAAGGATATGATGCAGACACAGCTAAGTATGATGATGTTACTGCAAACTTCACAGGAAACTTACAACAAGGTGGTGCTAATGTTTTAACTGCAAACCAAACAATCACATTGTCAGGTGATGTGTCAGGAAGTGGAACTACATCTATTGCAGTAACTATTGCAGACGATTCACACAATCACATTATTAGTAATGTTGATGGATTACAAACAGCACTAGATGGCAAGCAACCATTAGATGCAGACTTAACTGCTATTGGTGGATTAGCAAACACTGACGGAAACTTTATTGTTGGTAATGGATCAACATGGGTGGCAGAATCAGGTGCTACTGCGAGAACATCATTAGGCCTAGGATCTCTTGCAACATTAAATGAAGTAAACGCATCTACAATTGCAGACAACTCTGTTGGTGCAGATGAATTAAATGTATCAGGCAATGGTACTGCTGGACAATACCTTGCGTCTGATGGTGACGGAACAATGACATGGACTACTTTAGCAGCTGGTGGTGGCTTTAGCAACATAGAAGTTTTTACCTCACCAGGCACATGGACAAATCCAGGAACAGTAGAAAAAGTTAAAGTGACAGTAATTGGTGGTGGTGGTGGTGGTGGTTTACAAGGAACCTTTGGACCTACACCAGCTCCAATGGCTGGACAAGGAGGAGGTGGAGGTGCTGGTGGAGCAGCTATAGAAGTTGTACCGTTTCCTAGTGCCACTAACGTAACTGTTACAATTGGATCAGGTAGCACTGGAACAGGCGGTACTTCTTCATTTGGAGCTTATTGTTCTGCAACTGGTGGAGGTGCTGGAGGTACATATATAGGTGGGACTGGAGGTGCTGGTTCTGGTGGATCGATCAATATAGATGGTCAAGCTGGTAGTGCTGGTGTGGTGACATTTCCAGGTCCGCAAACAGGTCCTGGTGTTACTCAAGGAGGAGGTACTGGTGGATCTTCTATATTAGGTGGAGGTGGATTGTCACGTAATAGTGGGGGATTATATGGCGGAGGTGCTGGTGGAGCTTCAGCAACATCTTTACCCGCTCCTAATAGAACAGGTGGTGGTGGTGTAGTAATAGTGGAATATTAAGGATAAATTATGGCAAAAAAAGCATTAATTAGCACAACAGAAATTTCTAATGTTACTTGGATTTCCTCTTGGACATGGAATACAGAAACACAACAATATGATCCAAATTATTCTACAATAGAAGATACTATGAGAGTTGCAGAAGTTGTTGATGCAAACAAAACATTTGAAACTTATTCGACATTAATATGGGTAGATTGTCCAGATGAGTGTATGGCAGATGTATGGTATTACAAAGATGGATCATGCTATACTAAACAGGTTGATGAACCATATCCAGAATAACAATATATTATGTATCAAACAAGCATTGATAGTTTTCAACAAAACAGTTATGTACATTTAAAAAGCTTTTTAGACGAACAAAACTGTGCAGAATTAACACAAGCATTAAAAGATTTAGTTGTAAACGGACGTACAGTAAAAGATATACAATGCCCAAAGTCAGAAGCTGTACATGGAACACAGACATTTGACCAGTTGTTAGTAGACTTATTACCACACTTTGAAAAACATTGTGGTAAAAGATTATATCCAACTTATTCATACGCAAGATTATATGCTCCTGGTGACGAACTTGTAAAGCATAAAGACAGACCAGCCTGTGAAATATCAGCAACCATTACACTAGGTTTTGAAGGTGACGTATGGTCTATCTACATGGAAGGTAACAAAGTAGATATGCAAGTAGGTGATGCCGTTTTGTATCGTGGCATGGAAGTTGAGCATTGGCGAGAAAAGTATACTGAAGGTCAATGGCAAGCACAAGTATTCTTACATTATGTAGATGCTGATGGACCACATGCTGAATGGAAGTATGATAAACGTCAGTCATTAGGTGTCTCTAAAAATACACTTACTGAACGAACATTAACTAATTGTGCTGTATTTGATAATCATTTGTCTCATGACTTTTGCAATAACTTAATTAACACATACTCACAAGACAGTATAAATAAAGAACCACCATACATTGGTAACAATACTGGAGAAATAGATAAAACAATTAGAGATGTTAAAAGAGTTATACTGCCACAAAATGTAGGCATTGGTGCCACACTAACATCAACAGGATTAAATGCAAACCAGTATTGGTGGCAATATCATATAACTCATTCTAATCAAACTGAGTTATTAATATATAAACCAGAAGGACATTACACTCAACATGTAGATACGTTTCATAGTCATAGTGAAGAGACAAGAAAGCTCACATGCTTGGCATTTTTGAATGATGATTATGAAGGTGGTAAGTTTTTTATTAACGCTGATGGTAGAGTATTTTATCCACCACAAAGCAAAGGAACTGTGTTAGTATTTCCTAGTTATATGATACATGGTGTTGAGCCAGTAACAACAGGAACTCGATACAGTGCCGTAACATGGTTAGTAGGACCATACTTTAAATAGGATTGATGATGACACCAGACGAAAAGCTAGCAGCCCACGAGAAGTTATGTGCAGAACGATATGCAACATTGCACTATCGTCTTGATCGTCTTGAAGCTATGCTTGGTAAACTTATTTGGGGATGCATGACTGGCTTCGGTGCTATTGTAATATCTGTTATTGTTGGCAAAATATAATGTTAACAAGACTATGTCAAATGTTAAGAAGGGGAATACAAAATGTGGATGATCTATATACTCATAGTTATCTTGATACTCGTGGCCTACGAAGTTATCCGAAAGCCAAGCGTAAGCATGATCAAGAGTGTCCTTATAAAGTTGAGCGATTGGTTGAAGGCGATTGCATCTAAATGATGTGGGGTCCAATCATATCAGTCGTTAGTTCTGTCTTAGATAAAGTAATACCCGATAACAATGCCAAAGAGAAAGCAAAGGCAGACATTGAAAAAGCTCTTATCGACAATGCAGCACAGATTAATCTCGCTCAGGCTGAGACGAATAAGATCGAAGCTAATCATCGCAGCGTGTTTATTGCTGGTTGGCGTCCTTTCCTTGGGTGGGTGTGCGGTATTGGTTTTGCTTGGATATTTGTGCTTAACCCGATACTTCAATGGGGGTTAGCTTTGTATGGCATCAATGCTGTATTACCTCAACTACAAACAGATGTACTAATGGAACTAACTATTGCACTACTTGGCCTTGCGGGTCTACGCTCTTGGGAAAAGGCTAAGGGCCTAACACAGTGAGGTTATCAGAACACTTTACCTTGGAAGAAATGACGAGGTCGCAGTTAGCTGCACGTCATGGTATAATAAATAAACCCAACGACATACAGTTGGAGAACTTAAAAACATTAGCGAAAGGAATGGAACTTGTTAGGACTAAGCTTGATAGTTTGCCTATTATTGTTAGTAGTGGTTTTAGGTGTGAAGCTCTCAACGATCTTCTTGGATCTAAAAGGACCAGCCAACATATTATGGGTCTTGCTTGTGATTTCACTTGTGATCGTTATGCTCATGTTGGACGAGTATTCGAGGTAATCGCAGACTCCTCTATTCCTTTTGACCAACTGATATTAGAATATGATTCCTGGATACACATCTCATTCCCACCCGAAGGTGCGGAACCTCGAAGACAGATGTTGGTAATCGATCGTGAAGGCGCAAGGATTTATAACCGTTAGTTTCATTGAACATCTTTACAATACATTCCGTATTCATAAACCATTCCAAGACTTTCCTGATAGCATTCATGTTGAGTTTGAAGTTGTCTACAATCATGATTGTATCGGAGAGTACACTCCTGAACCGCACCGTATACTCATCTCTACCAAGTATTGTAAGACCCTCGAAGCTGTTATCTATACCGTACTGCATG
>Ga0181606_10001037_pt1 | contig 23940 bp, 22 predicted proteins | sample 041ome_10_FD_132994 | JGI IMG/M metagenome (GOLD analysis project Ga0181606, IMG submission 132994) | Coastal salt marsh microbial communities from the Groves Creek Marsh, Skidaway Island, Georgia - 041412US metaG (megahit assembly) | ecosystem: Environmental > Aquatic > Marine > Intertidal... | reverse complement strand
GGCAAGATCGCGAAGATCGATAGGTAGGGAAAGATCAAAAAGATCGCGAATGATCACGTCAGTTGCGCTCAGCTGAGCACTCCGCTCGGATGCGGGTGAACGTTCTTCGCCTTGGTCGCGTAAGGCCGTCCATTCACGTTCTTCCCGAATATAATCGAGGTCGAATTCATCTTGCGTGCTTGTATCGCTCGGCAGCGCCGGTTCGAGCGCCATCTCATTTAACCCGTCGCGCGCTCCTTCTGCTGGGTCGGCTAATGGGTCGGCTAATGGGTCGGCTAATGGGTCGGCTAATGGGTCGCCTAATGGGTCGCCTGCTTGGCCGGCTAATGGGTCACCTAATGGATCACTCGGCTGGTCACTCGACAGAACATCCCCTGTCGGGGGCTCGATATCAAGCAAGGGATTGGTCTCTATTTCCTGCTGAATAAGGTCCGCCAAATCGAGCTGGGAAGCCTCTAAAACCCGCATCGCAAGCTGCATTTGCGGGCTCAACATGACATTCTGCGTCTGTCGAAGATTTTGTTTTTGTGACGCGCGTTGCATAACTAACCGTGCGGCTATATTGGGAACCAATGCTCACTATGACGGGAACGGTTGCGCCAATCAAGCCATTGGCATACAGAATTTATGCCAACGATGAGGCTCTTGGAGAAGATTGACGCGTGGGAAAGCGGATATAGCGGATGTTACGGCCTTAAACAGGCCCGATAGAAGTTTTCATCGACTGGCGGCGATCCAACCGCCGCCCAAGACAGCCGATCCGTCGCGTCCATAGAAAACGCACGCCTGACCGGGGGATACACCCTCCTCGGGCGTTTCTAAATGAACAATCGCGCGCCCATCGTCAACCAATTGAACCCGCGCCGGCACCGGCTCGGTGGTTGAGCGAATGCGAGCGAGAACCGGCCCACCCTCCGATGACCCCAACCAATTGACCGCGTCCAATTCTAAAGTCGTTCGCGCGAGAGCTGAGCGCGGCCCAACCACAACCTCGCGGGTTTGTGCATCGATGGCAACAACATAAAGGGGCTCGCCCATTGCCACCCCTAAGCCCCGCCGCTGGCCTATGGTGTAATGCAAAATGCCCTGATGCGTGGCCAGAATATTTCCCTCAAGGTCGACAATATTCCCGGGTTGCGCACTGTCTGGACGGAGGCGTTGGATCACAGAGGCATAATCGCCATTGGGCACAAAGCAGATATCCTGACTGTCGGGTTTATCGGCTACACCCAGACCCAGCGTCGCGGCAAATCGGCGAATATCATCCTTGGTAAACTCGGCCAGAGGAAAACGCAAAAAAGCGAGTTGTTCGCGCGTGGTCGAAAACAGGAAATAGGATTGATCGCGGCTGAGATCGTGGGGACGGTACATTTGCCATCCCTGATCCGATAAACGGCTGGCCACGTAATGTCCGGTGACCAAAGCCTGCGCCCCCAAATCACGCGAGGTTTTTAAAAGATCACGGAACTTAACGGTTTCGTTACACTTCACACACGGAATGGGGGTGTAGCCAGCGAGATAGCTATCGGCAAAATCATCCATCACGCTTTCGCGAAAGCGGCTCTCATAATCAAGAACATAATGCGCGATCCCAAGATGATCGGCGACGCGGCGCGCATCATGGATGTCTTGCCCGGCGCAACACGCTCCCTTCTTGGCCACAGCAACACCGTGATCATAGAGTTGCAAGGTAATGCCAACAGTTTCATAGCCAGCCTGCTTGACCAGCGCCGCGGCGACAGAACTATCGACACCACCCGACATGGCCACCACCACACGAGTTGTCTCGCGCGGGCCAGGAAGACCCAGATCAATTTTTGGCAGATCACCGCTCATGGCCGAGCATATATACCCTGACAGGCAGAACGGCAAGTTAAACCGACCCGCATCGGCCGGTCGGCTGAAATGCCGCCCCCCCCCCTTTCACCCCGTATCTGAGCAAGATCCCTCACTCTTGCGGCGTTTAGTGAAGGCACTTTTCTGATCACGAAAACGTGATTTGCCTGTGATCGGTAAAATCAGTTTTTATTAATAAAGATGAAAAATATTAATAAAGGAGCAATGTAATGAAAGTTTTGATTATTGATGACGATGCGCTCTTAAACGATAGCCTGGCCGATATGCTTGGAACGCATGGATTTACATCCGAGCAAGCCTATGACGCTGCAGACGCTTTCGACTTCCTCTCCTCCTATCAGTTTCAAGCCGTCATTTTAGATCTTGGCCTCCCCGATATGAAGGGCGAGAGCTGCTTAAAACAAATTCGCGCTGATCATCCTGATATTCCGATTTTAATTCTGTCTGGCCGCGACGAACTGCATGCACGTTTGGCGACCCTGGAGGCCGGCGCCGATGATTACATCATTAAGCCCTGCGAGAGCGCCGAATTAGTGGCGCGACTTCGGGCCAATATTCGCCGGGCGAATGGATATGGCGAGAACCTTTTGACCATTGGCGAATTGCAACTCGATCTCCGGCGCCAAATGGTTGAAGCGCATGGTCGCACCGTCAATCTCACCCGCAAAGAATTCGAAGTATTACGTTTGTTGTTTTTACAAAAAGGTGGGGTGGTCTCTAAAAATGCATTTTTGGACCATCTCTATGGCGGCATGGACGAACCCGAAATCAAGATCATTGACGTGTTTATCTGCAAATTACGCAAGAAATTGGAAGCCGCATTGGGCGGCGCCTCCCTCATTGAAACTGTTTGGGGCCGAGGCTATCGGGTGAGCTATCAAAAAGCGGCGTAAACGTTTCGATAACGTTGCAGTGGAGGGTGGAGGGCTGCGCAGACGGGGTCATTCTCCGCCCTCGCTCTTGCCCCCCGCTCTTGCCCCCCTGTCGTCCCCTCCTGTTCCCTCCTAGCGCCCGTCCAGTGGCTGGTCATTTGTGGCGCATCATGCTAACCAGCCGAGATGAAACGCATTGATCCAAACGATCCCAGTTTTTTGTTGGCGCTTGCGCATGTCTCGATTGCCGCCGGCGAACGGATTATGACCTATTTCGGCAAAGTTTCGGGCGAGATGAAGGCCGATGATAGTCCCGTGACCATTGCCGATCGCGAGGCAGAAGCGCTGATCACCGCTGAATTATCCCAAATTGCCCCGGCCATTCAGGTGATCGGCGAGGAGGCCTGCGCTGAGGCTTTGCCGGAACGATTGGACGATTGTTTTTTTCTGCTCGACCCGCTGGATGGCACCAAAGAATTTTTAAATGGTCGATCCGACTTTACCGTCAATATCGGCCTCATTGTCGAGGGCCACGCGCGAGCCGGCGTCATTTATGCGCCCGCACGCGAAACACTTTATCTATCGGGTGCCCAATCCGCCTTTACCGCGCAATGCCCCAACCACCGAGTGGTTGAGCAGGAGGCATTACACCCCATTCACATGCGTTCCCCAGACCCCAGCGCTTTAACAGTCGTCGCCTCGCGCTCACACTTATCGGATGAAACCCGCGATTATCTCAATACTTTGCCCGTCGCTGAAACGATGAGCGCGGGCTCATCCTTGAAGTTCTGTCTGCTCGCCGAAGGCGTTGCCGATCTATATCCCCGCCATGGTCGGACGATGGAATGGGATACCGCTGCCGGCCATGCGATTGTCAATAGTGCCGGTGGGCAGGTGTGCCGCTTCGACGGAACCCCCCTTACCTACGGAAAATTGGCAGATGGCCTCGCAAATCCCTATTTCGTCGCAAGCGCTCGACAAAATAATAAAATCAAGAGATAGTCTCCTTGAAAACCATGGGGCAAAAATGCCAGTGTTAAAAACGCTTGAAGCTCTGATCACGCGACGCGCTGCCTTAATATGCGCGTTCATTCTCGTGTCTGCGGGTTTGCTCTTTTCGCAAAATATCGCATCTGCGCAAGAAGTCGAACAGATCGAGACGTTTACCGAGAGCAAGGTCATTATCGAAGCGGCTAAGTTTTTAGGAACCTCTGCCGAAAACATGGCAGAAATCGTTGGTCGTATTTTCGCGGAATATGGGCCTCCATCCGCCATCATCAAGGGCGAAGAAGTCAGCGCCGCCATCATGATCGGTTTGCGCTATGGCCGGGGTGAATTACAGATGCAAGACGGGCGCAGCCGCCCGATCTATTGGCGGGGACCGTCTGCAGGGATTGATACGGGCGGTAATGCCGCAAAAAGCTTTGCCCTGGTCTATGGGCTGACGGAAGCTGACGAAATCTATAAGCGATTTGTCGGCGTTGAAGGATCGGCTTTTTATCTCGGCGGCGTCTCGGTTAATTTTCTTGAGCGCGACAATGTCATCGTCGTGCCGATGCGAGCTGGCGTCGGCATGCGCCTTGGCGCCAATATTGGCTACGTCAAGTTCACGCCCGACAGTGGTTGGCTCCCGTTTTAATTCTAGGGAAGGCGCAAATGAGCGACCTGCCGGCCCGTACGCGCATCATAGCTTATAATATCACTCAAACGCGATGCTCCTTTGCGCCCAATTTGAACAATAATCAGCCCATCAGAAGCCGTCACAGATAAGACTTCCGCTCCTTCCGGAAGATCGAGAGGAATACCGTCATCGCGCATCGCAGAATGGGTGGGGCTCGCCGCCTGACGGGGCGCCTGATCTGCATTTTCAGAAGCGTTTATCCGTTTCATTATGGTATTCACGACCACCGCAAAGCCGACCAATAAGAGCAGACCCAGCAAAACGACCACAACAAGCAATATCCGAGTATATTTGGCCAAAGAAGGCGGTACGACCGCCTCTGATGAGGCTTGATCTTCAGAAGCGTTTTTCGACGGCTGCGAGGGGGTCATTTGCTGTTCCTCCGGCTTACGTGTATCTTGCGGCATGGATGACGGCCCCATCGAGATCATTGTGTTGCCCGAAGAAGCCGACCTTCGGCTGGATCGCATATTAGCGGCGCGTTTGCAAGATGTGAGCCGCGCGCGCATCCAAGGCTGGATTGGAGACGGTCACATCCGCCTAATGCGCGGCGGCGTCGCTCACCCCAAACTAACGCCCAGCCTCAATGTTCAAACCGATGACCATATTCTCGTAACCCCCCCTCTTGTGCGGCCGACACCGCTTGCCGGCGAAGCGATCCCGCTCGACATTGTTTACGAGGATGACGATCTTCTCGTGGTCAATAAACCTGCGGGGCTGGTGGTTCATCCGGCGCCCGGAAATCCATCTGGCACATTAGTGAATGCCCTCATCGCGCATTGTGGCGATAGCCTTGCTGGCATTGGCGGCGAGCGGCGGCCTGGCATTGTTCATCGGCTTGATAAGGAAACCAGCGGCTTACTCGTGATCGCCAAACATGATGCCGCCCATCAGTTCTTATCGGAACAGTTTAAGAGCCATGGTCGGGATGGCCGGCTGATCCGCAAATATCACGCCCTCGTTTGGGGCCGCCCCTTACCCACGACAGGAACAATTAATGCCGCCATTGGTCGGTCGTCGCATAATCGGGTGAAAATGGCGATTTCGAAAGGCCATGATGCGCGTGAGGCCATCACCCATTATCGCTGCCTCTCGCATCACGACGAACTGCTATCGCAAGTCGAGTGCCGCTTGGAGACGGGACGCACGCATCAAATTCGCGTGCATATGACCCATTTAGGTCATCCTGTTATTGGCGACACCGTTTATGGTGCCGGCATGCGTTCGCGTATTGAGCGCTTGCCCGAGGCGCTTGGCGAGGCCATTCAGGCCTTAGGTCGTCAGGCTTTACATGCGGCGACGCTTGGCTTTGAGCATCCACGCTCCGGTGAAGCCATGCTTTTTAACGCCGAGCCTCCGGCCGACATGGCGCACCTCTGTGATTTAATGGATAGCCTATAAATCACAAATTGCCGATCAAGGCCTTTTTTTTGGCGATCGACGTCCTTATATCTGACAGAGGAGGTTATTATGAGTGAGAAAACCAGCCTGACCGTTGCCCCCTCCCCAGAGGGTAGCTTGAACCGATACTTGCAGGAAATTCGCAAGTTTCCGGTGCTTGAGGCGCAAGAAGAATACAAGCTTGCCAAAGATTATGCCGACCATGGCAATGTGCAAGCGGCCCACAAACTAGTGACCAGCCATCTGCGATTGGTCGCGAAAATTGCTATGGGGTATCGTGGCTATGGTCTGCCGGTTGGCGAGGTCATCTCTGAGGGTAATGTCGGGCTGATGCAGGCGGTTCGGAAATTTGACCCCGAGCGCGGTTTCCGTCTTGCAACCTATGCGATGTGGTGGATCCGCGCTTCTATTCAGGAATATATTTTACGCTCATGGAGCCTGGTCAAAATTGGCACCACCGCTGCCCAGAAGAAATTATTTTTTAATCTCCGGCGGCTTAAGGGCGAGATGAAAGCCATTGATAATGGTCAGCTCAACCCTGACCAAGTCACGGAAATTGCCGACCGTCTGAATGTCTCATCCGATGAAGTGCGCATGATGGAGGGCCGCCTGACGGGCGGCGATCAATCCTTAAATGCCCCCATTCGCCACGATGAGGAGAGTGATGAGTGGCAAGATTGGATTGTCGATGAGCGCAATGACCCCGAGGCTGAGCTGGTCCAAAATGATGAACATGACAACCGGCTGGCCCTCTTGGCCCAGGCCATGGCCGTGTTAAATGAGCGCGAACGCCATATTTTTAAAGCGCGACGATTGGATGAACCGGTTAAAACACTGGAAGAGCTGAGCGGTGAATATGACATTAGTCGCGAACGCGTTCGGCAGATCGAACAGCGCGCTTTTGAGAAAATTCGTGCGGCAATTCAAGCTACAGCTGATCAAGAACCCGCCTTGAACGACGATCTCCATTCAGCCCCTGTCATTGATCATACGACCAAGACCGCAAATTAATCGACCAAAAGATCAAGATTGCAGAATAATCCGCGAGAGGCCTCTAATCCTCAAAAGGATCGCGCACCAAAATTGTATCGTCGCGCTCGGGGCTTGTAGACAACAAGGTCACTGGCGTGCCGGTCAACTCTTCAATGTAACGCACATATCTGACGGCATTGGCCGGCAGATCGGCCCAACTGCGTGCACCATAACTTGTCTCATGCCAACCCGGAATGGTCTCATATACCGGTTCTATGCGCGCCTGTTCGGCGGCCGTCGCGGGCAGATAATCAATCTCGCGACCATCGAGACGATAGGCTGTACAAATTTTAATTTCGTCAAAACCATCGAGCACATCGAGTTTCGTGAGGGCGATGCCATTAATCCCCCCCGTAATAGCGGCTTGCCGCACCAGCACAGCGTCGAACCAGCCACAGCGCCGCTTCCGGCCCGTCACCGTGCCGAACTCATGCCCGCGCTCACCCAGCCGTTCCCCCACTTCATTTTTTTGTTCGGTTGGAAATGGCCCTTCTCCAACCCGTGTGGTGTAGGCTTTCGTAATCCCTAAGACATGAGACAAGGCGGACGGGCCTATGCCACTGCCAACGGCCGCCTGACCCGCAATCGTGTTCGAGCTCGTCACAAAGGGGTAAGTCCCGTGGTCGATATCGAGCAAAGTGCCTTGTGCCCCTTCAAATAAAATTCGTTCTCCGCTGCGCCGCGCCTGATCGAGAATTTTCCAAACCGGGGCAATGAAAGGGGTTATCTGGGGTGCAACCTGCAGCAATTTCTGAACCAGCTCAGCGCCATCATAAGGCGGCAAGCCCATACCACGCCGCAGAGCATTATGGTGGCTCAGCAGATCTTCCACCTTGGCAGGAAGAGCCTCAGGATACAGCAAGTCAGCGACACGGATCGCACGCCGTCCCACCTTGTCTTCATAGGCAGGGCCAATGCCGCGCTTGGTGGTGCCGATCTTAGTTCCGGCTTGCGCCGCCTCACGCGCCGCATCCAACTCTTGATGAACCGGCATGATCAGCGATGCATTTTCGGCAATTTTCAAATTATCAGGGGAAATCGCCACGCCTTGCGCGCGCAAGCGCTCCATCTCATCGATCAACGCCCATGGGTCAATCACCACCCCATTACCAATGACTGACCGTTTACCCGGACGAACGATACCGGATGGCAAGAGGCTCAACTTATAGGTCTCGCCATTAATGACCAAAGTATGCCCGGCATTGTGGCCGCCTTGAAAACGGACAACCAAATCTGCCCGCAGAGACAGCCAGTCTACGATTTTGCCTTTACCCTCATCGCCCCATTGGGAACCGACGACCACCACATTGGCCATAGCTCAGCCTCCTAGAAATAGAGTTTCTTTGCCTGAACCACTTGCGGCAAAGCTTGGATCGCCGACAGGACATCGCCAGAGATTTCTTCATCGACGCTGACCAAAGAAATGGCATCGCCATTAGGCTTATCACGCCCCAAGCTGAAGGAAGCGATATTAATATTGTGCGTGCCGAGCAAACTGCCGAGGGCGCCAATAAATCCAGGCTTATCCGTATTGGTTACATAGAGCATACGGGGCGATAGTTCCGCCTCCAGGTTAATCCCTTTCACCTGAATGATCCGCGGCTTGCTATCTGAGAAGACGGTGCCAGCAACAGAGCGCTCTTGACGCTCGGTTTTCACGATCAGGCGGATATAACTATCAAATGCCCCTGCCGATTCTTGCTTAGACTCGGACACCTGCAAACCACGTTGTTTGGCCAATGCCGGCGCACTTACCATATTTACATCCGACAAAAGAGGACGCAGCAAACCGGCAATGGCCGCAGCGGTCAGTGGAGCGCAGTTCAGGTCGCTAACTTCCCCTGCATATTCAAGGGTGACAGCCTCAATGCGACTTTCCGTAATTTGGCCGGCAAACAGCCCCAATTGCTCCGCAAGCGCTACAAACGGGCGAAGCCGCGGCGCATCCTCTGCCGAAATGGACGGCATGTTGATGGCATTTGTCACCGCTCCAGTGAGCAAGAAATCTGACATTTGCTCCGCCACTTGCAGCGCCACATTTTCCTGCGCTTCTTCGGTGGACGCTCCCAAATGCGGTGTGCAGACCACGTTATCCATTCCGAAAAATGCGCTTTCCTTGGCGGGCTCTTGCTCAAACACATCCAATGCCGCGCCCGCCACATGGCCACTATCGAGCGCTTCTTTCAAATCAGCCTCGTTAATCAAGCCACCCCGTGCGCAGTTAATAATGCGTACGCCTTTTTTGGTTTTGGCGAGGGTGGCCTTGTTGATGATATTCCGCGTCTTGTCGGTGAGGGGTGTGTGCAAGGTAATAAAATCAGCGCGCGCCAGCAAAGTATCGAGATCGACACTTTCAACACCCAATTCAATTGCGCGCTCTGGTGTCAAGAACGGGTCAAAGGCGATCACTTTCATTTTCAGCCCCAAACCGCGCTGGGCAACATTGGCGCCGATATTACCACACCCAATAACACCCAATGTTTTGGCTGTGACTTCAACACCCATGAAACGGTTTTTCTCCCATTTGCCTTGATGGGTCGACGTGTTCGCCGCAGGGAGTTCACGCGCAAGCGCAAACATCAGCGCAATGGCGTGCTCGGCAGTGGTGATAGAATTTCCAAACGGCGTATTCATGACCACAATCCCGCGCTCGGTTGAGGCCGGAATGTCAATATTATCGACCCCGATCCCGGCGCGCCCGATCACTTTTAGGCGATCAGCGGCGGCGATGACCGGTGGCGTCGCTTTGGTCGACGACCGCACAACCAAGCCATCATAGTCGGCAATAATCTTGATCAATTCGTCACGATCAAGACCGGTGATCACATCGACATCGATCCCGCGATCACGAAAAATTTGTTCGGCAGCCGCACTCATTTTGTCGGCAATTAGCACTTTCGGCATGATATTATCCTTATCTAAAATTACGCGAGATCATTCAAAGCGACGGCGTAGGCCCAGTCTAACCAGGGGAAAAGAGCCGTGAGATCGCTTGTCTCAACCGTGGCACCCGCCCAAATCCGAAGCCCGGCAGGTGCATCGCGATAGGCCCCAATGTCATAAGCCACACCCTCAGCGTCCAACAAAGACACAAGCTTTTTAGCAAAGGCGGCCTGCGCATCTGCTTCGAGCGCAGTCACCTCTTTAGATCCGATGACGAGACAGACAGAAGTCGTTGAACGTAAAGCGGCATCAGGGCACAGAAAATCGACCCAATCGGTTTTTCCGACCCACGCATCAATGGCGTTAAAGTTTTGCTGCACGCGGTTTTGCAAGCCCGCAAAACCACCCACTCCTTCGGCCCAAATTAAGGCATCGAGATAATCTTCAACCGCCATCATGGAAGGTGTATTAATGGTCTCGCCTTTGAAAATGCCAGCGATCAATTTCCCACCCTTGGTGAGGCGAAACACTTTTGGCATCGGCCAAGCAGGCGTGTAGCTCTCAAGCCGTTCTACCGCGCGCGGCGATAGGATCAACATGCCATGAGCCCCTTCGCCGCCCATCACTTTTTGCCAGCTAAAGGTGGTGACATCGAGCTTATCCCACGGTAGATCCATGGCGAAAGCGGCGGATGTGGCGTCGCATAAGGTCAGCCCTTGGCGTTGGCTCGAAATCCAGTCGCCATTGGGGACACGCACACCCGAAGTTGTGCCATTCCAGGTAAAGACCACATCGCGGTCGCAATCGACGCTCGCAAGATCGGGCAACGCGCCATAGCCCGCTTCTAACCGGCGGACATCCGATAATTTAAGTTGTTTGACAATGTCACTGACCCAGCCGAGACCGAAGCTCTCCCAACCGAGGACATCAACGCCGCGTGCGCCCAGCAACGACCACATGGCCATCTCAAAGGCGCCAGTATCAGAACCCGGCACAATGCCGATGTGATAATCGTCGGGAATTTTGAGCACTGTTCGGGTGCGTTCGATCGCATCCAAGAGCTTGGCCTTACCGATTTTTGATCGGTGGGACCGCCCTAAAGCGTCTGTCGATAAGTGGGAGAATGACCATCCTGGCCGCTTTGCGCATGGCCCAGATGAGAAGTTGGGGTTTTGCGGACGGTGGTCCGGCTTTTTGAGATCTGACATATGTCTACCCTCTCAGATAGTTGCCCTTCGTTGGGGAAGGGTGGCCCGGAAGAACCGTTAGTCATTATCGAAACAAAAGTCAATCGACCTTTTTGGTGCAACCAGCTGCACCCAATCGCCCAACAGAGCCGTGAGAGGGTCAGTCTTTGATTTCTCGACCAAAATGAGTATCGAGATAGCTGGGGATATCCGCACGGTGGTTTAAAGGCCCATGGCCCTGACCGAGCCCCGGCGCCGCATCAATAGCACATCGAACATAATCGATCGACAGCGCCACCGCCTCCACGATCGGAATACCGCGCGCCAAGCCGGTGGCAATTGCACTGGCCAATGTGCAGCCCGTTCCATGCGTATGGGGCGTTACAATCCGCTCATTTTCGAACACCGTAAATCCACTTTGTTGGGCCAGCAGATCGGTAATTGTGTTGTCTTGTCCGTGCCCACCTTTCAGCAGCACTGCACGTGCGCCCCGATCCATCAGCCAGTCGGCCGCGCGCTTCATATCGTCCACCCGCTCGATCTCGCGCCCCATGAGCACGCCCGCCTCAGGTAAATTCGGTGTCAGCAAACTTGCCGCGGGAAGAAGCAAGTGCTGAAGCGCGTCAACCGCCTCGGCCTGCAACAGGCGCGCGCCGCCTTTTGCAACCATCACAGGATCAACAACCAAGGTGGGCTTGCCATAGGCCTCCCACATTTCAGCAACGATTTCGATAATATCGCGCCGATGCAGCATGCCCGTTTTAAGACAGTCTGCCCCGATATCACTGAGCACGGCGTGTATTTGCGCCCTAATGAAAGCCCCAGGCACGTCGAGAATATCATTCACGCCTTGCGTGTTCTGGGCGGTCAAAGCGGTTACAGCGGAGGCGCCATACCCCCCCATGACGGTAATCGTCTTTAAATCAGCCTGTAAACCGGCTCCCCCGCCAGAATCAGAGCCGGCTATAACGAGGACCCGACCGCGAGACATGATTTCACACTTCCTTTTGCGTTTGCCAATGATTAGGCGGCTGAGGCGACTTGATTGACCGCTTCAACGATTTGACTCACAGCACGATCGACCGCTTGGGCATCATCGCCTTCGCCCATCACCCGGATCAAGTTTTCTGTACCGGATTTTCGCACCAGAATACGCCCATCGCGCCCCAGCACATCCTCGGCCGCGCGAATAGCCTCGACCACTTTAATATCGCCTAAAGGCTCGCCGCCTCCGTAAGAAACATTTCGCAAAATTTGGGGAACCGGTTTGAACACGGAGCAAATTTCGCTGACTTTGCGTGCCCGCCGCTTCATCACCGCGAGAACTTGCAAGGCCGCAATTAAACCGTCTCCGGTGGACGAAAAATCGCTGAGCACAATATGGCCAGATTGCTCGCCCCCGAGATTATAATTTCCGGCCCGCATTTGCTCGACAACATAGCGATCGCCCACATTGGCGCGGATCATAGCCAAGCCAACCTCGTTCAAACACCGCTCCAGGCCCAAATTCGACATCACCGTTGTCACAATTCCCGGTTGCCGCAAACGATCATGGGCCAGCCAATCAAGCGCAATCAAGCCCATGATCTGATCGCCATCAACTTCTTGCCCTTTTTCATCAATAATGATGACGCGATCCGCATCACCGTCCAGCGCGATACCGATATCAGCGCCTTCCTTGATCACACGGGCACGGATCTGTGCTGTCGATGTGGAACCACATTCTTTGTTGATATTAAAACCGTCAGGCTCGACGCCAATGGCAATGACCTCAGCACCCAATTCCCATAAGGCTGTTGGAGCCACGCGATAGGAGGCGCCATTCGCGCAATCGAGCACAATCTTCACGCCATCGAGCGTCAGGTCTCGGGGAAAAGTCCGCTTGGCAAATTCAATGTAGCGGGCTTGGCTGTCGTCGATCCGCTTCGCGCGCCCCAGCGCGGCAGGTGCGGCCAGGCTTAAGCCAGAGCTGGGCGACATGAGCGCCTCAATATCGCTCTCCAATTGATCCGACAGCTTGAACCCGTCTGGGCCAAATAATTTAATGCCATTATCTTCAAAGTGATTATGCGACGCCGAAATCATAACGCCGAGATCGGCCCGCAATGAGCGCGTGAGGAAAGAGACCGCCGGAGTGGGGATCGGACCGAATAAAAACACATCCATGCCCATGGATGTGAAGCCCGCCACCAAAGCAGGTTCAATCATATAGCCGGACAAGCGCGTGTCTTTTCCGATCACCACGCGGTGCCGATGATTGCCATTGCGAAACAGATGGCCAGCCGCCATCCCCAGACGCAAAGCCACTTCGGCTGTCATTTTTTCGTCGTTCACTGTTCCGCGAATTCCGTCTGTGCCAAAATATTTTCGGATCATCACTCGCCCTTCACAAAACCTCAGCCTCGTTCATGCCGGAATTCGGAACAAGCGGCAAATAAAAGAATTTATCGAAATATTACAGAGCTTTGCGGTGCTGACGGAGTGTTGCATATAGGTCGAGCGCATCTTTTAGGGGGTCAACCTCATGCGTCCGAATATAGTCGACGCCCAACTGGCAGGCCCATAATTCTGCTGCCAGCGACATCGGGCCAATATCCTCGAGAGCACGCTGAGACTGCGCGCGCAAAAAACTTTTTCGCGAAACCGACAGCAGCACAGGAAGCCCAAAAGTTGATTTTAAATCATCTAATTGAGCCAAAACCCGCAAGGATACATCCGGCTGATTTCCTAAAAAAAAGCCCATGCCGGGGTCAATCACCAATCGATCCTTGGCAATACCTGCGGCGCTCAAAGCGTTGAGCCGCTCGTCAAAAAAGGATTTAATTTGCGCCATCATCTGGTTGGCGTCGGTCTCAATGCGTTGCGCCCGACCCTGCCCGCTTTGCGCGGCATGCCTGTCCATGCCCTTCGATTGAACCGCATGCATGACCACCAAGCGACAGGCACTCTCGGCTAATTCAGGGTACAGCTCGGGGTGCGGAAATCCTGTGACATCGTTCAACCAATCAACCCCTTGCGCAAGCGCCCAGCGCTGTGTTTCGACATGATAGCTGTCGAGGCTGATCGGACAATTCAGAGCGCGCAATTCAGGCCAGACCGCTTGCAGGCGGTCAATTTCGGCCTCTGGGGGCACATATTGGGCGTCCGGGTGGCTCGAGGCCGGACCAACATCCAACACGTCAGCCCCCGCTGCGACCAGCGCTTGCGCTTGGGCGATGGCGTGATCAGGTGAGAGAAACCGCCCGCCATCTGAAAAGCTATCCTCGGTAATATTGAGGATACCAAAAATACGCGGGCGGCTCATTAATCTGTGGCCAGTAATGCTTCTAATGCGGCCTACAAACCTTGCGGCTCAGCCCCTGCAACGGGCGCACCGCCTGTTGTCGGAAACGGAGACCGCGGACCCTTCGGACCAGAGTCATTCGCATCTGGACGATGCGGTGGTTCGCCCTTCAGCAAACCAATAATTTCGTCCCCGCTCAGCGTTTCATACTCCAGCAGACCTTGAGCAATAATGTGCAACTTATCCATTTTTTCGGTCAAAATTTGCTTCGCTGTAGCATAGCCCTCATCAACCAAAAGCCGCACCTCGCTGTCAATTTTACGCTGGGTTTCTTCCGACATATTTTGCGTTCTTGATACGCTATGCCCCAAAAACACTTCCTGCTCGTTTTCTGCGTAGGCCAGCGGCCCCAAATCGTCGCTCATGCCATAGCGGGTGACCATGGCCTTGGCCATATTGGTCGCCATTTGAATGTCCGATGATGCGCCCGAAGTCACCTTGTCGTGACCGAAAATCAACTCCTCGGCAATGCGTCCCCCCATCGCCACGGCCAAATCGGCCTTCAGACGGGCGCGGGTCACGGAGATTAAATCGCGTTCCGGCAGGCGCATCACCATTCCCAAGGCGCGGCCCCGCGGAATAATGGTGGCTTTGTGAATGGGGTCTGAGGCTTCAAGGTTCAGCGCAACCAGTGCGTGCCCGCCTTCATGATAGGCCGTGAGCTTTTTCTCTTCTTCCGTCATCACCATTGAGCGGCGCTCGGCACCCATCATCACCTTATCTTTGGCGTCTTCAAACTCGGCCATAGAGACCAATCGCTTGCCCCGACGAGCGGCAAGAAGGGCCGCCTCGTTCACCAAATTGGCGAGATCGGCGCCCGAGAAACCAGGCGTGCCGCGCGCAATCACCCGCGCATCGACATCCGACGCCAGCGGTGTTTTCTTCATGTGAACTTTCAGAATTTTTTCGCGACCAATAATATCGGGATTAGGAACGACCACTTGACGGTCAAACCGACCTGGGCGCAAGAGAGCTGGGTCAAGAACGTCTGGCCGGTTGGTGGCCGCGATCAAGATAATGCTCTCATTGGCTTCAAAGCCATCCATTTCAACCAAGAGCTGGTTGAGGGTCTGTTCGCGTTCATCATTTCCACCGCCCAAACCAGCACCCCTGTGGCGACCCACAGCATCGATCTCATCAATGAAGATAATGCACGGCGCATTGCGCTTGGCTTGCTCGAACATATCGCGCACGCGGCTCGCACCCACGCCCACAAACATCTCAACAAAATCCGAACCCGAAATGGTGAAGAACGGCACTCCCGCTTCGCCCGCAATGGCGCGCGCCAGCAAAGTTTTACCGGTTCCTGGAGGGCCCACCAATAATGCGCCACGCGGAATGCGACCGCCCAATCTTTGAAACTTAGTGGGGTCTTTCAAGAAATCGACGATCTCTTGCAAGTCGTCTTTCGCTTCATCAATGCCAGCAACGTCGTCAAAAGTGACGCGGCCATGCGCTTCGGTGAGCAATTTTGCCTTTGACTTGCCAAAGCCCATGGCTTTGCCCGCACCGCCTTGCATTTGGCGCATGAAGAATACCCACACCCCGATCAGCAACAACATGGGGAACCATGAGATCAAAACACCCAAAAGGGTTGGCCCTGTATTTTCTGGCTTTACGGAAATATTAACACCGCGGGCTTGCAAACGAGAGATCAAATTCGGATCGTTTTGCGGAATATAAGTGGTAAAGCCTCCGCCTGTCGCATAGCGCCCCTTCACAGTGTCGCCTGAAATCATGACGTCCGATATCGATCCTGCGTCGACCTCAGCGGTGAATTGGGAAAATGTAATCTCGCGATTATTTTGATCGCTCACCGGCCCATTAAACATGTTGAATAAGGTCAGCAACATCAGTGCGACGACAACCCAAATTGCAAAATTGCGCATTCCAGACATAGTTAAACCTTTCCGCAGACATAACCGCGACAGCCCTGTTGGCGCCTCAACCGATCATCGTCTTACCTATAACATAGGTGCAAAGACAGGGATTTTCCAGATGCGAGCGGAACCTTTGTGTCGCTTTTCTGAAGAGAGGTTATTTTGTCGCAAAAGGAGAAATCAACCCGGCCTGCGCCTGCTGATCCGCGAGGAGATGCGGGCAACTGACAAGCTGCGACCCCTCAAAAATCGCGGGCACAGAGGCATAGAAGCGCATTGGAATGGCTGGATCGGGCACAAATCCTTGCGCTTTCAACGCCTGCAGGCCCTCTCGCCCCAAAGCAGCGAGCCGATTTCCGCGGTGCTTCCCGGCCATTTCAAGCCTATACCGTCCATCCCAAATCATTGGCACGTGTCGTTTCACGGTCAGCGCCGGCAAAAGCTGTGCGGCGACAGCTTCTCTGCCCAGCACAATATCTTGACGCCGGATACGCAGATCAACACCAGCAAGCGTCCGACCGCTGCTGTGCGACGCGGCGCAAAGGGCGAGCACCGCATCCATACTCCTTTGGCGGGGAGGATGGTTTGCCCCACCCAGCCATACAAAACAATCGGTGAGCAACCGCCGCTGGATCGTTTGCGGCAAGGCCACAAACTCAGCCCGAGGCAGGCGCACGACCCCCATCGGCAAGATCGCCTGCCATTGCCTCAAATAATTATGCGCGAGCTTGGTTAAATCATCATGAACACGGCGCAATCGGGCCGCACTTTGCCCCAACATAGATGCTGTCAGACCCAATTCAGCGAGGCGCGGCAAGGCGTTCCGCCACCGCACCCGCTCAAAGCGTGTGTCATGATTGGACGGATCATTGACGACGCTGAAGCCCGCCGCATGGCAGATCGCGGCCATGTCATCCGGCATTTGCTCTAAAAAGGGGCGAATAACCACCAATTGACCGCGCACGCTGATCGGAGGAATACACGAAAGCCCCGCCAAATCACTGCCCCGCGCCAACCGCATGAGCATCGTCTCTGCCTGATCTTGCGCATGATGGGCGGTGACCAGAGCCGTAATGCCTTGCGCGTGACAATAGTCTTCCATGAGGCGATACCGTGCGTCGCGCGCTGCTGCTTGCACACCCGCAGATGACAATTTATCTCTTACTGTCAATATCTTAACTTTAAGACCCAAGGCACGTGCCTGCCGACTGACAAGACGGGTCTCGGCTTTTGCCTCGGGACGTAACCCATGGTCGACCGTCAGCACGGTAAAACGGGGGACAGAAAATCCTGTTTGGCCTGAGAGGCCTGAGAGGCCTGAGAGGCCTGGGTTGCCTGAGAGGCCTGGGTTGCCTGAGAGGTTTTGGCAGTGAGCGGCCAGCGCCACTAAAGCCATCGAGTCCGAGCCGCCGGAAACCGCCAAGGCATAATGCGGAGCGTCATATAAGCGACGCAAATGGTCGAGCCATATGCCCGCCCCATTGGGCGGCGCGTTGGGCGGCGCGTTGGGCGGCGCGTGCGGTTGAGTTTTACGAGCACCCGGCACGGTTTTTCTCAATATCCGCCCGCTTTTCAATCGCTTGAGACGCATCGGGGAATTTCACAGCCAATTCCGCAAACGCATCGCAGGCTGCGCTTTTTTGATCTAACGCCACCAAAGCCATACCCAATTTCAAGAGACTATCCGGCGCTTTTCCGCTTTTTTCATACACAGTATAGCCCGCCAAAAAAGCCTCCGCCGCTTGCTTGAAATCGCGCTCGACATAATAAGTCTCGCCCAGCCAATATTGCGCGTTCCCCGCCCGTTCATGTTGCGGATAATTTTTAAGGATCGCCTTAAAGTCCTCGCGAGCAGGCGCATATTTGCCGTCGCGCAACAGGGCGAGGCCACGATCATATAATTTTTCAGGATCCGCCAACGCCTCGCGCGGCGTGGCAGCACTTTCAAGTGCCGGATTATCGGTATCTTCCCCCACCAGCGGGCCCGAGCGGGGCATGATTTCGGCATCACCAGAAATAGTGGCGCTCGGCGCCACCGTGCCGATCACGACGGGCTCCTCCGAACCCGCATTCTCACGTTGGCGTAACTTTCCTTCAAGGGCTTGAAAACGAAATTCAGAATCGGCACTTGCGCGGGCCCGATTTTCTTCCATCTCTCCGAGCAACCGCAAAATTTCATCGGTTTGCCCCCGAATATGGCGGCTCGACTCTTCCAACGCCGACAAGCGCAAGCGCAAATCGGCGGCTTGCTGATCATCAAAAGAACCGCTTGACTGACCAGAGGGAGAGGCTGTCCGACTGGCTGAAGCGCCTTGAAGCGTGTCGAGGCGGGCGAGAATTTGTTCGATCGCCGTCAAAACATCCGCATTTTGAAGATTTTGCTGGGCGCGAAGCAATTGCTCAATTCGCGTCAGGCGCAGAGTGATCGCTTCAAAACTATTAGCCCCATATGACGATGCGCCATTGGTTGTGTTGGCCGCACCACTGGCAGTATTTTGAGGAGCCAGATCGGGGATGGTGCGCGCATCAAATGTCTCTATTTGGCGCACAGAATTGGTCCCCATATTTTGCGCCCCAGCCGGCATCGACAGCGCCAAGACCGCAAAAGCACACAGGCTTGCACGTAATACCCAAGCGCGGCGCAGGCCTCCGATCTCGGGGTCCAGCGCCCGCGCGGCGCTTTGCGCACATTGCCCGCGCTCGCAGCCCGCCTCGATGCCTTTATTCTCTATCTGACTGTTTTGCATATATTCATTTCCTGCTCACCTGTTTGTGAGAAGCCTGTTGACCCTCTCATCTAGGTTTCCCTCTTCAAGTCTTTTCTCTCTGACACTTTCCTGACGATCACCTTAAGCCCCACCGCATTGGTTTTAAAGACCAGACCTCTCGTAGAAACCCGAAACCTATCGAAAAATTATGGGCAGATTAAGGCAGAGCCCCGCCGAGGTTCAAGCCCAGATCACGCCCTCGATTACGCCCTCGATTACGCCCTCGATCACGCGATCGCATGAGCTTAAGCGAAAAAAAAGGCACCTTTTCAGGTGCCTTTTAAAATGATTAATCGGCCAAGCGCTTAGCGAAGCGAGGTGACCGCCCGGCGGTTTTTTGACCAGCAATTCTCGGAAGAACACAACGAAACAGGGCGTTCTTTTCCGTAAGAAATGGTCGAAACTTGGCCCGCATTAACCCCCATGCTGATCAGGGCATCACGAACCGCTGTCGCGCGACGTGCACCCAAAGCAAGGTTGTAATCGCGTGTTCCGCGCTCGTCCGCATGCCCTTCAATCACCACTGAAACAGATGAATTGGCTTGCAACCAACGGGCTTGGTTACGAACCGTGCTCATGGCCGCTTCGTTTAAAGTTGACTGATCGGTGTTGAAAAACACACGATCCAACACATTTTCTGCCAAATATTGTGCATCACCTTCGGAACGCTCTGCGCTGTACCCACCGGACATGGAACCCGTGTCAGCACTCTTATTCGCTTGCCCGCACGCCGCCAAAACCATCGCCATGGCGCCCGCAATCGCAAATTTAAACATTCTATTCTCCAGCATAATTCGTCTCCAAAGCCCTAAAGTGCCATAATGTGGCACCTGTTTTATGTTCTAGACGGGGTTATAGGGTAAAGATGCCCAAAGCGCAATCATCGCAATCAAACAAGTTACTTCAGAACCCCGCGCGAGCCTTACTTTATCGGTGTGACATCCGTGTGATCGCGTGGGCTATTGAATGAGCGGTGACCAGGCGGGGTCTGAGGCAAAGCCCTCTGTTTTAAGCGGACGCTCATTATACCCGGTGAGATCGACCGTCCATAGCGATGGCCCTCCCGTCGCTCCCTCGGTTTCCCTGAAAAAAGCAAGTACCCGACCATTGGGCGACCATGTCGGCCCTTCATTATGATAGCCCTCGGTTAAAATCCGCTCGCCTGAGCCGTCGGGCTTCATAACGCCGATTAAGAAGCGGTTTTTATAGGTCTTTGTGAAAGCGATTAAATCGCCCCGTGGCGACCACACCGGCGTTCCATAACGCCCTTTCCCATAGCTAATACGTTTGACGTTCTTACCATCCGCATCCATCACGAATAATTGTTGTGTCCCGAGACGATCCGACTCGAAGACCACATATTTGCCGTCTGGCGAATAGCACGGGGCAGTATCAATCGCCAGAGAACCGGTCAATCGGCGGGTTTCTCGGGTGCGCAAATCCATCACGTAAATATTTGAGTTCCCGTTCCGCTCAAGGCTCATAATGATTTTCTGGCCATCCGGCGAGAAGCGCGGCGCGAAGGTCATGCCGGGAAAATCGCCCACCACTTCTTGTTGTCCCGTTTCAATGTTCAGCAGATAAACCCGGGGCCGATTTTGATAAAAGGACAGATAGGTAATCTCTTGCTCAACCGGGCTGAAGCGAGGTGTTAACGCCAAATTGGCACCGCTGGTGATTAACTGCACATTCTGGCCGTCTTGATCCATAATCGCCAATTGTTTAACGCGTCGATTTTTGGCACCAGTTTCAGCGACATAAACCAATCGCGTGTCGAAATATCCCTTCTCGCCCGTAAGGCGCTCGTAAATGGCGTCGGCAACCTTATGGGCGATGCGTCGCCAGAAATTCTCGGGCGCATCGAATTGTAACCCCAACATATATTGCTGGGCGACGACGTCCCAAAGGCGAAACTCAACCCGCAAGCGCCCATCGGGTTGTCGTGCAACGCGACCGCTGACGAGAGCTTGTGTGTTGATAATCCGCCAATCTCCAAAGCGCGGCCGGCTATCCACCCCTAATTCCGATTGGATAAAGGCATCTCGGCTCACCGGGCGAAACAGTCCTGTGCGCTCAAGATCCGCGGTGATCACCCGAGCGATATCCGGGCCGACTTTTTGGTCACCCGCAAAATCAAGAATCGCGATGGGCAGCGGATCGACATTGCCTTGCGTGATATCAATTTTCAAAAGCGCCTGTGCCGGCCCAAGGCTGCTCAATAGGAGCACACACAAACCCACCGCCATGATCAATGAGCGTCCTAAGCCATGCCCACCCCTTGCGCTTCGAAAAAAGCAACGGGGTGTCCGTTTTGGGATCATCTGATGTATCGTCATACTGGTTCTCATTTTTATCTCTGATTGCATCTGGGTTCCGTGGCTAACCCCCGAGCATAAATTTTGGATCAAAATTTAGCTCGAGATCGCGCCAGCGTTCATATTTTTCAGCGGGCATTTGATAGGGCTGGCACCGCCGAATGGCACGCAATACACTCTCCGCAGCCGCCCGAAAAAAGGGATCGGTGAGCTGATTTCTATTTACCACAACAGGCCCATCACTGACCATGCCATTTGGCATCAGCGACACCCGCACAATCACAGCAAGATCATCGCCAGCCCGCGCGCCGGCCGGAAAACTCCAGCATTTTTTCATTTGCACCCGAAAACTGTCAATTTCGCTCAACGTCATTTCGGCCACATCAATGTCGGCCGCTGGCGGCGCTGGGGTGTCGGGGGTTTTGTCCAATAGGAGCCGCAATTTATTCACGTCCAGTTTGGGTTTGGCGGGAGCGGGACGCGCCAAAGGCTGCGGGGTGGCAACCTCGAATGCCGGCGCATCTGGCTCTGATTTTGCCTCTGATTTAGGCTCTGATTTAGGATCAGGTTTTGGCTCTACTTGAGGTTCTACTTGCGGTTGTGAAAGGGGGTCGGAAATTGTTTGCGGAACCGGTTCAGACACGGGAGGCGGGACGTCTTCAGGCGTCGCGCGGGTTCGTTCGGGTTCCAAAACGGGCTCCGTCTCAGATTGATCGGGCGTTTCTTGGGGTTGTTCCGTGACCTGTTTTTTCATGAGACGGGTTAACTCACTGACCGGAACCAACTCAACGGGAAGCGGCTCGTATAGCGTCGGGGTGTCGCGCAACATGGGCGCCCAGTTCATCGCAATAAGAATAACGGCCCCATGCAAGGCAACCGAAGACAGAAAATCTCGGTTCGCCAAAGAAGCCATCTCAGCGCCCTTTTGCGTTTTCTCTGTTCTCAGTGACCAAGGCAACGCGTGAGAACCCAGCGCGATTAATGCGCGCCACTGTGTCAGCGACAATCCCATAGGCCACCGCCTGATCACCCCGCACAAAGATGCGCTGGTCAAAGCCGGCGCCGGTAATGGCCTGCAGGCGAGCCACTAATTGATTGGGCGCCACTTCCGTTTCCTGAATTAAAACCTGCCCTTTAGCCGTGATCGTGATGACGAGAGGCTCATCATCGCCCGACAGCGGATTGGCTTTGGATTTAGGCAAATCCACCGGCACCCCCACGGTGAGCAAGGGAGCCGCCACCATGAAGACGATCAAAAGCACCAGCATCACATCGACCATGGGCGTGACATTAATTTCACTCATCGGCGACCGACGCCACCGGTGCCGACGCGACCGATCACCGCCCAGCGTGGACATTGCCATATCAGCTCTTCCTCTGTTGCCGGTTCACAACGGCAATAAACTCGTCCATGAATATTTCAAGACGTGTTGCCAGACGATTAAAGCCGTTTGAAAACCCATTATAGGCAATCACGGCGGGGATGGCGGCCAATAAGCCCAGCCCGGTCGCAAACAAAGCTTCGGCAATCCCAGGCGCCACCACGGCCAGATTAGTATCTCGGGTTACAGCAATCGCTTGAAAACTATTCATAATGCCCCAAACAGTGCCAAAGAGACCCACAAAAGGAGACACCGAGCCAACCGTGGCCAAGAGCAACATCCGCGCCTCCAGGTCAGCCATTTCGCGGCCTAAACTAATAGACATGGCGCGCTCAATATTGCGGGTTGTCTCATCGGAGGGGCGGGTCATTTTCCCGCCATCGCTTTGTGCCCATTCACGCATGGCGGCGACGAAAAGGCTTGAAAAAGGATGGCTCGGCTCGCTGCTGGTTTGCCGATAGAGGGCTTGCAATGAATTACCCGACCAGAAGCGCTCCTCGAACGCATCTGCCGAGGCCGTGTACCGCCGGAGCAGACGCCATTTCTCGAGGATCACCGCCCATGTGACGATCGAGGCTAGGATCAGCCCCGCCATCACCACCTGCACCACCCAATCGGCACGCGTAAACAGCGCCATCAATGAAAAATCTGTTTGGGCTAGCCCCTGACCTATTTGCTCGACCACCACGCCTTCCATTATATTCTCCTCACACTCCGAGAACCGGGGATATACCTGTCAATTGTGACCAAACTTAGGCTTATTCGGCCCGAGCGAGCAATGACCCCCGCCTCAGGCTGCATGCTCAAGGTGCGCTGGCCTCGATATGCTGGGACAAGGAGGCCAGGAGGTCGGGGGGCAGGCGGCGCGGGCGCCCATTTAAGTCGGCACATGCAGCCCCCACCTGCGCGGACCATAAAACTGTATCCCCGCAATAAATATTCTGTTCAATATGCATACGGGCGCCGCGCGCGTCGATAAAGCGCGTCCGAACGCGCAATAGATCATCAATTCGCGCCGGCGAATGAAACGCTATCTGCATCTGGGTCACCACAAACACCAGCGCGGGCGTCAAGGCCGCCAATTCAGTGTGATGAATACCCAGATCACGCAGACAATCCGAACGACCGCGCTCAGCAAAGCGCAAATAATTGGCGTGATAGACAACCCCCGAAAAATCCGTGTCTTCATAATACACGCGCACGGAAATCTCGTGCCAATGATCCGGGGCAAAGCCCATCATCCCTCCTCTCGCCCTGACTGAGACGGCCCTACAGAGGACGCCTCTGACGATGAAAACAAATCGGCCTCGGATTTAACAGGCGGTGTCATGCCGAGATG
>Ga0181606_10001036_pt1 | contig 23941 bp, 42 predicted proteins | sample 041ome_10_FD_132994 | JGI IMG/M metagenome (GOLD analysis project Ga0181606, IMG submission 132994) | Coastal salt marsh microbial communities from the Groves Creek Marsh, Skidaway Island, Georgia - 041412US metaG (megahit assembly) | ecosystem: Environmental > Aquatic > Marine > Intertidal... | reverse complement strand
TCTCAATTAAATCAACTGCTGCACTATCAGCATTGTTTTGTGAACCACCACGTTCAAGTGTTAATTTTGCAATAGCACCTAGTTCTTCAATACGAGCATTGCCATCAACAGTCAAACCATCAGAAACAACTGTACCTGTTACGTCTATCCCTGTTGACGTTGTGGCTAGTTTAGGTGAGCCATCGTAGTATAAACTGACATTGGAATTTCCTGCAGCTTGAATCATATTATCACTACCAGCTTTAAGACTGATATAACCACCATCTTTTACTTTAATTTGTGTATCTTTTGTTACAGAATCTGTATTATCAAACCAAGCAGTAAAACCATCAAAGTAAACCTCTAACTCTGAACCAGCTCCAAAGACTGCTTTTGTATTATTTGTAAAAGTTAAAGCATCTGCAGAAGCATCCCAAGTCATTTGAGCAGTTGTTCCTGTGTCTTCGTAGAAGGAGATGTCTCCGTTGTTGGCAATGTTAAGCCTATTAGCAGAACTAGCTCCTGTTAAGAAATTAAAAGCACCGTTAGTAGTATTTGCTATGTGATAATTAGTTCCATTGCGACCGTAATAAAAATCGTTACCAGTTGAACCTATTGTATAAGCACCATTAGTACCATCAACAGTCAAACCATCAGTAGTAATCGTACCGGTATTATTAATATTACCTGTACCTATAATGTCATTAGAGTTTAAATCTAAATCGCCACCTAACTGTGGAGTAGAATCTTCAACAACTTCATTAGTTGCAGCAACTGTAGTATCTACATAAGCTTTAATAGATTCTGAAGAAGCTAATGTAGTTGCTGTTGCAGTTGCAAAAGTATCATCGTCAAGGAAAGCTGTACCGGATACACCTGTATTGATTACAGGGCTTGTAAGGGTTTTATTTGTTAAAGTCTGTGTGCCTGTTAAAGTTGTTACTGTACTATCAATTGCAAGAGTAACTGCATTACCTGTTGCAGAACTATCAAGACCTGTACCTCCTGATACAGTTAAAGTTTCACTATCTAAATCAATTGCAATAGTTCCACTATCTGTTGTAATGTCTAAATCTTGTGCAGTCACCTGAGAGTCTACATAAGCTTTTACAGATTGTTGAGTTGGTACAAGCGTTGCAGAGTTTGAAGACATATCATCTTCATCTGCAAAAGCTGTTATAGTTATAGTGCCATCGTTAAGACTACCAAAAGTTAAATCTGTTATAGTTGTTGCAGCTATTGTACCACCTTCAACTTTATCACCTGAAATTTGGTCATCTGCTAAAGTTAAAGTGCCTGATGAAACGTCTAAAGTTTTACCAGCTCCTACAGTTATATCTGAAGTTGCTATTGTAGCACCGTCTATCGTACCACCATTTATATCTGCTGTATCAGCTACAAGACTATCTATGTTAGCTGTACCATCAATGTAAAGGTCTTGCCATTCTTTTGTAGCACTTCCTAAGTCATATGTACCATCAGTGTTAGGAATAATATCTGAATCAATTTCAGCAGCTAAGTTAATACTATCAGTATCTGCATCACCAAAGGTAAGATTACCTGAAATAGTAGCACTACCTGTAACGGTTAAATCACCACCGATACTTACGTTACCAGTTGTTGTGACTGTATCTGTATAAGTATCTTTAAATCTTAAACTTGTTGTACCTAGGTCAATGTCGCTATCTGTGACAGGAATAATAGCTCCATCTGCAATATATAATTGTTGTACAGGTGCTGAAGATACTTCAACATAAAATTCTATATAGTTATTGGTAGTATCTATTAATACTTTGTTGTTTGGAGATGTCTCACCTGCATCACCAATCAGACCTATTACTGGTCCTTCTGCTGTTGTACCATCGTGTTTGTGACCTGATGTATTACTAAATGCATTGACTAACTGATTGTATTCGTTATTAAATAATGCAGCAGTAATTGTATCGCCATCTACGAATGTACTTTGTCTTATATAACCTGCCATTGTTTTTATCTCCTACCTGAAGGTATGTAATCTACATATAAACCATTAATTCTGTATGGTGCTTTATTATCGTTTGAAATCACCGTAAAGTTATTTGAAGTTCCACTTCCTTGTAATGGTGTTCTTAACATAGGTGATGCTGATGCACCAAATATATTTGTTCCAAATACAGCACTACCAAATATTGATGGAGGATTAACTGTACCTAATGAAAAATTATTTCTAGGTTGTGGTACGTCTCCACTGTTATAGTCAAACTTAACTTGAACTTCTGGAGTAACCAATCCTTCTGCTGTTATTGAAACTTTTAAATAGTGTAAAGTTTTTAAAGTTCCTAAATCACCATAATCATAGTCTGGTGTAGCATATCTTGCTAATACATCAGTTCCGTCAAAATCATTACCTGAATCATGTATAAACACATAACCTGAATTATTCCCATGATAATATCTTTCAACTCCTGTGACATCAAATCCTGAACCTATTTCTGTTACTTCTATTCCTTTTGTTTCTGACCACTCAAAACCGTTTGGTCTTAGTGTTCCTATAATTCCTTTTTGTCCTGCAGCTACAGCATTTACATTAGTGTAAAATAATCTGTACTGTGACTTTTCTCTTAATACTATACTTGTTATTTGATAGTTATTAATGTTTTCAGCTACTTCCCTCATTATAGGTTGTATAGCTTTACTAACTGTTCCTAACTCTACGTCACCAATTCTTGTTGTACCAGCGACTGTTCTTAATCCATCCGGTGCTAAAAATATTAAGTCACCGCCAATCTCTTGAATACTATAGCCACTTAAACATCCTATATTTTCTGCAACTGAAACAATTGCTACAGTTTGATTATCGTCTATGTTTATAAGCTTATGAATACTATTTTCACAAAATACAAATAAGTCTGTACGGAAACCTTTAATACCTACTATTTTATCAGATATTGTTATAGCTCCTGCACCAGCTCCACTAAAATCATCTTGGTCATTATGTACGCTATAATAAACTGTAGTTTCATTACCTTCAACACCAGCAGCAATTAAGTGGTGGTCATGTGATGTAATATATTTTACACCGTTAGTACCGTCAACTGTAATTTCTTGTGTGAAAAATGTTCTAGTAGTTAAATCACCAGTACCTTCTATTCTAAAGTACCAAGGTTTATTAGCTCCATCAGCTATTATAATACTACCAAAATCTTCTCCAGCACCTTCAAACAATGCAAACTGACATTGTCCTTGTCCGGTTCTAGCTGTAGCTGTTTTACCTGTAAAGGTTGTATAGTCATCACCACCACCGGCAGATAACTTATTTATTTGCATCCACGTAATTCCGTCTAGTGTAAAATAAATATCAGTACTAGCACAAGCTATAACACCGTCACCATAAGGCATTACACCTAAAATTCTATCAGCACTTCCAGTTGGTTGAGTTGCACTACCTTCACCAAACTTAGTAAAACCACTAACTCTTCTATAACCACCTTCTATAGCCACTTCAAAGTTTTCTAACTCTGTAGCTACACCGGGTCTTCGTAGCAAATCAATTTGATTAGAAGCAGTAACTAAACCGCCTTCACATGCTACTGTAAAAGGTTGTGAACGTGCCATAATTTAAAAGTATCTTCTATCGTCTGTCATATACTTTGGAGCTGGATTCATAAGATTAGATTTCATATACTTCATTCCTTTCTTATAATCGTCCAATGCAAAAGCAGCCTGTTGTGGACTTTCTTTAAATTGCCAGACATAATATCTCATTCTAGCTGTTACAATATTACTGTATTGCTCTGGTAAAACCATTGTATCATCATAAGCTGATAAAGCAGTGGGTCTTACGAAAGCATAAAAGTGTACGTTGTAAACTTTATCAGGAATAGGACTTAGTCCAAATTTCCTATTATCTGGAGACTTAATTACAAATTTAGGTTCTCCATGATTTTGAGCATTAGCATCATCTTCATTTTCGCTATCTCTGTAGTATCTTTTCCAATCATCAAGAGTTAAAAATCTTAACCCTTTAGAAACGTAAGGAGCTGTTTCTCCACTTACGTTAATTGTTGTTACATAAAAATCATCCCAATCTATTGAAGCATAATCAGTAGTGATACTAGAACTACCAGACTTAAGTGTATACCATCTTTGTCCTGCTACAGTTTCTACAGTTACGTTACCATAGAAAGGGTCAGTAGCTCCACTAACTCCTGCAGAAAAGAAAGGTAATTGAGGTTCTTCGTTAGCTATATCAAATATAGATTTATTAACAGTATCTTTTACAAACTTTTGAAATCCTATAGCATCTGCAAAACTTGCAGCAGTTAATGGAATCTCATTAAGTTCTCTTAATACTTCGTTAGTTAAATCTAGATATGTAGTAGCCATTATTTTTTATGTACCTTTTGAATCTCAAAATTAGCTGTTAAACTTGCACCTTTATGTTTAACAAACTTACCTGAATGTTTCATTAATTTATATGTTTTACCGGATTTCATCCAGTGATAACCTTTAGGTGCTTTAACTTTCATCTTAGCAAGGTTTAGCTTTTGGCATAGCATTTTTCATAGCTTTACCACCATGCTTATACATTTTTCTTTTTGACATTTTACCGCCACCATATTTTAATTCTCTTCTAGCAGCTTTATTTCCCATGTCGTTTTTGTAATCGCCTTTCATTCTTTATCTCCCTGTGTCTTAAAAGTTGGAGAGGTCAATTAAGACCTCCCCGTATTGATTATTAGTCAATTGTGTAGAAAGCTTTAACCATAGCATCATCTCTAAGTACTTTCGCACCATAGACATGTAAACCTCTAACAATATCACCAAAAGAACTAGGGTCTCTAATTACTTCTGTTGATAAAATTGTGTTAGCAGTTGCTGTGGATGACATGTGTCCGCCTAAACATTGACCTGTAGCAGTTGAAACTGAAGGTATGTTATTAGACTTATACATATCAAAGCCTCTTAATTTTCCACTTGAAACTAAACCATTTCTGATTGAGCCTTGACCAGCGTTAAAATCTACTGATAATAACTTAGAACCACTTTGTGATAGTTCTTCGTAAAAATCAGGAGATGCAACGAACCATCTGTTTTCTTCTGGGACTGATTGGTCGTCAAGAAGTCTAGCCATTCTAGCCATTAAGTCTAGAGGGTCAACTTCAGAAGCAACACCTAAGTCTACAGAAGCAGTTGTTTCGCCTACACCAGCAGAACCAGCAGCAGCATCAGCACCAATGACATGGTCAGGTGATGAAGCAGACACGCCTGAGAACATTGTAGAAAGTACAGCAGCGTCATATGAATCTTTTAAAGAGTAAGCTGCAGAGCTTGAAGCTACTTCTTTAAAGTTTACATGTGACATATTTGTTTCAATATCATCTACGATGAATTTGAAAGCTTTAGCACTGTCAACAACCAATGTAATCTCTTGGTCTGTTAGTTTAGTTGATGTTGTGTCACTACCTCTTGTGTAATCATACACAGTAATGGTAGGTTCCTTGATAATCTTTACTGAGTCTCCATAAGCAGAAATCTCACCAGCATAGTCGGTGTTAGTAATAGCTTCAACTACCGATGCCTTTCTAAAGAAGTTTAGAACCTTTTTAGAGTATATCGAAGGTAGGAAGAAACTATTATTTTGTCCACTTACGGAGTTAGCAAAGTTAGCATCGGTATCAGTTGCGGGTTCAAAATATTGAGCCATGATACATTCTCCTTTAAGTTAATTAATATAGTTTACTTTACGATTCTGCCTTCTTGCATAGCTTCGCTGATTTCACTTTCGTATCTATCAAACTCATCTATACTCATAGCAGCAATCTCCTTTTCAGACCATACTTTCTTTTGCTTTGGTTCTACACTTGTAGTTTTTGTAGAAACCATATCTGCAGCAGATTGTCTAGTCTGTTTAGAAGATGACTTAGTCTTTGTAGGTTCAATACCAAAATCTTTTTTAAACAAATCTAAAGCACGTGAGGCTAGGTCAGCATCGTCAGCATTATTGTATATCCAATCTTGAATAGACTTAGGCTGTTCTTTTGCCCAACCATGAAAGTCGTCACTGTTTCTGATATCTTCAAAATCAGGATGTCTTTCCATTAACCTTTTTTCTGCATCTTGTCGTATCAGTTGATTTTCTCTCTCTTGGAGTTTACTAAGGCGTTCTTCTAGAACTTTTGCTTTAGACTCCGATTGTAAATGTGCAACTGTTTCTACAACTTCATAAACATCAGGATAATCATTTTTAAATCTTTCGAGTTCTTCTTCAGTTTTTGGAGCTTTATATTCAGGTTGTTTTACCTGATTTAATAACTCTTCTTCTCTGCTTTTAAACTCATTAAGTTTTGCATCATAATGTTTTTTTAAATCGTCATACCTTTTTTTGTAATCTGGTTTTTTGTAAGGAGTATCCTTTTCAATTTCCAAATTTTCTTGTCTAACACTTCCTTCAGCATTTACTTCAGTTATGTCATCGGTATCAAACAATTTATTTCTGTCAGTTGGTTCTTCAAAAAAGAGACCATCATCTGCAGATTTAAAAGGTTTATCTTCACCTTGGTGCCATGATTTTTTTGCATTATAAGGATTTGGCGTATCCTCTTTTTGGACTGTATTAGTCATTTTCTATTCTCCTACTCAGGGCTTCGTTTAACAAGGTAGCTGCTATTGTCGACTATGCAGGGCTTGTTCTTGTAAAGGTAGCCTTTCGGTTATTATTATGATAAAGGGCTGAGTAATTAATTCAGGTAGCTTTATCTTCCATATCCTGCTCCATGTACCGGTGGACGTTTAAAAGCCATTTCCTCATAAAGAGGATTTTCTTCTTCACGTACAGAATCAAGGAGAGAACCACCTACACCTACTTGTTCAGTCTGTGGACCTTTTTCAACTCTAATAACTTGTTCAGTCATTGGAGTTTTAGTAGCCATAGTTTCTTCTTCTCCTATTGCTCCACCAGTTTGAAGCGGTTGTCTTTCATCTGCTTTAGCTTCAGCGTCTTTCATCATAGCCATTAATTTATCAGCTCCGATTTCTTCTACAGCTTTTGCAGTAAAGACAAATTCTCCATCAGATAACCTAGCAGGTATACTGTCAGAGACTCCTGAACCCGGACCTTCAACAGGACCAGCTCCAGCAAATTCTTGAGCAACGTCTATGACTTTATCAAATAGCATAGCTAGTTCCTCATCTTGTTCTAGTTTGGACATAAGCATATCTTCTTCATCTTCTGTTAATGCTTCTTCCATTATAAATCTTGTGTATCCATCTTCCATGTCATCGTCTGATTCCATTTCAGATTCCATTGGTGGTGTCATAACCATCATCATTTGGTCGTCCATATCCATAGGACCACCTTCATTCATTCCCACTTTTATTTTTAATGCATCTTGTAAAGCTTTTGTAGCTTCATCTGCAGATAATCCTTTATCTATTAATTCTTCGTATACTTTAATAGATTCATCTTGAAACTTTATAGCATCTTTAGGATTTTTTAAACTTCCATCTTTATCTATTTTGTTTGCTTTAGCTTTAAGATTTTTAAGTTTTTTAATTACTGATTTAGATAATATTCTAGCTAGACCACCTATAACATATTGTTCTCTCATGTTTTCTTCAATAGCATCTTGTCTAGCTTTTTCATAACCAGAAAGTTTTCCATCTTTATCTAGGTCTCCAAGCATTGAACCACCATTTTCCATTTTATATCTTTCTTTATCAGCTTGTAACATTTTATTTTTCCTTGGCTTTTCCTACGTTTAATGCACACCAATCTAAAATTTTATATATTTTTCCTACAATTGCATCATCTTTTGGTGTAGGTGTTAAAGCACATATTAAAGATGCACCCATAACTATAGTTGGTATTACAGCTATCCATTCATTTATTGTTTGTATAAAATTTAACATACTATATCTCCTCTTTTCTGTTTAATGCTTCTTTAACCTGTAGGTCCAACTGCTCTAGGCGTACCAGAGAATTCACTTTCCCCTGCAACCGGAACATTTCCGATTCCGATGTTGCCACCACCAGTGCCTGTAACTCCAAGTTCTTGAGGTTGTTCAGGTGTTCCTTGAATGCCTCCCATAGCTCCTTGTTGCCCACCAAGAGGTTGAGTCTCCTCGCTAATTGTTTGTCCAGCATTTTGCATTCCTATTATTTGTGCCATTATTGCAGCTTCTTCCGGGTCATTGAGTATTTCATCAGGGTCTAAATCTAAGCTGTAGGCTAGTTCACTTATTAGTTTAGAAATCTTAACAAATGGAGCAACTGCAGGATTTTGTGCAGTTTGTAAGAACATAGTCAATCTTTGACTTCTTACTTCTTTTTGCATCAAGCTATTTGTTCCAGTAGCTTTAACTTCTAAATCACCTTTAACGTCTAGGTTAGCTTCTAAGAACTGCATGTTCCATTGGAAGTAAGCTTCACCTAAAGGTTTCAATAAAAAGTCATCAAGGTTTTTGATAACTGTTTTAATATTTAAACTTGATGCTCCAAGTAACATTGACATACCTGAAGCAGTCCTTGTCATACTTTGAACACCTGTTTGTCCGTGTGAATAACTAGGTATACCTGTTTGTTCGTCTGCAAGTTGTCTAAACTTATCAAACATCATCATGTTCTCTGGTGCTGTATTAGGAAACTTTAAACCGTGTATAGCTTGTCCCGGCATTCCAGCTTGTCTTCTAAATATTTTACCCGGATATATTTCCATTGATTGTCCACCAACTAAAGCAGACTCATCTACATCAAATACCAAAGAACCAGCCATTGCTAAATTATCTACAGCCATTCTTGCATGACCGTTCATAATTTGCTGACTGTCATCCATATTTTCTGCTACACCAATACCAAAGAAGTTATAAGGATTTCTTTCGTATGGGAAAGCATGATAAGGTATTCTGTAAGGAGTGAATGGATTTATTACAGCTCTTAATACTTGATGTCCACATGTCCATACATTTACTTGTACTTCATCTAAATCATCTACAGAATCAGGTAAGTCAATACCTACTTCTTTTGCATATTCTGCATCCATGATTCCCCAGTATTCTAAAACTTCAAAGTTACTTTGATAATCTTCATCAGCTCTAGCATCATCTTTTAAGGAATACTCAAAATCTTTTTCTACGTAATTAGGACCCATTTGAATTGTTGCACGTATTGCATCTTCATCAAAATAAGGCATATTACGTAACTGCCTTAACTGACTCTTATTCATTTTATGTCTATGAATAATGTATTCACATTCATCCATAGTAGTTGCTGTAGGGTCTGGATAAAAATCCCAGCAACTTACAAATTCTATTCTAGGTACTCTAACTTCTAAAGGATTATAAGTTCTTGTACCATCTTCTTCTGTGTCCCATTTATGTAATTTTTTATTTACATTAAATGGTCCTTTCATAATTCCAGTACCGAGTAAAGCTGCTTCAAGTAAAGCATTTCTTATTTCTGAAGAACCATTAGACTCTTCTATTTGGTCATGGATAAGTTTTTCCATTCGTCTTGCAGCTTTTTGTGCAGGACTTATTTCTAATACTTGTGGGTCAGGACTAGCACCATCTACAAGTATACCAGCTTCTTCAGCTTGGTCTTCAAGACTATCTTCAAATATGCCATTATAAAAAGTAGCACCGGGTTTTAAAGTTTTACCATCTCCTTCATAACCAACATCATAAGGATTTATATTAGCACCTTCTCTATTACCAATATCATCTGGTATTTCAGTTTCTGTAGTTTCTATTCCCGGAACAGGATTTGAAATATCTAAGTGTGCGTAATTTGTTTCACCTTCAGGTATTTTAGTTTCACTAATTCCTATTGGGAATTTACCTGTACCAAAGATAACATCTACTAACTGACCAAAAGCAGCGAGTACTTTAGTCTTGGTAACTTTTACAAATACCCGAGACTTTTCAGAGTCTCTAAATTTTATTGACTTGTTATATAAACCTCTATAGTTTTCGTATGCACGTAACCATCTTCTTTCATCAGTTTCTCTAGCATCTTCTGCTTGAGCAAACCTACCTTGAATAATACCTATTAAGTTTCTTTGTTGGTCTTCTGGTATGTTTAAATTCTTTCCAGACTCACCTTCTACTTCTTCGTAGATGTTATCAGCATTTAAAAATGTGTTATCTTCTGCCATAATTTTAGTCCTTTAGACTACTAATAACCAAATCCTGTGTCAGCAGGTTTATATAAATCTTCTTTTATTCTTAACATCCTATCATGAGGATGGTCCATTCTTGGTCTACTCATAATTAGATACCTTAAAGCATCATAAGCATGGTCAGCAGCATGAGTATCCACATCTTCAGGGTTACTCTTAGATAACGGAAGACTTTGAAGTTCTTTAATTAGATTGGGACATGTATTAAATATCTGCAATCTAGGTCTTCCAGTATTTGTATTAATCCGTAAATGCTCATGTATTTGAGCTTTACCTGCTATTCTATTCTTATCAGCTCTTCTTAGTTTATGTCCTTTATTAACTAAGATTTCACCAATAGTAGGACCAGTATATCCAGTCCTTGACCAAGCTGCTGTATCTAGTACACCAGTTATGGACTTTATTTCATTATCTTCCATTTCGGTGATAATGTCGCCTAGAGCTTCGCCTGTTAAACCTTTTTTGTATAATTCTCTATATATAATAATGGTTTTGTCTTCAGGGTCGATAGCAGCCCATAAGCAACAACTTTCAGCAGCATAACCATAGTCTACTGCTTTAACTCTTTCCCACCACCCCGGTAACTCGAAAGGTGGTATGACGTGAATCGGAGGTTCAAACTCAGCAAAGGCTGCTCCTTCATTTATGTCCCAGTTACCTTCTAGCAGTTGTTTTCTTTGAACTGCTGGTAAGGACTGTAGCATCCTTTCGTATTCACCATCTTCTGCTAAGTATGGATTATCCTGTAACTTAGCTGGTATAAACTTTCTAGTAAGACCGTCTTTACCTATAAAACTTTTATTATGTTCTGCAGGTTCTACGTATCTTTTTTTAACCCAAGCAGCACCAACACCACCCGGGTTAGCTGTACATCTTAGATATGTTTTAAGTTCTGGATTGGTAGTTCTTAAACGTGATGCTAAGTAGTTCCATCCAAACTCTGTAGGTAAGTGAGTTATCTCATCAAACCCTATCCAACTGTACGCTTGTCCTTGATAACGATAAACATCTGCATCTCGTTCCAAGAACCCAAACTCAATCTTTGCTCCACTAGGGAACTGCCATAACTTTTCTACTTCTTTAAACTTAGCACCTTTAAAGGCTCTAGGATAAAGTTCTCGAGATTTATCTATAATCTCTCTAAGTTCTGGCATAGACCTTCTAAGTATCAAAGCTCTATGCTCTGGTATGTGGCAATATCGCAATGGGTCTATTAACATTGCAAAACTTTTACCACCTCCTGCTGCTCCACCGTAAAGTACATCTTTTTCAGCAGCAGCTAGAAAGTCTGTTTGAGGTCCTTCATTAGGCATAAAAGCCACATAAGAACCTGTTTCATCTATATGTTTTTGTATAGGGTCAGGTAACTTTTTAGTTTCTGACTCAGTTAAAACATTAGATGTTAAAACTTTTTTTTCTTCGTCAAGTTCTTTCTTGACTCTAGCTAAACTTCTTGTTAGCTTTTTAACTTTCTGATTCTTTTTAGTTAACTTCTTTTTTGCTTGTAAAGCCAACTTAAGTCCAGATAGCTCTGAATTTTTAGGTCTACCGGGTCTAAGCCTTGGTGTACCATCTTTCTTTAGTATATAACTCCCATCAGGATTTGTCAAGTATTTTTTTGAATTATTTTTATTTTCGTCCATATACTTTGTCTACGTGTTTTTTCAATCCGGGTCTAGACATTTTACGTCCTGTCTCTGCCTCTAACCAATCTACTCCAATACCTAGACTAATTTCACCATGAAATACTGCTTCTGTAACTTCTTTTAATACTTTTAATTCTTCTTCTATAGGTCTAAGAAAAGAATCAGTCTCTTCATCCAACTCATATCCAAAAGGTATGGTTGAGGAAGTCCTTGTTATATAACCTTCTTTCATTATCTTTTCTTACCTTTATGTAACCCATGCTTTGCATGTTGCTTACCTTTTCTTGTAGCTGCTCTTTTCTTTTTAGTGGCTGCTGCAAGTTTCTTTCTACCTGAAGGAGTAGACTTTAATTTTTCAATAGTCTTTTTAGGTGCATATACTTCACCTGTTTCACTAGATTTTTTACCACTAGCTGTTGTCCATTTTTGTTTTGTCCAACGTCTAAGACTTCTTTGAGACTCTTTTAAAGCCATTACTTATAGCCTCCACCTTTAGCTTTGTATTCTTTTGCAAGAAGCTGGGCTTTCCGAGCAGACCATTGTCCGGCTTTACCACCTTTAGTACCAGCTTTAATCTTCTCGAAAAGCCTCTTACGCATAGTCGGCTTCGTATAGTTACCGGCTTTGTTTACAGTCGACTTCTTTTTAGTCGTTGTTTTTCTTGGCATTATCATCTCCTTTCTTCTTATCAAGTCCTTTGGACTTCCCGAAGATTTTGTCCCAGTTCTTACTAAACTCATCACGAGTAATATTACCGGGTTTACCTTGATTACGTCTCATAGACAATCTACTGTTTTGTTTGTGTAAGGCTTTGAATTTAAAGTGTCCTGCGTGTGGCATATTATTTTATAAATTTTTTAATTACTTTTTGTATTCTTGTACATTTCATAAACTTATGAAACTTTTCTAAATATTTCTTCATACTACCATTAGTCTCCTTTGACTACCATTTAACCTTGTCAGCCCAATAAGCTGCTGACATTTTTCCTTTCTTAATATTCTTAGCGTGTCTTGCTTTAAAAGAACGTCTCTTTGCTTTCATACGTGCTGATTCACCAGCTTTAGGTTTACCAGCAGTACCTGTAAGACTACCAACCTTTTTACCTTGTTGTCCAAATCTAATTGTTTTTATTTTATCACCTTCTTTGGCAACAACTATGTGTGATTTAGTTTTATGTCCCGGAGTTCTTTTAGGTTTGTTATAACCTGATACTCCAGCTCTTTCTAGTCTTGGGTCTTTCTTTTTAGCCATTTTAATGTACCGCCTAGTCCTAGTGGACTACTTTTTCTTCTAATTGTATGTCGTGTTGTAGTTCTTGAATCTCTCCAAGTACTAACAACCCGTATTGTATAGCTATTCTATTTGCTTCACCAACTGTTTCTGCTTTAATGTATGGACCTAAAGATGTTCTATTGTCCATATCTACATATTCAGTTATCCATAATTTAGTCATTATCAACTACCTCATAGTCACCATCTTCAGTTTCTTCTAAGTCTAAAGGGGCTTTATCAGGCATAAGAAAGATACCACCAGAATTTACATTATGATTGACATCTACTTTATCTACTTTAGAAACTCCAACTCTATCTAGTAAAGTCTGTGCAGCAGCTAGTTTGTTATTAGCCTGTACTATAGGTCTTTTAGAATCCATTATCTCTACGACCTTAAATGCAGCTTTAGGAGCTGAGTTAGCTAATATCTCTTGAGTGAGTTCTAGTATCTCAGACTTTAAAGTCTTTACAACGTGATGGTAATGAGAAGTATAACCTGCAAGTTCAGCAGCCTTTTTAGCATCACCATGAGTATCTACTAGATGATTGAGGAAAGACTGTTGCTTTTCAGTTAGTTCTCTTTTTCTACTTTTATTATCTATAGTCGGTAATATAGCCATGCATTTAGTATACCGTTTGATTTAAAACTTGTCAAGTCTTTTTAAGTTTTTTAACTTTTTTCTCAAAAGACTTGACAAAAGTGAATTTGAAGTGTACAATAACATTGTGGTCCCCCACGGTCAATATATCCCCCAGAGAAGTCCTCATAAAACAATTGACTGCCTATTAGGTAGGATTAGTCATGTGCGTTTAAAAATACCTTTAAAGACTTTAAAGATTTTAGAGTTTTAGTGTCGGGGCGTTAACTAGTTCTGGTTAATGGTCATTTTCCTGTATAATGTATAATCATGCTATAGATATATAGGTGGAGGGGCATGGTCTCCTGCCTACCCCCTGAGAAGATTTGAGAGACGATAACTTTAGACCTCAATGGTTTCTATCTCACTTGAAAGGCTTCGGAGTTCCTCAGGCTATTCTAAAGATACAAAGCTTTCAAGAAACTTTTGTTGTTACCTTGAAGAATCTACTTCGCAATGAAGTAACTCAAGTATCTTTAGGACTATAAAGCCTTTCAAGTTGCTTTCTTGTTTCTCAATTCATCTTGATTCTATGCAAATTTATATAGCTTGACACTCACTTGCAAAGCTTTGTTCTGTCATCAAAGCACTCAAAGTATTTCCATATTATACAATTGTAATGGTATAAATACTTGATAATCTTTTGTGGTTATGGTCGTCTTACCGACTATCAAACCTTGGAAGTTTATCAGGCTTTAAAGTAACTTTTGTTGAGAAACAATTCTAAAGTCTCATGAAAAGCTATTAAAATTGTCATAATAATCTCCTATTGAAGCTGGTTTACGATATTGTAAAGGTTTTAAAGTGACAAATGTTTACAGTATTTCCTCGAAGACTCGGAAATCTATAAAACTTTTGCTACGCAAAACTCAAGCATTTGCAACTTAAAAACCTAACAATCTCTGCAAACCATATAGGAGATTTATTATGATTTTAATTACCTTTTCAAACAACGAGACTTTAGAATTTAAAACAGTTTCTCAAGCAAAAGATTACGTATTAGCTTTGATGATAAACGGAATCCAAGCTTTAGGAATAGTCGGTAATAATACTGACGACCTTAACCACTTGCAAGATTATATTGCAAGTATTTATAAATCCATTACTTAAAGGAGTATAATATGGAAAATACATTTGATATAAATAGCTTTGATAAAGACAGAACTTCAGCACCTGCTTCGTTCAGACAATGTCAAGCAATAGGATATAAATTTGCTAAGAAAGGAACCAAGATGAATTGGAAACTTCAAAAGCAAATTACTGGATGCCTTTATAGTTTAGCTAAAGATGAAAGACTTACTTTTAAGAAAGCTCATACGATTCTTCAAGCTAAAAGCCTTCCAAAAGTATATCTTGATAAGATTGCTTTGTATCTAAAAGAGAATAGCTAAACTCTTCGAAACTCTCTCGCCTTTCAAGTGAGAGAGTTTTTTTATGCCTAGAATTTATCATAACTTAAGAACTCTCAAATCTTCTCAGCTTACTTAAATGAGATGGCTTTTTATATGGCATACGACCATACCAAAGAAGTAAGTAAGTTAAGTAAGTTTAAGATTAAACTCGAGTCTTAAAAAAGGTTGTCGGGGGCTTAAGATTGAGGGCAGTTTTTAAAGCTTAATAGGGTGTTATTAGAAAGGCGGGGGCTTTAAATTGAAGGCAAAAGCTGTGGATAATTTATGTATAACTTGTATATATTTTGTAGATAAGTATGTATAACCTGTGGATAACTTTAAATTTAAACTTTAAAATTATACTTAAAAAATCAGCAAACTTTAAATATAAGTATATACTTTAAGTTTGTTAAGACGCTTGACATTTTCGGTGGCTTCGCTAAAATGGGTGTCGGCTTGGCAGGGAACATTCCTTGCTTAATTTTTAAAACGATTGGAGATAATTATGATAAAAAAATTTAACAGCTTTGATAAATTAGAACGATATATCAATGAGTTAGGTTATGTTGTAAAGGGACAAAATTGTTTCAAAGAAGATAGGTCAATAATATATAGACATATGTCTAATAAAAAGAAACATCTGTTTGTTAAATCAACCTTTGACTTTTTGAATGACACCACTATGGAAATGGGAACAGTTTGGACGATTCAACAATTTTAAATATAAGTATATACTTTAAATTTGTTAAGACGCTTGACAACGACCAAGCAAAAAGGTTATAATTTGAACCACAACGACACAGCAAGACTTCAAAGTCTTATAAATATAGGAGATAAAAATGAATGATTATTTAGATATTACTGATGATAATGAAAAAATATCATGGGTAAACGAGTATAGAATAGTTTGGGTAAATTCAGACTATAAAATTCAAGAAACATTTGTAGAAGCTGAAAGTAAAAAGAAAGGAATTATAGAATTTTTTACAGAAGTTGAAGCTATTGATGTTGAAAACTTTAAAATTAATAAAGTAAATTAGGAGATAAATATGGACGAACTAGACCATTTAGAATTTTTAGATTTTATGACCGAACAGGAATTAAAAGCTGAGACCATTGAAGCTAATAACGAATTAGCTGAAGATATTAACCCAACAGTATAGGAGATAAACATGGATATAAATATACACAATGTAGTAAAAATAGAAGTAAAACCCAGAACTGACTTGACAGGCTTTTCAACAAGAGATATCGTAATACATTCAAGAGATTATGATTTTAATGTAAACGATTATGTTGAACGTAGATTTACTGTAAACTGTTTTGTTAAAGACAAAGCAACTGCTAAATTAGTTTATAGTAAAAAATAGATTTATTAATGCTGGGGCAATCATTCAAAACTGCCTTGTGAGTAGAATTTGTAGCATTCACCAAAGTATAATGGGTGGCATATTTTCTACTCACACTTTTAATATTAACAATAAATATGGAGATAGATATGAAAAAATTAATACAAAAATGGTTAGGTATTGATACTAAAATTCAATCATTAATTTTAGAATGGAATGACTCTTTAGAACGCATAAGAGATTTAGAATCTAAATGTGATGACCTCAAATATGACTTTGAAAGTCTTGAATACACAGTAAGTGATTTAGAATGTAGAATAGATGAAGTAGAGTCAATTGATTTAGAAGATATTAAATTTGATTTAAAGTCTGAAACAGATTCTTTGAAAGAAGAAGTAAATGAAGTTTTATCAAACTTTGAAAGCATGACAGAGGGCTACACAGTCTCTGTTAAATTAAACCCACCATCATAAAAAGGAGATATAAATGGCTAAATATGTATATGGTAAACGTGATACTAAAACTGTAAAATCTATCTATGATAGAGCTAGTATAGGTGAAAAAGCAATTTGGAACTTTGCTAACTCACTTGGAGTAAATATAGTTAGAGTAAGAAAAAATAAAGAAAGAAATGAGACTACTGTTGGTGATACTTTTTTAGGGTATCATTCAGGTAAAGTTTCAATCTATCAACAAAGAGGAGTGCCTTCAAGACCTCTACACTTTGTAAGACCTACACCACTTGGTAAGGACAACAAAGGTATGCAGATACTTGAAGTGGCTAATAATCTAGATGTCCAAGAAGTTTTAGAAGCTCTCAAAGACTATCAAATCTTAATGACTGGTAGTTTCTTTGGAAGAATGAAACTTAGATTCGCTAGGTTGTTTTCTTAAAAGACTGCTCTCTACTTTTGCAGACATGGGTTTTGAGAATAAAATAAACTCATTCAAAATTTTAACTAATAATTTATGGAGATAATTATGACACAGATGAGAAAATTTGAACAAGAAGCAATAGCTACTGAAATCTATCAAAAGATACAGGAAACTAATATTGTTATTCAAAAAGAACTAGAACAAACTAAAAAATATAAAGATATACAAGCTGTAGTAGATGAACTAGCAGATTTAGACAAACAAAGTCAGGAACTAAACAAAGCTATGACCAACACTAGAGATATTATAGGTAAACTTGTTAAAGAGTTTAATAATAACATAAGTAAAAATGAATTTGAACTTACTACTGTAAGTCGATATTATAATGGTTCAGGTCAACTTACTTGGACTGATAATCATTGGGATACAATGCGAAACATTGAAAGAAAGTTAGCAATAGCTCTTATATCACCTGATTGGAAAGATAAATTATCAAGTATCATTGATGATATTGCTAGTCAATTTGGTGCTTAAAAATTTATGTGTCGTTTGGCGAAATCCATGTCTCCACATATAAATAAAATTGACTAAAACTACAGGCATTGGAGTAGTAAGCGTGAGTCAGGAAAAGACTATAAAATAAACATCTAATTAACCTTCACTACTCCTGCCGACTTTAATTTTAACAGGAGATAATATGAGCATACTAAATGAACATGAATTAGAAAAAAAGATTGTATCTACAATTAAATATAGAATACAAGAAGCATTAGCATATAGAACTTATGACAGTAAAACAAATAAAAGATGTCTTCAAGACTATAGAAAAACTATTAGAGACGCTAAAGATTTTGACGAACTAAAAAGGATTATGTCAGAATTTGTAGATGATTTAATGCATATATAGGAGATAAATATGTTTGATGAAATATTAGAGTGTGTTATCTGTGAAGGTGACATAGAACAAAAGAAAACAGAAGATGGTAAAGTATATTGGAATCAAGGAGAAAATGCAGAGCCTTATGCAGAAGGTAGATGTTGTTCCTACTGTCATTCAGTATTTGTTTTACCTAAAAGAATGGAGAACCTATGAGTTATCAACTACTAAGTTTTAACAATCCAAAGACTAAGAAAGGTGAAGTAGTAAGTAATTACTTAACTGCTATCATGCACCTTAGTCCAATCAATACTAAGATATGTCCTTATCAAGACATTGCTGGGTGTAAGGAAGCCTGTCTCAATACAGCAGGACGTGGTGGTATCATCAAGAAAGGTGAGACTACCAATGTAATCCAAGAAGCTAGGAAACGTAAGACTAAATTATTCTTAGAAGCTAGAGATATTTTTATGGAATATTTGATTTCAGATATCACAAAGTTTGTAAGATATTGTAGCAACAAAGACAAGCTTCCTTGCATAAGACTCAATGGCACTAGTGATATACAATGGGAGACTATCAAAGTCAATGAACAGAATATCTTTGAGATGTTTCCTGATGTTCAGTTCTATGATTACACCAAGATACCTACAAGAAAAGTATCTGATTACAAAAACTATCACTTGACATGGAGCTATTCAGAAGCTAATATGAAGTATGCAAATTGGTTTGACAAGATTGCATACAACATAGCAGTAGTATTCAATGGCGATATGCCTATACATTTTAAAGGTAGAGAGGTAGTCAATGGAGATGAAACAGACTTAAGATTTTTAGACAAGCAGAATGTTATTGTAGGTCTAAAAGCAAAAGGCAAAGCACGTAAAGATATGAGTGGCTTTGTAATACATACAGCATAGGAGGTAGTATGACATATAAACAATGGTGCGAACTAAGAAATAACTTAAGTGTATTAAATGTAATAGTAGAATCAAAGGTATGTGATGTAGAAGTATCAGAAGCCTTTGATGATGTATGGGATTTAATAGATGAAATAGATACAACACAGGAGATAGAATGAGCAACACAACTAAAGACCAAGCACTAGAACAAATCTTTGAGGAAGTTCTAGACTTAGACCAACAAGGCTTACTTGAAGAAGATATCAGAATAATCTGTGATGTCTATGGTTTACATGAAGATGATGACAGAGATGAGATACTTGGATTCATAGCCGAGAATATGTTTTATAATCAAACAACTTAAGGAGAAACTTATGAAAGCAATATTAATAAATCCATTTGACCAAACAATAAAGGAGACTGAATATACAGGAGACTATAGAGAAATATATTCTTTGGTTGACTGTAGAACTTTTGATTGTGTAAGACTTACACCTCATGAAGATATGTATATAGATGATGAGGGTTTACTTATAGACAATCAAAGATACTTTAGAATGGTAGAGATTGGTGCTAACTATGGAGGTAAAGCATTGTTGTTATCTCATGATGATGAGGGAGAAACAAAAGCAACTAATTGGACTTTACAAGATGTAAAAGATATGGTAGAATGGTTGCCTGAAACACATAGAGAAACACCTTATATGGAATTTACAGCATGGAAATAATATGAATCAAAAGAAAATAAAAGAACTACGTAGACGAGTAAAGCCTATCCAAGTTGAGTGGCTTCAGACTTTATTGCCTGAAGACCAAGCATCAACTATTACTGTTGATAATGTTGAGGATTTATTACCTGAACAGACTCATGCTTTTGGTAAAGGACAACTTTACTTATCTTATATGACAGACAAATGGATTATGAAACATATCAAACGTAATCCGAACATCAAAACTTTTAAACAACTACAGGAGATAGCAGGTAATGGATGAATACATAGTTGATGTAGTAATAAATGGAAAAGATGATAAGCTTAAAACTTATTGTAATTCTATTTATTCTGCTGTTGATACCATGATTGGTATGGACATGGTTGAGGAAATAAAAAGTATAACAAGAACTGTAGATGATAAGTCTTGGGATATAGAAAATATGAACATTAAAAGATTGAGGGAGCTTAGAGGTTATATACCTGAAACAGAACTACAGGATGCTTTTAAAATTGTAGAGGAAGTATATCATGACACAACACACTGATAAAGTAGAAAAACGTAGACAAGAAATAGAACAAGAAAAGATTGATAAGAGTGTGAAATTTATTGAGGTTAGATTTAATGAGGGTAAGTGGACTCAAGTTAAAACAGGATACATGAATGGCAAAGAAATCACAGAGTATAACGACAAAAGAAAAAAGGATAAAATAGAATGGCAGTAAAATCAAAAGCGTTTAGCAGTGTTCATACTTCAGCAACAGGTGTTAGAGGTAAGAAAACAAGTCAAGGTAGAGGTAATGTTGGCTACTCTACTATGAATAAAAATAGAAAAGCTAACTTTAAAAAATATAGAGGACAAGGTAAATGAAAACTAAAATTTTAAAAAACAAAATAACTATTGACATGAGTGTTAGTGAGTACGATACTTTATTTAAATATATAGGTAAACTTGATAGCATGTTAAACACTTTACACGAGACTAATGATTTATGGTTATCTGATATTCATAATTTAAGCAGTCTTAAATATGAGTTAGTAGAATTGTTAGATGCAGAGTGGAGTTCTGATAGTTATAAATATATAAAAAGAGGTACAAAATAATATGAAACTATTTATAATAAAAATATTGACTGTTATTGCAGTTGTATTAACTATGTATGCTAGTGTAGTTATAGTACATGAAGACGCTAGAAATAATGCAAATGATATAACTACTTTAAACAGGAAGATTGTATTACTAGAAGATACTATCAATGAATTAGAAACAGAAGTAAATAACTTTAATATGATTGTCAAATCATTTAGAAATGCTTTGAATGATAGAGAAATTAATGTTGATAAAAAAGTTGAAGAAGCTGTTGATAATAAATTTAAAGAGCAAACTGCTACAGGTAATCTTGGAACTTTAACAGGGGACCATGTAGATTTGGAGAATAACAATGGGTAATATATTAGGACTTGCATTAGTCATAGTCTTTATGTTATCATGTTTGATAGGTGTTGGCTTGATGATAGCCGACAAAGAGTTTGAAGATAAAAATAAATAGGAGGGAACATGAACATATTTTATTTTGATAAGTGTCCAGTCAAGTCAGCAGAAGCACAACCTGATAAGATGCTAGTAAAAATGCCACTTGAAACTGCACAGATGTTGTGTACTGCACACAGAGTATTAGATGGTGATGAGTATGCAGATAGTGTAGGACTTTACAAGGAAGCATATAAAAATCATCCATGCACTGTCTGGGCTAGACAATCAAGAGGTAATTATGAATGGTTATACACACATTTCTTAGCACTTGGTATGGAATACACTTATAGATATGGTAAAGAACATGCAAGTATTACTAAGTTAGCTAAAGCTTTAATGGAATTTCCAAAGAACATACATCAAGGTAATATGACACCACTTGCACAGGCTATGCCTGATAAATATAAAGATGATAACCCAGTCAAAGCATATAGGAATTATGTAATACATGAAAAACATTATGCACAATGGAACAAGAACAGAGAACAACCAACATGGTGGAGACTATAATATGTATGAAGGATTTAGAAAATTTGATAAAGATGAATTTAGAACATTTGAATCTTGGGTAAAAGCAAATAACCAAGAACGTTATGGAAATAAAGTAGCTTATGAAGTTCGTTGGCGTGAAGACGAATACTATTATGTAAAACTTATAGATGAAAGTATTTACACAATGAGTGATATTTTACTTGACATTAATCAAAATATATTGTAAAATGTGCAACATGACATCGAGTAACCAAAGAACTTTAAGCCCTCTATCTCCAAATATAAAACTATTTGGTTTGGCTTCAGTCCATGACTCCGAGAGTAGTCAGCTCAAAACTCTCCCAGTTTTAAACCAACTTCTAATAACTAAACCTAGGAGGTAAATATGATAGTAGAAGGAACTGCGTATTGGGCTAGTATTAAAGAGCCTAATACAACTTATGAACCTATGTACACAATCAACTTAGTTGTTGATGAAGAGACTGCAAGTGACTTTGCTTCTCGTGGACATACCATTAAGCAGATGGATGAAGGTTCTGCTATAGTAATCAAAAGGAAAGTCAATGGACCAAATGGTATGGTCAGGGTTGCTCCTAGATTACTAGACCAAAACAAACAGGAAGTAAATCTTGCTGTTGGTAATGGCTCTAAAGTTAGAGTCCAATATAATGAATACGATTGGGAGTATGCAGGTAAAAAAGGTAAAGGTCTGGACTTACAAGCTGTTCAAATCGTAGACTTGGTGGAGTATAAATCGCAAGATGGCTCTGAATTTTTTGATGATGATGAGGAATTTTAATCATGATAATTACTATAAAAAATGATGATGGTGAATCAGTCTATGATGTTTCAAAGATTGAGGACGAGCAAAAGAAAGCAGGTGCTAACATATCTATCAGTAAGATAGGAACTTTAAATGTGTTAGTTGAAGCATTAAACTTTGCTTCTCAAGGTCATCAAAATAATCTTGAAGCTGTGTTGAAGGATTCTCCTGAAGCATTAGTTGAACAAGAAGATGAATCAGAAGACACAGAAACCTCTGAAGAATCTGAATAAATATAACTCGGCTAGGTGTAAAAGCCTAGCCACATTTCTAGTGGAGATAGAATGCAACAAGAAAGAACTCAATTTATTAAACACAAATTACCCTGTCCTAAATGTGGAAGCAGTGATGCTGTCTCATTAAATGAGAATGGTTCTGCTAAATGTTTTAGTTGTAATACATTCTTTACAGACTATGACAATGAATCAACAGGAAAGGTAATTGAAATGACAAGCAAACCAAAACCCGATAATACATTTCTTACATCCTATGTAGGCTCTTATGGTGCTTTAACAGATAGAGATATATCTGAAAAGACTGCTATAAAGTTTGGTGTTAAGATTATAAAGGACATTCATAACAATGTCACACAACATATATATCCATATCATAATGGTAGTGAGATTGTAGGAACTAAAACAAGATACGTAGCTAATAAAAACTTTGGATGTAATGGAACTTTTGAAGGCACAGGTTTATTTGGAGAACAACTCTATGGTAATACAGGTGGTAAGTATCTAACCATTACTGAAGGTGAGTGTGATGCTATGGCAGTGCATGAACTTTTTCAAGGTAAGTGGGCAGTGGTATCTTTAAAACGAGGTGCTTCATCTGCTGTAAAAGATATACGAGAAAGCATAGAGTTTGTTGAATCATTTGATAATGTAGTATTATGTTTTGATAATGATAAGGCAGGTAAAGAAGCAGCCAAAGCTGTAGCTAAAATACTAAAGCCTAACAAAACTAGAATCATGACATTCCCTAATGGATTCAAAGATGCTAACGACATGTTGAAACAGAAAAAGTTTCAAGAGTTTACTCAAGCATGGTGGAATGCTAAGACATATACCCCATCTGGAATCATGGAACTATCATCACAAAAAGATGATTGGCTACATAGAGAAGTAAAAGAAAGTATTGCATATCCTTGGGAAGGATTGAATAAAAAACTATATGGTATGCGTATGGGAGAACTGGTCACACTTACAGGTGGAACAGGACTCGGAAAGTCTAGTGTAACTAGAGAGCTTGAACATTGGCTTATTAAAAATACAAATGATAACGTAGGTATTG
>Ga0181606_10001034_pt1 | contig 23950 bp, 18 predicted proteins | sample 041ome_10_FD_132994 | JGI IMG/M metagenome (GOLD analysis project Ga0181606, IMG submission 132994) | Coastal salt marsh microbial communities from the Groves Creek Marsh, Skidaway Island, Georgia - 041412US metaG (megahit assembly) | ecosystem: Environmental > Aquatic > Marine > Intertidal... | reverse complement strand
TCTATCCTCCAGAAAAAAGGCCGTCTACGAACGGCCTTTTTTGCGCCGCGGCTAGGCTTTTTGCTTATAGCTGATAATCGATAAATAGCGCGCTGGCAATTTGACCAGCTTTTCTGGTCCATGAGGCGCATCTGCATCAAAAAACAATGTGTCGCCCGGCTTTAGCGGATAGATTTTATTGCCATGCAAATAATCAACCTCGCCTTCAAGCATAAAAATGGTTTCGATACCGCTGTGCTGAAAAGTTTGGAACGTGTCTGACTCATCATCAAGCGTGATCAAATAAGGTTCGACAATCACCCCGCTAGAATTGCTGCCGATATGCCCAAGCAAATTATATTGGTGACCGGCGCGAGTGCCAGCGCGTTCAATCTCCATGCCTTTGCCGGCTTTGGTATGAACGGCCGCGCGCTGTTCTTCATATTGCCGGAAAAAAGCCGTCAGCGGCACCGACAAGGCATTGGAAATTGTTTGCAAAGTTGATAGTGAGGGCGAGGTATTGCCGTTCTCAATTTTGGACAGCATGCCAATCGATAAATTAGTCGAGGTAGCCAGTTCGGCAACGGTGATATTTTGCTGCTTGCGAAACGCATGCACTTCACGACCAATAGCTATTTCTAGCGTCTTTTCAGACCCCTCTCTGGTGGCGTGCGGGTCCTGCCCGAGTTCAACTTTTGCAATTTGTGGTGGTGCTGACATATTCCTTAGCCTGACAAGTATATTTGCATTCTTTATAAATTACCCTATTTACTAGTCACGGGCAAACTTCTAATCACCAGTGGCACATCCATGACAACTGTGAAAACAACGCATATTAGCTTTCTGATTTTTGAGGGTTTTCCAATGGCTTGCCTGACCTCAATGATTGAGCCATTGCGGGTGGCAAACGAGGTGTCTGAATCAGATACATTCAGCTGGCGGTTAGTGTCGGAAAATGGCCGACCAGTGACTGCCAGCGCCAATATCACCTTTGACGTTGCCGATAGCCTATCCGCAATTGACACTATGCATTATCTGGTGCTTTTGGCGCCCCCAAAGGCCCAATTTCAGAACGAGCAATCAGTTGGGATATTGAGGCGTTTATCACGCCATGGTTGCGTTTTTTGTGCTGTCAGCGGCGGCGTATTTCCGCTGGCCCGCGCCAAGTTGGCATCAACAGTACCGCTATCGGTGCATTGGTGTTACCGGGCCGCCTTTGAAAAAGAATTTCCAAGCTATCTAGCGTCTGACCAAATCATCGAAATTTCCAATTCCTTTGTCACCGCCTCTGGCGCCGCCGGCGGCTTTGAGGTCGCGCTAAACCTGATTGAAGAGCGGCTTGGCTCGCATGTGTCAACCGAAGTTGCCTGCTGGTTCCAGCACCCGATGATGCGCAAAAGTGGCATCCAACAAATCACCCCGGTGCCAGATGAGTCCTTTACTAAAGACAGCCTGCCAGCAGCCGTCAATGACGCCATCGCACTAATGCAAAGTCACATTAATGACCCGCTGTCAGTTGAAGACATCGCCGCAATGATTTCGGTGACCAGCCGACATCTGGAGCGGCTATTCAAATCGGCAACCGGGCACAGCCCTTTTGCCTTTTATCGCAGCATGCGGATGCGCGCCGCCCGGCAATTGGTGCTTTACACTAACGAGAAAATATCAGTGATCGCCGCTGAACTTGGCTATAGTGAGATGCGGGTATTTCGGCGGCATTATATAGCCAGCTTTAAGCTTAGCCCAGAAAATGACCGCCGCCAAATCAACTTGTACCGGGTTGAGGGCAATATTTCATTGCCCTCATTATGGGCCGGCGATGCGGGCTAGCTAAAAGGCGGCCGATTGCGCGGCTGTGCTGATGGCATGATGCAGCGAGTCAGCGCTAGAGCGCGGCCCGATGATCTGAATTTTATCATCAGCAAGGCGCACCACAAAACAACCGATATGTTCAACAGATGTTCGGCTGGCCTTACCGGGGGTAAGCCGCCGCATATCAATATTGCACAGCAGCGAACAAAGCCGCTCGATCGCTGCGCCGTCAATCGCAAAACGGCACCAGCCATCGGTTTGTTCGGTCAAGGATGCGATGCCAGCAAACTGGCCGGCAAACGCCCCAACAATATCCTCATAGTTATCAAATGGCGCTGCTAGCATCCATTGATTTTGCCCGGTCCAGAAAGCGTCAATTGCGCCGGCTGCATATTCACCAACATCTGGGGCTGGCTGCTTTAGGATTTTCGATAAAACAGACTTTGTGCGGTCACCACAATCTTTGCGTGCGGTTACTGACGCCATCGCACGGTCGGTGACTTCACTAATTGTGAAATCGCCAACCACTATTTTTTGCGGTTCTGAAAACCCAAGAGGGGATAGGCTGTGTAGCTTAGGCACGAAGTTTATCTCCTTCAGGATCTACGAAATGGGCGGATACCACTTCGACATCATGTTCGATATTTGTCAGCGGGCTGACCAATCTGACAATTTCACCAAGACGTTGGTCGCCGGATTTCAAAAATCCGATGCCAATATGATGGCCAAGCGTTGGTGAAAAACACGCCGAGGTAATATAGCCCTGATCATGCGCCGCATCGATGGCGCTGCCCTTGGTCATCAAATGCGCGCCGGCTGGCACTGTATCGGTGCTGTTGCATGGCTTAAAGCCAACCAGTTTCAAGGCGTCATCACCGTTTAATCCCGGACGCCGCGACAGCACCGCACCAATTGAGTCTTTTTTGGATGACACAAGCCGCCCCATGCTCAAATTCAGCGCTGTGGTTGTGCCATTCAATTCATTACCAGCCGCATGCCCCTTTTCGATACGCATCACACCAAGCGCCTCGGTGCCATAGGCACAGCCACCAAACTCCTCACCCGCCGCCATCAATGCGCGAATCATTGCATCGCCATAGCGTGTCGGCACCGCAATCTCATAGGCCAGCTCGCCAGAAAATGAAATGCGGAACAGCCGCGCCCGCAGCCCGCCACATACCGTGACAGCACCACATGCCATAAAGGGAAATGCTTCGTTGGAAATATCAAATTCCGCATCAATAACTTTACGCAACAGGTTACGGGCATTCACCCCGGCCACGGCAAATTGGGCCCATGACTCAGTCGTCGAAATCAATTGCACGTCTAAATCAGGCCACAGCACTTGCCGGTTAAACTCCATATGGCGATACACGCTCACCGCATTGGCGGTGGTTGTGGTCACAACAAAATGGTCTTCAGCCAACCGCGCCGCGGTACCATCATCCATAGCAATGCCATCTTCCCGCAGCATCAATCCATAACGGGTTTTGCCAACATCAAGCTTGGCAAAGGCATTACAGTAAATTTTATTGAGGAAGGTCGCCGCATCGGTGCCTTGCACATCAATTTTTCCCAAAGTTGTCACATCACAAACCCCAACCGATGCACGGGTTGTGGACACTTCACGGTCAACCGACTGGCGCCAGTGGATTTCACCATCTTGTGGGAACCATTGCGCCCGGTACCACATGCCAACTTCAACAAATACCGCACCTTGCTCTTCAGCCCATACATGACTGGGGGTTTTGCGGACTGGACGAAACTCCTTGCCGCGTGAGCGCCCGGCCAAAACGCCAATCGCGGTCGGGCTATAGGGCGGGCGGTAAATTGTCGTGCCAGTATCTGGAATGGATTGGCCAGCGGTATGCGCCATAATCGCCAACCCAAGCACATTTGATGTTTTGCCTTGGTCGGTGGCCATGCCCAGCGTTGTGTAGCGCTTTAGATGTTCAACCGCGCGGAAATTTTCCTGATGGGCAAGCTTAATATCTTTGACCGTCACATCATTTTGCTGGTCGACCCATCCACGCTGGGTACCCGTAACATACCAAAACGGCGAGATAGATACGGCGCTATCCGTGGTTTTCGGCACGGCGAATTTGTGGGGTTTACCGCCAAAATCTGCGGCCAGTTTTTGGGCTGTGGCCACCGCATCTTCAAGCGCCGCAGCCGTAGTTAAATGACCATTTGCAGCACCGGCAACATGCATACCTTGCGGCAGGTCAGCTGATGGCACAAACGCCGCCAGCGTTTCATCCCATTGCGGGCGCCCGCGCTGGTGGCAGGTCAGATGAATATTCGGGTTCCAGCCGCCTGAAACGCCAAGCCCGCTGACCTGCATTTGGCGCAGGCCATTCGGCGTATTGATATCAATTGAATTTACCCCAAGACGGCCATCGGTGTTGACCACTTCTGACCCGGCCAACACCTCAAAATCATCACTTTTTGGCGCGTCTGGTCTGCTGTCGATGACCGCAGCAATTTCAACACCGCGGCCATGCAGATCACGCGCAGTAGCATGGGCGTCATCATTATTGGTAAAAATGGCGATACGGTCGCCAACAGCGGTCGCCCAGCGGTTGGCATAGGCCCGCATCGCACCAGCCAGCATAATGCCCGGGCGGTCATTGTTTTCAAACGCAATAGACCGTTCGGTTGCGCCGGCGCACAACAATGCTGATTTGCTGTAAACCCGCCATAAGCGCTGGCGTGGCTGCCCAGCAGCCGGTTCCCGCAAATGGTCAGCAACGCGTTCCACCATGCCGTAAATGCCATGATCAAAAGCGCCAATCACCGTGGTTCTTGACATGATTTTGACATTCGGCAGGCTGGCTAATTCGGCTACCGCGGCAGCGGCCCAAGCGGCGCCTGACTGATCATCCATGGTCATGTTGTCAAGGTTCAACCGGCCGCCAATCAGAAAATCTTCATCGGCAAGAATCACATCAACACCCGATCTGCCAGCGCTAAGCGCCGCCGCCAGACCAGCCGGCCCGCCACCGATAATTAGCAGATCACAATGCAAAAATCCCTTATCGTAGCAATCTGGATCACCTTCCAGACTTGCCGAGCCAAGCCCGGCAGCACGGCGGATAATCGGTTCATACAGCTTTTCCCAAAACGCCGCCGGCCACATGAAGGTTTTGTAGTAAAACCCGGCAGTCAGGAAATTTGAAAACAGGTCATTGACCGCCATCATATCAAAGCCAAGTGACGGCCATCTGTTTTGCGAGTTGGCGATCAAATCATCATAAAGTTCGATGGTGGTGGCGCGCGTATTGGGTTCCTTGCGGGCGCCATCGCGCAATTCAACAATGGAATTTGGCTCTTCTGAGCCCGAAGTCATTGGCCCGCGTGGGCGGTGATATTTGAACGAGCGACCCATGAGCTGAACGCCATTCGCCAACAAGGCAGAAGCCAGCGTATCACCCTGATAGCCGGTAAATTTGCGACCATCAAACTGAAAGCTAAGCGCCTGTTGCCGGTCGATTAGGCCACCTGAAAGTCTGCGTTTTTGTGTCATTGTGAACGCCCTCTGCTGCGCGCCACCTCGGAGGCAAGCTCTACTTTAATGATGTCATGGGTGACAGTATCTCTGGTCACCACGAGCCATGCGCGGTCACCCTGCTCATGGAACCATAATTCCTGATGCTGGCCGGCGATATTGTTACGCAAATAGCCGTAGTCAATAAAGCGTGGCAACGCATCCTCTGCCAGCCCATCAGGCCGGTCTATCAAGCTTGCATCCCCAAGATAGGTGAACTCTGCTGAATCTCTTGGCCCCAAAAGGGGGTGGTTGATAATCATAATATCACCCTTCGTTAGTGCAGATTTGGCTGGTTGCCTTGGCCTTTTTCATCGATCATCAAGCCTTTTTCAAAGCGATCAAATCGATAGGCCGTAGCAGTTTCATGCGGTGTATCGGTGGCTAATAGATGCGCATAGCACAGGCCCGATGCCGGCGTTGCCTTAAAGCCGCCATAACACCAGCCGCCATTGAAATACAGATTTTCGATAGGCGTTTTATCAATGATCGGCGATCCGTCCATCGACATATCCATAATGCCGCCCCACATACGCAATAATCGCAAGCGGCCCAAATTTGGGAAAATCGCCATGCCGCCTTCACACACATCTTCAACTACCGGAAGGTTGCCACGCTGGGCATAGGAATTATAGCCGTCAATGTCGCCGCCAAACACCAACCCGCCCTTGTCCGACTGGCTGCAGTAAAAATGCCCCGCTCCAAAGGTAATGACGCCGGGCAAAAGCGGCTTTAGACCCTCAGACACAAATGCCTGCAAAACATGGCTTTCAATAGGCAGACGCATGCCGGCCAAGCCCATGACCCGGCTTGATGAGCCCGCAACGCAAGAGGCGATTTTGCCACCAGCAATGGTGCCGCGGGTGGTCTCTACGCCCACACAGCGATTATCTTTGATATCAAAACCAGTGACTTCACAATTTTGAATTATATCGACGCCAAGCCGACTTGCCGCCCGCGCATAGCCCCATGCCACCGCATCGTGCCGCACCGTGCCGCCCCGATGCTGCGCCAGCCCCCCCTTAATGGGGAATCTGGCATCTTCTGTGTTGAGAAACGGATAGCGCTCTTTGATCTGCGCGGTGCTCAGCAAATCAGCGTCAGCGCCGTTCAGCATCATCGCATTACCGCGCCGGATGAAGGCGTCGCGCTGGGCATCGGTGTGAAACAAGTTCAAAATGCCGCGTTGGCTGACCATCGCATTATAATTGAGATCCTGTTCCAGACCTTCCCACAGCTGCAACGACAATTCATAAAAGGGCTCGTTGCCATCCAGCATATAGTTTGAGCGGATGATGGTTGTGTTGCGGCCAACATTGCCGCCGCCAAGCCAGCCTTTTTCCAAAACCGCAATATTTGCCTTGCCATAGCGCCGCGCCAAATAATAGGCGGTCGCCAACCCGTGGCCACCGCCGCCAATGATAATATAGTCATAATGAGACTTTGGCGTTGCATCGCGCCATGTGGCTTGCCAGCCTTTGTGGCCGCGCAACGCTTCTGAAATGACTTTAAATCCTGAAAATCGCATGGATTCGACTCCTTCTAATGTCACTCTGACCGCAATCACAGTGAAAAAAAAGGCCTGTTCAGACCTAACGATACCAAAAACCGACATTTACCGTTTTTTCACCAAAAATGAGCCCAATAAAGCGGCAAAAAAACAATAATTATTTTGGAGCCATAAGAAAAAAAGTTGACCATCAGGAATAAAGCCGCGACTATCACTACGGGTTTGCGATCACCTATGGGCGCCCTTTGGGGCACCATGACAGCAAAACGCAAAAATACTGGACAAGCGTTTGACTATTTATACTTTGGGAGGGTTAAATGAAGAAACTTGCGACTTTAACAGCCGCAGCCATCATGGCCGCAACACCATTTGCGGCGCAGGCTGACAGCGCTGATCCGATTGTCATTCCGATTCACAACTGGTCATCACAAATCGTGATGTCAAATGTTGTCGGCCAGATTTTCGAATCAATGGGTAATAACGTTGAATATGTCACTACAGACAGCCAAGCCGTCTATGAATCAGTCCGTATGGGCGATGTCACACTCGAACTTGAAGTCTGGGAAGGCGCATTTGGCGCATCATTCCGGGCGGCTCTGGAAAAAGGTGGCCTACATGACGCTGGCGATCATGACGCTGTAACACGTGAAGATTGGTGGTATCCGATGTGGACCAAAGACAGCTGTCCTGGTCTGCCATCTTGGGAAGCGCTGAACGAGTGCGCTGCCAAATTTGCCACAGCCGAAACTGGTGGCAAAGGCCGCTATCTTGACGGCCCGGTAGACTGGCTAAAGCATGGCCAGGAACGGGTTGCTGCGCTGGGTATGGACTTCACCGTGGTGAACGCCGGCTCTGCCGCCGCGTTATGGGCCGAAATTGGTGCCGCTGAAAAAGACAAGCGTCCGCTTGTTGTGTTTAACTGGACACCAAACTTTGCCGAAGCTGTATGGCCAGGTGAATTCGTTGAATTCCCAACTTGGGTCGATGGCTGTGACAAGGACCCATCAGTTGGTCCAAATCCAAACGCGCTTTATGATTGTGGCAACCCAGCCAATGGATATCTGAAAAAAGCAGCTTGGAACGGCATGAAGGACAAATGGCCAGATGCGTATAACGTTTTGACCAAAATCTCATTCACCAACCCACAAATTGCGCAAATGGCCAAGCTTGTTGATATTGATGAGCTGGAGCCTAAAGAAGCTGCCGAAAAATGGTTGGCCGATAATGAGGCAGTTTGGAAATCTTGGCTCAACTAAGATTTAAAAACCTACTGTAATTTTGTTTGGCCTCGTCTAAACTCTAGACGAGGCCAAATTTACAAGGCGATATAATGACCACAACACCTGCTATTTCTTGCCAAAATGTTTGGAAAATTTTTGGCCCAAACCCTGAAAAATATCTCGCGGCAATGCCGGCATCGCACAGCTATGATAATATCCGCAATGACGGCTACATCGCTGGTGTAAAGGATGTCACACTAGATGTTGCACATGGCGAAATTCTGGTGATTATGGGCTTGTCAGGCTCTGGCAAATCCACTTTGGTGCGGTGTTTTTCGCGGCTGCACGATATCACTGGCGGCACCATTGAAATTGACGGCCAAGACATCACCCGGCTTGCTGAAAAAGACCTTATAGCGCTGCGGCGTGAAAAAATGGGCATGGTATTCCAATCATTTGGATTATTGCCACACAGAACAGTTTTAGAAAATGTCGCCTTCCCCTTGGAAATGCGCGGACAGGACAAGCATGAGCGTATCGAACGCGCCATGGAAGTTGTCAAATTGGTTGGCCTTGAGGGCCGAGAAGATTATTTCCCACGCGAATTGTCAGGTGGCCAACAACAGCGTGTTGGCATTGCCCGGTCACTAGCGATTGAGCCTGATATCTGGTTTTTAGACGAACCATTTTCAGCCCTTGACCCGCTGATACGCCGCGAAATGCAGGATGAATTTTTGCGCCTTCAAGAAATGCTTGGCAAAACCATCGTATTTATCACGCATGATTTTGACGAAGCCATCAGATTGGCAGATCGCATTGCCATTATGAAAGACGGTGCGGTGGAACAATGCGATGCCCCCGACAAGGTGGTATTGAACCCGGCCACCGATTATGTGCGCAAATTTACCGAGGATATCGACAAAGCGCGGGTGGTAAAGGCTGGCGTTTTGGCGACCAGCACAGCCACAGGCAGCGGCGACCCGGTCAATGCAAGCCAAACGCTTCGCAGTCTGGCGCCATCATTGGTTGCTGATAAGCGTGACATCATCCCGGTACAGTCAAACGGCAAAATCATTGGGGCCATGACGCGGCAAGATGCTTTGAAAATTCTCTTGAGCAACTAGGTATTTGGTGTGAATGTGACTGCAAAATTATCATCTCTAAGCGGTGAAAACCGGGTAGCGTTAGGCCTGACCCTATGTGCTGTGCTGATGACGATTTTGCATGGCAATGACAGGTTGCCCGAGCCACTGGTACGGTTGCATGAATCCTATGTCCCGCCGTTTGCGTTGTGGCTTGATGCGCTTTTCAATTATGTCAAAGACGATTTGGGATTGCTTGTCTTTACCCGCGCCTTAACCGAGGGCCTCGAAACGCTGCTCGATATTTCTGCCAATATTTTTTATGGCAAGCGCCGCTGGCCATATATTGGTCCGATACCATGGGCGGCACTGGCTGGCATTACTGCGGTTGTTGGTTATTACCTTGGTGGTTGGCGGCTCGCCCTTTTGGGAGGCGGCACCTTTGTATGGACCGCATTAATCGGCCAGTGGGAAATCGCCATGCAAACCGTTTCGGTGCTGGCGGTATCGGTGCCGCTGGCATTTTTCATCGGCCTTAGCCTTGGCATTTGGGCGTGGAAGTCAAAATGGGTTGATATGGCATTGCGACCGATTCTGTCGGTGTTACAGACCTTGCCGTTTTTTACCTATCTTTTGCCAGCGGTGATTTTTTTCAAAGTCGGACCGACAGCCGGCGCTGTAGCGACGACGATTTATGCAATCCCCCCGATGATCCTGATGACCACTTTGGGGCTGAAAAAAGTACCGCCAGAAATTGTCGAAGCTGGCAAGATGAGCGGCTGCACGAAATGGCAGATGTTACGGCATGTTTATATCCCGTCTGCGCGCACCGAAATTCTGGTAGGCGTCAATCAGGTAATTATGTTGTGTTTGGCGATGGTGGTGCTGACCGCCTTTATCGGCATGCCTGGGTTGGGCGCAAAATTGCTGGCGATGATGGGCAGCTTTAAGCTGGGACGCTCACTGGAAATCGGCGTAACCATCGTGCTTGTTGCGGTGATGCTGGACCGGCTGTCAAAAGCATGGGTTGTCAAACAGCCTGAACATTTTGAACGCGGCACATCTTGGTTCACGCGGCATCAAACCCTGTGTTTAGCATTAGGAGTGTTTGTTGCGCTCAGCATTGCCGCCTATTTTGTTGATATCCTTGCCGAGATCGGCCGCAAGCAAAATTTCAGTCAAGGCAAACTACTGGACACTAATATAAAGGCATTTTTGGACATTCAGATTGTCAAGGATGTCACCGGGTTTTTGCGGGCATTTTTTAATGTTCAGGTGCTGATCCCGTTCCGTAACTTTTTGTTATTTATCCCGACCAGCGCCTTTATATTATTTGTGGTGGCCTTTGCCCTGTCATTAGGCGGGCGCCGGCAAGCGGTCTATGCGGCGGTGTTTTTTGGTCTTGTCGCCCTATCCGGCTGGTGGGACCGTTCGGTCATCACCCTATATTCGGTTTTATCAGCGGTGTTTATTGCCAGCATTCTTGGCGTGCCGCTTGGCATTGTCGCGTCAAATAGTGAAAAATGGTCAAGACGGGTGTTGCTGGCGTGTGATACCGCGCAAACATTCCCCAGCTTTGTGTACTTGATCCCAGCCATTATGCTGTTTGGCATTACCGACGTTGCGGTGATTTTTTCGATCCTGATTTTCGCGATGGTGCCGTTAACACGTTACACCATTGAGGGGTTGCGGTCGGTTCCCATCGAACTGATCGAAGCGGCCGATATGTCAGGCGCCGGACGCCTCCAAAAGTTACGTAATGTGCAATTGCCTTTGGCACTGCCAACAATGGCAATTGGCTTTAATCAGGCCATTATGTTTGCGTTCTTTATGGTTATTATCGCCGCCTTTATTGGCACGCAGGATCTTGGTCAGGAACTGCAACGCACCTTAGCTGGAACCGATTTAGGCAAGAATTTTGTGCTTGGCCTATGCGTGGCTTTGATGGCGCTGACATTTGATATGACGCTGTTAAGCTGGGCCGAGGCCAAGAAAAAAACGCTTGGTCTTGATTGAAATTTCAGCGCTGGTCTAACGCGGTGATGGAGGCAAACGGTCTTTGGCAAGCGCCGCCCAAAAGGTCGCGCCGATTGGCAGGATTGCATCATTAAAATCATAATCATCCGCATGCAAAGGCTGGCCGCACGCGCCGCTGTCACCATTCCCCAAAAGCAAAAAACAGCCCGGCACAGCGGCGCTGAAATGCGCAAAATCTTCGGAAAAACTCATCGGGGGGCGGTTGTCAATTGTGTCCAACCCCAGCGATTTTGACGCCCGCACCACCGCTTTGGTTGGCGCTTCGGCATTAATCGCCTCGATAAATTCGGTAACAAAGCTAACGTGCGCGCTCACCCCATGCGCGGCAGCAACACCGTCAACAATCTGCCGCATAAATTTTTCCAGCGCCTTGCGATCATCGGGCTGGCGGGCGCGTGCATCACCTTTCAAAATAGCTTGGCCCGGCAACACATTGCGCTGCCCGTTTGTTAAAAATTCGGTGACCGAGACCACCGCGCCGCTACTGGGCGGCATTTTGCGGGCGATGATGGTCTGCAACGCCAACACAATTTCAGCGCCAACCGTTATCGCATCAACACCAACATGCGGCATCGATGCGTGCCCACCTTGACCGTTAATGGTGATTTCAAACAAATTCTCACTCGCACAGATTTGTCCGACACGGGTAGATATTTGGCCAGCCGGCGCACCCGGCAAATTGTGAATGCCATAGACCTCTTCAATCGGAAAGCGTTCTAGCACACCCTCGTCAAGCATCGCCAAGGCGCCAAGCCCATGTTCTTCATTAGGCTGGAAAAGAAACACGATGGTGCCATCAAAATCTTGCGACTGGCTGAGCAATTCGGCCGCACCAAGCAGCATCGTTGTATGCCCGTCATGGCCGCAAGCATGCATCACGCCCGGCGTTTCAGACACATAATCATGTGTGCTGGTTTCGTGAATGGGCAGAGCGTCAATATCGGCGCGCAGGCCAATCGCGCGGTTGCCGGTGCCGGCCTTTAAAATGCCGACAACCCCAGCGCCTTCATAAACATCCAAGCCAAGTTCGCGCAAACGCGCAGCAATTTTCGCCTTGGTGCGGGTTTCTTTAAATCCAAGTTCAGGATGCCGGTGAAAATCCTGCCGCATGGCTGTCAGCGCCTGTTCAAAATCACCCATAAATGTTCCTTTCACTGCACCATAACAATAACTGTCCCGCCGCCCGCGACATACCAAAACCACGTTAAATACCGGGCGCCCGATTCTATTCCACTATAAAGCCATCCCGTGCATGGTGACAATTATTGGTTTTGACAGCGATAGGCGGCCTATGCTGGCACCCTTGCCCAGCACATGTGTCAGGTCCAACGCCATCAAACGGCATGTCTCGGGACGAATTTTGCTTGAAATCGATACAAAATCTTTGGCAGGCTGCTAGCAGGGGATGATTAAGCGAGGCAGGGGTCATGAAGATAAAATCTTACAAGCTGAATACTGACGGGCTGGCGGTCGAATGGACGAATAATGCACAGGCACGCTTCAGCTATTTCTGGCTGCGTGATAATGCCCGCGACCCGGTCAGTTTTGACAGCCGCAGCTATCAGCGTGAATTATTTACCGCCATGCTGCCCGCCGATATTCGTCCAGAGCATGCCGCGCTTGCAAAGAACGGATCAACGATCCACATCAAATGGCCCGACCTTGATGACGCTGTTAGCTATGATGGCACCTTTCTCGCCGCCTATCAGCAGCCCACCAAGACCAAAGATGTACCGCCACCGACTTTGTGGGATGCTGGCAGTCTAAGCCATACGGCAATCTCGATTGATTTTGACCATTGCCTGGCAGATGGCGGCACAGCGGCGCTGTTGAAGCGACTTGCCGATTATGGGTTTGCACTGGTGACCGGCTGTCCACTGACGCGCCGCTCGGTGACCGACATTACGCAAAAACTCGGCTATATTCGCGAAACCATTTTTGGCGGGCTATGGGAGTTTGAGGCCAATGCCGATATGGCTGACAGCGCTTATACGCCAAAAGAATTGCGGCCGCACACCGATTCAACCTACAGCATTGACGCGCCGGGACTGCAAGTGCTGTTATGTCTGGAATATGACGCCACCGGCGGCGAGTCCATTATGGTCGACGGGTTTGCGGTGGCGCAAAAATTGCGACATGACAACCCCGCCCTCTATGACGCGTTAAGCCGCATAGAGGTTACCGGCATCTACAAGGGTGACGGCGCCATTTTGACCGCTAGCCGGCCGATTTTACGGCATCATAAAGACGGTACGTTACAACAAGTCACCTTTAACAATTACGACCGTGAGACCATCATGCTGGCCGAACCAGACATGACACAGCTTTATGCTGGCATTCGGTATCTTGACCAGTTGTTTAATGATCCGGCCTACCAATGGCGCTACCAGCTAAAGCCAGGGGAAATGCTGATTTTTGATAATTGGCGGTTGTTGCATGGTCGGGGGGCATTTCACGGAAAACGTAGAATGGCTGGTGCCTATGTAAACCGCGAGGACTATCTTAGCCGCCTAAAAACCGAGGGGCTGGTTGCCTGAACCAACAATCAGCACAGTGGCGGCTTTAGCACTTGTCAAACCATTAAAAGTTTGTGTTACTGTTATGACGATAATGTGGAACAGCAAACGGTAACGACATATCAAAATGGGGCATATCAAAATGAGTGCGCTCAATTTTGAGACTGCATAAAATAAAACACCCCTGTTCGCATAGTTATAATTCTGTGGAGGAGATAAATTATGACAAGCCGATTTACGCGAAGAACGATGCTGCAAACAACAGCCGCTGCCGGACTGTTGTCAACCATGGGCATGCCCGCTATGGCATCGCCAAAACATGGTGGCCGTCTGCGGCTGGGCCTTGCCGGGGCCAATACATCTGATACATGGGACAGCCGCACCCATTCAGATAACTACATGATCAACATGGGCGCCGGATGTGTATTTGAAACCCTTACCGAAGTTGCCTCTGACGGCAGCTTGCGTGGAGAGCTGGCCGAAAGCTGGGAAGCGACAGCTGATGCGAAAACATGGACCTTTACCCTGCGCAAAGGCGTAAAATTCCATAACGGCAAAAGCTTTGGTGCCGATGACGTTATAGCCTCGATGCAAATGCATGTTGAGGAAGGCGCCAAATCTGCTGCCAAGCCTATTGTGTCATCTGTTTCTGAAATGAAAAAACTCAGCGACACGCAGGTGCAATTCACCCTAAAGTCTGGCAGTGCTGACTTTCCTTATCTGGTATCAGACTACCATATCTGCATTTTCCCAGCCGGCATGATTGCCGAAGCCATCAGCAAAGGCATTGGCACCGGCCCTTATCAGGTTGTGTCATTTGAGCCTGGCGTGCGCACCTTGGTGAAAAAGTTTGAAGATCATTACCGCGCCGACACGGTGGGCTATTTTGCCGAGGTTGAAGCCATTGCGATTGCCGATGCATCAGCCCGCATGAACGCCATGATGACCGGCCAGGTTGATGCCGTAAACCGCGTTGACTTCAAAACCGTGCCTTTGATGAAAGCCAACCCGAATGTTGACATCATCGAAGTGACCGGCAACATGCACAACGTTTTCCCAATGCTGTGCAAGATGGAGCCATTTAACAATGTGAATGTCCGTCAGGCCCTGAAATATGCGGTTAACCGTCAGGAAATGGTCGACAAAATCCTGTTGGGCCATGGCGCCATTGGTAATGATCACCCAATTGGACCGGCTAACCAATATTATGCCGCTGACTTGCCACAAATTCAGTATGACCCTGATAAGGCAAAGCATTATTTGAAAAAGGCTGGGATGAGTAATCTGAAGCTTGATCTGCATGTGTCTGAAGGGGCCTTTGCCGGTGCCACAGACGCTGGCCAGCTCTATTCAAACTCGGCAGCCAAATGCGGTATCGAGATCAATGTTGTGCAAGAGCCAGCTGATGGCTATTGGTCAAACGTATGGATGAAAAAGCCATGGTGCGCATCATATTGGTCTGGGCGTGCAACCGAAGACTGGATGTTCCAAACCGCTTATGAAACTGGCCAGCCATGGAATGAAGCTGGCTGGGAAAATGAGCGTTTCCAGTCGCTGTTGAAATCCGGCCGGTCTGAACTTGACAGCGCCAAACGCCGCGATATTTACACTGAAATGCAGTCGCTTTGTTCGCAAGAAGGCGGCACCATCATTCCAATGTATCAAAACTACCTGGATGCGGCGTCAACCAAGCTGGCACATGGGCCGAAAGTTGGCAATTTGTGGATGCTTGATAACTCACGTATCTCAAAGCGTTGGTGGTTTGCTTAAACCATAGCCTAAAGCTGTCTCCACACGACCATTGTCGTGTGGAGACCAGCCTTAACTATGGAATATGCAAGCTGGGATAGGCTTTAGATACAAAACCATATGGGCATTCTTTCGATAATTTTAAAACGCCTAGGGCTTGGTTTGTTAACCATGTTCTTGGTGTCGATTATCATTTTTCTGGCTGTGAATATGCTGCCGGGAGATTTCGCGCAGGCCCTATTAGGCCAAGCTGCGACACCCGAAGCTGTGGCCGCTATTCGCGCTGATTTGGGCCTTGATAGGCCAATCGTGACACGGTATTTCGACTGGCTTGCTGGCGCCGCACGCGGTGATTTTGGTACCAGTTTTGCGCAGGCGAATTTCGGCGCCTATGTTGGGCAAACCAGTGTATCCAACTTTGGGTCGGTGGCGGCCCAGCTAGCGCCGCGTTTTGCCAACACAATTTTTCTGGCCAGCGTCACCGCCGCCATAGCCGTTCCAGTATCCTTAACAATTGGGATCTTGGCGGCGCTTTACCGCAATTCAGTTTTTGACCGGGTGGCGAATGTCAGCACCCTCACATCAATTTCCAGCCCAGAATTTTTTGTGGCGTATATTTTGATTTTGGTGTTTGCCGTTCTGAACCCCATATTGCCATCACTGTCTAACATATTTGAGGGTATGAGTTTTGCCGAGCGGCTCGAAAAAACATTGCTGCCAGCGCTGACGCTGACGCTTGTTGTGACCGCCCATATGATGCGGATGACCCGCGCCGCCATCATTAATCTTTTGGCATCGCCCTATATTGAAATGGCGCGGCTTAAAGGCCTCAGCCCGTTCCGGGTGATTGTGGTACATGCTTTGCCGAATGCTTTGGCGCCTATCATTAATGTGGTGGCGCTTAATCTTGCCTATTTAATCACCGGTGTCGTCGTTGTTGAGGTGGTGTTTGTTTACCCCGGCATTGGCCAGTTATTTGTGGATAGTGTCAAAATCCGCGATATTCCGGTGGTGCAGGCATGCTGTCTTGTGTTTGCCGCCGCTTACATACTTCTAAACCTGTTGGCTGATATCATGGCCATTTTGTCAAATCCGCGTTTGCGGATTCCAAAATAGGGGAGGTGGTGAGATGATTAGCATAAGCGGAGTGATGTGGCTTGGGGGCATAGTGTTTGCCAGCTTGGCATTACGCCCACTCGGACGGGCCCTGCCGATAGCGCGCCTAAAAGCGGCATGTGACCGGATGAGCCTTGCCGGGGCCTTTGGCTATGTGATTGCCGCAGTTGCGCTATATCAGATGTTCTGGATGTATTTTGTAAAAGAGCTGATCTTTTTCCAATGGCTGCTTCAAGGCATAATCGGGCTTGGCATTGCGGGCTATCTATTCCGGTTTGTAGGGCGGCATATTGGCACCGACGCCAGCCGTAAATTGTTTCGGCAAATGCCGGTTACCGCGGCGCTGGGCATCCTCATTATCATTGGCTACGCCATTACTTCGGTTTTTGCCGATTGGTTAGCACCCTATGGGCAGGCCGAAATTTTCAACAATGTTAATGTATTACCTGGCGGCGACCCAAACTTGGGCGGCAATCCAGCACATCCGCTTGGCACCGACCAAATTGGCCGCGACCTCTTATCGCGGTTAATTTTTGGCGCCCAAAATACGGTTGGCATCGCCTTTGTCACAACATGCCTTGCCTTTCTGATTGGCACATTTTTTGGCTTTTTGGCCGCTGCGGTGGGGGGCTGGTTCGACCAATTTTTATCGCGCGTGGTTGACATGATGATGTCCATTCCACAGCTGATTTTTGCGCTATTATTGATGACCATTGCCTCGGCATGGGCAGGTTCAGAACGCTGGCTTCTTACCGTTTATATGATCATCATTATTGCCGTTTTGGATTCGACCCGGGTGTTCCGGTTATCGCGTGCTGTTGGCATGAATATCGTTGTGATGGATTTCTTTGAAGCCGCAAAATTGCGCGGCGAAAAAATGTCGTATCTTGTATTTCATGAAATCCTACCCAATGCCTATGCGCCCTTACTGGCGGAATTCGGGTTGCGGTTCTGCTTTGTGTTCCTAACCATTGCCTCATTGTCATTCCTTGGTGTTGGCATCCAGCCACCGCTAGCAGATTGGGGTACCATGGTGAAAGATTTGGCACAGTTTATCAATTTTGCGGTCTTCAGCCCATTGACCGCAGCCCTACCATTGATGGCGGCCGGTGCCATTGCGCTGCTGACAGTAGCGGTGAACTTTGTTGTGGACTGGATGTTGCACCGGGCCTCGGGTTTAAAGGAATAGCTGTGATGTCTGACACAAAACCCCTGCTGCAAATTCGCGATCTGGAAATTGACGGCATCACCGAAGAAACCCGCACCCGTATCATTAACAAGATTAGCCTTGATTTGCACCGCGGTGAAGTTATCGGGTTAATCGGTGAATCTGGGGCGGGCAAATCAACACTTGGCCTGGCCGGCATGGGTTTCACCCGTGATGGTTGCGAAATTGTCGGTGGGTCGATTGAATTTGACGGCATCGATCTGGTCAATGCCCCTTTAGAACAGCGCCGGGCGCTACTTGGCAGCCGTATCGCCTATGTGGCGCAATCGGCGGCTGCCAGTTTTAACCCATCACACAAAATTATCAATCAACACACCGAAGCGCCGGTTTTTCATGGCAAGTTCAGCCGCAGTGATGCCGCCGCCGATGCCATCAACCTATATGAAAGATTGCGTCTACCAGAACCAGAAATGATCGGCTTTCGCTATCCGCATCAGGTCTCTGGCGGACAGTTACAACGGGCGATGACGGCGATGGCTATGTCCTGCCGCCCTGACCTGATTATTTTTGATGAGCCAACAACTGCGCTTGATGTCACCACGCAGATTGAGGTGCTGGTGGCAATCCGCGATATTGTCGAACAATTTTCAACAGCGGCAATTTATATCACCCATGATTTGGCGGTGGTGGCGCAGATGGCTGACCGCATCAAAGTTTTACTTCGCGGTGATGAGGTTGAAGAAAATACCACCTGCGCCATGCTGAAATCACCGCGTGAGGCCTATACAAAATCTCTTTGGGCGGTGCGCAGTTTTGAACGCAAACAAAAGCCAAAGCCGCCAGCCGGCACCACGCCGGTTATCAGCCTTAGTAATGTGACCGCCGCATATGGTAAAAATAACCCCGTGGTCCGTGATGTGAGCTTTGATATACATGAAGGCCGAACCGTCGCGGTGGTCGGCGAATCTGGTTCAGGAAAATCAACCACTGCGCGCTGTATTACCGGCTTGCTGCCGCCACTTGGCGGCACCATAAATTTTGACGGCGCGCCCTTGCCTGCCGACTATCGCAACCGCAACAAGGATCAATTGCGGCAAATTCAGATGATTTATCAAATGGCCGATACGGCCTTGAACCCGCGCAAAAAAATTGGCGATATTATTGGTCGTCCTGTTGAATTTTATCTTGGCTTAACCGGGCGCGAGAAGCGCCGCCGTGTCGAACAGCTTTTGGCGCAAATTGAGCTGGAGCCAAGCGCCTTTATCGATCGCTACCCATCAGAACTATCGGGCGGGCAAAAACAGCGTATTGGCATTGCCCGGGCACTGGCAGCCGAGCCAAAATTCATCATTTGTGACGAGGTAACATCAGCCCTTGATCAGCTTGTGGCAGAGGGCATTTTACGTCTTTTGACAGACCTTCAAGACAAAATGAAATTGTCCTTTATGCTAATCACCCACGATCTATCAACGGTACGGGCAATCGCCGATGAAGTTGTGGTGATGAAGGATGGTGCGGTTGTAGAGGCCGGATCTAAAACCGCCATGTTCAAACCGCCGCACCATGCCTATACCGACCTGTTGTTGAGCTCAGTGCCAGAAATGGATCCTGATTGGCTTGATGGGTTGATTGCCAACCGCGGCGTTGATAACATCGGCGATGCGGCTATCGAAAAACTGGCCGAAAAATAACCACATCACCGATCAACAAAGACACGTCATATTTTGGATTGGAAGAGATAGGAGCCATATTTTGGAAGAATCATTTTCAACTCGCAAAATTTTGCATCCGCAAGAGCTGAAGACACTAAACACAAAATCTGATCTTTTTGGGTTTTTACAGCTTGGCAGCCATTTTGGTGTTATTAGTTTGTTGGGCTATGCCCATTATCTCGCTTTGGGCAGCTGGTGGGTTATTGTTAGCGGCTTTCTGCTTGGCGTTGCGGTTAATTTTCTTTATGCCGGGCAACATGAGCTATCGCATTGGACGGTGTTTAAAACCAAATATCTAAACGAATTTTTTGGCCGGATTATCGGCTTTATTATGTTATTTCCCCGCGACTATGATCAGGTCATGCATTTTGCGCATCATCGTTGGACGCAGGATTGGGAACGTGATGGTGAGTTAACCCGGGCGCCCTACAGATTATCTACCTATCTTGTGTGGATGAGCGGTGCCAGCTATTGGCGCAACCGGGTGACAGGCATGATACGGCGCGCCCGCGGCATTATAATTGAACCCTATATCGGCGCTGCACATGCCGACAAAATCATCCGTGAATCGCGTCTGCATCTGGCTGGCTATGGTGTTATCGCGGCGCTGTCGCTGTATATGGAAAGCTGGGCCGCGGTGAGTTTCTGGCTGCTGCCGATGATGCTAACCAAACCTGTTCATCAATTGCAAAACACCATCGAACATCTTGGTCTGTCGCACCTGCCAGATATTATGAACAATACCCGCTCCACCCGCACTAATGCGGTAATGCGCTGGCTTTGCTGGCAAATGCCTTATCATACCGCGCATCACAGCTATCCATCGGTGCCGTTTTGGCAGCTTCGCAAGCTTAATGATAAAATTGAAACGGTTGCCGGGCCGGTGCACCGCATGGGCTGGATTGAATTCCAGATTGAGGTCATCCGCAAATTGGCACAAAAGGACGAAAGCCAATGGCCGACAAACGAAGTGTGGGTTGTACCAACCGGCAACGGCAAAACCGTCGAGCTGGAAGCCTGATTGGTGCCCGCAGTTAAACGTGATTTGAAATTCTATACATCGCTGTGGGCGATGATGCCGCATGACCAAAGCGGCGTGACCCTGCCTTATGATCAGATTTGTGAAATGGTGGCATCAGCCGGCTATGACGGCATGGCAATTGATCTTGGCGCCGGTGACGTTGCCCAGGCCCATGAGGTGCGCCCGCATATGGAACGCCACGGCCTCACCCCGTTAATTGTGGCCTTTCCCAAAACCATTGAGTCTCTGCACGACACCTTGCTAATGGCAAAGGATTTTGGCGCCCCCTTTGTTGATGTGATTGGCCAAGTGATGCCGCTTTCGGTCGATGGCATGATCCCGGTCATTCGGACATGGATGGACATGGCCGACAAGATTGGCATGCCAATCCAATTTGAAACGCACCGCAACTGTATCACCAATGATCTTTATGCAACTTTATGTTTGATTGATGCCATTCCGGAAATGCGGCTTTGCGCTGACCTATCGCATTTTGTTGTGGACCGCGAATTCAAATTGCCTCTCGACCCGCGCGATGCCGGGCTGGTTCAGCGCATAATTGAACGTTCTGACAGCTTTCAAGGACGCGTTGCCAGTCGCCAGCAAATCCAGCTGCAGCTGGATTTCCCACAACATCAAAAATGGGTCGAATTATTTAAGGGCTGGTGGCGCGATGGCTTGATCAGCTGGCGCCACCGCAACCCCGCCGGTGATTGCATTTTCCTGTGTGAATTAGGGCCGCCTGAATATGCAATGACCGATGCAAACGGCCGCGAAATGTCAAACCGCTGGCAAGAAGCGTTGCAGATCAAAAGCTGGGTTACCGAAATATGGGATGCACTGGAACGCGGTTAGCGCCGCGCAGCAATGGCCTCAGCAAGAACGCACATCAATTCAAACATCAATGACACCCCCAGCCACGCGGTCCCGCCTGACGGGTCAAACGGTGGCGATACCTCGACAAGATCCGCACCAATAAGGTTTACCCCGTGCAAGGCCCGGATCACTTGCTGGGCCTGGAATGCGTTAGGCCCGCCAATTTCCGGTGTGCCGGTACCCGGCGCATAGGTCGGATCAACAAAATCAATGTCAAATGAACAATAGGTTGGCTTGTCGCCAACAATGGCGCGAGCCTCGTCCATAACCGCGGCACTGCCACGCTCAAACAGTTCTTCAATACGAATGATACGAACACCTTGCGCCTCGCCCCATTCAATATCGTCTAGATTATAGGCAGTACCGCGGATGCCGATTTGTACGACCCGCTTTGGGTCCAGCAATCCTTCTTCAATGGCGCGGCGAAACGGCGTGCCATGGGTATATTTGAAGCCGCCAAAATAGCTGTCAAACAAATCCGTGTGTGAATCAAAATGGATCATGCCGACCGCACCGTCGCTTGCCAAGCCACGCAACACCGGCAGTGATACCAGATGGTCACCGCCAGCCGTCATCGGCGTAATACCACGTTGTTTTAGGTCTGCATAAAATGCGGCAATGCGTTGCAGACTATCTTGAAGATCAATCGGATTTGGCCCGACGTCACCAAGATCAGCGCAATTCACCAGTTGGAAAGGGTTCACCCCAGTTACCGGGTTCATCGCCCGGATCATTGTCGATAAATCCCGTAATTGACGCGGGCCATGGCGGGGGCCGGGTCGGTTAGTGGTGCCAGCATCCCACGGCACCCCAATAAGCCCCATATCTACGCGGCTAATGTCGGCGGACTCCATGGTTAGATGCGGCAACCGCATAAAGCTTGGCATGCCCGCAAATCGCGGCATTTCCAATGCCGAAACAGGTTGGAAGAAAGGGTCATGCGCCATGGTCCACCTCGCAATTCAAAAAATTTAGTCTTGTTGATTTACACATCAGGCACTGCGGCCTGTCAAATAATGGTTTTCCTCAATGAACGCCGCCATCATCTTGCGGTCTATCAAGCTTGATTGGCAGGGTCGCGCGGATCTCTGCATCAATAAGGGGATCAATATAAAACGGGTAATGGCTGTGCAATACTGCGTCCACCCACGCCGCAGCCTTGTCACGGATATCAGGGCTGCCAGCCGTTTCCCATACCTCTATGCTAGACCGGTCAGCCAGTGCCGGATAGAGAAAATCAGAGTGCATCCGGGCATAGGTATCAGCCTCACCCAGAAAATGCCCAACCCCCGTCGCCACCGCATCAATCGCATCTGCCGACACTATTTCGGGCGAAATTTCGATGGCCGCGGTTGACCGCAAAATACATCCAAGCATATCGTTATCAATCACCAATGATTCAAACGACATACCCATAAGTCCAGCCTGTGCGCCACAGGCTTGGGTAATGATATTAGCGCCGGCCTGCACGGTTTGACTGACTGTTATACATTTTTCATAGCCGCTTTGGGCATCGGCAATTTTGCTGTCAGTGGCACCGGCGATTGTTGAAGATGGCAGCCGATAATGGCGTGCCATCTGCAGTGATGCGGCGGTGAGCGCAGCCTGTTCGCCGCTGCCGCCTGCCATCGCACCGGTGCGCAAATCCGTTACCATCGGGCGCGGCCCAAAAACTGCTGTGGCCGCTGGGTCCACCAGCCATGCGATAATCATTCCAGCAAGCGTCTCGGCCATAGTTTGCGCGACACAGCCAGCGATGGTCACTGGGCTTGACGCCCCCAATTGGCCAAAGGTGTTCACCATAACCGGGATGCCGCAACGTACTGCCTCAATCATCACCTCTATAGCGGCCTCGTCAAACCGCAATGGCGGCACCACATGATTGACATTTAGCGATAAAAACGGGCGCTCCCGAAAGGCCGCAGGCGACCCAGCAATTTTATAGCAAAGGCTAGCAATATCCCGCACATTGCTGGCAGTACTAGCACTAACAAAGACATGTTTTTGGGTCCCGGCCAAACAGGCATAGGCGGTATTCACATCCAGCAATCTTGCCTCTGCCATATCACGCGCCACCAAAGGCCGGCTGAAGAAATGAATATGATGAAGCGTATCGACAAGGCGGGCAGCGTCATAAATATCCTGAAGTTTGGACTCACGGTAACCCAAGAGTTGGCTGTCATAGACCATAGGTGAGGCGCCGCCAGTGCCCACATGCACACGGTTTTCAGACAATCGCAAATCGGTGTCGCCGCGGCGGCCATAAAGCGTGACATCACGCGCCATAGCGTCAATCGCCGCCATCACTAATTTTTCTGGAAATAACAGGCGTTGGCGCGCATCAAGCTGTCCACCAGCCGCTTCAACAAGGGCGATGGCCGCGGTCGGCGGGTTCGCCATGCCAGTTTTTGATAGCAATGTAAGGGCAGCGTTATGGATCAATGATACTGCGCTATCATCAAGTGGATTTAACATACCGCCACGCCCAATTATACGGGCATTTGACAGGCTGCGGGCCACATCTGGTTGTGGTTTTGCAGGCCGGCGGCGGCGCGCAGCACGGCCAGCAGCCTGGCCATTGATCTGGCCATTGATCTGGCCATTG
>Ga0181606_10001010_pt1 | contig 24152 bp, 30 predicted proteins | sample 041ome_10_FD_132994 | JGI IMG/M metagenome (GOLD analysis project Ga0181606, IMG submission 132994) | Coastal salt marsh microbial communities from the Groves Creek Marsh, Skidaway Island, Georgia - 041412US metaG (megahit assembly) | ecosystem: Environmental > Aquatic > Marine > Intertidal... | reverse complement strand
CTGTTATCGTAACTCAGGCAAGTGATGTTTCAGCCTATATTCCAACAAATGTTATTTCTATTACTGATGGACAGATATTTTTAGAAACTGAGTTATTTTTTAAAGGTATCAGACCAGCTGTAAACGTAGGTATTTCTGTTTCAAGAGTTGGTTCAGCAGCACAAATTAAAGCAATGAAGCAAGTTGCTGGTTCTATTAAATTGGAATTAGCGCAATATCGAGAGATGGCTGCATTCGCTCAATTTGGATCAGACTTGGATGCTTCAACTCAACAATTGTTGAATAGAGGATCAAAATTAACTGAACTTTTAAAACAAGGTCAGTATTCACCTTTAAAAGTAGAGGAACAAGTTGTTTCAATTTTTTGTGGTGTTAAAGGCTATTTAGATAATATTGATCTTGGAAAAATTAAACAATTCGAAAGTCAGCTTTTAAGTCAAATTAAATCTGAAGCTCCTGAAATTTTAACTGGAATATCTTCTTCAGGAAAATTAGATGAAGCTAATGAAGCTAAATTAAGAGCTTTCATAGAAAATTTTAAAAGTAAATTTGATAATTAATGGCAACTTTAAAAGATCTACGTAATAGGATTAAAAGCGTAAAGTCTACTCAAAAGATTACCAAAGCAATGAAAATGGTTGCAGCGGCAAAGCTAAGAAAGGCTCAGGATCGAGCTGAAAAAGGTAGACCCTATTCTGAAAAAATGAATAGTATTGTTGCTAATTTAAATAGTTCAATTGTAGACAAAACTTCTGCTCCAAAATTATTAGTTGGAAATGGAAAAAACCAAAACCATTTATGTATAGTGATGACAGCAGACAGAGGTCTTTGTGGAGGCTTCAATACGAGTATATGCAGAAAAGCAAGATCTTTTTTTAATGAACAGTTAAAATTAGGTAAAAATTTAAAAATTATAACTGTAGGTAGCAAAGGTAACGATCAATTAAAAAGAATTTTTGGAAAATATATTATTGAAAAAATTAGTTTCAAAGATTTAAAAGAAATTACTGCAAAAGAAGCAGACATGATAACTGCTAAGATAATTGACATGTATAATAAAGAGGAATTTGATGTTTGTACTATTTTTTATAATAAATTCAAAAGTGTGATATCTCAAATACCTCAAGCTCAGCAGATTATTCCTATTCCTTTAGATGAGGATAGTGCAAAAGCGAAGGAGGATAGCAACGATCTTGCGCAGTATGAATATGAGCCAGAAGAAGAAGAGATTTTAGAAAATTTATTACCTAAAAACATTTCTACTCAAATATTCAAGGCTTTTTTAGAAAATGCAGCTAGTGAACAAGGTTCAAGAATGTCAGCAATGGATAACGCGACAAGAAATGCAGGAGATTTAATTAACAAGTTAACTATAAATTACAACAGAAGCAGACAAGCAGTGATTACCAAAGAATTGATTGAAATCATTTCAGGTGCTGAGTCTTTGTAAAAATTAAGGAGAAAATAGAGAATGACAAATAAATTTGGAACAATTACTCAAGTAATCGGTGCGGTTGTTGACGTAAAATTTGAAGAAAATTTACCAGAAATTTTAACAGCATTAGAATGTGATAATTCTGGTGCAAGATTAGTTTTAGAAGTAGCGCAGCATTTGGGAGAAAACACAGTAAGAACAATTGCAATGGATACCACCGAGGGTTTGAAGAGGGGAGATAAAGTAACAAATACTGGCTCAGCGATACAAGTTCCAGTAGGACCAGAAACCCTAGGGAGAATTATTAACGTAATTGGAGAGCCTATTGATGAAAGAGGTCCGCTTACCACCAAAGAAAAATGGCCAATTCACAGATCGGCTCCATCTTTTGTTGATCAATCTACTGAAACTGAAGTTTTAGTTACAGGAATTAAAGTTGTTGACTTGTTAGCTCCTTATTCAAGAGGAGGAAAAATTGGATTATTTGGTGGCGCTGGAGTAGGAAAAACAGTTTTAATTATGGAGTTAATTAACAACGTAGCAAAAGCCCATGGTGGTTACTCTGTATTTGCAGGTGTCGGAGAAAGAACCAGAGAAGGTAATGATCTATATCACGAAATGATGGAGTCTGGCGTTATTAAAATTGATGGACCAGGATCAAAAGCTGCTTTAGTTTATGGTCAAATGAACGAACCTCCTGGAGCTAGAGCTAGAGTTGCTCTATCGGGACTTACAGTTGCTGAATATTTTAGGGATAAAGAGGGACAGGACGTTCTTTTTTTCGTGGATAATATTTTTAGATTTACACAAGCTGGATCTGAAGTATCTGCTTTGCTTGGAAGGATTCCATCTGCGGTTGGATATCAACCAACACTAGCGACTGATATGGGTAATTTACAAGAAAGAATTACCACAACCAACAAAGGTTCAATCACTTCGGTTCAGGCAATTTATGTTCCAGCAGATGATTTAACAGATCCTGCACCTGCAACATCCTTTGCTCACTTAGATGCTACTACAGTTTTATCAAGACAAATTGCAGAATTAGGAATTTATCCTGCCGTAGATCCTCTGGATTCAACTTCTAGAATCTTAGACCCTAGAATTGTTGGTGATGAGCATTATAGAGTTGCAAGACAAGTTCAGGAAATTTTACAAACCTATAAGTCTTTACAAGATATCATTGCGATTTTGGGTATGGATGAATTGTCAGAAGAAGATAAACTAGTTGTTGCTAGAGCTAGAAAAATTCAAAGATTTTTATCACAACCTTTCTTTGTTGCGGAAGTATTTACAGGTTCACCAGGTAAATTAGTTGATTTAGAATCTACGATTAAGGGATTTTCAGCTATTTGCAAAGGTGAATACGATCATTTACCAGAAGCGGCTTTTTATATGGTTGGAACTATAGAGGAAGCAGTTGCTAAAGCTGAAAAAATGGCAAAGGATGCAGCTAAATAAATAATGAGCGATACAATTCAGGTTGATATTGTAACACCAGAAAAAAAATTTTTCTCGGATAAGAGCGTGTTGTCTATTACAGTGCCTGGTATAGAAGGTGATATGGGTATCTTGTATAATCATATACCTATTATTACTTTTTTAAGACCTGGAACTATTCAAATTTCTTCTCAAGATAAAGAAAAATCTTTTTTTATTTCAGATGGAGTTTTAGAATTTAGCAACAATATCGTTACTGTTTTAGCATCTGAAATTTATGATTTAGCTCAAATAGACTCAAAAATCATTGAGTCCTTAAAAAATAGAGTTAAAGAAAAAAATCAAAAACAAGACAAAACTGATAACGAATTATTTTTAGCTAATAAGTTTGAAGAAGAAGTTAATTCTTTATCTCCTAATAGATAAAAGCCTTAAACTCATCAATTAGATCCTGATATAGTTTTTTTTTAAAAGGCACTATTAAATTTGGTAGTTCTTTTAAATCTACCCATTTCCATTTTTTAAATTCAGGGTTTTTTTGATCTAATTTTATTTCGCTATCTTTTCCAGTAAATTCTGCGAGAAACCATGTCTGCGTTTGACCTTTGAATTTTCCTTTCCAAATTTTTCCAATTAAATTATCAGGAAGATCGTAGGTATAAGTTTTATCTGATTGTTTTATAATTTTGATAGATATAATACCAGTTTCTTCTTGCAGCTCTCTTCTTGCAGCATCAACAGCTTTTTCATTTCGATCAACACCTCCCTGAGGCATTTGCCAGGCAGATTTATTATCAATTCTTTTTCCTACAAAAATTTGTTTGCTAGTATTAAATAGCATAACACCAACTCCTTGTCTGTATGGAAGATTATTTGATTTTGACATTTCTATTTTTTTAAAAGATTTAAGGCATACTCAAGTTGATTATCATTTTTGCCATCATTAATTTTAAAATTTTCTTTATTTTCTTTAACTACAATATCTGGTTCGACACCAATTTCTGAAATAGAATTTCCTGATGGCAAATAATATTTGGCAGTTGTAAGTCTTAAAGCTCCATTGCCCTTCAGTGGAATAATTGTTTGAACAGATCCTTTTCCAAAAGATTTTTCTCCCAATAAAATTGCTCTTTTATGATCCTTAAGAGCACCAGAAACAATCTCAGAAGCAGATGCTGAACCTCTGTTAATCAAAACAATAAGAGGTTTTCCTTTTAATATATCTCCTTTTTTGGCCGTATATATTTTAATGTCATTTTTTTCACGTCCTCGTGTAGAAACAATTTCTCCGCCATCTAAAAATGCGTCTGTAATTTTAATTGCTTGAGAGAGCAATCCTCCAGGATTATTTCTTAAATCTAAAATATATCCAGTTAAATTATTATTATCTTTTGAAAAATTCTTTATTTTATTTATTAATTGATCACCACTTTGCTCATTAAAAGCTCTAAGCCTTATATATCCAATATTGTTTATTATAGATGTAGAGACTTCCCTAACCTTAATTTTATCTCTTATAATAGTAAACTTTAAATCCTCATCAACGTCTACTCTTCTTACAGTTATATTTATAGAGGTTCCAACTTTCCCCCTCATTAAATTTACTGCCTGCATGAGGGTTAGCCCCTTAACTTGTTTATCATTTATTTTTATAATGTAATCACCGGCTTTTATTCCAATTTTATCAGCAGGTGAGTCCTCTATGGGAGTAATTACTTTTACAAATCCAGACTCCATTGTTATTTCAATTCCTAATCCACCAAATTCTCCTTTTGTTTCTATATTCATATTTTTGAAACTTTCTGGATTCATGTAAGATGAATATGGATCTAAAGACTGTAGCATTCCATTGACAGCAGAATCAATCACTTCACTTTGATCTACTTCATCAACATATTCATTTTTAATTTTTTCAAGTACATCGCTAAACAAATCAAGTTTTTCATATAACTCGGAAGTGCTATTTTTTGCGTGTACTCCCGAAATACTAATAAAAAAAATTAGCAAGGTGAGTTTAATAAATTTGACAGGTTTCATTTAGTATTTGTGATATGGATGATTGGTTATAATTGTAGCACATCTATAAAATTGTTCACATAAAATTACTCTAGCCAATGAATGGGAAAAAGTAAGTTTACTTAGAGATATTTTTTCACAATCTTCAGTATTTATTGATACCCCCTCTGGCTGGCCAATTAATAAATATAAATTTTTTATATTATTAGATAAATATTTTTGAATGATTTTAGCAAAATCAAGGCTAGTACACATTTTGCCATTTTCATCTAAAATTAAAAATTTTTTATAAATATTTTTTTCATTTATAATCGTAGAAATTTCCTTTTTAGTACTTTGTTTAATATTGAAATTACTAAATCCACTTTTTTTTATTAAATTTATTCTTTTTTGATAAAGTTCACATATTTCTTTTTCAGGATTTTTATTCATCCTACCTTCACACAGAATAGTGACTTTCATTACACAGTGATGTTTTGTTGTGGAAGAATATCTTCCCACATTTTTTCTAGATTATATAAGGATCTTTTTTCAGGGTGAAAAATGTGAATAATAACTTCTATTGCATCTATAAGTTTCCAATCATCACTTTCTTTACCTTCTATATTAGTATTTTTTATTCCAAGTTTTTTTAATTCAATTGCTGTGATTTCAGAAACTGCCTGAATATGCCTAGATGAAGTTCCACTGGCAATAATCATATAATCTGCAATTGAGCTTTTATCTTTGAGATCAATAGTAACAATGTCAGTTGCCTTATTATCATCTAAGATTTTTGTAATTTTAGAAATTAAATCTTTATTTTTTGTTTTTACCATTTGTTAATTTATTTATATAAACTAATTCTTAATTTAGAAGAAGATATGTTAATAGGTTTGTTATAAACAAATGCCCATTCGTTTCTATTTGGTTTTTCTTTTCCTAGGATACTAAGATTTTTCCTATATTTTGAATATTTTTTTGCAGAAACAGACTGCAATGCTTTTTTTTGGTATCCAGACCTGTTCATGATTATAAGCGTGCATAATGAAAATATCTTTGAATAATTTTTCCATTTATGAAAATTTATAAGATTATCAGCTCCAATTATAAAAAATAAATGCTTATTTTTTTTTATCTTTTTTTTTAAATGCTTAATTATATTTATAGTCATATCAGCATTTTTTATTTTATTAGTTTTAAGTAATATTATTTTTTTTTCATTTTTGATAATTTTTTTACAAAGCGCGATTCTTTTATTTTCGTCAAATAATGGATAATTTTTTTTTAATGGATTTTTTTTTGTAATTGACCAAAATAATTTGTGAAGATTTAATTTTTTTATTACTATTTTAGATATATTTAAGTGGCCTATATGTGGAGGATCAAAAGTTCCGCCTAAAAGTCCAAAGTTTTGTCTGTTATTTGTGGTCAAGGTCTTATATGCCCATTTCCTTTGACTATATATTTGTATGTTGTCAGTTGTTCTAATCCAACTGGCCCTCTAGGATGAAGTTTGTTTGTAGATATACCCACTTCTGCACCCAATCCAAATTCATAACCATCAGCAAATTGAGTAGATGTGTTATGCATAACGATAGAGCTTGTAATTTCATTTAAAAATTTCTCAGCATTTTTTTTATTATTAGTTATAATAGATTCCGTGTGATTAGTTCCGTATTTTTTAATGTGAGCTATTGCTTCTTCAATATTTTTTACAATTTTTACAGAAATTATTGAATCTAAGTATTCTGTTTTCCAATCTTTTTCTGTCGCAATTTTAGCCTTACTAAAATATTTTTTTACTATTTTGTCACCTATAATTTGGCATTTATGTTTATGTAGCATCTCAACTATTGGTAATAAGTGAGTTTTAATAATTTTATTATCGATCAATAATGTTTCGACCGCACCACAAATGCTAGTTCTTCTTAATTTAGCATTAAGAATAACTTTTTTTGCCATTTCTAAATTTGCATTTTTGTCTACGTAAATATGACACAGACCCTCCAAATGCCCTATGACGGGTACTTTTGAGATTTCCAAAACTTTTTTTACAAGACTCTTTCCTCCTCTTGGAACAATCACATCAATATAATCTCTCATACCTGAAAGCAGATAATCAACGTATTCTCTTTTTGTTTTGTTTATAAGTTGAATACAATCTGGGTTGATATTATTTCTTTTAAGAACTGTTCTAAAAAGATTGGATAATATGGTATTTGAGTAAAAAGCTTCAGTTCCACCTCTTAGAATGGCACAATTACCAGATTTAAAACATAAAATTGAAATATCCGCAGTAACATTTGGTCTAGCTTCATAAATAACACCTATTACTCCGATTGGCATCGTCATTCTTTGAATAGTAAGACCATTAGGTCTTTTCCAAGAGCTTATAATTTTGTTGGTAGGGTCTTTCAGCTTAATAACTTCTTTTATGGACTTAATGATAGATTCTATACGATCGCGATTTAATATTGATCTTTCAATAATATTTTCTTTTATCTTTTTTTTTCTTGCTTGCCCTATATCCTTTTTGTTTGACCGAAGTATTGTTTCAATATTTTTTTTTAATTCTACAATATAATCGCTTAAAACTTTATTTTTAGTTTTTTCGTCTAAATTAACAATTGATTTAGAAGCTATTAGGGCTCTTTTTCCTAGATTATCTAAATAGCTATTTTTTTTCATTATTTTATATCTTTTACTAAATTATCTATATGAATTACCTCTCCACGAGAAGAGTGTCCAAGAATTTTATTAATTTGATCACTTTTTAAACCTTTTATTTTTTTTATATCCTCGCTTGAATAAGAGGTAACCCCTAATCCAATTTTGTTTTTTTCTTGGTCAAGAACCGATACGGTGTCTCCTCTTTGAAAAGAACCATTGATATCGGTTATTCCGACAGGCAATAAACTTTTTCCACTATTTAAAGCTTTAGCTGCTCCGCTATCTATAATTATAGATCCTTTAGTTTTAATAGTTCCCATAATCCATTTTTTTTTTGCATTATGAGAGTTTATTTTTGGAACAAACCATGTAAATTTTTTTTTGTTAATGATATGTTTAATTGGGTTATTAATCTTTCCAGAACTAATAAGCATATTACAGCCTGCATCCATGCATATTTTTGCTGCTTCGATTTTAGTAATCATGCCACCTGATCCGTAATCACTAATACTTTTAGTAGCAGCTTGTTCTATAGATTTGTTTATTTCAGTTACCTTTTCTATAAAAGCTGAGTCCTTAAATTGATTTGGATTTTTGGAGTACAGACCATCAATATCTGATAGCATTATAAGAGTATTCGCATTAGTTATTTGTGCAACTCTTGCTGCAAGTCTATCATTATCTCCATAGCGTATTTCTGTTGTTGCAGTAGTATCATTTTCATTAACTATTGGCACAATATTCATCATAAATAAATTAGTGATCGTATCTTTTGCGTTAAGAGATCTTCTTCTATTCTCAGTATCCTCCAAGGTTAATAGAATTTGTGCAATAGAAATTTTTTTTCTTAAGAATGATTTTTTAAATAAGTTCATTAGTTCAATTTGACCTACAGCTGCCACTGCTTGGTATTCTTTTAGTTTTAAATTTTTTTTATTTTTTTTTAGAAGTTTGCATCCCAAAGCAATAGCTCCAGATGTAACAATAATAACCTTGATTTTTTTGCTTATTAAAAAATAAACATCATCTATTAATTTGTTAATCCAATTTTGTTTTAGATTTTCAGTGTTATCTACCAAGGTTGAAGAACCTATTTTTATAACAATAATTTTTGATGTTAGTATGTTCATGCTAGAGCCCTAAGTACCGTATTTATGTTTTGTTTTTTAAGTATAGAAATTTCGTAAAATTTTTTTTTAAAAAACTTTTTAAATTTTGTAAGTTTCTCATTTTTTTCTTTTTCTTCGAGTAAATCTATTTTGTTAAATACTACTATTTCATTCTTCTTCAAAAGTTTTTCGCTATATTGTTTTAATTCTTCTCTTATTATTTTATAATTTTTTATTAAATCTTCCTCATTGATGTCTATAATGTGTAATAAACTGTTACATCTTTCTATATGTTTTAAAAACTGATCCCCAAGTCCGATACCTTTGTGAGCACCTTCAATTAAACCAGGAATATCTGCTAAAACAATTTCTTTCTCATCAATTTGAACCACTCCTAAATTTGGATTTAAAGTAGTAAAGGGGTAATTGGCAATTTTTGGTCTTGCTCTTGTAGAGATTGATAAAAAACTAGATTTACCTGCATTCGGAAATCCAATTAATCCCACATCTGCAATTATTTTAAGTTCTAACCAAACTGAAATTTCTTCACCCTCCTTACCTTTAGTGAATTTTCTTGGTGCTCTATTCGTTGAGCTTTTAAATCTAGTGTTGCCGATACCACCCGATCCTCCTTTGGCTAAAACAAACTCTTCATTTTCTTTTGTAAAATCATAAATTAAAGTTTTTTTGTCATCTGCATAAACTTGCGTTCCCAGGGGGACTCTTAAATATAAATTTTTACCGCCATGACCTGTTTTATTACTTGATCCTCCCTTTTCCCCATTAGTAGCTTTGAAATGTTGTGTGTACCTAAAATCAATTAATGTATTTAAACCATTAACTGCCTTTAAGATTACCGAACCCCCACTACCGCCATCACCGCCATTTGGTCCACCAAACTCAACAAACTTTTCTCTACGAAAGCTTGCTAAACCATTTCCGCCATTACCAGCTTTGACATGAATTTTAGCTTGATCTAAAAATTTCATAATTTAGGAATTATACGAAAATTAGCTCTTTAAAAAAGAACTGATTATTTAATGAGGGATAACTGAAATATAGGTTTTTCCAAATTTTTTAGTTTGGAATTTTACTCTTCCACTCACTTTGGCAAAAATTGTGTGATCTTTTCCCATGCCCACGTTTAGTCCAGGATGCATTTTTGTACCACGTTGTCTTAGAATAATATTTCCAGGAATTACGGATTGTTCACCATATTTTTTTACTCCAAGCCTTCTACCTGCGCTATCTCGACCGTTTCGTGTGGATCCACCTGCTTTTTTCGTTGCCATATAAATCTCTTATATAATTATTTATTTACTGTTTCAATCTTATCTTTATTTGTTTCTACTTTTGGAGTTTTAGCCTCTACAGTTGCTTCAGACAGTAGTTTGCCATCTTTTCCAAAAATTTTCATAATTTGAACCACTGAAATTTTTTGTCTATGACCTTTTCTTCTTCTTGAATTTTGCCTTCTTCTTTTTGTAAAAGCAATTACAGTTCTATTTTTAGTTTGTTTTACTATTTTACCTTCTACTTTTGCACCTTCTAAAAGTGGAGAACCAATTTCTACGTTAGAGTCTTTATCTGTTAAAAGTACTTCATTAAAATTAACGATTTGGCCTTCTTCCAATGATAATTTTTCTAATCGCAAAGTATCATTTGCTGATACTTTGTATTGCTTGCCACCTGTATGTATTACTGCGAATGTCATAATCTATTTTTAAAAGTAGAGGCAATATATCCAGCAGCCTTATCATGTCAAGGCGTTAGATCGTAAATAACTAAAAATTATCCTTGAGTTTCCTTAGTTTTGTGAAGACTTCAAGCTCAGTGGCATTTTCAAGAGAGATTGCTTTTCTAATATTGTGATCATCAAGTCTAAAAAATATATTAGTCAAAAGCTCACTTTCAATAGTTGATGGTATAGTTGGCTGGTTCAGAGCTCTTTTTTCCAAAACATCTCTTGTCTTTATTTTGAGACTGTTATTATCACTGTCAATTGATTGGCAGAATTTAAGATTAGACAAGGTATACTCGTGACCACAATATATTTTAGTGTCATGTGGTAAGTTTTTAATTTTATTAATAGATTTATACATATCCTCATAAGTTCCTTCAAATATTCTTCCACAGCCCATAGAAAAAAGTGTATCGCCAACAAAAATAATTTTTTCTTTTTTTATATAAAAAAAAATATGCCCACTCGTATGTCCTGGCACATGTTCAATATTTATTTCATAATCAAGGCAGTTCCAAATCTGCTTATCATTAAGAAAAATATCTATTCCAGGTATTCTATTTCTATCAGGTTCATAGCCAGCAATTTTGCAATTATATTTATTTTTTAATTGTAAATTTCCACCAACATGATCGGAATGATGGTGGGTGTTTAGTATATATTTTAAATTTAATTTTTTTTTGGTTAAGAACAAATCTATCGGTTCAAATTCAGCTGGATCAACAATACAAGCATCTTGGTTGTTTGAACTTAAGAGACAGTAAGAATAATTATCGTTTAAACAAGGAATTGTATTTACAATCATGAAATTTTTTATGTATTATATAATTAGCAATGTATCAAGATTATAATGAGTATGAAAAATTTTACCAAACTAATCTAGGTAAAAATATTAAGTATTTAATTTCATCCCAATTAAAAAAATATATTTATTTATATGATGGAGATAGAGTGGGCTGTTTTGGTTTCTCACATAATTATTTAGATAACGTTAAAAGTGAAAGGATAGAAATATTTAATTGCTTTTCTGAGAAGATTGGTACTAAAAAAAATTTTGAGAACAATCGATCAGTCAATATTTTGTTAGAGGAGGATAAGTTACCAATTGAAGACCTTTTTTTAAATCATATTTTAAGTATACATTATCTAGAGAACTCTAATAATTTAAAAAAAACTTTAAGAGAATTTTGGAGAGTTTTGTCTCCTGAGGGCAAAGCTTACTTGATTTTGCCCAACAAAAAATCTTCTTGGAGTCATTCTTCTAAAAGTCCTTTTGCTTCAGGATTTGGATTTTCTAAAAAACAAATTTCTAGGTTTTTAGAAGATAACTTTTTTGAAATACAATTTATTGAAAGATTAGTTTATTTTCCCCCTTGGGATTATAAACTGATTTTAAATAATAAGTTTTTCTTCGAAAAAATGGGTTCTTATTTTTGGCGTCTGTTAAATGGTGTTTATTTGTGTGTTATTAAAAAAAGAATATATGCTACCCCCACTAAGAGATCTTTGTCTTTTTCAGAAAAAATAAGAGTGATAAAAAAAGTCGATTAATTTATTTTTTTATCAAAAATATACCTATTTCAGATAGAAGGTTTTTGATTTCCAAATTGCTCTTTTGAATATTGCTAATTTTTCCTCCAGATACAGAAATGGACTTTACTATTTGAATATTATCAAGTTTGCATAGATTATAAAAATCTTTGATAGTGCACATGTGCAAGTTTGGAGTATTATACCATGTATTTGGCAATGTTTTGGTAACAGGCATTGTTCCTTGAAATAGGAGATTTAAACGAACTTTCCAGAACCCAAAATTTGGTATTGTCACAATTGCATTTTTAGCAATTCGTAATAGTTCATTTAGAACTACTCTGGGGTCGTAAAATTGTTGAAGTGATTGATTTAAAATAGCAAAGTCAAATGATCTATCTGGATAATTAATTAAATCTTTTTCTGCATCTCCCTCTATTACTGCCAATCCTTTCGCGACACTTTCTTGTACTTTTATTTGGTCTATTTCAATACCTCGACCGTCTACACGCTTATTTTTTTTTAAATGTAGAAGTAAACTTCCATCTCCACAACCAACATCTAAAACTCTTGAGTTAATATCAATTAAGCCAGCTAATACATCATCTTCAAGCTTCATTTTTAAACTCCTCGAATGTTGAATCTACAAATCCTTTTAAAGTATTAAAAAAAGCAGGTTCATTAACTAAAAAAGAATCGTGCCCATTGTTTGTTACAATCTCAACAAAACTAACCTCAGCTCCAATAGCATTTAAAGCTATAACAATCTTCTTGCTTTCCGCTGTGGGATAAAGCCAATCAGTAGAAAAAGAGATAATACAATATTTAATTTTAGAACCCTCAAAAGCTTTTGATAAATTTCCATTATTTTTTTTATATAAATCAAAATAATCCATAGCTCTGGTGATATATAAATAGGAATTAGCATCAAATCTGTCCACGAATGAGTATCCTTGATATTTTAAATAACTTTCAACTTCAAAATCTGCATCAAATGAAAACTTAACATCAGTTTGCTCTTGAAGCTTTCTACCAAATTTATTTTGTAGTCCCTGTTCAGATAAATAGCTTATGTGACCAGCCATTCTAGCAATTGCCAATCCTTTTCTTGGAATTTTTCCAGATATTAAATAATTTCCACTATCCCATTCACTATCAGCCATAATTGCTTGTCTAGCTAATTCATTAAAAGCAATATTTTGAGCAGAATGACTCGCAGCACATGCGATGGGTATAGCAGAATATGTACGATCAGGAAAAAGTGTACAAAATTGCAAAGCCTGCATTCCGCCCATAGAGCCACCTAGAACAGCTAAAGTTTTTTTAATTCCAAAAAAATCTAAAAGATGAACCTGTGCAGAAACCATATCTTTAATAGTAACAACTGGAAAGTTTAATCCATAAGGTTTACCAGTAGATGGGTCAATTTCTTTTGGTCCAGTACTACCCATGCAGCCACCCAAAACATTTGCGCATATTACAAAATACTTATTGGTATCAATGGATTTATTTTTTCCTACCGCCATGTTCCACCAACCATCTTTATTTGTAACGGTATTAGTTTCAGTTACGAACTGGTCACCTGAAAGAGCATGAAAAACTAAAATAGCATTATTTTTAGCTTCGGTTAAATTACCATATGTTTCGTAGGCAATATCAAAGGAATTTAAAGTTGTCCCACAATCTAACTTTAAAGGTTTATCTATTTTAATTTTTTTTATATTTTTAAAATTTAAATTCATTCATTAAAAAGCTCTTTTTCAAAAAAGTGCTTTCCTTTTTAGCAGTTTACGCCCGCAATTTGGTTAAATCAGCGTAAGATGTTGTACTAAATGACAAATTTAATGTCAAATAATAGAGATTTTTTGATAAACGACCGTAGGTATTGTAATAATAAAAAAATTAAACACTTTAATATGAAACTTCCTCAAGCTAAAAAAATAAAGATTCAAAAATATGAAGGTGGTCTTTCAGAAATTTTTGGAATTAAAAATCCAATAAAATTATCCTCAAATGAATCAGCATTAGGGAGTTCACCATTAGCAACAAAATCTTTAGATTTTACCAAAAAAAAAATATTCAAGTACCCAGACTCTAATAGCAGTTTGTTAAAAAAAGAAATATCCAAAAGGTTTAAGATTAATTCTAAACAAGTAATTATCGGATCAGGTTCAGATGAAATAATAAGTTTTGCATGTCAGGCATTTTTAAAACCAGGAGATGAAGTGGTTGTGCCTGAGTTTAGTTTTTTAATGTATAGAATTTATGCTCAAATTAATGGAGCAAAAGTTGTTTATGCCAAAGAAGATAATTTTAAAATTAATATTAACAATATTCTAAAATGCATTTCAAAAAAAACAAAGATTGTTTTTTTAGCAAACCCCAATAATCCAACTGGAACATATTTATCTTTTAAAGAGCTAAAAATGTTACATCAAAAATTACCATCAAGAATTTTACTATTAGTTGATGATGCATATTGGGAATACATAGAAGCCAAAGACTACATGTCGGGACTAAAAATTTTTAAGAATAAAAAAAATGTTTTAGTTACGAGAACTTTTTCGAAAATATATGGTCTTGCAAGTCTTAGATTGGGTTGGGGCTATGCTTCAAAATCAATTATACAATCTTTGTTGAATTATAAGCCCCCATTTAATATAACAACACCGGCTGAATTTGCTGGAATTGAAGCTCTTAAAGATACTCGGTGGATCAATAAAAATATTAAACACAATTCGTTTTGGAGTAAGAAAATTTTTGAAAAACTTAAAGAAAAAAAAATAAAGTCGAATATGCCTATCACAAATTTTTTCTTAATGAGATTTGATAAGCAATATAAAGCGGATACTATTTTTAATAATTTTGCAAAATATGGAATTATTTTAAGAAAAATGAAAAATTACAATATTACAAATAGTTTAAGAGTTACAGTTGGTAATGCCCAAGAATGTAAGTTATTTATTAATCTTTTAGACAAATTTTTTTAATGTTACAAAAAATATCAATTATAGGATTTGGATTAATTGGCTCTTCGATTGCTAGAGAAATTAAAAAAAATAAATTAGCAAAAATAATAAGTGCTTGTGATGTTTCAAATAAAGCTTTGAAAGAAATTAAGTCATTAAAGTTAGCTAATGAGATTACAAATAAATTAGAAGTTAGCGTTCAAAATGCTAACCTCATTTTTATTTGTACCCCATTAAGCGCCTATGAAGGGATTTTTTTAAAGTTACGAACGATAGTAAACAAAAATACCATCATTACTGATGTTGGTTCTTCAAAATCTGAGGTAGTTCATTTAGCCGAAACTATATTGCCTAAAGATTTTTCTTATGTTCCTGGACACCCTATAGCTGGAACTGAAGAAAGTGGTCCTAAAGCAGGATTATTAAATCTTTTTAGGAACAGATGGTTTATCATTACCCCTAGTAGCCTCACACGTTCAACAGCAAAGAATAAAGTTATTAATTTTTGGAAAAAACTAGGTAGCAAAATAACAGTAATGAATCCAAAAAGTCATGATAACATAATGGCTATTACCAGTCACATCCCACATTTGATTGCTTACAATATAGTTGGGACAGCGGCTAAATTAGAAGACAAAATTAAATCAGAAGTTATAAAATTTAGTGCTAGTGGATTTAGAGATTTTACAAGGATAGCATCTTCTGACCCAACGATGTGGAGAGATATCGTTATTAGTAATAAAAAGCAAATTCTATTTATGCTTCAAAGATTTAATAAAGATTTATCTCATTTAGAACAGTCTATAAAAAAAGAGAATAAAAGAGAGCTTTTTAATATTTTTAACAAAACAAGAAACATTAGAAAAAAAATTGTTCAAGCAGGACAAGACATCAAAGCTCCCAACTTTGGAAGAAAAATTTAGTTATAAATCGATTGTTCCAATTGATTGGTAAATAATGAGTTATCTAAACCAGGCTCAATAATATCTTTTACTTCGAAAATAATTTTTCCTGGATATTTTAAAAAGGAGTTTTTTGGCCAAACAGATCCCGTATTCAACTTAATTGGAATACACGAAATATTAAGACCCTTGTATATTCTACTTGCACCCTTTTTCAGAGGTGGTTGTTCATTGTGCCCGACTCTAGTACCTTGAGGAAATATTATTAATGTTCGATTGCTTTTATTTATTTTAGTAAAAATCTGTCCAAAAGAATCTATATTTTCTTTAACTGATTTTCCTCTATTAATTGATATATATTGCAATTTTTTTAAATATAGTCCGTACAAAGGTATGGATAATAATTCTTTTTTTATGACAAAAACGCAATCAGGAAAAAGATAATTATAAATAAAAGTTTCAAACATTGATTGATGAGCAGAAGCTATAAAAAATTTTTTATCTTTAGGAATTTTATCAAGACCGATAAATTCAACATTAGTCCCAAGAATGAACTTTGTTAAAAAAATTAAATAATATCCAAGAAAATATGATAATTTACTCAAAAACTGTTTTCTGGGTAGAATTAACATTGGAATTGCGGCAATACATGCAAATGCAATTCCAAAAAAAGTAAAAAAATTAAATATTAAAGAGCGAACAAAAATCACAATAATTTATTTGATAAGATCTTTAAGCTTTTGTCTAGGTCTTATAACTTTGTAAGAACTTTTATTGATAGCTAATTCTGCAATTAAAGGCCTAATATTATAATTTGAAGCCAAGGCTCTTCCATAAGCCCCCACGTTCGTAAAGCAAATCAGGTCACCTTCGTTGAGTTTGTTATAATTTGGGTAAGTAATAAACTTATCAGTGCTTTCACAGATTGGCCCTACAAATTCTACTTTTTTATTGAATTTACTATTTCTTTTTCGAATAGGTAAAATTTCATGCTTGGAATTGTACAGCGCTGGTCTCATTAAATCATTCATTCCAGTATCCAAAATAATAAAGTTTCTATCATGAATTTTTTTTATATATGTAACCTTTCCAACAAGTATGGCTGTATTGGCAGAAAGATATCGTCCTGGTTCAAAAATTACTTTAAGATTATATTTTTGATTAAATTGGTAAACTAATTTAGCGTATTGTTGTAAATCAAATTTTGTTTCCTTAAATGAATAGGGAATTCCCATTCCACCACCTAAATCTAAATATTTAATAAAAATTTTATTTTTATTTAATTTTTTAATAAATTGATCGACTACTTTAAGAGTTTTTTGGAATGGAGAAAGTTGTTTAATTTGACTTCCAATATGAACACTAATTCCATCAATTAAAATATTTTTATTTGTGACATGCTTTTTAAAAATTTTAAATGAATCATCAAGGCTAATTCCAAATTTATCACTTTTTTTCCCGGTAGAGATCTTGCTGATAGTATTTGCATTTATATTTGGGTTTAATCTTAAACTTATAATAACTTTGCACTTTTTCTTTTTAGCAATTTTAGAAATTTGATTTACTTCGCTTTCAGATTCCGCATTAATTAGTAATATTTTTTTTGAAATTGCAAAATTAAGCTCTTCCTCTGTTTTTCCTATACCAGAAAAAACAATTTTATTAGGATGAATACCAGCCTTTAATGCAAGCTGAAGCTCTCCCATTGATACAACATCTGCACCACTTTTTAATTTTTGTAATTTTTTTAATATGTTTAAATTAGGATTAGATTTAACTGCAAAACAAATTAACGGGTTAGTTTTATAAAATGTATTTTTAAAATAAGAAAAGTTCTTTTCTAATTGGTTGAGCGAATATAAATAAAAAGGAGTAGGATTCTTTCTTGCAATATTTTCAATAGGGGTATTTTCTAAATAGAGATTTTTACCTCTATATTTTATTATTGTCATTTAATTACAAAAACTTGGTATGGTTAATTGTTTGTCTTTGTTAGATTTGCTTATTTCGCAACCAGGAGGACCTTTTTTTCCACATGAGATGACTAAAAAACTCAATACAATAATTACTAATAATTTTTTCACTTAAACTCTCTTTTAATCTTTTTAATCATATTTTTAACATTTTTTTTACCAGTTCCCCCAAAAGAAATTTTCTTTTCAATAGAATTTTTTACATCAAAAACTTTCATAACACTTTTCTCAATATTTTTGTCAATTTGTTGAATGATACTAAAATCAAGCTGATCAAGTCTTTTTTTATTTTTTTCTGCTATATTGACCAATTCAGCAGATTTTTTATAAGCTTCTCTGAACGAAATTCCTTTTTTGACCAAATAGTCGGCAAAGTCAGTGGCTGTTGTATATCCGGTCAATGCTGCGTTATATAATTTTTCTTTATTTGGCTTGATACCCTTCACTAATTCCGATGCAAGTTGGAGATTCAATTTTAAATTATCATAAGTGTTGAATACTGCCGCCTTATCTTCCTGCATGTCTTTAAAATATGATAAAGGAAGACCTTTCATGGTAGTTAATAAAGAATTTAAGTTACCATAAATACTTCCTGTTTTGCCTCTTATTAATTCTGCAGAGTCAGGGTTTTTTTTCTGAGGCATCATTGAGGAGCCAGTAAGTAGGCTATCTTCGATACTGATAAAATTAATCAGATCAGAGTTCCATAAAATAACTTCTTCCGCCAATCTTGATAAGTGCATGGCACACAAGCTAGATGTAAATAAAAATTCAATAGCGTAATCTCTGTCAGAAACTGAGTCTATCGAATTATTCGTAGGGTTTTTAAATCCGAGTAATTTAGTAGTTAGGTGTCTATCAATGTTATAAGAAGTTCCAGCAAGCGCTCCTGAACCTAATGGATTTTCATCTAAATTATTTATTACATTTTGAAATTTTTGATAGTCTCTTTTAAACATTTCAACATAAGCCAGAAGGTAGTGCGCAAACAAAACTGGTTGGGCGTTTTTTAAGTGAGTAAACCCAGGCATAATTACATCAATATTTTTATCTGCCAAATTAGTAAAATCTTTTATTAAATTATGGATTAGTTTTTTAATTTCTATTGATGATTTTTTAATCCAAAGTTTAAAATCAGTTGTTACCTGGTCATTTCTAGATCTAGCAGTATGCAAGTATCCAGCGTCTGAACCAATAATTGCAAAAAGTCTTTTTTCGATATTAAGATGGATATCCTCATGTTTAATTTCAAATTTAAATTTATTTTTTAATATTTCCTGCTTTATTTTTTTAAGACCGAATATAATTTTTTTAGCTTTTTTAGAATCAATAATTTTTTGTTTTGCTAACATCGTGCAATGTGCAATGGAACCTTGAATATCTTCTTCAAATAATCTTTTGTCTATCTCTATTGATGCATTTGCTGTTTGCAAAACTGATGATACAGCTTTATTCATTCTAGTTCCCCAAACAGAGTTTTTTTTTGTTTTTTTCATTAATCAATATATAAGTTTAGCAAGATGAATATTTTTTCAAATTATTCTATAAAATTCACTTTATTAGTTTCTTTATTATTACTTATTACTAATTATGGGTTATCTCAACAAAATTTCCCATCACCTTATAAAAATATTATTTTACATGATAAACCCAAAGATGTTCCTTTAATTACTCTTGAAAATAAAAAAGAGGGTAAGGATATTGATATTTATTTTAAAAAAAAAGTAACAGTAATTAATTTTTGGGCTACCTGGTGTGCTCCTTGCAAAGAGGAAATGCCATCTCTAGATAAAATGGTGAATCTCTTGGGTAAAAATAATGTTGAAATAATAGCAATTAATGTTGAGGCAATAGATTATCAAAAATCTAAATTATTTTTAGATGATCTGAAGATAAAAAATTTTGATAGTTTTTTTGATAAAGATTTAAGAGTAGTAAAAAAACTTAATTTAAGAGGTGTTCCAACCACTTTATTAGTCAATCAAGAAGGAAAAGAATTCGCAAGAGTAATTGGCTCTATAGATTTTGCAGATGCAAAATTTATTAGTTGGGTAAAAAATTTTTAATTTATTTTCCGTAAATTAGTGCAAGTGCCATAAGTATAACTATTGCACAAAACTGGAGAAACACTCTTAGCTGCATTAGTTTATTACTCTTTCGCTTTTCATCAATATTACCCCCCAAAAAAAAAGATTTTAATCCTCTTATGAGAACCACGAGAACAGCAAGAATAGCTAAAATTCCAAAGAAACTTAAAGTGTTTTGATCCATATATTACAATTATCATAAATATCTTATAATAGTAGATAAGATTTAATGTCGCTTAAATATAAAAAATTAGATTCGGTCAGTGGTCCTGCAAAAAAAATTGTATTTTTATCCCACGGATATGGAGCAGATTGCAATGATTTGATATCAATTGGAGAATACTGGCAAAGATTTTTGCCAGATGTTTGTTTTATTGCTCCGAATGCACCTACCATTTGTCAAATTAATCCTTCAGGCTTTGAATGGTTTGATCTTATGCAAACTTCGAAAGAAAAAATATTTGAGGAAATGAATTTATCTTTGTTAAAACTTGATAGTTTAATAAATGAGCATTTGTTGGAGCATAAGCTAAGTAAAAAAGATTTATTTCTTATGGGTTTTAGCCAAGGAACCATGATGTCTCTAAATTTAGCTTTATCTTACAAGGAAAGAATAGGAGGTGTTTTGGGCTATTCAGGAAAAATTTTTGATTTTGATCTTTTGAAGAATAGCATTAATTCAAAACCACCGATTATTTTGTTTCACGGTACGGAGGATACAATCATACCCCTAGAAGAGATGTATGCAACTTATGAATTTTTAAAAGATCAACTTCCAGATGTAAAATATAAAATTTTCGATCATTGTGGTCACTCAATATTGCCTGAAGCTTTGAGTTTAGGTTTAGATTTTATTCAAGCTAATATAAATAAATAAGTAAAAGTTTTGCTTGAAGCATCACTTGAATATGTTTATTTTGATTCTTAATGATAATAAGCGCTGCGAATGAACTTCCATTAGAAAAATGCCCAGCTTTAGTGTTGAATGCTGATTACCGTCCTTTAAGTTATTATCCTCTGTCTTTATGGTGTTGGCAAGATGTAGTCAGAGATGTTTTTTTAGATCGAGTTAACATTGTTTCTGAATACGATAGAGAAATTAGAAGCCCTTCTTTTACAATGAAATTGCCAAGTGTAATCTCTCTTAAAACTTTTATCAAACCTTCAGAATATCCAAATTTTACAAGGTTTAATGTTTTTTTAAGGGATAAGTTTACTTGCCAATATTGCGGTGACCAAAAAAATTTAACTTTTGATCATTTAGTTCCTAAATCTAAGGGTGGAGTTACATCTTGGGACAATGTTGTTACAGCTTGTACATGTTGTAATGTAAAAAAAGGAAATAGACTTTCTAAAGATTGTGCAATGTTTCCAAAAATAAAGCCATACAAACCAACCGAAGAACAATTGCATAGAAATGGAAGGAACTTTCCTCCTAATTTTTTACATCAAAGTTGGCTTGATTATTTATATTGGGATGTTCGTTTAGAACCTTAGGAGGTTAAATTTTTTTTGATATTTCTATAGCAGCTTTTGATCCAATTTTAATAATTGCATCTAGAATACCGTAGGGACCATTCTTATCAGCGCCTTCTTCATAGGCAATATCACGGTGTTCCAACTCATCCTGTCTAAATTTTTTTACTTTTGATAGAAGTTCTTTTTCTTTTTTTTCATTTTTGCTTAAGTAATTAATTTGATCTAAATAATGTTTGTCAATTACTTCTTCGACAGAGGCAGTACATAACATCGCTGCTTTTTTACCAAGTATTGCAGTTCCAAAACCCAAAGCAGTTCCCAAAAGATCCCATAATGGTAGCATTAAAGTAGGTCTTATTTTTCTATCAGCAAGCTGCTCTTCAAAATATTTTAAATGTTCTTTTTCGTGCTCCTTCATTTCAGAAACTTTTTTTTCTAAATCTGGATCAGACTTTAGTAGTTGTAAAGCAAGTAATTGACCATCATAAATTTTTATAGCTCCACGCTCTCCAGCATGGTCTACTCTAATAATTTCTTCTATTTTATTTTTCATTTTTTAGTATTAAGGAATAAAGTAGCATCAATCCCAGATTTATGGCAAAATTAATCGTCGCAAGCGAAAAACCAAAGATTGTAAAAGAAATATCCTTGCAGGAAACTATTTTTTGCTTTTTTAACTCGTTAAGTAAATTATTTACATCATTGGACTTTAGATTATTTGCGCAAGTACTTAATTCTTCAAAAAAACCTTGCTCTATACCTATGTGATAAAAACTTAAACCTAAATTTGTCACTGTTAATAGTAATAAAACTATTATTAATTTTTTAAGATTTAAAATTTTAAATAATGACAATAAAATAGCAGTAACTGCCAAATAATAGGGAATTCTTTGATAGATACACATAGAACACGGTGGAATTTTTAAAATGTATTCAATAAAATAAGCTACACCTAGAATGCCAATATTAAGCAATATTAATATGTTTAATATTTTTGTATCAGGTGCAAACATTAGCCAAAAAATTCTACAATCCAGTTATAGTGTTCGTAAATCAGATAACCTAAAAAAACTCCCAAACAAAACAAACCCAATAAAACTGTAATAATTTTTTTTGCTTTTTCTTGCATGTACTTGATTAATTTTTCTCCAAAATAGTGACAAATCCAACACAAGAAAAAAAATCTAGTGCCTCGTATTAAAATTGTAATAATAACAAAAATATGAAATGGGAAATGAATAAAGCCAGAAGTTATGGTTAATAGTTTAAATGGTACAGGAGAGTATCCGGCTATTGTCATAATTAATATCCAGGCCCAAAATCCCTTTCCAACTTGTAAATATTCTTTGAATTCTTGAAAATTGTTAAAGTTATAAAATTCAAAAATTCTTATCCCAACCTCTTTATAAAAAAAATAGCCTATGATGTAGCCAATAATTGCACCAGCCAAGGTTGACAATAGGGCAACAGCTGCAATTTTAAACCATTTCTCGATTCTTGCCAAAGCCATTGGAATTAGCATCACATCCGGAGGTATGGGGAAAAAAATACTTTCTATAAAACAAAGAAAAGATAAATAGTAAATAGCATATTTATGTGCTGCCCAACTTATAACTTTGTTTAATAATTTTTTAAGCATAGTTTTTTTGAAATAGATATCATGTATTCAAACTTTCATTAACTTAAAAGATTCAAATTGTTGCTGGATCTATTTAGTTTTTTTTAAAAACTATGTTATTAATTGATAACATAAATAGGGCGAATGGCGGAACTGGCAGACGCAGCGGACTCAAAATCCGCCGGGAAACCTTAAGGGTTCGACTCCCTTTTCGCCCACCAAAGATAAATGAAAAAAATTTACTTAAAAATTTTAGACTTATGTTCTAGAAATCACTCAGAAAAAGTTCTTTATTCTTTAACAGTAATTGAGAGTATTTTTTTTCCAATACCAACAGATATTTTTATGATGCCAATACAATTGGTAAAAAGAAATCGAGCTATTCAAATTGGTTTATGGGTAACTTTATCATCTGTTATCGGCGGTGTCATTGGGTATTATATAGGATATTTTTTTTTTGACGTATTTGGTAACAAAATAATAAGTTTTTATGGTTATCAAGACAAGTTTGTTAAACTCACAGAGTCAATTAGCAAAGAATTTGAATTTTGGATAATTTTTACAGCTGGGTTAACACCTTTACCATATAAATTATTCACCCTGAGCAGTGGTTTTGTTAAATTTGATATTTTTATATTCGTAATAGCCAGTTTTATCTCAAGAGGCCTAAGGTTTTTAACAATCAGTTTTTTAATTTGGAAATTTGGTGAAAAAATTAAGTTTTTTGTAGATAAATATTTTAATATTTTGTCTGTTTTATTCTTAATTATTTTAGTATTTGGTTTTTTATTAGTAAAATATTTAATTTAACTTAATGAATTTTAAAAATATTAATTGTTTAATTGACCTATTTGATCAAGCAAAACAACACAATCTTGACAAAAATTTTTTATTTAAACTTAATAAGGATAAAAAAATTGAATCTTTCAGCTGGAGAGAGGCTGACGAACATATAAAAAATATATCAAATTTTTTATTAGAAAATAAAGTTGTTAAAGGAGATAGAATTTTATTAGTTTCTGAAAATAGGCCAGAATGGCTTTTGAGTGATTTGGCAATTTTACAATCGGGTGCGGTTACAGTTCCTAACTACACGACTTATACGGTTAAAGATTTTGAATTTATTTTAAATGACTGTTTGCCCAAAGGATTAATAGTATCGAACGCTAAACTATTAAACACTATTCAAAAAGCATGTGAG
>Ga0181606_10001004_pt1 | contig 24219 bp, 22 predicted proteins | sample 041ome_10_FD_132994 | JGI IMG/M metagenome (GOLD analysis project Ga0181606, IMG submission 132994) | Coastal salt marsh microbial communities from the Groves Creek Marsh, Skidaway Island, Georgia - 041412US metaG (megahit assembly) | ecosystem: Environmental > Aquatic > Marine > Intertidal... | reverse complement strand
GCCTTCGACGCCTGTGACTTCGACGGCTTAGGCTGCGGCCTGACCACCCGCCTGACGGCTTTGGAATGACTTAACCAGTTGTGCTACGCGGGGGCTTACCTGGGCTCCCACACCGGTCCAGTAGTCAACGCGATCCATTGACAGACGTAGCTCGGGATCTGCTCCACGCGCAACGGGGTTGAAAAAGCCAAGCCGCTCAATAAAACGGCCATCGCGCCGTTTGCGGGAATCGGCAGCCACAACATGGTAAAAAGGACGCTTATGCGACCCACCACGGGCAAGACGAATAACCACCATGGTTTTGAATCCTTAAAAGTAGTGAAAACTTCAACTTTTCGAAAAGCCTTGAAGTATAACACCCAAAGGCGCGAACTTGTCTGCGCTGCCGCCTTGGGTTTGGGACTGGGGGGCTTTGCTGCAGCACCTGAAAGCCTCTTGGCCTCAACAAAAGCTCCAGCCAATGATTGGGGTCCGGGCTGGATTGACCCTGAACGGCTTGAGGCGTTCTTCGACCTCATGAGGCTTCGGCATGGCATGGAGGCCGACTGGCTAAATGCCCGGTTTAAACTTCTTGAGCAGCAAGACAGAGCCCTTGCGCTCATGAATCCGCCGCCCGATAAGCCTCCTGCCGACCGCCCCCCGCCCTCGCTTTCGCGCCGACTCGCGCTGAACCTCGATGAGCGTACGGTGCGAGAGGGTAGGCAGCTGCTTGCGAAACAGGTCTTGTTTTTAGAACGGGCCGAGGATCTTTATGGCGTGCCTCCCGAGGTGGTGGTGGGCATTTTAGGTGTGGAGACACGCTACGGGCGCATTACCGGGAACTTTCGCGTTCTGGACACTCTGGCAAGCCTCGGCTTTCAAGGCGAGCGGCGCAGAGACTTCTTCTTAAAGGAGCTTGAGGCCCTGCTGGTGATGGGCCGCCGGGGTGATATTGACCTTTTTAAATCCGAAGGGTCGTTTGCAGGTGCGCTTGGCATTCCTCAGTTTATGCCCTCAAGCTGGCAGGCCTGGGGAGTGGACTTTGACCAGGATGGACGTATTGACCTTATTAACAGCATGGCCGATGCCATGGGCTCGGTGGCCAATTTCCTGAAGTCCCATGGCTGGAAGCGCGGCCTTCCAAGCTTCACGCCGCTTAAGCTTCGCTCGCGTGACAACCCCGCAGACTTCCTTGTGACACGACTGAGTGCTGAACATCGGCTTGGTGATATTGAGCGAGCCCTTCCTATTCCGAAAGGCTGGCGCAGTCTTTCGCAAGACCTACCCGCAAGTATTATTCGGCTGCCCGAGCCTAATTCAGCGCCCGTATATTGGCTGGTAAGTGAAAACTTTTTTGCGGTAACCCACTACAACCGAAGCTATCTGTATGCGGCCTCGGTACTTAGCCTTGCCAATGCCATTCGTTAAGGGCTGGCGCAGGCGGCCTCGTGGTTAAACTCCCCGCGCTGCCATAAAGAGAAAATCTCCTCTGGCTTCACGGCCCGGAAAGCCATCACCTCGCCGTCGTTGGCCGAGGGCTGCCAAGCATTGGGAATCGTAATTTCAAAACGCCAGACCCTTTCGTGATGCAGGCAAGGTTCTGGCCATGGGGCCTTCGAACCGGGCGGCATGGGCGGGGCAACAAGGCGAGCAATTCGCATGCATGGGGCTGCTGCCCTTTGAATCTGTTTATGCCACGGGTTTGTCAGGCCAGCCTCTTCAAAGGACTCGCGTTGAACAGCCCCCTCAGGCAGCTCGCCTGCCGATAAACCACCCGCAACAACCGCATCCCACAGGCCCGGATCAATCGCCTTGGTCATTGCCCTTTGGGCAATCCAAAGGCTGCCGTCCTCACGCCTGATATTTAGCTGAACGGACTCCGACAAAAGTCCCAACCAGCGGAAAAGCGACCGCTCAAGCTGCAGATCGGGTAAGGGTTTTAGGCCCGCGCGATCAATGACTGCAAAATTTTCGTGGCGCCAGCCATGGGGGCCTAGGAGATCCGCAAGCCCCTGCTCAAAACGTTGGAGTCGCTGCCGATCAACGAAAAGGCCTGGCCCAAGGCCTTGCCACTGAAAAGGTTCCTGCAGGAAAAGTGCTTGATGCCTTGTGCCGGAGGGGCACTTTGACAAGAGGGCTTCCATGAGGCCCTTTGGCATCCAGCCCAAGGGAGCTTGCTGAGTGGCCTGGGGTGACTGAAAAGACCAGGGCTGAAGGCCCGCGCGCAATAAATCGCCCACCGAAGGAACAGGCCTATCGCAATAGCAGGGTGATGGCAGACACTCTTCAGGCGACAATAGTGGCCAGCAATCTTGCCACTCCTTTGTTGCCTCTAGGTTTCTCATGCACTCTGCCTCGTTCAGTCGTTCGTATTTTTCCTGCAGGCTTATCGCAGGCTTTGGTCTTATCTTGCTTGGCACGCTAAGTCTTGGGCCAAAGGCGCTTGGCTTTAACGATACCGGGTTCGAAGCGACTGCAGCCTTCTCAGCCCTGAAAGTCAAGGCGGAGTCGCCGCAGAGCCAGCCATCGCAGGCTGACCGGCCCATTGAACTTGTTCGTATTTTTGACGGTGATTCCGCCATTGTTCGCTACGAGGGCGAGACCCTTCATGTTCGGATTGTGGGTATTGACGCCCCCGAGAAAGGCCAGCCTCATGCCAACGAGAGTCGCGACCAGTTTGTGGCTTTATTAAGGACGCCCACAGCGCGCATTGAAATTTTAAAAAGGGATGTCTTTCGGCGATGGCTTGTTCGCGTAGAGGTCAATGGCGAAGACCTTGGTGAAAAAATGCTTCGAGAGGGTAATGCCTGGTTCTTTCGACGCTATCAGTCAGACCTCAGCCCCGACATGCGTCGCCGCTACGACCGCGCCGAACGAGAGGCCCAGGCTAAAAAACTTGGCCTGTGGCAAGAAAATGACCCCGTCGCCCCATGGGACTTTCGCGCACGCAAGCGCAAGCCTAGAGACTCGGCGGGGTCATGACTAGGCCTTAACCCGCATTAACCCGCTTTACCTGCCTCTGCCGTAGCGTTTCGTAGCAGGCCACACCGCAGGCCACCGAGACATTCAGGCTCGAAACGCTTCCCATCATGGGTAGGCTCACCAAAGCGTCGGCCTGTTCTCGAACCAGGCGTCGAATGCCTTTGTCCTCAGATCCGAAGATAAGCAGGTGCGGCTGGTCGGCAAGGTTCTGGTCGTAAAAGGAGTGACCTGCCTCGTCGGCAAAGGCCAGTGCCCAGTAACCTTTGTCTTGGGCCTGCTCGATGGCACGAACCAGGTTGGTCACCTGCATGTAAGGAAGCGTCTCGCTAGCGCCAGCCGAAACTCGCACAGCAACCTCGTTTAAAGGTGCGCTGTGATCTTTGGGGGCAACTACGGCTCGGGCGCCCGAGGCTTCCGCGGTTCGTAATACAGCGCCTAGATTGTGAGGGTCGGTGACACCATCAAGAAAAACCATAAAGCCTTGGCCATCGAGCAAGTCGTCGTATCGAAGACTTGGCTCACGGTAGTCAGCAAGGGCAAGCACACCCTGATGGCGCTGCCCCTTGGCAAGCCGGTCCAACTGCCTACCCGACTCGAGGCTTACCGAGCAACCGGCAGCCTGCAGTTCGACAGTCAGTGCTTTAAGCCTTGCATCCTGTCGGTCGCGGTCAATTAGCACGCTTTGAATGCTTGAGGCCTCAGTTCTGAGCCTGGCACGTACCGCATGAAAACCCAGCAAAACCTGCTGGCTAAAAGAAGACGCCATGAAAAAGACCGCCTTAGTCGCTGCGCCGTCGCTTACGAGCGGCCCTGCCCTGTCCCGCCTTGGCTGCGACCTTTATGCCCTTGGCAGCCTTTGCTGCCTTAGGCTTGGACTTGCTTGACTTTCCACCCTTACCGCCCTTTGCCATGGCTGGAGCGCTGCTCTTCGACAAGGGCGCCGGCTTTGCTGATCGCAGGCCACCTCCCCTTCCAACAGGATCACCAACAAGCTCGGGCCAGGCCGGCTCATCAGCAACAGGCCACGGCCCGCCCTCAATCTCGGCAAGGTCGTCAACCGCTGGGGCATCCCACTCAGCGCCGTCTCGACTTGGCTGGGACTGCTTGCGTACCGAACGCACGACCGATGGTACAAGTCGAAACTCGATGCGCCTGCCATCAAGATCAACGCGAGAGACCAGTACCGAGACGGGGTCGTAGAGCCGAAAACGTACGCCTGTTCGCTCACCACGAAGCTCATGCAGAACCTCGTTGTACTGGAAGTACTCGGCACCCAGCTCTGAGACATGCACGAGCCCCTCCACATAGAGGGAGTCAAGCGTGATGAAAAGGCCAAAGCTTGTAACACCCGTGACTGTTCCACGAAACTGCTCGCCCACACGACTGCGCATGAACTGGCACTTAAGCCAGGCCTCCACATCGCGAGAGGCTTCGTCGGCCCGGCGCTCGGCGGCCGAGCAATGATCGCCCACACGTCGCCACCAGTCGAGTCGATCTGCGTCGAGCTTCGGCGGCTGGCCAGAACTATCCGCCGCCGCCTCGGGGCTTAAGAGCAGGTCGTCTCCGCCAAAGCTGGGAAGGTAGTTCTTAGAGGCCAAGGCAGCTTTAATGACTCGGTGAGTAAGTAAATCGGGGTAACGCCGAATGGGCGAGGTAAAGTGGGTATAAGCCTCGTAGGCAAGGCCAAAATGGCCTGCATTATCTGGGCTGTAAATGGCCTGCTGCATGGAGCGAAGCAATAAGGTCTGCAAGAGGCGTGCATCGGGTCGTGCAAGAAGTTTCTTCGAGAGCTCCGCATAGTCAGCCGGCTGCGGATCGTCTCCACCCGAAAGACTTAAACCCTGAAGCTTTAAAAAGTCCCGCAGTGACTTCAGGCGCTCGGGCGTGGGACCCTCGTGAACCCGATAAAGCCCATGACGTTTCATACGCCTTAAGAAGTCGGCCGCACTGGTATTGGCAGCAAGCATGCACTCTTCAATAAGTCTGTGGGCATTGTTGCGCACGCGAGGCAGGATTTTTTCAATCCGGCCATCAGTGCCAACCTGCATAAAGGTTTCAACGGTCTCAAGCTCAATGGCCCCGCGCTCTGAACGGGCGCCTGCCAGCGTCTCGTAGACACGCACGAGGTTCATAAGGGCCGCATGCAAGGGCCCAAGCCTCGTGGCCTCAATACCTTGGGGGTCGGCCATGGCCGACCAGGCCTGGTCGTAGGTGAGCCTTGCCGCCGAAACAATCACCGCCTCATAGAACTGATAGGCCGTGACCTTGCCTGCCGCCGAGACCACCATGTCGCAGATCAGAACCAGTCGCTCCACGTTGGGATTCAGCGAGCAAAGCCCATTGGAGAGTTTCTCGGGCAGCATAGGGATGACCCTGCGCGGGAAGTAGACCGAGGTCGCGCGCTCGTAGGCGTCGCGATCGAGCACATCGCCTGACTTCACGTAATGCCCCACGTCGGCAATGGCCACCAACAGGCGTGTCGAGGAGCGACGCGTCGTACCTGCCGGTTCGGCATAAACCGCATCATCAAAGTCGCGGGCATCTTCGCCATCGATGGTCATGAAGGGAAGGTCACGAAGATCGACCCGCCCTTTTAGATCGGCTCGGCGAATCTGCTCAGGAAGTTGCTCCGCGAGTGAGAGGGCCTCGGCCGTAAACTGCGAAGGCACATCGAACTTTCGAACCGCAATTTCGACCTCCATGCCAGGGTCATCCACACCCCCGAGAATTTCAACCACCCGACCAATGGGTGGCGTGTAGCGCGTAGGTGGGTCGAGAATTTCCACCACCACCACCTGCCCAGGCTGGGCGCCTGCGACCTCCCCCGCATCAATCACCACGTCATGCTTGATGCGCTGATCTTCAGGGATGACGAGGGTCATACCCCGCTCATGAACCAGCCTGCCCACCAGCCGACTCACCGCGTGCTCAAGCACCTCTTCAATCACGGCCTCGGGCCGACCGCGACGATCGGTGCCCGAGAGCCTGGCCGAGACGCGATCGCCATGCATAGCCTTAAGCATTTCGCGGGGCGAAACAAAAACGTCGTCGCCACCCTGGTCGGGCCTTAGAAATCCGAAGCCGTCGCGATGACCAATGAGTTTGCCTGTGAAGACAGGGTTTCGCTCCTCGGACTTTTCCCGTCCGGACGATTTGTGGCGGGGGCCTGTTGCGTGTTTTGACAAATCTGAGAATCCCGATAAAGTGAAGGCCGTTGCTGGAAGGGCAACGCGCCTAAGAAATGCAGTTGGTCTCTATTGTGCGCCATTCATCACCATCCTTCCTCAGCAGCAAAGCCCAGATGGCGGAATTGGTAGACGCACTAGGTTCAGGTCCTAGCGGTGGCAACACTGTGGAGGTTCGAGTCCTCTTCTGGGCACCATGGCAAATCAATGCAACGGTTTCTCTTTGATGCTAACCCGCGAAGGGGTGATCGAGCAGGATGGTTTCGTCGCGCTCAGGACCAGTTGAAATCATGGAGATGCCCGCACCTGTGACCTCGCTTAGCCGTGTTAAGTAACGTTGCGCTTCAATGGGAAGATCGTCCCAGGACTTTATTCCCGCTGTCGAGCCTTCCCAGCCCGGCCAAGACTCATAAATAGGCTTGCACTGCGCCACTGAATCGGCCCCAGCAGGAAGAACATCAAGCCTGCCGTCAGGAGAGTCATAGCCCACGCAAAGCTTAATTTCTTTCAGACCATCAAGAACATCAAGCTTGGTAATGCAAAGGCCCGTCACGCCATTGATTTGAATGGAGCGACGCAGCGCTGCTGCATCGAACCAGCCGCATCGGCGCGGCCGGCCTGTCACCGAACCAAACTCATTGCCCTTTTCAGCAAGGTGCCTGCCCGTTTCATCAAAGAGCTCGGTTGGAAAGGGGCCCGAGCCAACGCGTGTGGCATAGGCCTTGGTAAGCCCAAGCACGTAGTCAATTTCGCCAGGTCCAACGCCCGCTCCTGGGCCAACAGCACCCGCAATGCAGTTGCTGCTCGTAACAAACGGGTAAGTGCCGTGGTCAATATCAAGCAAGGAGCCTTGTGCCCCTTCAAATAAAAGACGATGTCCCGCTGCCATCTCACGCGCAAGAAGATCCGGTACGTCGGCAGCCATTTTCAAGAGCCGCGGCGCCATGGCCATAAGTGCCTCAAAACAATCCTTCGCTGAAACGGACGGCGCACCTAGAAAGCCGGTGAGCACATGGTTATGAAGGTCGTGCAGGGGCTGAAGCTTTGCCATGAGTGTCTCGGGCGACCGAAGGTCGATGAGCCGAATGGCGCGACGCGCTACCTTGTCTTCGTAGGCCGGGCCGATACCTCGGCCGGTTGTACCGATCTTTTCATCGCCCCGGGCAGACTCGCGGGCCTGGTCGAGGGCCACATGAACCGGAAGAATGAGCGGACAGGAAAGGCTGATCTTGAGCCGTGACTCCACCTGGAGACCGCTTGCCTGAAGCTCGTCGATTTCAGAGGTTAAGGCCTGGGGCGAGAGCACCACACCATTGCCGATGTAGCAAACAACGTGATGATGGAGAATGCCCGAGGGAATAAGCCGAAGAATGGTCTTGCGGCCATTCACAACCAGGGTATGGCCAGCATTGTGCCCACCCTGAAACCGAACAACACCCTTGACCTCTTCGGTTAGCCAGTCAACGATCTTTCCCTTACCTTCGTCGCCCCATTGTGTTCCAACCACCACAAGGTTACGACGCGAACGACTTGGCGCTGCGATTGGCTTCATCATGAAACTAATCCTCCTGAATGGCCCATCCCGTTGCCTCGTGCTTCGCATGCACGAGGCGTGGACCTTTGTATAGTTCCCACTGGCTTACGGGTAAAAAGACAATCGAACGACCCCGTTCTCGCTCTTGCAATACGCGCTCTTGCAGACCTTGAAACTCTTGGCTTTGAGTCGAGGCGCTAGCAAGCCAAGGCGCCGCAACCGGCTTTACAGAACGCTCTTCGCTCCCAGCACTCGCATGCCTTTCAGCCACCATCCCTAAAGATCGCAGCTCTAAGCTAAAACCCGTGGCGGCGCGCGATCGACCAAAGTCTTCACCCAGACCGTCGTAGCGTCCACCCCGCACCACTGCGTCGGCAAAGCCTTCGCAGTATATGGAGAACATAATTCCGTTGTGATACTGCCAGCCCTTAAGGTCGGCGAGATCAACGCTAAGTGCGCACTGCGGATGCTTCACAAAAAGAGCCGAGTCGGCAACGGCCTGCAACCGGTCAAGCGCCTGCTCAATGGGCTTAAGCCTCGGAAGCTCAATGCGGGCTCTGTCAATCACATTATTCTGCCCACGCGCCGGCCCATAAAGTTCAGTGAGGGCAATAAGCGCCTGACGTGTCTCCGGCTTTAAGGCGGCCAGGGCAGAGAGCGCCGGCTTGTCTTTGGTCTGCAGGGCTTGCATGGCGTGGTTTGCAAGAGCCTCATGCTCGCTCAATGCGGAGTCGCTGTCTTGAAGGGCGAGAAAAATACCTCGGTCGGTGAGATCAAGATGAACGGACTCAATGCCAGCAGTAGAAAGACTTGCCAGGGCAAGCTCTTGAATTTCCAGGTCGGCCTCAATGCCTGCGTGTCCGTATAGTTCGCAGCCCACCTGGACGGGCTCCCGACTTGAAAGCAGTCCGGCGGCCTGAGCATGCAGAACGGAGCCTGCATAACAAAGCCGGTTGAGATCGTTGGAGCGAAACAACTGCGCGTCAATGCGAGCGGCCTGCAGTGTTATGTCAGGACGCATTGCCAGAAGCCTACCTGTGAGCTGGTCGGCCATGGTGAAGCTACGTGCCTCAAGGTCACGCACACCCTTTAAAGAAAAGCTGCTTGCATGCTCAAACAAGGGGGGCTGAACAAGCCGGTAGCCGTATGTGGCAAAGAGGTCGAGAAGCCGCCTGCGCAGCCGCTCGAGCTGCTCAGCTTCTTGGGGAAGCTGGTCGGAGACTTGTTCGGGGAGCAGCCAGGCGGGCATACGACAGGTAGCGTTGATACAGAAAAAGCGGACCGAGACTGCCGGTAAGCGGCTAGCGGCGGCTCGGCGCCTTGAAGTATTTGAAGAAGTCGGCCTGGGGGTCGGTCACAATGAGGTCGGATGACTTATTGAAGCTCTCCCGGTAGGCCTGAAGGCTTCGGTAGAAGGAGGCGAACTCGGGGTTCTGACCGAAGGCTGCAGCATAGTTGGCGTTGGCTTTGGCATCACCATCACCGCGCAGGCTCTGCGCCCTTCGGTAGGCCTGAGCCAGAATAACCTCTCGCTGACGATCGGCGTTGGCTCGAATTTTTTCGGCCTCTGCAGCACCGGTGGATCGACGCTCACTGGCGATGGCTTTACGCTCGGATTCCATTCGACGAAAAACCGAATCACGGATTTCCTCGGCAAAGTCGACGCGTCGAAGTCGAACATCAACAATTTCCACGCCAATTTGCTTGGCGTCTTCGGCAACCCGCCGAGATACACCATCCATAACCTGCTCTCGGGCCCCCGACACAACCTCATTCACGGTTCGAGTGGCGATTTCGTTATTCAGTCCGTCACGCAAAGCCCTTGAGATACGGTCTTCGGCACTGGCTGCACGACCGGCCACACTGGTGAAGAACATGCGCGGATCGGCAACACGCCACTTAACATAGGTGTCGACCACTACGTTTTGCTTCTCACGAGTAATGAAACGATCAGCCTCGGGATTGTCGATCGTAAGAGTACGCTTTTCAATGAAGACAACGTTTTGAAACGGCTGGGGCAGCTTGAAGTTAAGGCCGGGCTCAGAAATAACCCGCTTGATTTCACCAAGCCCGAAGACCAAGGCATGTTGCCGTTGATCGACGACAAAAACCATGGAGCTGCCAAGCATCAGCAACACAATAAAACCCGCAATAGCGGCGAAGAGCTTGTTCATTTAACGGGCCTCCCTAAAACGGTCACGAAGGCTTGCTCCGGAGGCTGCGGGTGCGCCAAGACCTCCAGGAACGGGAATAGTGCTGGGAGACGTGTTACCAGGCGTTGTCATGTTTGAAATGGCTGCTGCTGCAGACCTTTGGGCCTCCGCCGAGGTCTGCTGAAGGATTTTGTCCAGAGGCAGATAGAGCAGATTGCTATTGGATTTGGAATCGACGATGACCTTACTTACATTCGAGAAGACCTCTTGCATGGTCTCTAAGTAAAGGCGCTCCCGCGTAACCGCGGGCGCCTTCGCGTACTCGGTAACGACTCTTGTGAACCTTTCGGCATCACCCTGAGAGGTTGCGATAAGACGCTCTCGATAACCTTCGGCCTCTTCAATAAGACGGTCGGCCGCACCACGGGCACGAGGAATGACGTCGTTGGCATAGGCCTGACCCTCGTTCTTCACACGCTCGGCATCTTGGGCAGCCTTAATCGCATCGTTGAAGGCCGCCTGAACCTCTTCAGGGGGCTGCACGTTCTGAATGGTGACATTCACGATACTTAAGCCCGACTCGTAACGGTCGGCAATGCGCTGGGTAATGTTAAGAACTTCTCGGCCAATGGCCTCTTTGTTCTCGTAGAGCACCGCATCAGCAATGCTTCGACCCACCACTTCACGCATGGCCGTTTCAGCGGCCTGCACGACAATATCGTCGGGCCGTGTGTTGTTGAATAGGTACTGCTCAGGGTTGCCCACACGGTATTGAACGGCAAACTGCAGTTCAATCATGTTTTCGTCGCGAGTAAGCATGAGAGAGTCTCGGGCCTGGCCTGCGCCACGCTCGCCCCGGTAGCCCACGGTAGCCTGACGAAGCTGGGCAATGTCAACGAGCTCGTGCTCTTCAATGGGGTAAGGAAGCCGCCAGTTGAAGCCCGCACCGCTTGAGTACTTGTATTCACCAAACCGAAGAACAAGACTGGCACGGCCCTCTTGCACAATGTAAAAGCCCGAGGCAAGCCAGATAAGAATCAGGCCCACCAACAAGGCGATAATCATGGACGGGTTGACGTTAAACGAAGGCAAGGAAGGGCCCGAACCTCCACCTCCACCGCCACCATTGTTGCCCCAGGGGTTGCGAGGCCCGCCGCCCTGACCACCTTTTTTGCCACCGAAAAGCCCACTGAGGCGACGGTTGAAATCACGCCAGACCTCATCGAGGTCGGGGGGGCCGTCATTGGGCCGTCGAGGACCCTGGCGATTGCCCTGGCCAAAGGGCGACTGCCGATCGTTGTCGGACTCGTTGGAGTCGGAATCGGAGGGGCCTCGGCCGTTGGAGCGACCAGACGAGTCGTTGGCGTTCTCGTTGTCTTGCGAGTCGGGGCCACGACCCCATCGCGGATCGCCAATAGAAAAGAAACGACGTAAACGGTGGATCATGAGTCGGAGGAATTCTTCATTGAGTTTTACAACAGGGACTGCGGATTAACGGGAACAGGACCGGAATCGACTGGGGCCATAAGCCGCAGATCGAATTGAGAATGGCGAGGCCATCCGAACTCTGCAACCGCCTGCCTAACAATGTCCAAACCCAGGCCCTTTTCTGCACTGAACCAGACCTTGGAGATCCTACCACAGGGCCCTGGCTCACCCCGGGGCGCTACCCCTACAAGGTCAGTCTTATTGAAAAGGTCGATGCGAGGTACGTGACTGGCCCCGATTTCCTCGAGAACCTGACAGACAGCCTGCTGATGGGCTTGGGACTCTGGGTCGGCGGCATCGATCACATGCAAAAGAAGGTCCGCATGAACGGTTTCAAGCAGGGTGGACTTGAAGGCTTGAACGAGGCTGTGGGGAAGGGCTCGAATAAAGCCCACGGTATCCGAGAGCACCATGTATTGGCCCGGATTTAAAAAGACCCTGCGGCTGGTCGTGTCGAGTGTGGCAAAGAGCTGATCGGCGGCAAGAACGCCTGCATGGGTAAGGCGGTTAAAAAGTGTGGATTTGCCTGCATTGGTGTAGCCCACAATGGAAACCTTTAGGCTTTGATCGCGGTTACGCCCCCGTCTACGATTCTCCCGCTGCCGATGCACCTCATCAAGCCTTTTGCGCAAGGCCTTCACCCTTTGTCCGATTAGTCTGCGGTCGGTCTCAAGCTGGGTCTCGCCCGGGCCCCTTAGACCAATTCCACCCTTTTGCCTCTCAAGGTGGGTCCATCCGCGCACGAGCCTGGCTGATAGATACTCGAGCTGTGCGAGCTCCACCTGAAGCTTTCCCTCGTGGGTTGCCGCCCTTAAGGCAAAAATATCAAGAATGAGGGCGACTCGGTCGAGCACACGACAGCCGAGATGACGAGCAAGGTTGCGTTGCTGACCTGCCGAAAGTTCATGGTCAAAAATGACAAGCTCGATGTGCTGATCTGTGCAAATTTGGCGAAGCTCTTCAACCTTGCCCGATCCGATGAACATGGCGGGGTCTGGACGGTCGCGCCGGCTAACAGACTGCTCAAGCACACGCGCACCCGCCGACATAGCCAGGGCCTGAAGTTCCGAGAGGTCGGGTGTGGGAAGCCGCCCGAGCTGCACGGCAACCAAGAGTGTCTTCGGCTGACTTGAAAATTGAGCCCGGGACTGCGCCGACCGGGCAAAACTCTCAAGCTCCCCCAGTTCGGGGGTTGCAAGCAGCTCAGCTGGGGTCGTTTTCAATCGAGAAGTTAACGGCCCGCGAGGGAACGATGGTTGAAATGGCGTGCTTGTAAACCATCTGGGTGACGGTGTTTTTTAGCAAGACAACGTACTGATCAAACGACTCGATATGGCCCTGAAGCTTAATTCCATTCACCAAGTACACCGAAACCGAGACATGCTCACGTCGCAGGGTGTTGAGGAAAGGATCTTGAAGTGCCTGGCCTTTATTTGTTGTCATCGTGCGCTCCATTGTTCTAGTCATTCTGATACGAAACTATACCCTCGGTCCGAATGGGCTTGCCCTTCATTCCACGTAGGGATTGCGGGCGTTTTTCCATTCAATACGAAGGGGTGTTCCATCCAAGGCAAAAAAGTTACGAAACTGCCCCTCGAGGTAGCGGCGATAGCTGTCGGTGACTTGGTCCAAGGACGTTCCATGCACAACAACAATGGGGGGATTCTGACCGCCCTGGTGAGCATAACGAAGCTTAGGTCTCTGCCCTGCTCGTCGCGCAGGCTGCTGACGCTCGACTGCATCACGTAGCACGCGAGTAAGACGCGGGGTCGAAAGCTTACGCGTGGCAGCCTCGTAAGCGTGAAGCACCGATCGCATGAGAGCATCAAGCCCATGGCCCCTGCGGGCGGAAATGAAATGGGTTTTTGCCCAATACAAAAAAGGTAACTTGCGCCCGAGAAGTCGCTTGGCCTCCTCGCGGGCTGCGAAATCGAGACCATCCCATTTGTTCACCGCCACCACCAAGGCGCGACCCGCCTCGGTAATGAAGCTTGCAATCTGGGCATCTTGGTCGGAGATATCCTGTTGGGCATCCAGCACAAGAATGGAAACGTTCGACGATTCCACCGCCTGAAGCGTTTTAATGACTGAAAATTTTTCGATAGCCTCAAAAACCCGACCACGTCGGCGCAGCCCTGCCGTATCGATGAGTCGAAACGGTTTGTCATTGAACTGAAACTCAATCTCAATGGCATCGCGCGTGGTTCCGGGCTGATCGAAAGCAATCACGCGCTCTTCACCAATCAAGGCATTGACCAAGGTCGACTTGCCCACATTAGGACGTCCAACAATGGCCAGTCTCAGCCCCCTGTCAAACGCCTCGCTCCCCTGATTCGACTCCGAGGCCACTTCCGAGGCGCCTTCATGCTCGGAGTCAAGGGCCTTGCCATCGACTTTCGTTGCTGGGGCAAGCAGGCTAAGCGCCTTATCAATTAAGGCATGCACCCCGTCGCCATGGGCGGCAGACAGGGCATGCGGCTCGCCAAGGCCAAGTTCGTAGAACTCTGCGGTGCGTCCCTGAGCAGTAAGGCCTTCAAGCTTATTCACAGCCAGAAGGACAGGCCGCCCCGCGCGACGAAGCCGCTGGGCAATACGATGATCTTGGCCCGTGAGTCCCTCACGACCGTCGGTCAGAAAAATAGCGACATCGGATTCTTGAAGGGCCTGTTCGGTCTGCCTTGCCATCTCGGCCAGGATGCCGTCTTTGGCAACGGGCTCAAAGCCCCCCGTATCAACCACCAGGTAACCGCCGGGGCCAAGACGCCCCTCACCGAAGTGCCGGTCTCGGGTAAGGCCGGGAAGATCGGCCACCAAGGCATCACGCGACCGCGTCAGCCGATTAAAGAGCGTTGACTTTCCTACGTTGGGGCGCCCAACCAGGGCGATGACCGGCTTCAAGGTCTAAGAAGCGAGACCCTGCCTGCCTGCGTCTGAACAACGAGTCCTTCCGTGGTTGTCACCATCGGGCCCGAGGGGCGACCGCCCTCTAGCCTTAAGCGTCCCACCAGAACTCCCGTTTTTAAGTCCATGGCATGAAGGTAGCCCTCACTGTCACCCAGCCAGGCTGCACCCGCAAAAAGCACAGGTGCCGAGAGCTGCCGAAGAAAAAGGGCGTCGTTTGTCCAGACCCGCTCGCCTGTAAGGCGGTTAAAGCCCGAGACGCGATCGCTGGCATCGACCGCAATCAGCCAGTCTTCGTTGGCTGCAATCGGCAGGGCAAGGGCAAACGATTTCTGCCATAGGCCTCGCCCGTTGCTTGATTGTCTGCAGCCCACGGCATTTTGATAGGCGCCAAAACACACGGCATCGGATAAGACCACCGGTGCACCAAGCAGGTCGGAGATGCGCTCGACCTCATTGCTGCCCCTGGGGACGACCACCTGGGATTCCCAGCGCACAGCGCCATTAGAGGCATTGAGCCAGAGCATGCGGCCTGCGGGCAGACCGGCAAGGAGATCGGTTGGGCCAAGTGGCTCGTTAAGGGCGGCGGCCGCCGGGCTGGGGGCCACCCGAAGGCCCGACTCACCATGCAAGACCAGGCTAGGTAGTGTTCGCTGCAAAAGCCAGCGGCGGCTTCCTGTTTCTTGGTCAAAACCCACAAGCCGGTTATCGGCAAGCCGCACAGCCACAACGCCACTGCTGATGGCGGGACTTTCAAACGAGACACCGCCCATGGGCTGACGCCAACGAACCTGGCCTTTCACGTCAACCAAAACAAGCTCACCCGCCCGAGTCACCACGGCATAGTTGCCCTCGGCGCTTGCTGCGCCGGTGCCAACGCCCGCGGCCAAGGGCTCGTTAAGACTAAGGCTCCACTGCCTCTGCCCCGTTCCTAGGGAAAAAGCCTGCAACTCCCCCGATCGCCCTGCGACCACAGCCATGCCCGCCGAGATCGCTGGACGAAAAGCACCTTGACCCGAGGCCGAGCTACCGAGGGATGGGGCTGGATCGCTTGGCTGGCTCCAGACCGTGCGCAAGGCGATGCGCTCTTCGATGGCGGAAAGGCTTGCAGGTTTAAGCTTCGGCGAACTTGAGCAGGCCGTTAAAAACGCTAGGCATAGGCTCAGACCCAGAAGGCGTGGTTTGAGCGGCAGTAAAAGGGATGTCTTCACGTGCACCATTATTACCTGATCGAAGGTTCGGCCATAAACGAGGGCAGGCTTGCTAACTTACGCGAGACCAGGTCGGCGGCCGCGGACTTCGGCGGCTCGCCCCCCCAGGCGGCTAGCGCCTCTTTCCAGGCCTCGCGGGCCTCATCGTTGCGGCCCAAGAGCACAAGCACATCGCCGCGGCGATCACTCACCTGGGCGAGCATCGCGTCGACGGGTTGAGCCTCATTCAAGACCGAAAGCGCCTTTTCAAGCTGGTTCAGGTCGATGTAGAGGCTGGAGAGCCTAAGACGAGCAATCCATGCAAGCCCCTCATCGGAATGATTCTTAATGGGCTCAAGCCATTGCGCGGCCTTATCAAGACTGCCCGCGCCCACCAAAGACTTCGCCATGCGCATAGCGGCCAAGGCATGGTGCATGCTGCCCTTGTGATCGGAGGCAAGGCTTGTGGCAAGGGCCTCGGCCTTGGTTGCATTCTGCTCAGCAATGGCCTGCTCAAACTGAGTAAGAAGTCGCGAAGCCTTCTCCCCTTGATGTGCAGCGTAGGCCTGATACCCCTGATAGCCGCCAAAGCCAAGGGCAATGACCAGTACTAGTACAAAAATAAACCGGCCGTTGTCTCGCCAGAAGCCCTTGATGGCAGCCATCTGTTCTTGTTGCTCGAGGTCTTCACGCATTGTCTTGCTTTCTCCTGTCCATAGTGGCCAATAACTGGGATAGGGGCATGGTGGCCTGCTGGCCCTGCCCACGAAGCGGCTTCACGGTAACCTCACCAGCAAGGCTTTCGTCTTCACCAATAAGAAGAGCGAGGTCGGCCCCACTGGCATCGGCCTTTTTCATCTGAGATTTTGCACTGGTCTGACCAGGATCAAGGACCACCTTTAGCCCCTGGTCTCGCAACTGCTCGGCAAGCTTCAAGGCGGATTCACGGGCCCCCTGACCAAAATGAATAAGGTAGGCATCCGGAGCCGAAGGACGGCCAAGTCCCTGAGCCTCTTGAACTAAAAGGATAAGACGCTCTGCGCCGATGGCAAAGCCGGTTGCCGCGGCGGGCTTGCCACCCATTCGCTCAACCAGGCTGTCGTAGCGCCCACCCCCGCAAACAGTGCCCTGCGCCCCCAGCCGATCGGTCACCCACTCAAAAACGGTGAGGTTGTAGTAATCAAGGCCACGCACGAGACGAGGGTTGAGCTCAAAGGCAATGCCCTGCTCATTAAGCAAGTTCAGCAGACGTTGCTGAAACTCGCGGGCCTGGTCACCCAGAAATTCGGGAAGCTGAGGCGCATTGGCAATGAGCTCGGCCATCTCGGGGTTTTTAGAATCCAATATTCGCAAGGGGTTGGAACCCAGGCGGCGTTGGCTGTCTTCGTCAAGCCGACTTTGATGCGACTGAAAATAATGAACCAAGGCCTCGCGATGAAGGGCGCGGTCTTGCGGCATGCCCAGGGAATTGAGCTGCAGCTTCGGCGCAAACCCATCCCTTAAGCCGAGCGCCTTCCAGAGGCGGGCCACCATAAAAATTTGCTCGGCATCGGCCTCCGGTTGATCGAAACCAAGGGCCTCCACACCGAACTGATGAAACTGGCGGTAGCGACCCTTTTGCGGCCGTTCGTGCCGAAACATGGGTCCGAAATACCAGAGCCGTCGTGGGCCGTCGTACAAAAGGTTGTGTTCAATGGCGGCGCGCACGACAGCAGCCGTGTTTTCGGGCCGAAGCGTCAGGGCCTCACCGTTCAAGGCATCGTTGAAGCTGTACATCTCTTTTTCAACGATGTCGGTCACCTCCCCAATGGCACGAACGAAGACCGAGGTTGACTCCACAATGGGCGTGCGAATGGGGCGGTAGCCGTATTGACGAAAGACCTCGCCCACCTTGGCTTCGACCTGCTCCCAGACCTCGGCCTGCTCGGGCAGAAGGTCGTTCATGCCCTTCACAGCCGAAAGCTTAGTACTCACGCCTCAGGACCCTTGGTGGCTTTACCTTCTGAGCCATAGCGCGACACCACGTAGTCGGCCACCATCGCCTGGAAATCCTCAGCAATGCGGTCACCCTTAAGGGTGGGCCCGCGCTCGCCATCGATATAAACAGGGGCCACGGGCTGCTCGCCAGTGCCGGGAAGGCTGATGCCAATATTGGCATGCTTGCTTTCACCCGGACCGTTAACCACGCAACCCATAACAGCGACATTCATGGACTCCACCCCGGGATACTGCTTTCGCCAGACAGGCATCTGATCGCGCAGGTAGGTCTGCACCTTGTCGGCAAGCTCTTGGAAGAAGGTGGAGGTGGTGCGGCCACAGCCTGGGCAGGCAATAACTAAGGGAGTAAAGGCTCTTAAGCCAAGCACCTGCAGCATTTCTTGGGCAACCACCACCTCCTTACGGCGGTCGCCCCCTGGCTCGGGCGTAAGCGATACGCGAATGGTGTCACCAATGCCCTCTTGCAGCAGAACGGCCATGGCAGCAGTGGAAGAAACAATGCCCTTACTACCCATGCCCGCCTCGGTCAGGCCAAGGTGCAAGGGGTAGTCGCAACGTCGAGAAAGCTCCCGATAAACGGCAATAAGGTCTTGCACGGCAGAGACCTTGGCCGAGAGAACAATCTGGTTCTCAGGCATGCCCCAGGCCACGGCCTGGGCCGCACTTTGCAGGGCGGAACTTACAAGGGCCTCGCGCATAACCGCCTGGGCATCCCAGGGCTCAGGCCGCGAGCCGTTCTCATCCATGAGTCGGGCCAGCAATTCTTGGTCAAGGCTGCCCCAGTTCACACCAATACGAATCGGCCGCTCAAACCGCAGGGCCGCCTCGATCATGGCGCCGAACTGGCTGTCGCGCTTGGCCCCACGACCGACATTGCCAGGATTAATTCGATACTTTGAGAGCGCCGTAGCGCACTCGGGCACCTCGGCCAAGAGCTTATGACCGTTGAAATGAAAATCACCCACCAAAGGCACGGGGCAGCCCATTTTGTCGAGCTGCTCCCGAATGGCTGGAACCTCGCGGGCGGCCTCAAGGCTGTTCACCGTAATGCGAACGACCTCGGAGCCTGCAAAGGCAAGGTCGCGCACCTGAACGGCAGTGGCAATGGCATCGGCCGTATCGGTATTGGTCATGGACTGCACCACGACCGGCGCATCACCACCAACAAGAACCTGGGTGTCGGCCCACTGGACCTTCACCTGCTTGGTCAGTCGGCGCGGTAAAGGACCACAAGGCATGGGCTGACCCAGGCAGTTCAAGGGGTTGGTTGAAGATGACTCGCTAGGCATGTTGGGCTGACGGTGTCGTGTGAGAACCGAGGGCGGGGACTTCAGCCTTGGCATCAAGGCGTCGAAGGCGGATAAGGGTGCGGTCTTGTATGTCGCCTGCCAGCTGGCCGCAGGCGGCATCAATGTCATCACCACGGGTCTTTCGAACCGTGGTCACAATCCCAGCGGCCTGCAAGGTCTGGGCAAACTGCCTGACCCGCTCGGCAGGTGATCGTCGAAAGCCCGAAGCGGGAAAAGGGTTGAAGGGAATAAGGTTGAGCTTGCAGTGGAGCCTAGCCTTCTCGACAAGGTGAATAAGCTCGTGGGCATGGTCTTGGCTGTCGTTCACATCCTCGAGCATGACGTATTCAAAGGTAATGAAGTCGCGAGGACCCGATTGCAGATAAACACGGCAGGCCGCAAGCAGTTCGGCCAGGGGATACTTTTTGTTTAGGGGCACAAGGCTGTTACGAAGAGAATCGTTCGGTGCATGCAAAGACACGGCCAAGGCCACGGGGCATTCGGCCGCAAGCCGCTCCATCATAGGCACCACCCCCGAGGTTGAGACCGTCACTTTGCGGCGAGACAGGCCGTAGCCATGGTCATCAAGAAGAATGCGCAAGGCGGCGAGCACTGGCTCGTAGTTCAGCAAAGGCTCGCCCATGCCCATAAAGACAACATTGGAGACGGCCGCACGGCGGCCCGAGGGGTCGAGAAGTCGATTGGCCATCCGCACCTGGCCGATGATCTCGGCGGTGGTTAGGTTGCGAGCAAAACCCTGATGACCCGTTGAGCAAAAGCCGCAGGCCACAGTGCAGCCCGCCTGCGAGGAGACACACAAGGTGCCGCGGTCGTCCTCGGGAATATAAACTGTTTCAATCGCGTTGCCCTGCCCTGCATCAAGCAGCCATTTACGCGTGCCGTCGGCCGATTGATGGTCGCGAAGAATAGGGAGTTCACGAAGTTCAGCTCTGCCCCCCAGTTGGTCTCGAAGGCTTTTCGCAAGGCTTGTCATGGCCTGAAACTCGGTGGCCCCATGCTGATGCACCCATTTGAAAAGCTGCCGACCCCGAAAGGCTTTTTCACCCAAGCCCTCGACCCATGCCTCAAGCTCTTCGCGGGTGAACCCTAGAAGATTAGTGAGGCCTGAGCCTTCAGCCACAACAGAAGTGTCGGCAGGGCGTGGGGCATTGGGCATGCGCTAAAAACCTGGTGCGGCCTGTGTCGTTAGCGCGGGCTGTGGTTAGCGCCCAAACACTCCCATGCTGGGGAAGAAATAGGCAATTTCTTGGGCCGCCGTGTCGGGGCCGTCGGAGCCGTGCACAGCATTGGCATCAATGCTGTCTGCGAAGTCGGCTCGAATGGTGCCGGGGTCGGCCTTCTTGGGGTCGGTGGCGCCCATGAGTTCGCGGTTCTTGGCAATGGCATTCTCGCCCTGCAGCACCTGAACCATGACGGGTCCTGAAATCATGAAGTCCACCAGATCTTTAAAAAAAGGACGCTGAGCATGAACCGCATAAAAACCCTCGGCCTGGGCACGCGAAAGGTGCATCATTTGAGAAGCAATAACCTTGAGTCCGGCCTGCTCGAAGCGGCTGTAGATCTGTCCGATCACGTTTTTAGCAACTGCATCGGGCTTAATGATTGACAGGGTGCGTTCTACCGCCATGATTTCATTCCTTTTTTAATAAATAATGAATTTTTACGAAGATTGAAGCTCTAAGTCTTATTAGAGCTGGCAGACGGATGGCCCGAAACAAAAAACATCTTTGGCTCAAAGGGTTATTCAGCCGCCAGACCTTGCTTTAACGTGAAGACCTGAGATTATATCGTTTGGATTACTTGCAAAGGAGATCAACCGCAATGTTCCCTCAACTCAACCCCGCCCCGAGTTCCGACCGAGTCCTCTCGGCCTCGCAGAACAAGGTACTTCGTAACACTTACCTACTGCTGGCGGCCACCATGGTGCCAACTGTGCTTGGCGCATGGGTTGGCATTTCTTCTGGGTTCTCTTTATTCGCAGGCAGCCCGCTCATCAGTTTCATTCTTTTCATGGCCATCGCCTTCGGCTTCTTTTATGCCATCGAGAAGACCAAGCACAGTATTGTTGGCGTTTACCTTTTGCTTGGCTTTACATTCTTTATGGGCCTTATGCTCTCGCGCCTTCTAGGCTTTGCGCTGGGGCTCGGTAACGGCGCCCAGCTCATCGGGCTTGCCGCCGGCGGAACGGGTGTTGTCTTCTTTAGCATGGCTTCGCTGTCAACGGTCATTAAGAAAGACCTCAGCAGCATGGGTAAGTTTTTGTTCATCGGGGTCATCCTGCTCATCGTGGCCTCGGTTGCAAACATTTGGCTGCAAATGCCCGCGCTCATGCTGACTATTTCGTTGCTTGCCGTGGTCATCTTCTCGCTCTTTCTGCTCTACGACCTGCAGCGAATCGTAAACGGCGGAGAAACCAACTACGTCAGTGCAACCCTTGCGGTCTATCTGAATGTCTACAACATCTTTAGCAACCTGCTCGTGCTGCTTATGGCCTTGTTTGGCGGTAGTCGCGAGTAAGCGTAAGCCCATTTAGGCAAAGTCTTGCCAGGGGCCGCCTCTTAAAAAAGGCGGCCTTTTTTATTTCATCGAAGTAACTGCTGCCCGAATTAGCCTAAACGGCCTCACTCGCCTTATTCACCTCTAGCGCCTGGGTCTTTAGAGTCGGTCGAACACCGCAATCGATTCCACGTGGGCGGTCTGCGGAAACATATTGGCGATGCCGGCCTTGGTCAGCTGCCAACGCCCTTTATGCACCAGAATGGCAGCATCGCGGGCTAGGGTTGCAGGGTTGCACGAGACCATCACTAGGCGTTGCGGCCCACAGCCCTCAAGCGACTGCTCGGCAAGGGCCTGGGAAAGGGCCTGGGCGCCCTCACGCGGGGGGTCAATAAGTGCCCGGTCGATCCGGCCCAGACCCTCAAGCCAGCCCTGGTCAAGCTCAAAAAGGTTGCTCACCTGAAACGAGGTTTTCTCCGCGAGTTTTAAAAGCGCAGCATTGGCCTGCGCCTTTGCTACCAACGGCTGACTGCCCTCAATGCCCAGAACATGGGCGGCCTGGCGGGCCAAGGCAAAACTAAAATTCCCAAGGCCACAAAAAAAGTCCACCAGCCGGTCGTCGGGCTGGGCATCAAGAAGCTGAACCGCCTTATGAACAAGCCTGCGGTTAATCGCAAAGTTCACTTGGGTGAAGTCCACAGGAGAAAAAGGCATGCGTAGCCCGAACTCGGGAAGGCTAAGCCATAGGCCAGGGTTGGCTTTTGAAGACCTTGGCTCGTTACAGCTTCCCTCGGCCAGAAACTCAGCCAAGGGCGCCGCCGTCTCGGGGCCCTTGGTCTGAAGCCAAAGGCTTAGGTATGCCGCATGGTCCTGCTCGAATGCGGCAAGCCTCTGTAGGTCCTCGGCTGAGGGAGGCTGCATGACACGAATGACCCAGACCATGAACCCATCATCAGAGACGGCAAGCTCAACCTGAGGGATCTGACGAGCAATCGACAGGCCTTGCAAGCAATCTTTCAGTGAAGGAAGAAGTCGGCTTGCCTCAGGCCTTAAAACGGGGCAGTGATCCATTGCCGTCACATACCGCCCTGCTCGCTCCCGAAAGCCGAGTAAGAGCCCGCCCTTCTTATCCACCCACCTCGCCGAGAGCCGGGCCCGCGAACGATAGCCAAAGGATGGGCCGCGAAGCGGCCCAAGCTGCTCGTACCCATTAATACGCCCAAGGTGCCAGAGGTTGTCTTCGAGAACCCGCTGCTTGTATGCCAGCTGGGCGGTGTCGGTGGCATGCTGCATGGAGCAGCCTCCGCAGACACCATAGTGCCGGCATGGGGGCTGCCGTCGATCCGGCGATTCAAGGTGAATGCTGGCGATTTGGGCCTTGATGTAGCTTGGACGCTCACGCAAGACATGGGCGCTTAACCGTTCGCCTGTTAGGGCTCCCGCCACAAAGACAACCTTGCCCTCAAAGTGGGCAACACCCTGGCCCTCGAGGTCCACTGACTCAATAGCAAGGTCTTCAAGCAGCCGCCCAGGCTTGGGCGGGCCAAGGGTGCGTCGGCTCATACCCGGCTATTGAACAGACCAGGCCTCAAGAAAACGCGTCCAGTGTGACCCCTGAAGCGGGCGAGTGGGATCTCCAATAAGTTCTGTCAGGGCGTCACGAACCAAGGCATCTTCGCTGCGTCGGTCGGCCTCGGTGATCTCCCCGCGCATTACACGAAACCTCTGATAGAGCAGATAAGTATTCACAACATCCGTTTCGCAATAGGCGGCCACCTGTTCGTACCTACCTTCAAGACAGGCCTGCCAGACCTTCGCGCCATCTTCCCCAAGCTTACCCGGCAGCCCACAGAGCTGGCTGACGGCATCAAGCGGTGCATTGGCCCGGCCCGTGAAGTTTGAAAGCACATCCATGAGGTCGAGATGCCGGGTGTGATAGCGGCTCAGATAGTTGTTGTATTTGAAGTCGCGGTCGTCATCGCCGGTGTCGAAATAACGGTGACCAACACAGCCACGAAAAAGGGCGCGGTGATGCAGAACCGGTGCATCAAAGCCACTGCCGTTCCAGCTTACAAGCTGTGGACTGTGCTTATCAACAATGCCGAAGAACTGCCGCAGCCTGTGGGACTCCTCTTCGTCAGAAGTTCCGGTTCCATCGCCCAGGCAGCGCACCTGAAAGCCCGAGGCGTCCCGAAAGGCGCAGCCAATGACCCAGACCCGCTGTAGGTAGTGCGGTAGAAAGTCGGACTGACCCTTCTCGAGCCGCTCAGCCTGAACCGCCTCCACACCCTGGGCATCGGAGAGGTCATCGCTTATCTGGCCAAGACGACGAAGGCCTGCTACATCCGGAACGGTTTCAAGGTCGAAGGCAAGAATAGGAGTCACAAAGGCGACGCTATCGGGTGGGCAGGAAGGTCATGGGGTCCACGGGTTTACCGCCCTTTCGTACCTCAAACAAAAGCATGGGCCGATCGGCATCGGACATGCCCAGCTCTGCGATTTTTTGGCCGCGACGAACGGTCTGGCCCTCTTTCACCAGAATGGCCCGGTTGTGGGCATAGGCGGTAATGACATCTTGCTCGTGCTTCACGATGACCAAGTTACCGTAGCCACGAAGCCCGCTGCCACTGTAGACCACCTTGCCCGTCTCGGCTGCAAATACTGCCTCACCAGGCGCGCCTGCAATGGATAGGCCCTTGCTGCCCCCTTCGGCAAACCCCGAAATAATCTGCCCATTGGCTGGCCACACCCAGCCTGTCGCCGCCGGTGCAATGGAGGCGAGCTCGGTCGGCGGGGTAGAGGCGACAGGCGCCGCTGGATCGGCCGTTGAAGAGGCTGCCGCGGGAGGATCCGCCATCGCGGAGGAGCCCATGCCAGTGCCGCCAGCAGCCTGCGGATCGCTGGGTGGCTGGGACTGAAGAGGGCGGACGCCGACGCCCGAGCTTGGCGCGATGGGCTGAGCCTGTGCGCCTGAGGCAGGAGGGGCTGATGACTGCGCAAGCG
>Ga0181606_10001000_pt1 | contig 24271 bp, 18 predicted proteins | sample 041ome_10_FD_132994 | JGI IMG/M metagenome (GOLD analysis project Ga0181606, IMG submission 132994) | Coastal salt marsh microbial communities from the Groves Creek Marsh, Skidaway Island, Georgia - 041412US metaG (megahit assembly) | ecosystem: Environmental > Aquatic > Marine > Intertidal... | reverse complement strand
CCACGGATGGGGCCAATTTCGTTGAAGTTTTTCAGCACTTGCACCCGATCCACTGCGTTTGCAGGAAGATTTTTGGTGGCCAATTTAGTGTTTCCATCAAAGAAGGGCTTTCCATCCACCAGGACCTTGTCTACATTTTTGCCTTGCACCTTGACATCCCCATTGTCATCCACCTGAAATCCAGGAAGCTTTTCCAAGACATCTTCAAGCTTCCGCTCGGTTCCTGTAGTGAATGCATCCGTTTTGTAGGTGAGCGTATCCCCTTGCATGGAAACCGGCATTTCGGAGACTACCTCCACCAGCCCCAATTCCGTATCATTTTGCTTGAGGCGTACGACTTGCGGAACTTCCGAATTCCAATCCGAAACCACTTTTTCAAATTTCAAGTAACCCACGAATGATACCCTTAACAAATAGGTGGTTCCTTCCGCCAAGGTCACTTTGAAACGCCCTTCCTCATTGGAGATACCAAAACCTGCAATTTTCTGTGTGCTCTGGTTGATGGCGACCACATTGGCATAGGCGATGGGCCGATTGAGGCTATCCAAGACCTGACCAACCAGTGGCTTGGTTTGGGCCATGGCAAGCCCTGTAAGCAGGCAGAAGCAGGCGAGCAAACTTATTCTTTTGAAAAGGAGCATCAACAAGTGGGAATAATTTGAAAAGAGAACTGGAGTTTCAAAATGCAATTAAACAGGATAAAACCTAGTCAATTAACTTAGTTCCCAATCCGAATTTGCATGGTCGCCCCTTCTCCAGGCTTGCCTTGGTAGCGGTTCATCATCTGCTTCATGCCTTCTTCTTGCACGGTCCGGAATTCTGTCTGCGTGATTTCTTTTCCTTTGCTTGGCTTTTCAATCACTACAGGGTCCGCTGAGGGGTTCAATTCGATTTTCTCACAAATAAAAGTTCTGCCCTGAGACTGCACTTCCAAGATTAGGCCTGGAAGCCCAAAGTAATTTTCAGGCCCATGGGAAACGGGAATCTCGGGAGCAAACCAAGCGATTACTTGAATGGTATCTTTCACGTTTTCCATTTCGGTCATTCCTGTGGAGAAGCGCTTGCTATCAATAATTCTTGAAAAGCTTGCCTTTTGAACTGTATAATTGCCCACTTTTTTGGTTTCCTCTGAAAGTTCCCATTCTGCTGGTTTCAACTCATCTTTAATCAAATACTCCTTTCCCATCATGTCTTGCTCCTGCACATAATTCAACTCTGCCAAGTTTTTGTACAAAGTCGAACCTTCTCCACTAGACGCCACCATAAAGACTGCTCCGCCTGAAGAGGCCGTTGCGGGTCCTCCTCCTAGACTGGCTTCTTTTTTCCAAGAGGATTCAGTTTGGTTAAAAGACAAAATAAAATTCTGTTCCATTTGCTTTTTCAGGGAGGCTTGGATCTGAGCAATTTGTTCCGGATTCATTTTGGTGGAATCCATAGAGATTTTTAGTTGAGAGGAGGATTTGTAATAGGCTCTGCCTGTAAATCCTTGGGCAAATGAAGACTGCAGGCCTAGTCCAAAAAACAAAAGAAGGCTGAGAATGATTTGAGCATGTTTCATAGGAGTCGCTAATTTAAACCACAAAAGAAGTAAAGAGAATCCAAATCATGTGGTAAGTACTGTTAACGTGTGTTAAATTAAAAATGATTAAAAATCCTAACTGGACAGGGAATAAGTTGGAAAAATTATAAGTAACACTTCAATAGATAGACCTTATCGGTCGATAAAAATAGGCTTTTAAACGCTACAACATCTATTTTATGCTAGAAAAAAGGTCTTTTATGGAGTCAATAAAAACAATTCATAGAAAAAATAGAACCCCCTCTATCAAGTTCCGTTCTTGGAAGTGTTACATTTCATAAGATAGGTTTAATCAGTTGAGTTAGTGTTCAGTTCAAAGGAATACGGCAGGATTCATCTAGGGCCTGCCGATCCTCTGACTGAAATTTTTAATGGCACCTTTACCTACTTTTCAATACGTTAATTTTTTAAGGTAAGAAATACTTAGCGGCAAGGTCTCCAATTCTTTCTCACTCTCGTCCTCAACAAACATGTGTTTGATCCCAATTTTATTGGCTTCTTTTAAGATTGCTACAAAGTCGAGTTCACCCTGTCCCAAGGGCACATCATTTTCAGGACCAGTTCCTCCAGTCATGTCCTTCGGAGCTCCCTTTCTAAAGTCCTTGAGGTGTAGCGACACCCAGCGCTTGCCATATTTTTTCAGCAGTTCTGCTGGATTCCCTCCCCCAAAATGTGTCCACATTACGTCCATTTGTAAGGATACGTAGTTTGGATCCGTGTTTTCCACCAAGTAATCAAATAGCGTGCCTGAGCCATATGGCTGAAATTCATAGCCATGCACATGATATTTGAAAATAATTCCATTTTCCTTCAATACTTTTCCTCCTGCATTGAAGACTTTGATCGCACGGTCAGCATCCGCCTTGGAAAACTGTCCTCTTGCATGAGGAATCCAAGCGCACATCACATAGGAGACCCCCATTGCTTTGGCTCGGTCAGCCACCCCCTGAGGATCGCTCTCCAACTGTTCAAATCCAGTACCCGTAGAAGGAATACTGATCCCTCTGTCATTCAACATTTTTTTGAATTCCACAGGGTCAACACCTTGAGGCGCACCCCCTTCGTATTCTTTAAATCCCATTTTTTGGATAATATCCAAGGTTTCCGGCACCCCATTTTTCCATTGATCACGAAAGGTGTATGCGGCTATTCCTAGCGGGGCTCGAAACAAGGGGTCTCCAGTTTTCTGAGCATGCCCTTCTTTGGGAACAAAGATTCCTGAAACTATCAAAATCAATAATAAAAAGGTGTTTTTCATAGTAGTTTGGGTTAATGTCAAGCACTAAAATAGGGAAGGGTTCCCCTTGTCGATCACAAATTTTGTTTGTTCAATTCCTCTACTGCATGATTTGCTGCTCGAGCGGTTAGGGTCATGAAGGTAAGTGTGGGATTTTGCGTACTCCCACTGGTCATGCAAGCCCCATCTGATACAAAGACATTTTTACAGGCATGCAGTTGGTTAAAGCCATTGAGTAAGGAAGTCTTGGGGTCCTTGCCCATTCGTACCCCACCCATCTCGTGGATATCCGAACCAGGAGGAGCTCCTGTATCCTCCACTTTGATGTTTTTAAATCCCATCCGTTCGTACATTTCGGTTTGCTGCTCGAGAAAATCCCGAGTCATCTTGTTGTCATTTTCTTTCCACTCCACCGAAAGGATTAATTTGGGAATGCCATACTTGTCTTTTTCATCCTTACTTAGTCGAAGGTGATTGGATTCTTCAGGAACCATTTCCCCTTGCATCCAAGCTGCCATACCCCACATGCCATAGGTAGGATGAAGTAATTTTTCCCGAAGGGCATCACCCACCAAGTCTCCACTACCTTCCACCTGCCTACTAGCAGACATCCCAATCGCATAGCCACGAAGGAAGTCAGTCTCTTGACTGTACACGTTTCGGAAGCGCGGCACATAGGCATGCCCTGGATTTCTTCCAAGATTTACCTGATCTAGAAAGCCCTCAAAGGTTGCATATCCCTTGCCTCTATAATTGTGACAGGTTATGTATTTACCCATTAAGCCATTGTCATTGCCTAGCCCATTGGGAAAACGGTTGGATTTAGAATTGAGTAAAATAGCATTCGAATTGATGGTGGAAGCGTTTACGAAAATGATTTTCGCATAAAACTCGATAGACTCCTGAGTCAAGCGATCAATCACCCGCACCCCAATGGCCTTCCCTTTTTGTTCGTCGTATAGAATCGATTCCACCACCGAATCTGGTCTTAGAGTCAAGTTTCCTGTCTTTTCCGCCCAAGGCAAGGTAGAGGCATTGGCAGAAAAATAACCTCCATAGATACATCCTCGGTTGCACATATTCTGACTGAGGCATTTGGATCTTCCCTGGTCCCGGTGAATCTGTTGGGGATCGGTGAGGTGGGCACAACGACCCTGCACGAGGTGCCGCTGGGAACCGTACATTTCTTTAAGCTTCTCCTTGTAATAGCGCTCCACGCAACTAAGTTCAAAACCAGGCTGCACCACTTGGTCTGGAAGTACATCCAAGCCATCCCGGCTACCTGCAAAGCCTACAAAAGTCTCCACATAGGAGTACCAGGGCTCCATATCTTTGTAGCGAATGGGCCAATCCACCGCATAACCATCTCTAGCAGGTCCTTCAAAATCAAAATCTGACCAGCGCTGTGTACCTCGTGCCCAGAGCAGGGACTTGCCTCCGACATGGTAGCCTCTAAACCAACGAAAAGGCTTTTCTTCGATGTAAGGCTGCTCATCTTCTGCCAGTGCCCAATGCATCGTCTCCTCCCGCTTCCAATTGGCTGCTCCTAGTCCAGATCGCTTTTCGATGGGTACGGCTCCTCGAAATTCAAATTCCCAGGGAGCCTTAGAAGCTGTTGGGTAATCTTCGATGTGACGGACCATCCTTCCTCGCTCCAACACGAGTGTCTTCAACCCTTTTTCAGTGAGTTCTTTTGCAGCCCATCCTCCCGAAGCTCCAGAGCCGATGACAATGGCATCGTAGGTTCGCTTTGCTTTTGAATCTTGTAACATCCTTGAGTTAGGCCTTTTGGCCAGGCTCCTCCACACAGCCGCTGTAAAATCCTGGAGCCACTTGGTAGCCCAAATAATCAACCATCACTTCTCGGACAGTCGTAAATCCAAAAATGGTATTGGTTCGAATTAATTCGTAGAATTTCTTTTGATTTTCATCTTCTGTCTTGGAATACTCTCCCAAAATCGCTTCTCTTTCCTCCTTGGCAAGCGCAGCGAAATCCTGCTTTTGTAAAACCATCAATTCTTGAATCAAAATTTCCTGCTCCTCTTTTTCCAGACACTTTTCAAAAAATTTGATCAAAAACTGGTCTGTGCCCGTGCTTAAGGCACCAATGGGTGCAGTGCCAGCAGCTCCTGAAGCTCCGGCTGGAATTATCGTATCCGCCAAGGAAGCAAGAAGCTGTTCCTGATCATAGGTAAAAAACCCAACATGTGTCAAACGATCCAGAATTTGCCATTTCCAGTCCGCCAGAACCAGCCCTGCAATACTTGCCCCAGCTGCGCCTATAAGTTTAAGAGAAGTTCGTCTTTGCATAAATACCTCAAGTAAGAAAACTATTTTTCAATTTTTATTCCTATCCACTTTTTTAAAACACCAAAGAGAACAAGGCTTGTTGTTTATAAAGGTGAGCTATGGGTTGTTGACTGCGATCTGTGCATGATTATCCGAAATTATATTTAGGGAAGTTAATCCACCGCGATGCATAAGGATAATCACAATTCCAATATACTCCTTTTGAAAAATAAGGCATAAAAAAAAGGCTGGAATTCCATCAACGGAAACCCAGCCTTTTATTCTTCAAGACTAGCTTACTTTCTGTAATCCAGAGGAGCGGATCTATCTCCCACGAGGGCCTTGTACGAAAATCCTTCTCCTCTGCGCGTATTGAGCTCCTGCAAAGCTTGGCCAGTAACGGAAGGATTGGTAAAAATATCCATTGCCGTCAAAGTCAAGGTTTTGGCTGCTACCATCATCCCTTTTTGACCAATACTCATGCCTCCAGCAGCTACAGCTTGCCAGGTATGGGCAGAAGTACCCGGTACCCAAGTGGCCGTACCCAAGCCTGCTGTTGGCACCAGCCAGCTGATATCCCCCACGTCGGTAGATCCTCCTCCACCTACTTCACTAACCAAAAAAGGAGTGATTTTAGTAGCGTCAGCAGGGCTTGCCTTCACGCCTTCAGGAAAGGTCTTGATGATGTCCTCGGCAAATTTGCGTTCCTCCTCGTTGTAATTAATACCGCCGATTTTTTCCAAGTTCTTGTGCATGATGCGTGCCAAAGTCTCGTTTGGCAATAAATTATACACCCCATTGATGACTTCGTATTCCATGCGGGTTTGAGTACCCAAAGCAGCACCCTCTGCGATTTTGACCATACGCTCAAAAATTTGTTGCACTACCAAGGCATTTGGATGTCGAACGTAGTGATAAGATTCCGCAAATGCTGGCACCACATTCGGAGCTTCGCCTCCTCGAGTGATCACGTAGTGCATGCGCGTTTGCATAGGCACATGCTCTCGCATCAAGTTGACCATAAAGTTCATTGCCTCTACTGCATCCAAGGCAGACTTGCCTCGCTCTGGAGCTGCTGCCGCGTGGGAAGCTTCTCCATAAAATCGAAATTTGGTCGAAATATTTGCTAGAGAGGAAGTAGCTCCTGCTGCATTTTGGGAGCCAGGGTGCCAGTGTAGCATGGCATCTACATCCTGGATCAAGCCTGCACGGGCCATATATACTTTTCCTCCTCCCCCTTCTTCTGCAGGTGTACCGTATACCCTAACGGTGCCTTGAATCTTATTGGCCTTCATCCAATCCATCACTGAGATGCCAGCCGCTACAGAAGCAGCACCAAAAAGGTGGTGTCCACAGGCATGACCTGCTCCTCCTACTACCACAGGTTTGCGAAATGGAACCGCCTCCTGGGAAACTCCCGGAAGTGCATCAAATTCAGCCATAATACCGATTACTGGTTTACCCGATCCATACTCCGCCACAAAAGCTGTAGGAATATTTGCCACGCCAGCGTTCACTTTGAACCCTGCGTCTGCAAGTGTTTTTTGAAGAAGCATGGAAGAGTTTGTTTCTAGATACCCAAGTTCTGGGTTGTTCCAAATTTGGCGAGCCAGGTCTCCGTAGAAATCTGCTTTTGCATCCAACTTAGTGAGCACCTCTTTTTCCTGCGCAGTCAACGTGATTGCAGGAAAAAGAAAAATAAGTAGAAGTAATTTTTTCATAGGTAGTGTGTTAAATGCTTGAAATTAGAAATGTTTTTTGACCAATGATGTTTTTTGGTTTGAGATTAGCCGCTTTTTTATCAAAATCAAAAAGAAAGTAAGACCTGAAGGTCAACCATGTAACGTTTCAGCCCTGACTTGCACTACCTAATCCCATTTTACTAACAAGGCAATTGTTCCTTTGGTGCAAGAACTTTTTTGGCTAATTCTAAGTGATTTTAAGTAGCCATTCAAATAAATAAATGGTCAAAATCCCCCAGCTAGTCCCTGTAACCATACTCAAAATGGCAAGCACAATTGCATGGGGCATCAATTCTTTTTTGTAGGCTGACGTTACTGCAGGCGCAGTAGAGATTCCTCCCAAATTAGCCATGCTCCCAATGGCAACCCAAGCGCTATTCACCTTTAGCAATCGCGCCACGACTAGCATTGAAAAAAAATGAAGCGCCATCCAAATTACAACTAAAATCACTAGACTCATTGGCAAAGAGAGATTTTGAAAATCAAGCTTTAACCCGAGAATTGCCATGATAGTGAGAATAGAAAAACTAGCCAGTTTTAAAACTAATGGATGATTCCAGATCGGAATTACATTCCCCAAAATCATTCCTACTAGGGAAAGTAACACAATACTTTCTAGGAAACTTAATGGAAAAAAGTAAACCAAAATCATACCTAAACCAACACATCCTAGAGTAACTAAATTTCGAAAAATAGCAGTTTTATCGTCTGGTGAATTGGTAGATTGACTCAGTGGAATTTTTCCATCAATCCCCAAAAATTGATTGATTTTATCACTTCGCTTGATAAATTGAAACATTAGAATAGTCCAAACATTGACCAAAACATTATCCAAAACCAAAATGGAAAGAAATAAACTGGAGGGGGTCCCTGCTAATTCTTTCAAAACCAATTGGCTTGTACTTCCACCAATCCAACTACCTACCAATGGAACTAGTCCTTTCCAATAGCCTTGTTTTAAAAATAACGCACTCCCATCCTCACTTAAAAACCCATACACCAAGACAAGAAATACAGGCAATAGCGCTATCACTAATGATCCAGAGAAAAAAACCACCAACGGCTTTATCCCAACAATTTTGAGCTGCTTGATGGGCAAGGCACTCATTACAGTAAGAATTGTGAACGGTATAATTATTGATTTACTCCACTCGTGAAGCTCCACTTCCGCTAGATTGATTCCAAGTGCATGCGTCACTGCAGCAGGGAGAACATACGCAAATAAAATCGCGGGAAACCAGTCTAGAATTCGTTTGATCCACTTTAAATTTGTTTGCCCTAACCAACTGACAAAAAGTACAGTAGCAAGTACCAATCCACAGGCAAAAAGCATTTCTATTTCATCGCTCATAGCTTCTTGTCAAAACGCCTAAGCACATTTTTAATCCCTCTAAAAAATTTCCTAATCTCAAATTTTCATTAGGTGCATGGATATTGCTGTCTGGATTTGAAATCCGAAGTGCTACTGCTGGAATTCCTAAGGTTGAAATAAATGGCTCTATCGGTTGTGACCCTCCTGTAGCCTGCATGCTTACTGCCCCTCCTTCACCAAGGGCCTCGTCCATAGCAGATCTTAGCCAAGACCCAATCGAGGAATCCAAGGGTGTTTTAAATGGCTTGGAACCAATACGCTCTTCTACCTGCATGAGTTTATTGTGGTTTCTCCGTTGTGCTTTGGTGGGCAAAGAATCTAATAGAAAAAACCCTTGCGTGCGTAGATGGTCCTTTACCAATTGAATCTGCCTTTCTGCAGGGGTTTCTGCCACTAATCGCATGTCAATTTCTACGGTCACATGAGAAGGAATTATTGTTCGCACTTCTTCATCAACCCATCCCCCCTGAATTCCTCTTACGTTGAGTGTGGGGTATTGCATAGCTTCTTGGTAAGTTTCTCCCACCCTTTCTGCTTGAGAAATCCCGAGGGCTTCTAATACTGCTTCTCGGTCTTCTGGAACCCTATTAATTAATTCTTTTTGAGCTTCTGAAAGTTCAATCCCATCATAAAATCCTGGTACAAGCACGCGCCCGTTTTCATCCTTCATTGTAGCCAGTAATCGGGACATGGTAAATACTGGGTTTGGCGCAAAATTTCCATATTGACCACTATGCAAATCTGTTTCAGCTCCAAAGAGCGTCAATTTAAGTGTGGCAATTCCACGGGCTCCAAATGTAAGCGTAGGGACATTTCCTGGTGGCCGCGTCCCATCCATAATTAACATTAAATCTGCCGAAAACAATTCCTTATTTTGGGTAACCAATGCAGGAAGTGTTGGGGAGCCTAATTCTTCTTGAAAATCAAGAATTACCTTACAATTGAATGCTTCTGCTATCCCTTCTTGTTGTAAGATTCTTAAGGCCTGTATAAAAGCTATGGCAGGCCCCTTCGAGTCTGATGCAGATCTGGCAAAAATCTTCCAATCTGAATTCCAGTTTTGCTCAAGGTTTTCCCAGGGAACGTCTACACAAGGGCTGGACTCGCAATTTCTCAATACCGCAGAAAAAGGGTTGGATTGGGTCCATTTTTTTGGATCTACCGGCTGCCCATCAATTTGTAAGTACACCAGAATGGTTGGCAAATTCCGGTCAATGATTTTTTGAGCCATTAAATACGGGACGGTGTCCGACTTTAGAACCGTGGTTTGGTAGCCTAAAGATTCGAATTCAGCTTGACACCAGTCCAGATTTTGTTCAATAGCTTCCAAACTTACCCCATGATTGGGAATTGCTAAAAAACTTCTTAGCTGCGTTATTCCAGTCAAAAAATGCCTTCCAGCAAGTATTTCTATGTCTTTTCTTACCAAAGATTGGCCATAGCTAGAAGAAAAAATCAAAATCAATCCAATTGTTGCAAATATCCTCATTCGTAAACGAAAGTTTTAATTTCAAAGCTAATTCTACAACTATTCCACCAACTTCACGCTTCCCAAATACCTTTTTTTGGAAAAGAAAGTGCTGATGTGACTCCGGTCACCAATTATAGCCTGAGTACCACTGTAACTTACTCTTATATTCGGCAGCCTATTGCCCAAGACAACTGTACTTAAAAATACCCAAAATACCCATGAAATCCTCTCGGAGAAAATTTATAGCTCAATTGGGCGCACTTGGAGCCAGCACAGGCTTGGCCAGTATAGCTACGGCAAGCCCTAAGGCAATCCCTAGCAAAAAAGCCCCTACTTCATTTACACTAAATATCTTACAAACCACTGATGTGCATTGCCAAATTCATCCACACGACGAGTTGTTTTGGGAAAATGGGAAGGCTGTATATCGGAAAACAGGGGGGTATGCTCATCTAAAAACTTTTTTGGATGCGCACCGCAAGGAAATGGAATACAGTTACTTGATCGATACTGGAGACATGTTTCAAGGCTCGGAGCTATCCGTCAAAACAACCGGGGAAGCCATGGTGCCTATTTTAAATGCCTTGGATTACAACCTCTACCTTCCTGGCAACTGGGAAGTGATTTATTATAAAAAATCCATGCAACACCTGCTGGGCTCGCTTACCGCGCCAAAGGTATGTGCCAATATGTACCATGACCTGGGTGAAGGGAAAAAAGGAGAATTGATCTTTCCTCCTTACTCCATTTGGACTGTAAATGGGATAAAGATTGCCTTTTTGGGCTATACAGATCATTTGGTACCTGTCCGTCAATCCCCCAACTATAGCAAAGGAATTATTTATACCAAGCCTGAGGAGAATTTAGCTCATTACGTGGATGTCTTACGAAATCAAGAAAAATGTGCCTTTGTAGCCATTGTTGCCCATTTGGGACTTTCGCAACAAATTCATTTGGCCAACCATCCTGCTTGCGAAGGAGTAGATTACATCCTCGGTGGCGATACGCATGAGCGAGTTCGTACCCCTATTCAAGCCAAGTACGCCAAGGTAGTAGAGCCAGGAGCTTTTGGGTCGTTTGTAGGCAACCTAGAAATCCAAATCGAAAATGGAAAAGTAGTAGGAGACCGCTACGAACTTTTGGAGGTAGATGCAAGTAAATATCCGGCTTCTAAAGAAATGCAACAAGTCATCTCAAAATACGAAGGCCCTTACCTAAATGAAATTGAAGAGGTAGTTGGCCATTCCACCCTTCCCTTATACCGTTATTTTGTTATTGAAAACACCATCGATACCCTTATCCTAGATGCCATCAGCTGGCAGGTCCCAGATGTGGACATTGTTCTTTCCAATGGATTCAGATTCTGCCCACCAAGAGCTACCCCAGATGCCACTGGGAATATCCCAATCACCAATGGCTATATTTTTGACATGCTGCCAGTGGACAGTACCATCCGAACAGGTAAGGTGACCGGTAACCAAATTAAAGTATGGCTAGAACGCGAACTAAACAATGTTTTTGCAGCCGATGCCTCCAAGCGTTTTGGTGGATGGGTAATTAAATTCAAAGGAATGGAAGTGAAATTCAATGCCTTTGGGGAAGAAGGAAAGCGCGTACAATCGGCTTTAATCCATGGCCTACCTTTAGATTTTGAACGGGTTTATAAAATTTGTGCATGCGAACGAGATGGAGATCCTGACGATATGCTCTGCCGATTTAGAGGAGTACAAGCCACAGAAAACACCCCTTATTCCTTGCATCAAGCTGTAAAAAGCTATCTAGGTACCCACTCACCAGTGACACCAACCCCACCTCAATCTGCCATAGCACTGGATGTACCAGCTACCTTACTGACGCAGGTGAGTGGCGTAGCTTATGAGTTTAGGTAGAGATCTCATTATTTGTAAATCAAAAACCGGCTTATTTCATTTGCTGGTTTTTTTTTTGACTTAAAAATAAGACGGTCCACTAATTCTTAGAAACTCCTTGAATTCAAAAAGCAAAACTCATAGGATAAAAATTTTCAACTGAAGTAGTAACTTCCCACAAAATATACTCTTCTAATGAAAATTTTTCCTTTCTTTTTTCTGCTTGGTATTTTATTTGTCTCCTGCCAAAGAGTCCACAAGAATTCCAACTGGAATACAAAAAATATTCAAATCGCACGCGATGAATTTGGAGTGCCCCATATTTTTGGGCAATCCGATGCTGATGCCGCTTATGGATTGGCATGGGCTCATGCCGAAGATGACTTTGAGACCATTCAGAAAACGGTCCTAGCTGGCAAAGGACTTGCTGGTCGGGTCTTTGGAGAAGAAGGCGCTGCCATTGATTTTTTTGTACACCTTCTAGAAACCAAAGAAATCGCCAAAGCAAAGTACGAGGAGAGCTTTTCCCCTGAATTCAAAAAAGTATTGGAAGGCTATGCTGCAGGTTTGAACGACTACGCTTTCCATCACCCGGAGGAATTGCTCTATGCTCCGGCATTTCCCATTACCCCTCAAGAAATCAGTTCGGCCTACATTCTCTCTTTGGCTCAAATGGCGGGGGCAGACCGAGCAGTTCAAGCGATATTTAATGGAACCGTCCCCAAGATCGCTGAAGATCCCCTTCCCAAAGGTTCCAATGCCATTGCAATTCACCCCTCTCGTACCGATACTGGCGAGGCATTTTTAGCTATCAACTCTCACCAACCCTTGGAAGGACCCGTGGCTTGGTATGAGGCACATATTCATTCGGAAGAAGGATGGAACGCGCTTGGAGGACTTTTTCCTGGAGGCGCCATGATTTTCCATGGAGTGAACCAGCACTTGGGATGGGCACATACAGTCAACTCCCCCGACTTACTGGACTTGTATCAACTTGAAGTAGATCCCAAGAACCCATCACGCTATCGAGTAGATGGAAACTGGCTGACATTGGAAGAAAAAACAGTTTGGCTGAAAGTAAAACTCTGGGGTTGGATCACGCTTCCGGTCCCAAAAAAGGTATGGAAATCCATCTACGGCCCCGCGTTGGTTACAGAGAAGGGTACATTTGCAATCCGTTTGGGTGCTTTGGACCGGATTGGTGCACCAGAACAGTGGTGGAGAATGAACAAAGCCAAGAATTTCAAAGAATGGAAAACGGCTATGGAAAGCCTCCAGCTACCCAATTTTAACACTGTCTATGCGGACCGCTACGACACCATCTACTACGTTAGCAATGCCCTTTTACCTAAGCGCGTGCCCGGAGTAGATCATTCCGGAACGGTACTAGGAAATCGGGAGCCATTGGTATGGAAGGATTACCATTCCTTTGAAGAACTCCCACAGCAACTGAATCCAGCCATTGGCTACCTCTACAATACCAACCATTCCCCCTACAAAGCGGGAGCCCTAGAAGACACCCTTTCGGCAGCATCCTTCCCAAAGGAGATGGGCTTTGACCTTCGGGACAACAACCGATCCACCCGCTTTCGAGAACTGATGCCTGCTGAAGGAAAAATCAATTGGGTACAGTTCAATCAAATCAAATTTGACCAAACCCTCCCCAAGGACCTGGCCTTCCGAACCAATTTGCAGGCCTTGTTTAACTTGGACCCCCAAAAATACCCAGCTCTTGCAGCCCAGATTACGACACTTTCTTCTTGGAATAAGGAAGCCAATGCCAAGAGTGAGGGAGCAGCACTTTTTGCTTTTGTGTATTATTACTGGTGGGACGAGTTTACTAAGACGGGAAGATCCATCGACACTGTGATTACGGAAAAAGAAGCAGTTCAAAGTTTGCAGGCGGCTAAAACTCACTTTCAAACCCATTTTGGAAAAGAACTGGTGCAACTAGGGGAATATCAAAAACTCGTACGGGGAGACAAAGTTCTTCCATTATGGGGCATTGACGATGTACTGACTACGATTCGCTCTACAGCTTGGGAGAAAGGAATGCGTAAGGCCGCACAAGGAGAATCCTACATTCTAATGGCACGATTTGGAGCGGGATTACCAGTTTTGGAAAGCATCAACGTGTATGGGTCGAGCAACCGTCCCGATTCCCCACACTATGCCGATCAAATGGAACGATTTGTGGCTCGTAAGCTCAAGCCCATGACCCTAGACAAGGAAATAGTTCTTAAAAATGCAAAACGGGTTTACCAACCTGGCCAATAAGCGGATATTACGGTTGTCTATACAACCATTCTTCCCAAATAGATTTGGAAAAGATCGGGCTTTTTGTAAATTCAAAATCAATAATTAAAGTTTAAAGGATCCCTATTATGAACGAATTGAATCGGAGAGAATTCCTCAAAGGCTCTAGCTCCCTATTGACACTAGCAAGCTTTGGCTTGTTGGGAATGGATTTTAGTACCAAGGCAGGACCTTTGAAAGTAGCCTTGATTGGAGCTGGTTGGTATGGAAAGTCCGATTTGCTTCGTTTGATTCAAGTAGCGGATGTAGAGGTGGTAGCACTTTGTGATGTAGATAAAAAAATGTTGACTGCAGCAGGTGAACTTGTGGCCCAGCGACAGAAATCAAGAAAAGTTCCGGAACTTTTCGAGGATTATCGAGAACTACTAAAAGCCCATGCTTGTGATTTGGTGGTGATTGGTTCACCGGACCATTGGCATGCCTTGCAAGCAATCGAAGCAATGAAGTCTGGTGCCCATGTGTACCTACAAAAGCCAATTTCCGTGGATGTTATCGAAGGAGAAGCCATCGTGGAAGCAGCTCGAAAGTACAAGCGCGTTTGCCAGATTGGTACCCAACGAAGAAGTACCCCTCATTTGATTGAAGCAAAAAAGCAAATTATTGATGGCGGACTACTGGGTAAAATCAGTCATGCTGAGGTATGCTGCTACTACCACATGCGCGCCAATGGCAACCCAGCTGTGGAGCCTGTTCCAGACTTTTTTAATTACGAAATGTGGACTGGGCCTGCCCCATTGCGTCCTTATGATGGACTTCCGCATACGCGCTGGTGGAGAACTTTTATGGAATATGGAAACGGAATCCCAGGTGACATGTGTGTTCACATGCTGGACACAGTACGCTGGATGCTTAAGCTCGGCTGGCCTACTCAAGTCACTGCCACAGGTGGGATTTATGTACAGAAAGAAGGCAAGTCAAACATTGCTGACACCCAAACTGCGATCTTTGAATTTCCTGAATTGCAGGTGGTTTGGCAGCACCGTACTTGGGGAAATACACCAGATCCGGAATATCCTTGGGCATTTAAGATTTATGGAGAAAAAGGAATGCTTGCAGGAAGCACCATGAAGGCTGACTTTTACCCTACGGATGCCAAAGCCGAGAAAATTCACTTTGACTGCCTGTTTGAACGGGAGCAATATCCAGAAGACCTTACAGAAGATCGAATTGAACTCAATGCAGCACCTGCCACTCGCCTACAAATGAAAGACTGGCTGGAAGCCATTGACAAAGACAGTTTACCTGTCGCCGATGTGGAAGAAGGGCATATTTCCACAGCCTCTTGCATTTTGGCAAATATCTCCATGGAACTTGGAGGCCGACCATTGAAATATGATCCGGAAACAAGAATAGTAGTAAACGACTTAGAGGCAACTTCCAGACTCAGACGGCCGTACCGAGGACCTTGGATACACCCAGAGCCAGATACAGTTTAAGCTACTGACCTAAGATTTGAAAATGAATATTCGGACAAATCCTCACTTATCGTAGTGAATAACTGGAACAGTAATGATCGGAAAGTACCGTCTCAGACGTAATCCTGAATGAGGTTTGCCTTCGAAGTAATCCACCAAATGATTCATTTGATCCACCGAAATTGCTTCAATTGTAACCTGCACCAATCCTTCTCGAATCATATCGATTTCCTTGGCTGCATAATAAGATAGATCAATTACCCGATTAGAACGGCTAGGAAGACGATCGTTTACACGCACTTTAACTGACTTGCCATTTTTTTTGTTGGTCACAAGCAAGACCGTTCCAAAAGGCAATAGCTTGTGGGCAACAGTAAGGCTATCCAAATGAAATACCTCCCCACTGGCAGTTGGACTCCCGTGAAATTTGGATCCATAGTAACTTGCCGTTCCTTCTTGAATTAAAAGAGAAAAACCCTGAGCAGCTAGAAGGAAAGGGGAAAAAAGGAGTACAAAAAGAGCTATAAACTTAAATTTCACGACCGAATCTACAATTTACCTCCAACTAACCAATAAAGATGCCAATTTCTGTCAAAGTCAATCACCAAGTTTGTAGCACATCCCACCTTCTTCTATCTTAGGGAGTATGTACCTGTTTTGACTTTAGAAAGTCGACTTTTCCCAACGACTTTACTATTAAATTTCAAGTTAGACTAAGCACCATAAGAATGCTAAAAATCTTACATACTGCTGATTGGCACTTGGGTAAACGACTCCAAGAGTACTCCCGCATTGCCGAACAGAAATTGGTGTTGGAGGAAATCTGCCAAATCGCAGACCAAGAGGAGGTAGACCTAGTGCTTTTGGCTGGTGATATTTTTGACACCTTCAATCCAAGCCATGAAGCGGTGGAACTCCTGTACAAAACGCTTCGCCGGCTTTCCAAAAATGGAACACGGCCATTAGTAGCAATTTCAGGCAATCACGATAGCAGCCAGTTGGTGGAAGCACCAGATCCTTTGGCCAGAGAATTAGGCATTTTTTTTTACAGCCGGTACGACAGCATCATCCCCTGTGGCACTTTGGATGGAGGTATGGAAATCAGCCAATCGGATTCCGGATTCATGGAGCTCCGCCTACCCAAATTTAACTTCCCAATACGCCTACTCCTTGCTCCCTATGCAAATGAGGTAAGCCTCCGAACCTACCTGGGTGGAGAGAATCGGGAAGAGGCTTTCCGAGAATTACTTGCATTGAACTGGAAGAGGCTTGCGGACACGTATTGTGACCATAATGGAGTGAACCTATTTATGGGCCACTTCTTTTTTGTGGAGGAAGGAAGTACGAGCTCTCCGGATGCCGAGCCTGAATCCGAGCGGCCCATTCTGCATGTGGGAGGTACGCAATCCTTATTTACCCAACAACTCCCTCGTCAAATTCAGTATGCAGCACTGGGACACTTACATCGCTACCAGACGGTAAGCAATTCCCCTGGCCCCGTAGTCTACTCCAGCTCTCCTCTGGCCTATTCCTTCTCTGAGGCAGATCAAGAAAAAAATGTAGTACTGATACAGGCCAAACCAAACGAGCCCGTACAGTACCGGCCCATCCCATTAAAACAAGGAAGACCCTTATACAAAGTGAGTTTTGATAACCTTCCAGACACGCTAGCCTGGTTGGAAGCCCATCCCTTCTGCTTCGTTGAAATCACCTACCTCACGGATGAGTCCATCGATGCCAGCACGCGAAAAGCTATTTTGAAAGCACACGATGGGATCGTCCACCTCATCCCGCAACTTCGGCATACAACTGGACAGACCCAAGATGAGCTCCAGGCAGAAGACTTGGGAAGAGATATGGAAAGCTTATTTCGGCTTTTTTACGTCAGTGAAAAAGGGCAAGAGCCGAATGCGCAACTGGTGGAATTATTTAAAGAAGTATTGAGCAAAACTACTGACTCATGATTCCTATTCGACTAGAAATAGAAGGACTATATTCCTACCGAGAAAGGCAGGTCATCGAATTTGACACCTTGACCGCGGCGGGTCTTTTTGGGATTTTTGGAGCAGTGGGGAGCGGAAAGTCTGCCATTTTGGAAGGAATCTTAATTGCACTTTACGGAAATCCTGAGCGGGTGTCCAACTCGGGGGAACGAGGTAGCATGATTAATTTGCAACACCATCAGGCAGAGCTTAAGTTTATTTTTAAGTCTGGACAGAATAATGGGAGCACCTACCTAGCTCGGTATAGTGTCAAACGCAACAAAAAAGATCCTGAAAAAATAGAAACCGCCAGCCATGGTTTTTATGAACAAGTGGGGCAAGAATGGCAGGCTATCCCAAGTAAAGCTGAAGAGCTAATTGGCATGAGTCGAGAAAATTTCAAACAAACCATCATCATTCCCCAAGGAAAATTTCGGGACTTTATAGATCAAAAGCCTACCGAGCGTGCACAGATGATGCAAGATTTGTTTGGCCTAGATCGGTTCGACCTTTCCCATCAAACAGGAAGCTTGTTGAAACAAGCTCGTGAGGAAAAAATACGGATAGAAGCCCTCATCAACAGCATGGAAGGGATTTCAAGTGAAGTTTTGCTTTCCAAACAAGAAGCTTATAATGGAATAAGCCAAGAAATGCAGCAGGCAACTCAAGCCTTACAGGTCATGAATGAGGAAGTTCGCAAGATGGAAGGAACTCGCAAATCCTTCCTCGAACTTCAAAATCTAATTCAGGATCAAGCAATACTTTCTTCAAGGCAACCCGAAATGGAAGGGAAGCGCCAACTATTTCGGGATCTCCAAAGAGCCAAAACCTACCTCGAGCCCATTTGGAATCGGATCCTAGATCTGCAAAAGGATCTGGAAAAATACCAGGTTAGCGTAAGTGAATGCAATCGCTTCAAGGAATCCTTTGCCAAGGAAATCAAAGCCCTTTTGGCTGACGAAGTTAAATTTCGAGAAATCAATGCACTGAGACCGCAACGCGAGGGTAAGATCCGAGACCTTAAAAAAGTGCTTGAAATTCAAGAATTGACCAGCAAGCAAGTTCAGATTCAGGACAAGTTGAATGCCTTACTGCCTTCAATTGACCTTCAAAATAAGGAGATACAATCCCTAGAAAAAGAGCTTATTTTTTTGGAAGAAAAGCAACTTGGACTCCCAAATTTGGACCCTTCGGTACTTGCCGAATTAAAAACTGCCAGCAACCAGCTCCTGGAATTGGGGCAACGAAAATTGGAGTTGGAGCTCGCCCTTCAAGAAGGCGAAAAGCAACTCAGTTCTAGCAATAATCGGTTAGCCGCATTCACCAGTCTAGTACCCGAAAAAGCAAATCAAAGTCTGGAAGAATGGTTGGCATTGCAAAAAATAGTAGTGAGTCAGCAAGAAATCGAAAGAGAAAAGCTACTCAGAACTCAAGGCTTGGCGGCACATGCCCATCTTTTGGAAAATGGGAAGCCTTGTCCGCTGTGTGGGGCTAGCGAACATCCAGATCCATTACAGGAGGGAGATTCGGTAGCAGCACTTCAACAAGCAGAAGTGGAGTTGAAGCAAGGCAATCTTGAATTGGAAAATATTCGAGACCTGATTCAAAAGAAAAATATTGAAGAAATCCAGTACAATAACCTTCAAAAAAACCAGGAGCTAAAAGAGCAGGAAAAACTGGGGCTTGAAAAGCAAGAATTAGCCCTTTGGGAAAAATTAAAAGCAAGTGGTATCGCAACTAAGGAAAACCTTGAATACAAAATTTCCGAGTTGGCTGAAGTTTTTCAAACTACCCAACAACTTCAAAATCAGCTCAATGAATTGCGCAAAAAAAGTGCTGGCCTCCGAAGTGCAAAGGATGCTTCTGCACAAATCTTGCAACAAACACAACTTCAAAACCAAGATTTGCTTTCAAGAATAGCAGGTAAGCAACAGGAAATCAAAGATCCGGAGTTTTGTGAACCGTATGTAACTAAAGCGGCAGAAGCCATCAGCAGCGCAATCGCACTGGTCGAAAAAAGTATTGAAACCGCTGCGGAATCCCTAGTAGGTATTCAAAAACATCTGCAGGAGCGACAAATTGCTGAATCTAGAAACCTAGCCGATCTCCAGAATTTTGAGGCCCTGCTCTCTACTACCCAAGATCGACTTGCAGGCAGCCAGGCAGAATTTGCTCAAATGATGGAGAAGCAAGGATTTACAGAAAAGCACACATTAATTCAGCTCTTCCAGCAGGATCTGGATGCAGAAAAAATGGATGCGGAAATTCGTGCCTATGAGCAGCAGGTTGCTGCAACCCAGGAACGAGTTAATGTACTCCAAGCCGAGGAGGGGATGGAAGAATATTCAGAGGAAAGATTTCAAACCTTGCAAGAAGAAGTTTCTTCGGCAACGGAAAAAGAAAAAACCCTCCAATCACAGGTCACCTTACTCAATCAAGAACTCGCTTCTATTTCACAGAAACTGAAAGAAAAGCAACGTCTTTTGGGAGAGTTTGAACAAATTGAAAATCGAGAAACCAATTTGCGGGAATTGGAAAGACTGTTTTCTGGAAAGGGATTCGTACGGTATGTAAGCTCGATTTATTTGCGTGAGCTCTGCAATACTGCCAATAAGCGATTTCGGATCCTTACCAAAAATAGCTTGAGCTTGGAAATTGATGATAGCAATACCTTTTGGGTGATGGACTACTTGAATGGAGGCAAAAAACGATTACTCAAAACACTTTCCGGTGGGCAAACTTTCCAAGCTTCTCTATGCCTTGCCTTGGCACTAGCAGAAAAAGTAAAAGCACTCAATCAGGCGGATCAAAGTTTCTTCTTTTTGGATGAGGGATTCGGAGCGCTCGACAAAAATTCGCTTAGAGTGGTCTTCGAAACACTCAAAGCGCTGCGGCATGAAAACAGAGTTGTCGGAATCATCAGCCACGTAGAAGAATTACAGCAGGAAGTAGGGGTGTATGCACAAATCGAGCTGGATCCAGAACTAGGTTCACAGATAACCTATTCTTACTAGAAGATTAGCCTGGTGCTAAACAAAAAAATCCGGCTAGTGCCTAGGATTTTTTGAACCAAGAAACTTTACAAAAAAAGCGTTTGATTGACCCAAGTCAATTCTTCAGGACGGATGGTGTGGAGCTCGTCTTCAAAAAGAGAAAGGCTAACCTCCGCACCCATTTTCTGAAGAAGCTGGGCAGAATCATGAATTCGTTGGGCAGGCACATGCATGTCATGTGCGCTACTACTAAGTAGGATGGGCGTCCCTTGAAAATCTCCTTTATACTTTTCTTCTTCTAGTCTTTCTCCAATCAAGCCACCTGTAAAGGCAACAACACCTCCGAATTTCTGCCCATTTCGTGCGGCGAACTCCAAAGAAAGACAGGCTCCCTGCGAAAAGCCCATCACATAAATCTGCTCTGGTGCTTTTCCATTCTCTATCAAAAATTGAAATAGAAGGGAAACTTGTTGCAAAGACGAATTCAAAGCGGAAAGATTGCCTTGATCGCTCGCCATAAATCCATAGGGATACCAGGTTCGCTGGGCGGCTTGTGGCGCAAAAATGGAAAAGTCAGCCAGCTTCAAGTAATCGGCTAGTGACACGATACTTTCTGCCGTTGCTCCTCTCCCATGTATGAGAATGATTGCCTTCTTCGATTCCGAAAGAGGAAGGCCTGTTTGGATCCAGTTAGACATAGTTTTCAGGGTGAAAGTTCACAGGTATTAAGGCAGCTTCAATCTGCGATCTGCTCTTCTCTGCCCAGTCGGGCAACTTTAAGAGTTCTCCCAGATACGCTTCATCCTCGTCAATGGCGAATCCAGGCACATCGGTAGCAATTTCAAATAAAACGCCACCTGGCTCCCTAAAATAAATGGATAAAAAATAATTTCGATCCCGAACTTCCGTCACTCCATAGCCTTGCTTGAGTAGAAGTTGCTGCATTTCAAGTTGCGAGGTGGTCGTTGGGGTCCGAAAGGCCAAATGATGCACTGTTCCTGCGCTTTGAACGCCACGCTGCCCATTGGGATCAACAAGAATATCTACCCATTCTCCCGGTTTTCCATCCAATCCATAGCGGTACCGATTCCCTTCTTGACTATGGAATCGGTAATTCATGTGATCTATTAGTAGGCGCTCTGTCAGTTCCTTGCTTCGAAGTGCAAGGGTGGCACCATAAAATCCTTTGATGGAATGCTCGAGTGGAATCCCTCCATAGGTCCAACCTTCTCTTTGATCGGCGGTATTGGAGACCAGTTCGATGCCCATGCCATCTTGGTCTTCAAATCGGAGGATTGATTCTCCAAAGCGGGTCAAGCGATCCGATACGGGGATTCCAAATCTTTTGAGTCGCTCTTCCCAAAAGGTTAGGCTATTGATGCCTATGGAGAAGGCCGTGTAGGTCAATTCTCCCACACCTTTTTTTCCCCTCCGTGCTCCTGCAAATGGAAAAGTGGTGAAAACTGTTCCGGGGCGTCCGAGCGCATCGCCGAAATAGAAGTGGTACACATCAGGTGCATCAAAATTGATGGTCTTCTTTACCAATCGAAGACCCAATATACCCGCATAAAAATTGATGTTTTGCTGTGGGTCCCCAGAGATGGCAGTGATGTGGTGAATTCCTAAGACTAAGGGTTGCATGGAAAAAGGGATAATGAAAGGAGCCTCAAAAAGAGGCTCCTTTTAGAGTTGATTTAGGTGCTGAGTAGACTTATTGCTTTACCAATTGAACGCTTAGCTGCAAACGAACTTGGTCACTGACTACGACAGAACCAGCTTCAGTAATGGCAGTCCAGGTCAATCCGAAGTCTTTGCGATTCAGTTTGCCTTCAATCTCAAAACCAGCTTTGGTTTGTCCGTAAGGATCGGCTACGGTTCCTCCGTAAGTCACCTCCAAAGTCACCTGCTGGGTGACACCCTTTAGCGTGAGATCCCCTTGAAGTTGGTATTCTCCGCCATGATTGACAAGTTTTCCGGCAAAAGTGATCGAAGGGAAGTTAGCAGTATCAAAAAAATCAGCTGATTTCAAGTGTTGATCTCGATCGGATTGATTCGTATCGATGCTGTTTACATCTAAGCTAAAGGCAACTGCTGCTCCTGAAAAATCTTCAGAGGTAGATTCTGCATTTCCTTCAAACTTTCGGAAATAACCGGTTACGGTAGAAATTACTAGGTGCTTTACTTTAAATGCTACCTCGGAGTGGGTAGGGTCGATCATCCATTTTGTGGTGCTCATAATTGGATTGGTTTAGAAATTAGATTTGGTCAATTATAATTAGAAAGTTGTTTTGAACTACCCTCGAAGTTTGTCCAATAGGCCATTGAGTTGAATAAGTTCGTCTTCCTGAAGTTGAACTGCTTTTTTATTTGCAGTTGCAATTTGAGGCTCTAATGATTCAAGTAGTTGCAGTCCTTTATCAGTAATTCGTACATCCACTTTTCTACGATTTTCAGGACATTCATCGCGCTTTACTAAGTCTTTGGCTTTCAGTTTGTCCACCAACCTAGAAGCATTAGACATCGTATTTAACATCCGCTCTTGGATGGCAGCAATGGTGGCGGGTTTTCCTTGCTGACCTCTTAGAATTCGTAATACATTGTATTGCTCAGGAGAAAGATCCATGGGTTTCAATACGGCAGTTTGAAAATTCACCAAGTAACTATGGGTATACAATAAGTTAACCACCACCTTGTTGTAGCTGTCCCTAAACCCCGTTTGTTTGATTGCTTCTTCAATCTTTCCCATGTGCTCACCTATTAATTGATGTATATACAATTATTGTAGGGAAAAGGTTTAATTTCTGTTGAAAAAAAATACCAAGGAGCGCCTAAATGCTTAATTAATAGTCTATTTAAAATAAAATCATCGACTGTCAACAGACCATGAGCGACTGCTACTAGTACCTCTGGGAATGAAAAGTCAATCAAATTTTGAATGCTAAAACCAGTCAAACCACGACTCGGCTGTCGATTTTGGACGGTCTACCTTTGTCACCTATTGAGCCATTCCTTGAGCAATCGGTTGACCTCTTCTGGCTTTTCTATACAGCTGCTATGACCAGCACCCGGAATTATTTCCAATCTCGCGCCTTGAATTTCTTGTTGAATAAATGCTGCTTTATCGGGTGTGGTTGCCACATCTTCATCCCCTACAATCACCAAGGTAGGACAGCTGATTTTAGCAAGTTCCTCCTCTACCCCCTTTCGATAGATTACCCCTTCTACAGGGCCTGTAATGGATTTTTTGTTTGAGGCCAATTCCTTTTTCCAAAGACGAATGGCATCACTATGAGCAGGATCGGCTAGCCAACTTTTGGCAAACATAATTTTCATGACCTTGCTTGCTATAGGAGCGATAATCCCTACCCAACGCACCAAGCCATTGAGCAACTTGTACTGCGGTAAATTCTCAAGTGGCTCCGCATTGGCAGAAGTCTCGAGCAAAGTCAAGCTTTTGACCAATTCTGGGTGTCGCGCCGCAAGACGCATGCCCACAAAACCACCCATCGACAAGCCTATAAAATGAACTGGACCACCCACTACAGACCGGATTAATTCTGCAGCATCTGCTGCCACCGTATCCATATCGTAGGGACCTCCAACCTCACTTCTGCCTTGTCCACGATGATCGTATGCAATCACTCGGTACTCCTTCGAAAATTCAGACACTTGCGCAGCAAACATCTTATGACTCCAAAGTAAGCCATGTGAAAAAACCAAGGTTTCAGAACCAGATCCTTGTTCTTGGTAAAATAGTTTGGTTTGGGAAAGAGTAACAAACGGCATAATTTAAAACGATAAGGTAAAGAAATTCAAACCCATTATTCATTAAAAAAAGAAGGAGAGGCTCAAAGTGAGCTCTCCTTCTTTCTAGTCAAAAAGCCCAAAATGGCAAACTTACCAATCTAAACCTGGCTGAGTAATGCGCGCATTTTCACGAGCTTTGTGCTGGTCCACGATGGTCCGTACATCTTTAAGAAGTTGCTTCGCATCGTATACAATACCAT
>Ga0181606_10000996_pt1 | contig 24321 bp, 24 predicted proteins | sample 041ome_10_FD_132994 | JGI IMG/M metagenome (GOLD analysis project Ga0181606, IMG submission 132994) | Coastal salt marsh microbial communities from the Groves Creek Marsh, Skidaway Island, Georgia - 041412US metaG (megahit assembly) | ecosystem: Environmental > Aquatic > Marine > Intertidal... | reverse complement strand
GCGGCGGGCGGTTGGGTCCATGCGGTCAAGCTCAGCCAGCATGTCCGGCCATTGCTTGATCACGATTTCCAGGAACGTGACAACGCGCTGCCAATGGGTCGCATATTCGCCTGCATCTATCTGGCTGACGGCGTCTGGGTCTACGCGGTCAATCGCCAAATCATCCAGAAAACGTCCAAGCTCCCGGCCAAGCCTAACGGCTGCTGGAAGCGGCATGTCGGCACCATGTTCGCTGCGTTCTTTAGCTTGTGCCAATCGGGCTAACAGAAGGGTCCGCCGGGTTGAGGCGAGGGCTGGCGGCAGGCCAATTGCGACCTCCGCAGCAGCACTAGCGTGGATGTCGCTTTGAAACGCCAGGTCATCCAGATCAACGTCACCCAGCGGGTACGCTGCGGGCAACAATCCAGCAGCATCCTGGCCGTCCAGAAAGGCTTCCGTCAGCGCCCGGCAGGCGCGGCGCGTTGGCAGAAATACCTTGGTCTGACCGAGGCTTGCAGCGGGAATAAGGCTCGCGAGGCCTTTTGCCAATGTGCCCAGGAAATCTGCACCCGGCGGAACCGTGTAGATGCCAGATAGTCCGGATGCCGCTTTGCCATCGGTCATAGCAATCTACGAGCGCGGGCTGCCTCAGCGGCATTCCTGGCCCGTGTAAGCCTTTGTGGTGTGCCAATGTCAGCCCATCCACCGCTATGGGAAACGCCGAAAAGCCGACCATTCGCTGCCGCCTGATCATAAATCCTATTCAAGGAGAACGCACCGCTTTGGACGCCTGCAAACGCTGCCGGGCTTAGGATTTGTGCGCCCGTAAACACGAACGGTGCCGTTTCTGCATCCTGCTTCCGGGTCAGTTGGCCAAGGCCATCCAGGTAGAAATCGCCACGGCCATCATAGCTGTCAATCTTTGCCGTGGCCTGGAGAAGCAACAGCACATCCATGGCTTGCGGGCGCCAATAGGCTGCCAGCGCACGAAGGCCGGACGCGAGCGATCCACTCCACCACACGTCTGCATTGACGGCATAGAATGGCTCGGTCCCGAGTAATGGCAGTGCCTTCAGAACGCCACCGCCGGTTTCAAGCGGGCTCTTTTCTTCGGAAATACGGATAGCCCCGTCGCCTTGGCGCTTTCCAACATGGGCAACGACCTGTTCTGCCAGGTGGCTCGCATTGACGACCTTGTTGGCGACGCCTGTCGTCGTAAATGCATCCAATGCCTGATCCAGCAGGACGCTCCCGCCGATATCAAGCAGCGCTTTCGGTGTTGCGAGGCCCAGCGGACCAAGCCGTGTGCCGCGACCTGCCGCCAGAACCATGCCGCTTTGAATATTTGCAGGCGGCGCTGGTGCTAGAACCATTCGGGCGATTGTTTCCGCGTCTAGGCTCATTGCAGTGCACTTTCATGCAGGCTGACGGCGCGCGCGCGTGCATCTGCCGGGAACTCTTCGGCCAGGAATGCGCGAAGATCCGCCAGCGCTGGATGGCGAAGACTGTGGTCCAGGTGATTGAGCGTGCGCTGCATGTGCTTCAAATATCCCGGTTTGCCGTCTCGCCGCCAGAGCCGAACCCACAGCCCAGCCACTCTGCAATGCCGCTGACCACCATGAACAGCAAGCGCTGCGGCGATATCTTCTGGGGACAAATGCGGGGCCGCATTTTGGTATCGAGCAAGGCATGCGGCGCGGACATGGGCCGGCACATCGCGCCGCGCGTCCTCAATCAGTGATGCCAAATCATAGGCAAGCGGGCCATAGCCTGCGTCCTGGAAATCCAGAACACCGCAGGCCGCCACACCGTCTCGGCCATTTAGGCGCATAAGGTTGTCCACATGGAAGTCCCTGTGGACAAAGCCGCGCCCAAGCGTTGGTGCTTGGTGCAGTGCATCGCGCCAAAGGGCAGTGAACTCTGTGCGCTCACCCGTTGTGGGTGGTGCATCCATGCATTCTGGCCAAAGCCAGTCCAAGAACGTGGAGACATGGCCTGCACGAACGGCAGCGTCATAATGGGGCAATGTTGGATGAGGGCCGCCAAGGTCCTGGCGAATGGAAATCAGAACGTCCGTCGCCAGCGCATAGAGCGGATTAGGGTCTTCGCCAGAGTCCAACAAATTGGTGAAGGTCGCGTCGCCGAAATCTTCCAACAGCAGGAAGCCTTGGGCGCTGTCTTCGGCCAATATCTGCGGTGTTGTAATCCCAGCTGCACTTAACATGGCACCACACATGATGAACGGCCCAAGCGCTTCTTTCGGCGGCGGCGCGTCCATAAGCATAGCGCGGCGGGTGTCGTCTTGAAGGCGGGCGTAACGCCGAAAGGAAGCGTCGCCAGGCCGCCATTCAAGGCGCGCGTCTGCCCATCCGGCGTTTGCCAGAAACTGGGCGCGGGCGGCATCTCTTTCGGGTTCGAATCGCGGTGTGTTCATGGCATAGCGATTGTACGATTGCGCGCGGCCCGGGACCACATCTGATCTTGCACGCTAATGCTTGCAGAACGCCTGTTGCATGTCGCACCATTGCTGCCATGACAGATCAGGTAAAAGTCGCGCTCGGCATTGGCGCGGGCGATGCGATCGGTGCCGCGTTTGCGCGTCGGTTCGCTAAAGGTGGATATCGTGTGGCGATGGCGCGGCGGGATCCGGCGAAGTCCGATGCGCTTGTCCAGGAGATCAATGCTGCTGGCGGCATAGCGAAAGCCTATGCGGCGGATGCACGGCAGGAGGATTCACTGGAAGCCCTCTTCGATGCGGTTGAGAGTGATCTTGGGGCCGTCGAGGTGGTGCTCTACAACGCCGGTGCCAATTACAAGAGCCCGCTGACAGAGACGACCCAGGACATGTTCCGCAAGGTTTGGGCGCTTGGCTGTGAAGGTGGTTTCCTTTCTGGCAAGGCCGCTGCAAAGCGCATGCTGCCGCGCGGCAAAGGCACAATCTTATTCACAGGTGCAACGGCCAGCATGCGGGGCGGTGCAGGGTTCGCGGCCTTTGCTGCCGCTAAGTTCGGCCTGCGCGCGGTCGCTCAATCCATGGCGCGGGAATTGGGGCCGGAGGGCATTCATGTGGCGCATCTGATTGTCGATGGCGGTGTTGATAGTCCGGCCATCCATGCCCGCCGGAAAGCAGCCAATGGCGGCAAGGATATCAATTTTCCGCCAGACAGCCTGATGGACCTTGCTTCAATCGCGGAAGCCTACTGGACGCTCAGCCAGCAGGGCCGGGATGCCTGGACGCACGAACTTGATATTCGCCCATTTGTGGAGACCTGGTGATGGCTGACCGTGTGCTTTGGGGCGTTAAATCAGCCCGCTCAATCAGGGGGCATTGGGCGCTGATTGAGCTTGGGTTGGAGTATGAAACCCGCGCTATCCAAACCCGTACGCCGCCAATGGAGGGGGCGGAATATCGGGCCGTCAATCCGCGCGGTAAGATCCCGACGTTGATTGATGGTGATATCTCCATCACGGAAAGTCCGGCCATCGTTATGTATCTGGCGGACCGGTATTCAACGGATGAGCGGCGCCTGATCCCAACAGATGCCAAGGCGCGTGCGTTCTATTTCGAGTGGATGTCTTTCATTTCTATGGAGCTGGACGCGACGTCGCTGTATGTCCTCCGCCGCCATGAAGGCCTGCCGGAGATTTATGGTCATGCGCCGGAAGCCAACGCTGCTGCGCGCGCCTACTTTGACCGGATGATCACAGCGGCGGCACTGCGGATGGAGGACGGTCGTCCATATTTGCTCGGCGATACATTTTATGGCCCAGATATCTTGATGATGACGATCTTGAATTGGGCCAAGCGCTATAAATGCCCCTATCCCGATATCTTCGCAGACTATCAAGCGCGGATTGCTGAGCGGCCCCAATACCTGGCGGCTGAAGCGGCGAATAACCCCGAATGACCGGACCTTTGAGTGGCATCAAGGTTATTGATCTGTGCAGCGTCGTCTCTGGCCCTGCCGCCATGGCGACGCTGGCGGACCAAGGGGCTGATGTCATTAAGGTGGAGACATTATCGGGTGACGTAATGCGCCATGGGCGAGCAGCGTCCCCGGGGTTCTCTGCAAGTTTCGTTGCGTGCAATCGGGGCAAGCGCAGTATCGCGCTCGACCTAAAGCAGCCTGAAGGCAAAGCGATCCTTTGGCGGTTGGTTGAGCAAGCGGATGTCTTCGCCCAGAACTTTCGCCCCGGTGCCATCGAACGCCTTGGTTTCGATTATGAGGCAGCGAAAGCGCGCAATCCGGGCTTGGTTTATCTGTCTATCAGCGGTGTTGGGCCATCGGGTCCATACGCTGGCAAACGCGTCTACGATCCTGTGATCCAAGCGCTGTCTGGCCTGACGGATATTCAAGCGAATGCACAAACCGGACGGCCAAAGATGGTTCGAACACTTGTCGCGGATAAGACGACAGCCATTTATGCAGCCCAAGCCGTGACGTCTGCTTTGTTCGCGCGCACACGCACTGGCGAAGGTCAGCATGTGGAAATGGCGATGCTGGACGCCATGCTTTCATTCATTTGGCCTGAAGGCATGTCGCCGTTTGCAGTTGTGGCGGATGATACGCAATCCGCAGCCGCCAGCGCCCATGACATGATTTTTGAAACGGCAGACGGGTTCATTACCCTCGGCACAGTTTCCAATGCGGAATGGGAAGGTCTTTGCGGTGCGCTGAACAAGCCCGAATGGCTGACGGACCCCCGCTTCGCAACCCAAGCCGCCCGTTCCGCCAACCGTCAGATACGCATGCTGGAAATAGAGGCGGCATTAAGAGGCCAACCCTCTGCCCAGGTTTTGGCAGCGCTTGAGGCGGCGGATGTGCCGTGCATGCCCGTGCGTCGTCGCCGTGAGATGCTGGATGACCCGCAGGTGCAGCACAACGGCATTGTTACGGTGATGGAGCAACCGGGCGTCGGCGCCATTCGCCAAGCCCGTCCTGCAGCACGCTTCAGCGGAACGCCCGCGGCAGCCCCAAGCCCAGCGCCAGCTTTGGGGCAAGATTCAGCTATGATCCTTAGCGAAATTGGCTATACGGAAACAGAAATCGGTGCGCTCCAGCAATCTGGCGTCATCACGCAACACCAAGCTTAATCAAAGGAACTGACCCCATGGATATGCAGATCGCCGGTAAGAAAGTGCTGGTCACCGGTGCTTCAAAAGGCATCGGCCTGGCATGCGCCAAGCAATTGGCAGAAGAAGGCGCTATTCCAGTCCTGGTATCCCGGACGGAAGAGGACCTTGTGCGCGCCTCTCAGATGATCAAGCAGAGCCACGGCATTGATGCTGAATGGCGCGCCGTTGATCTCTCCAACGGGGATGCTGCCCGTACGCTGATCGCTGAATTCGCGGATATCGACATTCTGGTGAATAACGCAGGCGCTATTCCGGCTGGCACATTGGACGAAGTTGAAGAACCCCGGTGGCGCGAAGCCTGGGACCTGAAAGTGTTCGGTTATGTGAACATGACGCGCGCTGCTTACGCGAATATGCGCAGCCGTGGCGGTGGTGTGATCGTCAATGTGATTGGCGCTGCCGGTGAAAACCCGAACGCAGGCTACGTGGCCGGCAGTGCAGGCAATGCCTCGCTGATGGCGTTCACAAGAGCAGTCGGTAAGGTATCGCTGGCGGACAATATCCGCGTAGTCGCCTGCAATCCTGGCCTCACGTTGACGGATCGGATGGAAACGATGCTGCGCGGGCAGGCGAACGAAAAATTCGGCGATGCTGACCGTTGGGAGGAATGCATCCCGACAGACCCAGCGCCCGCAAAAGCCGAAGACGTGGGCGATCTTGTGACATTCCTCGCCAGCCCACGCGCCTGCATGATCACCGGAACCGTCATCACGCTAGATGGCGGCGGATATACGCGTTGACCTGGAACGAGGTTCCGGGAAGGATAGGCTGTAATGATTCTCCGCATAGCCCTAAGGATTAAACTGACATGCGTTTAGCCGCTGTACTGACCGGCCTTGCAGCCGTGATCGCCGCCACACCTGCCTTGGCACATCACCCTTTGGGCGGTGCCATGCCGGAAACAATTTCCCAGGGGCTGCTCTCTGGCATTGGTCACCCAATCATCGGGATTGATCATCTGGCGTTCATTATCGGTGCTGGCATCATCGCCGTCATGGTTGGGCGCGGTCTAACGGCACCTCTGGCTCTCGTCGCTGGGGCACTTCTGGGCGCTGTCATTCACTTCGGCGCTGTGACTATTCCAGGCGCTGAAATCCTGATTGCGCTGTCTGTTATCATCGCCGGCCGTTTGATCTTCACGGGCGCTCGTGTGGGGGCAGGCCTCATCATGGCCGGGTTCGCTGTTGCGGGCATTGTCCACGGTTATGCCTACGCAGAAGCCGTTGTTGGCGCTGAGCAGACAGTGATCGCCGCATATCTCATCAGCTTCAGCGTAACCCAGTGGGCCATTGCTTGTGGCGCTGGTGCGATCGCGCGGATCGTAATGCGCGGCAAGAGCTGGTCCGCTGCACACCGCGCTGCAGGCATGGGCATCGCCGCCGTTGGTGCCGTGTTTCTGACGCAGGCTGTTGTCTGACGGTCTACCGAATACTGATAAAAAAAGGCCCGCTCCGGTATCATCGGAGCGGGCCTTTTTCGTTAGATGAATTGGCGTCAGCGCAGCGTGGATTTTGATGTTGCGACGATGCGGGTAACAACGATGTTGGCGCGGTCCAGGTAGTTGGGAACGCGGGGGCCCATGTCGTTTTTCCAATAGTCGGTCTCATACACCGCTTTGTAGAGTGCTTCACGCTGGGCTTCGCTCTCAAAGCGACGCATCCAGGTGTAGGTTTCGTCGTTTTCTTCGTTGCGGAAGCTACCGCAGATCACCATGCCTTTGGAAACCTGGAAGGGAATGATTTCCTCTTCCATGATCTTGATCCATTCATCCATCTTGCCGGGCAGGACGGGATATTGGCGAAGTTCGAAAAATGCAGACATCTGTATTTCCTTAGAAATTGGTTGGTCAGCGCTGACCGGGCATGCGCTTCAGATAAGTCTGCCTGTCGCCAGTGCGCACCGCAATATCCCGCACCCGATCATCCCGGAGAACATTGAGCCGAACCGATGCGCCAGCGGGGCCGCGCGCCCAAAGTGCGCGGAAGAATTTTGGCAGATCGCTCACGTCTTCACCTGCAACGCCCAAAATGGCATCACCAAGCTTCAGGTTGGATCGTGAAGCAGGGCCGCCATCAACCATGCCAGCGATGACCAATTGGCCATCGGCTTCTGTCACGAACATACCAAGCCATGGGTTTGGTTCCCGCGATGTACGGCCCGTAGCAGACATTTCATCGATGATTGCGGGCAGCATATCCACTGGCACAAACATATTGCCCGGCGGCGATACGCTGGAGGGCAGGGCATCCTGCACATACAGTGAGCCAAGGCCGATCATATCGCCTTCAGGGTTCAAAAGCGCCGTGCCGCTCCAATGGGGGTGTGGCGGTGCTGTAAACAGCGCCTCATCCAGCAGGTATTCCCAATATCCAGCGAACTCGCGCTTGGAGAGTAGGCGCGCTGACATTGCGTGGTCCAACCCGCCGCCGCCCACAACTGTTACCTCGGCACCAACAGGTGCGTCGGCTGCTGAGCCAAGCTTTATCGGTGTTGCATCAACTGGGTTATCTAAGCGGACGAGGCCATAGCCTGTTTGCTGGTCATAGCCGATAACTTCGCCTTGATGCCGCTCGCCATCGCTATCGGTCAGCCATGCAGTTGTAGCTTCTGTCACCAGGTAGCCGATTGTGAGCAGCAGGCCATCCTCGCCGATCAGGACGGCGTTGCCTTCACGCTCGACGCCCAGGCTGTTCGCTGTGAAAGCGTCAGCCGGAACTTTGGCTTCAAGGGTGAATACGGCGCGCGCTTTGGCGGCCAAATCATAGGCCAGCCGGTCTGCGCGTGGGCGCAGGTCAGGCTGTACGGGCTCGCGGCCCATGTCATCGTCATCGCCATAGTCAGAGCCGTTCGCGCGGTCAATGCCGGCCATACTGTTTCTCCTATCCACGCCGGGTTTGATTGGCGTTGGATATCTGTCCTGGTAGAACAATATAGTGGATAGGCCGGATTGCCAGGGGTAGCGATGAATTAACCCCACCCGTGACCAATATGGGGGACGGAGCGTTTTCAATGCTGGACAAAATATGCAGCTAACCCGTCGCACAGTTTTACAAGCCGCAGCAGCCTTAGCGGCCGTGCAAGCGCCCTTCAAAGCGGGAGCGGCTGAAACCGTTCGTGTCGACCAGCTTTGGCCGACCTACCGGGACCGATTCGTGCATGCTGATGGGCGGGTCATGGACACGGGCAATGACGGTATTTCACATTCCGAAGGCCAGGGCTGGGGCATGCTTTTGGCAGGGGCCGCTGGGGATTGGGATGCATTCGATCGGATTTGGAACTGGACGGATGCCAACCTGCGTTGGAGTGGTGCGCCGCTATTTGCCTGGAAATGGGACCCCCAAACTGGGAAGGTCGTTGATCCCAATAATGCCAGCGATGGTGATATTCTGATTGCCTGGGCGCTTGCCCTTGCGGGATATTTTACCAAGCGCATAGATTTGGTTGAGGCTGCGAAAACGTCCGCAGTGGCTGTCAGGCGTCTTTTGACAGACCAAGTTGCAGGCGTCACCGCTCTCCTGCCAGGGTTTACGGGCTTCAGCAAGAATGCTGTGGCGACGATTAATCTCTCCTACTACGTCTTCCCGGCCTTTGCGCATCTGAACCAGGTGGATCCAAGTCCGTTGTGGCAAACGCTGTCAGCAAATGGCGCTCAGTTGGCGTTGCAGGCCCGGTTTGGACCCCATGGCTTGCCGCCTGATTGGCTGGCAGTGCATCCAAATGGTCAGATGCAGCCGGCTAAGGATTGGCCAGCGCGGTTCAGTTTCGATGCAGTGCGGATACCGCTGTATCTGTATTGGGCGGGCTATGACTCCGTGCAGCATTTGGGAACCTATCAAACGGCATGGGCGGCACCAGATGCGCCAGCGTGGTTCACGCTCGAAACGGGTCCGAATGCGGAATATGAAGCGTCCAACGGCGTCAAATCAATCGCGCAGTTGATTAAGACGCATCGGCCAGCAGGCAATACGCTCTGGCCTGCCGTTAAAGAAGGTGACTACTATTCAGCGAGCCTCGCAATGCTGTCGTCCTTGGCGGCAGAGGAGCGGGGTGCAAAATAGCGCCAGCAACGCCTATTGGGGAATGATCCAATGCCTGACGATAGCCGCCAGAATTTTGACGCAGCCGCTGCCCTTGCTGATGCGGAGGCGCGGCTTGCTGCAGCGAATCCTCATAGCGCTGCGGCTCATGAAGCAGCATGCAAAGGCATGCCGGGCGGGAACACCCGCACGGTGCTGTTCTACCCACCATTCCCGCTAGCCTTGGCACGCGGCGAGGGCTGTCGCCTTTATGACGTTGACGGCCACGAATATGTGGATTTCCAGGTCGAGCAGACCGCAGGCATCTACGGCCATTCCGAACCCATCATTTTGGACGCCGTCCGCGACGCCATGTCCGAAGGCATCACACTTGGCGGCCCGACCTTGCGTGAAGGCGTATTGGCGGAAATGTTCCAACAGCGCTTTCCGGCGGTTGAGAAAGTGCGTTTCACCAATTCCGGAACAGAGGCCAATCTACTGGCGCTATCAACAGCGCGAGCCGTGACGGGCCGGGAGAAGCTGCTGGGCTTTCAAGGCTCCTACCACGGCAGTGTCATCAGCTTTGGCGCATATGGCAACAGCATGAATGTGCCGTTCGATTGGACCTACGGGCGCTACAATGATGTCGAGGCGACACGCCAGCAAATCCGGGAATTGGGTTCTGAACTTGCCGCTGTGATTTTCGAACCAATGACAGGCTCCGGCGGCTGCATCCCGGCCACGGCTGAATTCGTCGCCATGATCCGCGAAGAAACTGAGCGTGCTGGCGCGTTGATGATTATGGATGAGGTGATGACATCCCGCCTCTCGCCGGGCGGCCTGCATGGTCTGTGGGGTGCCACGCCGGACCTCGTGTCATTCGGCAAGTATTTGGGTGGTGGGCTAACATTCGGCGCATTCGGCGGCCGGGCAGACATCATGAACCGGTTTGACCCAAGCAAGCCCGGTGCATTCGCCCATGCAGGCACGTTCAACAATAATGTTCTATCGCTCTCTGCCGCGATTGCTGGCCTGGGCAAAGTCTACACGCCAGAGGCCGCCGCCAGACTGAACGGGGACGGCGACATATTGCGTGGTCGGTTGAACGATGCGTTGAAAAGTGCGGGCGTCGCTGGCCAGGTCACAGGCATCGGTTCGATGATGATGGTGCATTTGACCGATAAGCCTTTGAATGGCCCGACTGACGCAGACCAAGTCTCTCCAACCTTGCGTGGCTTGATCCATCTCGGCCTGATTGAACGCGGCTATTATGTTGCCCGCCGGAACATGATCGTGCTGTCGCTGCCAATGGGGGCGGCCGAAATGGATGGTCTCGTAGCCGCGTTCAAAGACGTGCTCGCCACCTATAAAAACGTATTGCCAGAAGCCTAAGGGCGCACTGCTTCGTGGGCCGGATCATCATCCAGCGGACATTTGGCGCGGGTGTAACGCTGCTTGTCTTATCCGGTCTGACCTTCGCCCTATTGGCGTTGATGCCAGGTGATCCGGTTGACTTGCTGGCAGGGGCTGACCCGCGCATGACGCCGGATGACATCGCCCGCCTAAAGGCGCTGTACGGGGTCGATAAACCGTTCTGGGAGCGTTGGATTTCCTGGCTGGGACGCTTGGCTGAGGGCGAATTTGGCTATTCCCGCATGTTCGGCGCACCTGTAGCAGATGTGCTGCCGGAAGCACTGCTGCGGACCTTGTCACTCGCCATTGCTGCTTTGGCGATATCCACTGTGCTGGGCATCGCTGGCGGTGCGTTGGCGGCTTTGAAGCCTGGGTCGATTTTTGACTATGGCGCGAATTTCCTGGCGTTTGCAGGTGTCGCGGCACCGTCGTTCTGGCTGGCTTTGATGGGAATGGCGCTCTTCTCAATCACGCTTGGATGGCTGCCTGCAAGCGCGCTTCCGGCGGACCCAGATGCTGGGTTCTTTGAACGCGCGCGTCATCTCATTTTGCCGATCGCGGTTTTAGCAGCGCTGGAAACCGCCGCTATTCTACGCCATGCACGCGCTGCTGTTGGTGAGGCTTTGACACAAGCCCATGTGCAGACCGCGCGCTCCAAAGGCTTGAGTGATTTCCGCATTATCTGGCGCCATGTCTTGCCGAACGCCATGACGCCCCTAGTGACAGTGTTGGCTCTTGATCTGGGCGCGCTGGCCTCTGGCGCGGTCGTGGTTGAGGTGATGTTTGGATATCCAGGCATGGGCAAGTTGCTCTATGACGCGATCCTGGGTGCTGACTACAATTTGGCGATGGCAGTGCTGTTACTTGGCGCTGGTGCTATCTTGCTGGCGAATGCAGCGGCGGATGTGGCCTATGCAGCCCTTGATCCCCGCATTGGCTTTGGCAAGGCCGAGACATGACAGCGCTCGTCATGAATACGACTGAAACGCCAACGCGCCGTGCGTGGATACGGTTTCGGCGGAACCGGGCCGCGATGCTAGGTGCTTGCCTGCTGGTCGTGTTGGCGCTGTCTGCCATTTTTGCGGGCGCAATCACGGCTGTGCTTGGGCTGGACGCAGAGGCTGTTGACCTTGCTAGCCGGTATGCACCGATGTCGGCGGCGCACCCCCTTGGCGGGGATGAGCTTGGCCGTGATGTGCTGGCGCGCTTGCTGCAAGGTGGCCAGGTCTCGCTCAGCGTTGGACTTGCGGCAGCGGTGGCGGCGGCTGGAATTGGCGCTGCCATAGGGCTGCTGGCTGGATTTCAGGGCGGACTGACGGACAGCGTTTTGATGCGCATCACAGATGGTATGCTGGCATTGCCTGTCTTGCCGTTGCTCATCGTGCTGGCAGCAGTTGATCCAACCAAGCTTGGGATGAGTGCAGATTCAGGTGGGGCGGCAAGCGTAGTCCGCATCGTGCTGATCGTCGCGCTAGTCGGCTGGCCAGGTGCCTCACGGTTAACGCGCGCGGCGGCATTATCCGCCCGCGCGCAAGACTATGTTCGAGCGGCCAGAGCTGTTGGCGTCCACCCATTTCGGATCGCTGTTCGGCATGTGGCACCTGCAGCGGCAGGGCCAGTGATCGTGGCGGCGACGTTAGCGATGGGCCAGGTCATTCTGTTCGAATCCATCTTGAGCTTTCTTGGGCTCGGCATTCAGCCACCCTTGGCGAGCTGGGGTGCGATGCTGGCGCACGCTCAGGATACGATATGGGAACGCCCTATGCTGGCGATCTGGCCGGGTGTAGCAATTTTCCTGACAGTTATCGCTGTCAACTTTGTTGGCGATGGATTGCGTGACGCTTTGAACCCGCGGGCGGTCGAAAACCGCTAAGTCAGTATAGCTGCGGTAATCTGCGTTAGAACAGCGTCACTCGCCAGCATCATGATCAGCAACACGGTCGCTTGTTTTCCATTAATGCCAAGCGCCCATTTGGCGATGAACCAACGGACGGCGATCACCCAGATCATTGTCACGAATAACAAAACCTGGAGTGCTGCAGGCGGTGCGCCGACAGCCTGCATTACGATGGCTCCAACAGTGATTGGAAGTACCTGGAATACGGCGCACCAGTTTGCGGCGACGACATAGCGCGGCCATGCGCGGGTGACGGCCATGCCGCGCGCCATTTCATAGGCAATGACCAGCGGAAAGAGCCAGCGCACGATCAGCGATAGAACTGCGATCACCGGCGTCATTTCGCCTGCAGGTCGCTCCTTCGCGACCTCTGTGACGCCTTCAATAGTGGAGGCTGCTGTCAAAATCTCACCAGCAAACACGCTGGTCATGACATGGAGGCCAACAAAGAGTGGCAGTGCCCAGAAGGAGATAAGGACCGCGCGGTTGCTGTTGTTGAATACGGGCAGGGCGTCGCGCTGGAAGCGGACGGCCTTGCTGGCGGCGCTCAATCCGTGGCGAATTTCCTCGCCCCGACTGGTCATGAACTGGCCTTGAAGAAGTCACGCAGCACTTCCAGGTAGGTTTCAGCAAGGGCTGTTATGTCCGCTGTAGCCACATGTTCATCCACTTGGTGTGCGGTGGCGCTGATTAGGCCAAGTTCGACCACGGGGCAATAATCCTTAATGAAGCGGGCGTCGGAAGTGCCGCCGGTCGTCGAGAATTCGGGGCGTCTACCGCTGACAGCCTCTACGGCCTTAGCGATGGTTTCCGTCAACGGACCGGGCTCCGTCACAAAGCTTTCGCCCGATACGGCCACTTTCAGGCTATAGGGCTGCCCAACAGCGTCGAGGCGACGGCGGATTTCGGTTTCAAGCTCTGCGCTGTCAAAGTTCGCATTGAAGCGCACATTAAACCGGGCCTCAGCCTTTGCCGGGATCAGGTTCGTCGTCATGTTCCCAACATCTATGCTGGTCGCTTGCAAGCTAGACGGCGGGAAATGTGGGTGGCCGTCGTCCAGCGGCTCCTGCACCAATGCATTCAGTAGCGGTAAGATGTTGTGGACGGGATTATCAGCCCGTTCGGGGTAGGCCACATGACCTTGAATGCCATTGACCGTCAGCACGCCGTTTAAGCTGCCGCGCCGGCCGATCTTGATCATATCGCCCATGGCGTCTGGGTTAGTAGGCTCACCAACGATGCAGGCGTCAAACCGCTCACCGCGCTCGGCCAGCAAGGGCAGCATCTTCTTGGTGCCGTTGACGGAGGGGCCTTCTTCATCCCCAGTAATCAGGAAAGAAATGGCACCCGGCAAATCATCACCAGTTTCCGTGACGTAGGCAGCGCTGGCAGCAACGAAAGCTGCGATGGCGCCCTTCATATCAACGGTGCCGCGTCCGTACAGAATGCCATCTGCGATTTCAGCGTCAAACGGACCGTGCTTCCAGTCGGCGCGGTCACCGATAGGAACCACGTCCGTATGCCCGGCGAAGCAAATATGCGGCCCGGCATTAGGTGACCCGGCGCGGGCAAACAGATTGTCCACATCTGGCGTGCCGTCATCCGTGAACGGCATGCGCTCGCAGGCAAAGCCGAGCGGGGCTAGCCAGCCTTCCAACGCAGAAAGCGCGCCGCCTTCAACAGGGGTCACGCTCTCGCAGCGGATTAGCGCCTGCGCAAGTTCAACAGCTTCAAGCGGCCAGTTCGTCATTAATCGCGCAGAAGGTCGTTGATGGATGTTTTGGCGCGCGTGCCCTCATCTACGGTTTTCATAATGACGGCGCAGTATGTGGATGGACCAGGGCCGCCGGTGGGCAGGTCATGGCCCGGCATATTGCCTGGGATAAGCACGGAATATGCTGGCACGCGGCCACGATGAATCTCGCCAGTTTCCCGGTTCACAATCTTAGTCGAGGGGGAAAGGAACACGCCCATAGACAGGACAGACCCTTCTTCAACAATCACACCTTCAACGACTTCGCTGCGCGCGCCGATAAAGCAGTTGTCTTCGATGATGACAGGGTTGGCCTGCATCGGCTCCAATACGCCGCCAATGCCGACGCCGCCTGAGAGATGGCAGTTGTTACCAATCTGCGCGCAGGAACCGACAGTCGCCCACGTATCAACCATCGTGTTCTCGCCGACATAGGCACCGAGGTTCACGAAGCTTGGCATCAGCACTGCATTCGGCGCGATATAGGCGGAGCGGCGGACGATTGCGCCAGGGACAGACCGGAACGCAGCTTTCTCAAACTGCTCGCGGCCCCAGCCTGACGTTTTCAACGCGACTTTATCGTACCAAGCGGAACGGCCGCGCTCGGGATCGACAGCACCGCCTGCCATGGGTGCAGAATTGTGCAGGCGGAAGGACAAGAGCACCGCCTTCTTGCACCACTGGTTTACGACCCACTCGCCGGATGTCTTTTCGGCAACACGGATTTCACCGGTATCAAGCGCATCGAGTGCAGCTTCAATAGAATCGCGGACGGCACCTTTTGTCGTTGGTGAAATGCTGTCCCGGTCTTCCCAGGCGGCTTCAATGGTACGTTCAAGTTCGGCGTAGGACATGGGCTCAGGCTTTCCTGCAGGCTAATCGGATTTCGTCAGGACAATGCGAACGTCGGCGCGCGCTGTCAACGCGGCGGATGGGCTTTACGGTGATCTTTTACCGTCGTGGCGACCATGCGCCGGATACGGTGGAGCGTGGGCTGCCTGGCGCGCGGATAACCTGGCGTGCTGCAGGGGCGGTTTGTAGGGGCGATGTTTGTAGGGGCGATGTTTGTGGCGGTGGCGCTTGATAGACCGGCAATGGTGGCGGGACGGTCAAAGCGCCTTCCTCTGGCAGAACTGCGGGTGCTGGCATGCGGGGAATGCGGTCCAGTGGCTGTGGCGCATAGGCTGGCGGTGCGGCCTGATATTGCGGTGGTGATGCCGGAGCATGCAGCCAATCCGGTGTGGGCTGGCGCAACAGGCGGTCAACATCATAGCCTTTGGGGGAGGCCTGAGCGCTCATGCCAAATGCAAAAATTAGGCCTGCGCCTGCAAGGCGCGCGACGATGCGGCTCATGCCGACATTCTCCATCACGGACTATCTATCTCTCGTGGGCTGACGGTGATCCGCCCTTCAAGCTATATCTTAGCTGGAAGCGCCAGGTTGTGCGACGGGAGAATGCGCCGGATGGCAGAAGAATTTATGATCGGCATTGCAGCGATTTGGGCTGCACTTGCGCTGGGCCTCATTCCAGCAATGACACTGTTTATCGGCAGGATCGCGTTTATGACGCTGGATGCCGACAATGCTGCCAAGTTTTTGCGGGAGGCCTTTCAGATTTACTATCTGATGCTCGCCTGTTTCAGCGGTTTTGCAGCGGCATTGCTGGCGCTGCCACGGCCAATTGAAGCGGGCATGATGGCATTGATCGCGGTAATGGCGCTTTATGGGCGCTACTGGTTGCTGCCAATCGCGCACAATCTGGATGATCTTCGCATGCAAAACAGGCCACCGAGTGCGGATTCTACGGCGGGCGCGGACGCCAAGAGTGACATTGTTAGCGATATTGCAAATGCCAATCATGATGATGTCGAAGATCTTGGTGAAGAGGCAAAGCTGGAGGCGATGCGGACAGAGGAGCTTTCGATCCAACGGGCGCTCATTAAGGTGCAAAGCCGCAGTAGTTTCATCGCCGTAATTCAAATCGCTTTTGGCATTACCGTTGTCGTGAGGCTTGCAATCGTATGAGTGAACCTAAGAAACGTAACATCGTCCGCTGGGTCATTTTTGGCTTTGCGGGGATATGCCTGCTCTTCGCCGGTGGTGCTGCCTATGTGGCACTTCAAATCATTGAAGGCGGCCCGAACCAGGAAGGCGGCATCATGGGCCAGCCCACGGTTGGTGGACCTTTCGTCCTGGTCAATGGCAATGGCGAAACCGTAACGGAGAAGACCTTCGGCGGTAAGGTCATGGCCGTTTATTTTGGCTTCACCTACTGCCCGGATGTCTGCCCGACGGAACTGGCGATTGTTGCGGATGCGATTGATCTTTTGCCCGCCGATGTGGTCGCAGACGTGGCTCCGGTCTTCATCACGATTGATCCAGACCGCGATACGCCAGAACTGGTGAAGGAATATGCCGCTAATTTCCACGAAAACATGGTTGGCCTGACCGGGACGCCGGAACAAGTCGCAGTGGCGGGCAAAGCCTACCGGGTCTATTACGCCACACGTGAGACGGAAAGCGGCAGCTACACGATGGACCACACGTCCTACATCTACATCATGGATAAGCAGGGCCGATATTACCGCCATTTCCGCATGAACTCCGCACCGGAAGAAATCGCAGAGGCGCTGAAGGCAGCTGTCGCAGGCTAAGGTCTCTGCAGATGACCACACACGGATTTATTCTGGCAGCCCCAGCGTCTGGCACTGGTAAAACCGTGGCGGCAGCTCTGCTGCTGGCGGCTTTCCGGCAGCGTGGCGTTGCGGTATCCGGGTTTAAAACCGGGCCAGATTACATCGACCCCGGATTCCTTGCGGCAGGCGCTGGCCGGACCGCGCCGAATATTGATCCTTGGGGCATGCGCACCGAAACGCAGCAGGCTGTGCTGACCAGCATCGCAGGCTCCGCCAGCCTTATCATCGGTGAAGGCGTGATGGGGCTGTTTGATGGGGCACGGGATGGCACAGGCTCGACAGCGGATTTAGCCCAAGCCCTGAACGTGCCCATCGTTCTGGTTGTTGACGGGCGCGGCATGGCGGCATCGGCAGCCGCACTGATATCGGGTTTTGCGCGTCACCGAGACGACATCACTATCGCCGGCGTGCTTTTCACGCGGATCGGCCATGTTGGGCACTATGAACTACTGGCGGCAGCGGCGCGTTCAGTTGGTGTCAATCCGCTCGGATGGATCGGGAGGGATTCTGCGGTGGAATTACCATCGCGGCATCTCGGGCTCGTCCAGGCGGGCGAGCATGAGGGCCTGACGGAGACGTTTGAGGCTATGGCGGGTCGCCTTGCCAGAACCGTTGATCTGGATGGCTTGCTGGCGCTGGCAGCACCAGTTTCGGCGCACGCGACCGGGCCTTACACGCCAATCCCGCCGCTCGGCCAGCGCATCGCCGTTGCGCAGGATGAGGCGTTCCGGTTTGCCTATCCTCATGTGCTTGATGGCTGGCGGGCAGCGGGAGCAGAAATCCTCCCATTCTCACCGCTTGCGGACGCAGCGCCGGAGGCATCGGCTGATGCCGTTTATCTTCCTGGCGGATATCCTGAACTGCATGCTGGACGCATCGCGCGTTCGACAAAGTTTATAAATGGCCTGCGCCATGCAGCTGAAACCGCCCTGATCTACGGCGAGTGCGGTGGCTATATGGTCCTGGGTGATGGATTGACGGATGCGGCAGGCAAGCGGCATGCCATGGCGGGGTTGTTGCCGATAGAAACATCCATGCAGGACGCCCGTGCACGCCTTGGCTATCGGCGCATATGGATGGCGCAGGCCTCGCCTATTTTGGGCGGCGGGTATCGTGGCCATGAGCACCACCACGCCGAGGAAGTACAGCGCCCAACAGATTTGCCATCCTTCGCTACCGCTGAGGACGCGACTGGCAAACCGCTTGGCGCGTTCGGCGCTGTTCGGGGGCGGGTTGCTGGATCATTCCTGCATCTGATTGACCAGGCAGACTAAGTTCAGCGCGCGCGGCGGGCATCCCGACCCATGATGTAGGCGGGGATGAGTGCCGCGGCAGCGATGAATGCCGTTAGCATAAACGTGTCCTGGAAGCCCTGTGTCAGCCCTTGGGCATAGACGGTCTGCCCTAGATATTGGAGCGCGCCTGCCGCTGCATCCGTTGCTGATACGCCTGCGTCTCGCATCAATTGCTCCGTCTGGCGCAGCAATTCGCGGGAGGCGCTATTGTCTGGCGTTTGGCTTGAAACAATCGTCTGCGTGTGGTTCGCCGTAGCACCCTCTAGGAACACCACCATCAGATTGACCCCAGCCGCACCCCCAAGCGTCCGCACGAAATTCACCATCCCCGCACCTTGGCCGACTTGATCGGGCTGCAGCGATCTAAGCGCGCCGGTATTTAGCGATGGGATAATCAGCGATAGGCCAAAACGGTTTACGAGCGTGAAGAAGACAAACAGCCAATAGGGCGTGCTTGCATCCGCAATCGACATCAGCGCAAAGCCAACGCAGAACCAGACCAGCCCGATCATAATCAAAACATAGGCTGGGAACCTATCCACAAGGCGGCCTGCGGTTGGGAACATAATGGTCATCAGAATGCCGGCGGGGATCAACGCGACCCCGGCTTTGGTCGCGGAAAAGCCCTGCACTTGCTGCATAAATACAGCGATGGCGTAGATTGACCCGAACATCCCAAAGCCAAAGATCAGCCCAACCACAGCGGCAGAGGCGAACTGTAGATTGGTGTAAAGGCGCAGATCTAGCATCGGCGCGCGTATGGTGAGTTGGCGCAGGATGAACCCAAGCGTCGCCAGGATGCCGAGCGTTAGCTCCAATACTATCCTGTCTGATGACCAACCGTATCTGCGACCGCTTGCTAGGCCGTCTAGCAATAGGCCCAGCGAAAGGCAAAGCAGGATCAGGCCGATCCAATCAAACTTGCCTGCAGGACCAGGCCTGCGGTTCGGCAGGAAGGCGGCTCCAGCCAGTGTGGCGACGGCAGTGAGCGGCAAAGGCAGGAGGAAGACGACGCGCCACCCCAATTCATCGACGATAATGCCGCCCATGGCAGGGCCGAGGGCGGGTGCCAGCACCACACCGAGCCCAAACAAGCCCATCGCCGTTCCGCGCCGCTCGGGCTGGAACACGGTGAAAATGATCGACATTGTGAAGGGTTGGATCAGGCCTGCGCTGAAGCCTTGGATGACGCGAGCGATGATAATCGTCGTCATATCCGGCGCACCTGCCGCCAGGAATGACCCGGCCGCAAATGCGATCATTGTGCCGAGAAAGACGGTGCGTTGGCCAAACCTGTTTTGCAGCCATGATGTCAGGAGCATCGCGCCAGTCATGGCCGCGAAATAAGCGGTGGAAAGCCATTGCGCCTTATCTTGGCCAACCCCAAACGCGCCCATCACATTCGGCACGGCCACCGTGACACTTGTTGACGACAGCACCATGGCGATCATGCCGATCAACGTGGCACCAGTCATCAACCAGCGCTGGGTCTCCGAATACTGGGCATAAGTCGGCAGGTTGGCTTGCATCTGGCAGGGCCGGATCAGCCGCCTTCGCGGGTATCGATCTCAACCTCAACCATCATGCCGGGTGCCAATGGGCGTGGGCGCTGTTCAAATGTGATCTTCACCGGAATGCGTTGGGTGACTTTGGTGAAGTTGCCGCTTGGATTTGGCGTTGGTAGCAGGGCGAAACTAGATGTTGCAGCCCCGCCGATCTTGGCGACGCGCCCGATGAACTTGTCGTCTGGATAAGCATCAACATCAATAGCGACCCTTTGGCCAACTTTGAGACGGCGGACCTGGGTTTCCTTGATGTTTGCCTCGACCCATGTGTTTTCTGGATCGTGCAGCATCAGCACGCGCCGGCCTTCGCCCAGGAATTCACCTTCTTCAACGAACACCCTGTCGATCACGCCTGCCTTCGGAGTTTGGATCGTGCGGTAGCTCAGCAGTGCTTCGTGCCGGGCAATGCGGGCGCGGAGCATAGCTTCCTTAAAATCGACAAGTGCGGCTTCCTGTTCAATCACAGACAGTTCGGCCTTATCGGCTTGTGCTTCCTGCGCTTCGCCACGGGATGACGCAATTTCAGCGTCTGCCCGGCGAACATCACTGGCAAGGCGGGACACTTCTGATTCGGCCCGGTCAAGACGTGAACGGGCGATCACACGCTTATCAAACAGGCTCTTGAAACGCTTATATTCCTGCCGTGCTAGGCGAAGTTCCGCCACCAGTGCGCCGCGCCTTGCGCGTTCTGCCCGGATACTGGTCAAGCGCGTCTTGTAGCGGCTGTCTGTCTGTTGCGTGACCATGCTAGAGCGGGCGATATATTGGCTGCGTTCGGTTTGTAGCGCGGCCAATTCCGCTTGAAGCGCTCTCAGCTCAAGGGCCGGAACACGATCATCCATTTGTGCCAGTGCAGCACCAGCAGTCACCTTGTCACCTGTATCAACCTTCAGATCGCGCAAAACACCATCGACCCGGCTTGAGATGGTCACGTGATCTGTGACAACGCGGGCGTCATATTCATACACATGGGTCATGCGACTGATGACTTCACGCGCACCGAATACGACGGCCGCGATCGCGACCAAGCCTATTACGCCATAGCGGATGAACCGCATGCCGCCCCGCTTGCGCCGGATATTTGGGGGCGGGCTGGCCTCGGTTGTTATTCTTGCCTGCTCAGCCGGAGCAGGTTCAGCGGCTGGCTTTGTATCATTATCCGTTGACATATCAGGCTGCTCCCTTCGCTTCAGCAGAGGAAAGGGTCTCGATACGGCGGGTCAGTTTCGCCAGAAGTGCCATCATGGCCTCTATCTCTTTCGGATCGGAATCGGTGAGCATGTCGGCGCGGAGTGCAGAGGCGACTTTGTCTACGTCCTCCAGCTTCGCGCGGCCTGCTGTTGTTAGGGTGACGCGTTTGACGCGCCTGTCGTTGTCATCTTCACGGCGTTGCACAAAGCCTGCCGTTTCCAGCTGATCGATCTGGCGCACCAGCGTCGGCCCTGTGACACCTGCCAGCACAGCAAGATCTAGCTGTGCGAGACCTCTGTCACTGTCGGCGAGATGCAGCAGCAACAGCCAGCGCGCTTGTGACAGGCCATGGGGGCGCAACCGATTATCCAGTTCTGTCCTCCACAGCCGGGCCAGCAGGCCTACCTGTCGGCCAACATTGGGGAGCGCGTCAGTCATGCGCCATCCTATCTATAAGGTGTCTTATAATAATGTTACTATGTATTAGCCTGCTAATTAATAGCTTGTAAAGCGAGCGGCAGCTTTGAAGCGGCTGCGGCTCGCTACAGTGTGTTAAACCTTACCGTGGCAGTGCTTAAATTTCTTGCCAGACCCACAGGGGCAGCTGCTGTTACGCGGCACCCGGCCCCAGGTTGACGGATCATTCGGGTCAACGGCTGCGTCAGACGCTAACCGTGATTGCCTGGGTTCTGCGCGGGTCGGAGGGGGTGAGCCGTCGGCTGCATCCATGTCATCAATGCCGCCGGCGTCGGGGTGCTCTTCGTACATTTCACCCATTTCAGTCGCGGGGCCTGGTTCTGGCACCTGTGTGTCGACCTGTAGGTGCACGAGCGTGGCACTGACAGCGGTACGGAGGCGGCCGAGCATGCCTTCAAACAGGCTGAATGCTTCCTGCTTGTATTCATTCAGCGGATCACGCTGGGCATAGGCGCGGAGGCCAATACCCTGGCGCAGGTGATCAAGCGCCAGCAAGTGATCCTTCCAGACCTGATCCAACAATTGCAGCAGGACGCTTTTCTCCGCGAACCGCATGACCTCAGGCCCATAATTGGCCGCTTTCTCTGCCATGCGCCGATCCATGTCCGCTTGAATGCGTTCAAGGATTTCCTCGTCAGCGATGCCTTCTTCCTTAGCCCAATCGGCAATTGGGTATTCCAGCGCTAGATTGGCGACGAGTGCGGCTTGCAGGCCGTCTACATCCCACTGATCTGGCAGTGCATTTGTTGGAATATGTTCGGCGACGAGATCCTCCGCCACTTGGCGGCGCATGTCTTCGACGGTTTCACGAACGTCTTCCGCGTCCATGATCTCGCGGCGCTGCTCATAAACGACCTTACGTTGGTCATTCATCACATCGTCATAGCGGAGAAGGTTTTTGCGAATTTCGAAGTTACGCGCTTCGACCTTGCCCTGGGCTTTCTCCAGTGCGCGGTTGATCCACGGATGCACAATGGCCTCATCTTCTTTGAGACCAAGACGGCGCAACACGCTGTCCATCCGCTCCGACCCAAAGATGCGCATTAGATCATCATCAAGGCTGATATAGAATTTGGATGCGCCAGGATCCCCTTGTCGGCCTGAGCGACCGCGAAGCTGATTGTCGATTCGCCGGCTTTCATGTCGTTCTGTTGCCAGAACGAACAGGCCGCCCGCTTCAAGTGCTATGACCTTGTCGCTGGCGATTTCGGCCTCAACATCAGCAGTGATGCGGGCGCGTTCGGCCTCATCGTTAACATCGGACAGCATGTCAGCCAGCATCATGTCGCGGTTGCCGCCAAGCTGAATATCCGTACCGCGACCAGCCATATTGGTGGCGATTGTGACAGCCTCTGGCTTGCCGGCGAGCGCGATGATCTTCGCTTCCTGCTCATGGTAACGGGCGTTTAGAACCGCGTGCTCAACGCCTGCGGCCTTCAGTTCCTCAGACAGCAACTCTGATTTATCGATGGAGACGGTGCCGACAAGGATCGGCTGCTTTTTAGCATTCCGTTCCTTGATTTCAGCAACAATGGCGCGGTTTTTCTCCTTCATGGAGCGATAAACTTCATCGTCGAAGTCTTCGCGGGAGACGCTGACATTCGTTGGCATTTCCACCACGTTCAGCTTGTAAATCTCGTCAAACTCACCCGCTTCCGTCATTGCCGTGCCGGTCATGCCAGCAAGTTTTGGGTAGAGCCGGAAATAGTTCTGGAAGGTGATAGACGCCAGCGTCTGGTTCTCAACCTGAATTTCAACGCCTTCTTTGGCTTCCAGCGCCTGATGCAGGCCTTCTGAGAAGCGCCGCCCATCCATGGCGCGACCGGTGAATTCGTCAATGATGACGACCTTGTCGTCGCGGACCATGTAATCAACGTCGCGCTCAAACAGGGTGTGCGCCCGAAGCGCTTGATTGACGTGGTGGACGATCGACACATTGGCGATATCGTACAATCCGCCTTCGGTCAGAATGCCAGCTTCACGCAGAAGTTCTTCCACCCGGTCGGAACCGGAGTCAGACATGCCAACGGCTTTGGACTTTTCATCTTTCTCGTAATCATCAGGCTGGATGTGCTGCATCACCGCATTCACGCTCTGATACAGCTCTGAGGATTGTTCGGCAGCGCCGGAGATAATCAGCGGTGTCCGCGCTTCGTCGATGAGGATCGAATCGACTTCATCAACAATGGCGTAGTTGAAGCTGCGCTGGACCATGTCCGTCAGGCGGAACTTCATATTATCGCGTAGATAATCGAAGCCGAATTCGTTGTTGGTGCCATAGGTGACATCCTGGGCGTATTGTACGCGCCGCTCGTCGTCCAACAGGCCACCCAAAATGCAGCCAACGCTGAGGCCAAGGAAATTATAAACCGCACTCATCCAGCCAGCATCGCGCTGGGCCAGATAGTCATTCACGGTGACGACGTGCACGCCTTTGCCTTCAAGTGCATTCAAATACACGGCAAGCGTGGCGACCAGGGTTTTGCCTTCGCCGGTTTTCATTTCGGCGATCATGCCGGTGTGCAGAACAATGCCGCCCATCAGCTGCACATCGAAGTGGCGTTGGCCAAGGGTGCGCTTCGCGGCTTCCCGCACAGCAGCGAAAGCTTCCGGCAAAAGGTCGTCGGTCGTTTCACCAGCGGCTAAGCGCGCCTGGAATTTGGGCGTGAGCGCACGCACTTCATCATCACTTAAAGCCTCAAACTCGGGCTCTAAGTTATTGATTTTTGCTACGGTCGCGTGGAGCGACTTAATGTAACGATCATTCGCAGTGCCTAGCACGCGCTTAACGATGGCGCCGAACATATGGGCCTCAATATCTGGATAAAATGGGCGCGTGTTGCGCAATCGCCGCTGCAAGCATAACAACGGTCCTCGACAGATAAGTGCGAGGTGCGGCCCT
>Ga0181606_10000990_pt1 | contig 24353 bp, 20 predicted proteins | sample 041ome_10_FD_132994 | JGI IMG/M metagenome (GOLD analysis project Ga0181606, IMG submission 132994) | Coastal salt marsh microbial communities from the Groves Creek Marsh, Skidaway Island, Georgia - 041412US metaG (megahit assembly) | ecosystem: Environmental > Aquatic > Marine > Intertidal... | reverse complement strand
CGATAGGCAAGGGGCGCTTGAAAAGGTCCGAAATGTTTGGCATGCCGCAAATCGAGATAAATAATGGCGCAAATAAACAGAGTTTTGCATCCTTTAGCTGTTTTTATATATTTATAAAGCTACCAAAACGGGTATCATTTTACCTAAATATCACCTGCAGTTAGCGTTTTTTGCGAGGGTTTGCGCAGGTTTTATGCAGCGTTGGGGGCGTGCTAGGGAGGTCTTGTAATGTATTATTTGACCGCTTTTGGTCAGCACTGGTTTGGCATTGTTATTATTCTGCATGTGATGGCATTTATCGTTCAGAATAATCTTATTTGGCCATTTGAAGTCGCCATTTTCGGCGACATGGGCTCATTGGCAAGTGTTTTGTTTTTGCCGCATACCGTGCGGGTTTTGTCGACCTGGTTGCTTGGCCCAAAAGCATTCTTTGCGCTATTTCCTGCCGCACTTTTTGCGCATTACCTCTATGCGGCGCGGGACTATGATGTTGCCACATTTATTCTTATTCCCTTTTGGAGTTCAGCGTCAGCTATCATCGCCTTTGAGTTTTTGAAATTTGTGAATATGGATGTTTACCCCAAAAACGCCCAGTCTATCAGCTGGCGGTCGCTTGTCTTTGCGGGTTGTCTTGCCTCATTTTTCAACTCAATAGGTGGCACCTATTTAAAGAGTGAAGGTTTGACGGTTCCAGAGGTTTTTGAGCTTCTTATCAGATATTTTGTTGGTGATATTGGGGGCTTGTTGTTTTGTATGTTTGTTTTAATGTTGATATTGAGGTATAATCGGCTGAGAAACAGTCGCAACAAGATATCGTGAGGAAGACGTGCCGATCCTAAATTCATATGCAAAATTGCGGGAAGTTTTGTTTCAAATCGAAAAGGATTTGGGCATTGAGGAGCTAACCGAGACCGAACGCAAGGTCTTGGCGGTGCTTGCAAGTTTGTCTGACGGCACCAACCGCGATGTGCAGCTGGATGATATTCGGCAGGATGCGATTGTCACAGATATCCCAGCGCCGTCATTGTACCGCGCCTTTAGCACGCTGCAAAAGCGTGGTTATGTCGGTAGGTCTGGCGGGCAGCGTTCAGGGCTCTATCATTTGCAGAAGAGCGTGCTTTACTAAGCCTGCCTATCGGACGCGCTTCTTAGCCTACGCCGCCCCCGGCTATTGATCCAAAAACATCACCTGAAATTGGCCCAGTCGCCGTGGATGGTCGCCTGGCTATATCCTTCGTTGCGATCGCAAAACTGTCGGCAAAAAATACCCGCGGCGCGCCTAGAAATGCGGCGAATGCGCGAATGAGACTTGTTGCGCGCTTTTGTTAGGGTATTAATATTAATCTCAATCGTAAATCTTGACCTTACTAACCGAAAGGTGGGCCCCGTGAAAATTACCTCGATTGAGAGTTTCTGTACTGAATTTGTTGGTTTTGTAAGGGTGACCGCCGAAGATGGTAGCTTTGGGTGGGGTCAAGTATCGACCTACAATTCTGATATTACGCAAAAAGTGCTGCACCGGCAGGTGGCGCCGTGGGTGCTGGGCCGGGATATGGCGGCGCTAGATGATGTGCTTGATCTGGTAACCGAAAAAGAACATAAATTTCCGGGGTCCTATTTGCGCCGTGCGATGGCCGGGGTTGACACTGCCGTTTGGGATTGGCGCGGCCGCCAGCAGGGCAAGCCGGTTGCCAGCTTGCTTGGGGGCAGTGCGGGCCGGGTGCGGGCCTATGCGTCATCGATGAAACGCGACATTACCCCTAAAGATGAAGCCGCCCGCATGCTGGCGCTACGCGACCGCTATGGATTTGATGCCTTTAAGGTGCGGGCCGGCGCCGAAGTCGGCCGCAATCAGGATGAATGGCCGGGGCGCACCGAACAGATTATCCCGACCATGCGCCGCGCGATGGGCGATGATGCCGCCCTATTGATTGATGCGAATAGCTGTTATTCGCCGGACCGCGCGATCGAGGTCGGTTTGATGTTGCAAGATCATGGATTTTGCCATTTTGAAGAGCCGTGCCCCTATTGGGAATTAGAACAAACAAAACAGGTCACTGATCGTCTAGATATAGATGTCACCGGCGGTGAACAAGATTGTGATTTGCCAACATGGCGGCGGATGATTGAGATGCGCGCCGTTGATATTGTGCAACCGGATATTTTGTATCTGGGCGGCATTTGTCGGAGCTTGCGCGTTGTTGAGATGGCGCGCGCTGCGGGCTTGCCGGTAACCCCGCATTGCGCCAACTTGTCGATGGTGACGTTATTTACCATGCATTTGTTGCGGGCCATTCCAAATGCCGGACAGTATCTTGAGTTTTCTATCGAGGGCGCGGATTATTACCCGTGGCAAGAGGGCTTGTTTGTTGAATCGCCCTATAAAATTGAGGATGGCCATGCCACAGTCACCGATGCGCCGGGGTGGGGCGTAGAGATAAGCCCGGCATGGTTGGACGCAGCACATTACCAAAAATCAGTTTTTTCGGCATAGCCACAAAAAACACCGCTATACTGCTTGCTTTTCATCATCACCAGAGACATCACCATTATGAAGATTATTGTCAAAGATTCGCCGCTGCATGGCCTTGGGGTGTTTGCATGCACGGATTTAAAACAAGGGGACATCATCGAACGCTGTCCGTATTTGGTCATTGATGACGATGATTTGCAAGAGATTAACCGGCTGAATGATTATCTGTTTACCAGCCCGGACGACAAAAATGATTATCTATGCGTTCTTGGCTTTGGGATGATCTATAATCATGGTTCACAGCCAAATGCCGAATGGCAAATTGATGATGACGATAACCGCTTTGTGTGCTTTGCCGCCACCCGTGATATCAAAGCCGGCGACGAGATCCTGCATGATTATGGCAGCGAATATTGGGATACCCGCGCCTAAAGGGGCGGGTTTGTACCATAGCGGGCTTATTGTTATGCCGTGCCAATTATTATGACGAGATCGGCGGCATATCCAACTGTACAACCCGGCCGTCGAACCCGTCAAGCGCCGGATATAGTGCCATTACCAACGGGTCATGCCCGGGGATGATATGGTCGCGGTCTGGCGCCACTTTGCGCAGCCGATCAAAACTTTCCAGCATCTCGCCAACATGATAGGCGATGGTAAAGGGCCGCCCGCTATCCATATTTTCGTAATAATGTGCCGCATCAGATGCCAGCACAACCCATCCGCGTTTGGTGTGCACCGATACAAATTGCAAACCAGCCGAATGGCCGCCAGTGCGGTGCAGGCGAATGCCCGGGCATAGCGCCGCGTCACCATCATAAAACAGCACCCGCTGGTCGTAATTCATCCGCACGATGCCGCAAATATCATCGACCTCAAATGAATAGGACATCCGCGGATGGCGCATATATTTGCCAGTGGCAAACTGCAATTCTTTTTCTTGAAGATGGAATTGAGCATTGGCAAACCGGTCAAAATGGCCTGAATGATCGTAATGAAGATGCGTGAGGATAACATCTTGAACCGCGTCTGATGACACCCCGAGTTCTGCCATCGTGTCAATCGGGCAGTGTAAAAATGTGCGGCCGCGCTGGGTGGCGATGGCTTTGGTAAAGCCAGTATCAATCACCACATGATGATCGCCGCAGGTGGCAAGCCATACAAAATAATCCATCGGCATGGGGCCGTCATGCGGGTCACCGCCAATGAAATGTTCGCTGCGTTTGGCATCGCGCATCGCATAGCGAATGGCATAAAGCTGATAGACCGGTAGATCATGTGACATGCGGGTACATCCTTAATAAAACCAAACCGCAGCTGCCAAGCTGGCAGATGGCCGCGCCAAGCTTACGAAGCTAAGGGCGCCGTTGGCAACCCTAAACCCGCGTCATGAAATAGCCAGTGGCGCCGGGAAATGACTGGTGGCATGAGAAAATTTATGCAAGATAAGATGGATTATCACCGAAAGATATGAGTGACGCTGATGCAGCTGACAAGCAATCACTGGGGAACCTACCGCTATGCCACCAAAAACGGAAAAGTGGTAGCCTTATACCCGTTTGAGGGTGACGCTGACCCAACCGATATTGGCCAAGGTATTCTCGACGTTTTGGACAATGACACCCGTATCCGCCAGCCCATGGTGCGCAAAGGCTGGCTGGATGGCGGGCCGGGCAACCGCCAGGCTGCAAAGCGCGGGGCTGACAGTTTTGTTGCTGTTGATTGGGATACTGCCAGCCAGCTAGTAGCAGATGAATTACAGCGGGTGATTGATACGCATGGCAATCAAGCGATTTATGCGGGGTCCTATGGGTGGGCAAGTGCCGGTAGGTTTCATCACGCGCAGAGCCAAATCCATAGATTTTTGAATGTGATTGGCGGTTACACAAAATCAGTAAACACCTATAGTTTTGCCGCCGCCGAAGTGATGATGCCACATGTCATAGGCGATTTTAGGGACTATACCTATCATCAGACGAGCTGGCGATCGGTTGTTGATCATACCGATCTTTTTTTGGCGTTTGGCGGTGTGCCGCTGAAAAACGGGCAGATTAGCCAAGGCGGTGTCGGGCGTCATATCCAACAAGAAGCGGTTTTGGCGGCGCACCAGAATGGCGTTAAATTTGTCTCGGTATCGCCGTTAAAAAGCGATATGACCGAGGCGGTTGATGCCGATTGGGTCACCGTTCGGCCAAATACTGACACGGCCTTTATGATAGGCTTGTGTTATGTCTTGCTGGATAATGATTTGCATGATCAGGCCTTTCTAGAACGTTATACGGTTGGCTTTGCAAAATTTGCTGATTATTTGCGGGGGACCGAAGACGGCATCGCGAAAACGGCTGCGTGGGCCGCCAAGATTTGCGGCGTGTCTGCCGATGTTTTGCAAGATCTGGCCGTACGCATGGCCAAGTGCCGCACCATGCTATCTTTCAGCTGGTCACTGACCCGGCAGGCGCATGGTGAACAACCCTATTGGGCCGGCATAACATTGGCGGCAATGCTTGGCCAAATCGGGTTGCCGGGCGGCGGGTTTGGATTTGGCTATTCGGCGGTGAACACAATCGGCAATAATTTTTTGCGCAACATGCCAATCGCGATGGTGCCGCAAGGCCGCAATAACGTCAAAAGCTTTATTCCGGTTGCCCGCATTGCGGATATGCTGGAAACCCCAGGGGCCGCATTTACCTATGATGGCGCGACCTATAATTACCCTGATGTAAAGCTTATCTATTGGGCTGGCGGTAACCCGTTTCATCATCATCAGGATTTATCGCGCCTACGGCGTGCGTGGCAAAAGCCGGATACCGTCATTGTGCATGATTGGTGCTGGAATGCATCGTCTAAACATGCCGATATTGTCTTGCCAACAACAACATCGCTGGAACGTGCCGACATCGCTATGACGCCGCGCGACAATTATTTTGTGGCGATGCAACAGGCCCAAGCCCCGGTTGGTGCGGCCCGTGATGATTATGATATTTTGCGCGGTATTGGCCGCGTCATGGGGGTTGACGAAGCCTTTAGTGAAGGGCGTGATGCTGCTGAGTGGCAACGCTGGCTCTATGATGTGACCCGTCAGTCGATGGCGGCGCATGGCCATGAATTGCCATCTTATGAGGCATTTCTGGACAAGGGTTGGTTCAAAATAGATGATTGCGCTGAACCGCGGGTTGTTTTGGATGGGTTTCGGGCTGACCCGGTCAAAAACAAGCTAGATACGCCAAGTGGCAAAATTGAAATTTATTCTGAGAGAATTGCTGGGTTTGGTTATGCCGATTGCCCGCCACATGCCAGCTGGCGCGAACCGCCGGAATGGCTTGGCAAAAAACAGCATGACAGCCAGCTGCATCTGCTATGCACCCAGCCAACCACGAAATTGCACTCGCAGCTAGATCATGGCAGTGTCAGCCGCGCGGCCAAGATTTCCGGGCATGAACCGGTGCAGATCAATGCTGATGATGCTGCGGCGCGCGGTATTAGTGACGGTGATGTTGTGCGGGTGTTTAATGTGCGCGGGGCCTGTTTATGCGGCGCTGCGGTCAGCCATAACATCATGTCGGGCGTGCTTGTCATATCAACTGGGGCATGGTTTGACCCGGATAGTTCTGGGCAATTGGGCGTTGATTGCAAACATGGCAACCCAAATGTTTTGGCGCCGGATCGTGGCACCTCGTCGTTGGCACAGGGGCCAGCGGCGCATTCCTGTCTTGTCGATATTGAAAAATGGACTGGCGGCCCGGTTACGGTGACCGCCTTTGCCCCGCCCGAGATTATGGTCGCTGATCAGACGCCACTAAAGGGCGCCGCCACATGACGTGGCGTGACTGGCGAGACCATGGTATGGAAGCGCAGTTCAATCCGCGTGTTGCGGTTGGAGCTGAAACTGAAACTTGGCTAAATAGCTGGGCTGAGCACTCAGCCAGGCGGCAGGCAGAGCTTGGCGGGACTATTGATATTGCCTATGGCGCGCACCGGTTGATGCGGTTTGATTATGCGCCAGGCACACCAAAAAAGCCGGTTATTATCAATATTCATGGGGGCTATTGGCGGGCGCTTGATAAGTCTGATATGCGGCACCATATGGCGGATCTCGCGTTATCTGGCTTTGGTATCGTCAATGTGAATTATCCGCTATGCCCAGAGGTTAGCTTAACCGACATTATGGCACATCTTGATACCGCGCTAGCGGTGATTGTTAGGCATTGTGACCAGCATGCGGGGGCGTCACCTTTGCCAGATTTTGTTTTGATGGGGCATTCTGCCGGGGCGCATATGGCAATGCATTTGTCGGGTCACGCAGCCTTGCAGGGGCGGTTGCGCGGCGTTGTTGGCATTTCCGGCATTTATGAAACCGCGCTGGTGCTGGGGCTTGGTGTTAATGATGATGTGCGGTTATCGGCTGATGAGGCCGCCCGGTGGGACTGCCTTGGCCACATGCCAGCGCCGGGTCCGGCATATTATATCACGGTTGGTGGGGCCGAGCCATCAGGCTGGATTGACCAATCGTGGATGATGGCTAATGCACTCAGCCAGCGCGGTGACGCCGTGCAATTTCATGTGTGCAGCGCCACGCATCATTTCAGCCTTGTTGACCGCTTGTGTGATGGCCAAAACCCGGAAGGCGCGCGGCTGCATAACTGGATGGCTGGCTCACTAACTTAGCACAGCTAAGCAGCTAAAAAATCACGCAAAATGGTGGCGCCAAGCGTTGCCATTGGGGCAGCTTGCCCGCCAACCACGGCGGCATTGCCTGCCGATGCGTTGCCATCAAGATGTCGTTTGAGCACGCCTTGTAGAATTGCCGCAAACCGAAAACATTGAAAGGCGATTAAGGCGTCCCAGTTTTCGGGCTTGCTATGGCCGGTCTTGGTGCAGAAATGCGCCACAAGGTCTTCTTCAGCCGGAATGCCAAGCGGCACTCGCGCCACGCCGCCAAGCCCGGCTATGGGCCAGCTTGATGCCATGCGCAACATCGCGCACCAATAGGACAGATCAATAAATGCTGGGCCAAGAGTGCTAAGCTCCCAATCAATCACAGCTTCAATCTTGGTGTTATTTTGCAGAAGCATATTATCAAGTCTGAAATCGCCATGGATAACGCAAAGCCCCGGCAAACGCTCGCCCAACGCCGCGCCAAGATGGTTGATTAAAAACTCCATATCGCCCAAATCTTCGGTTTGGCTGGCCCGGTATTGCCGCGTCCATGTCGCAAACTGTCGGTCTAAATAGCCAGATGGTTTACCAAAATCGCCAAGCCCCACCGCGCTGGGGTCAATGCCAGCAAGCGCAGCCAGCACATCGACCTGATTGAAATAAAGCTGGCGGCGGTTGGCACGGTCATAGCCGGCAAGCGTCGGGTCAAAAACCGTGGCGCCGTCAATTTTTGACATCACAAAAAACTTCATGCCAATAATATTAGGGTCGCTGCATTCGGCGATCATCACCGGCACCGGCACCGCGGTTTTGCCAAGTGCCGCCATCACCCGAAATTCACGGTCCACCGCATGCGCTGATTTCAGCAGAATACCGGCAGGCTGGGTGCGCACCACATAATGACCGCGGTCGGTTGTCAGCTCATAGGTGGGGTTGGATTGTCCGGTAGCAAATTTCGTTAATGACTTGGCGGTGCCAATCTGTGGGGCGTTTTCGGCTAGCCACTTGCCCAGCTTTGATAGTAATGCTCTTGTTTCAAAATCAGATTGGGTCATAAAGCGGCCTTCTAAAAAAACATAGTGTGCGGCAAAACCACAAATCGGCTGGCGTCTGATTTATAACAATAAATTTATCTTTTGCATGGCTATTCAGATAGCCTAGTCTAATATGACTTTGGTTTTGTGCAAATGAAACAGTTTCATGACTTTGTACGCCGATAATTGCCATGAGCTGCGGCAAGCCGGGCGGTTGGCGGCTGAGGCGATGGCCAAAAGGAGTGTTATGGATAAAAAGTTGGTTGGCCAGACAGTTTTGGTGACGGGGGCGGCGCGTGGTCTTGGCGCCAGTTTTTGCGCTGCGGTGGCGGCGGCTGGCGCCCAGGTTTTGGCGCTTGGCCGCAATCAGGCGGCGCTGACCGCTATGATAAAAAATCTACCTGGGCGCGGGCATGATGTGATTGTCGCGGATGTCACCGACCCGGCTGGTCTGGCGCGCGCACTTTCTGGCCACATGTTTCACGCGGTGATCAATAATGCAGGCATTGCCGCTACCGCCGCCTTGCATAACAGTGCGGTTGATGATGCCAAAAATGTGATCGACACAAATTTGCTTGGTAATTTATGGGTGTTACAGGCCAGCGTGCCTGTGCTGAAGGCGGCTGGCGGCGGGGTTGTTGTGAATATTGCCTCGGTGCTTGGGCATCGCCCGCTTGCCCATACTGGTATCTATGCCGCCAGTAAAGCGGCGGTGATTCAGATGACACGGTCGGCAGCGCTGGAACTGGCGCGCGACAATATCCGCGTCAATGCGCTGGCGCCGGGCTATATCACGACCGATCTTAACCGCGCATTTTTGGATAGCGATGACGGGGCGCGGCTTGCCAAGCGGGTGCCGCTGCGCCGCTTTGCCGTGGCCAGCGAATTGACGGCTGCGTTGATTTTTCTGCTGGATCCGCAAAACAGCTACATGACTGGTGAAACGCTGACGATTGACGGCGGCATGAGTGCCGGCCTTTAATAACTGGGCTAATAAAGGGCTAATCAGGGGCTAAGCAAAGCATAAGGAACCTCAATTTATGGATTTTTCGATTACCGCAGAGCTTGCCGCAGATGCCAAAAGGCTTGAGGCGTTTGTTGCCGATGAAATTATACCGCTGGAATCTGACTCGGCCAATTATGATGCCTATGGCAATATTGATATGATGGTGTTGCAAGCCTTGCGCCACAAGGTAAAGGCAGCTGGCTTATGGGCGCCGCAAATCCCCAAGGCGCAAGGCGGGCTAGGCTATGGGCCAACCGGTATGGCGGTTTTGTACGAGGCGATGAACCAGTCAATTTTCGGGCCAGTTGCGTTTAATTGCGCGGCACCTGACGATGGCAATATGTATATTTTGAATAAAGTTGGCACCGACAGCCAAAAAGCCAGATGGCTGCAGCCGATTATCGATGGCGATGTGCGGTCATCTTTTGCGATGACCGAACCGGCGCCGGGTGGCGGGTCTGACCCGGGGATGATCCAAACCACCGCAACCCGCAAAAATGGCCGCTGGGTCATCAATGGCCGCAAATGGTATATTACCGGTGCGGGCGAGGCAGCGCATTTTATCCTGATCGCCAAAACCGGTGATGATGCCCGTAGCGGCCTGACAGCGTTTTTGTTCCATCGTGATGATCCGGGCTGGCATATTGAGCGGCGCATCGGAATCATGGGGCCAGAAGAACATGGTGGGCATTGTGAGTTGATTTTTGATGGTCTCACATTGGACGATGACCGCGTGCTCATGGCCGAGGGCAATGGTCTGAAAGTTACTCAAATCCGTCTTGGGTTGGCGCGGTTGACGCATTGCATGCGCTGGCTTGGTTTAGCCCGCCGTGCGGTGGCCATTGCCGCAGATTATGCGGCAAACCGGCAGGGGTTTGGCATAAAACTTGTGGACCGTGAATCGATCCAGATAAAGCTTGGTCAGGCGGCAATGGATATTGAAATTGGCCGGGTTATGGTGATGCGCGCTGCCTGGCGGATTGAACAAGGGTCAAAGGCCAGACAGGATATTTCGATTGCGAAAATTCACGTGTCACAATTACTGAACCGGGTGACAAGTGACGCTATTCAAATCTGCGGTGCGCGCGGCTATTCAAAAGACACGGTTTTAGAATGGATCTACCGCTATGGCCGACAAGCGTTGCTGGTTGATGGCGCCACCGAAGTGCATCAAATGGTGATCAATCGCTTTTTGCAAGACCAAGGCCAAGCGTTTTGGGGATGGGGTGTTGGCAGTGACTGACCACTTGCTGATAAGGGAGCGCGTATAATTATGGCGAAAACGTCTTCATCCAGAGAGACAGCTTTTGCAGCATTAGATATGCAAGGCGCAGATACGCAGCCCTTATCGCCACAGCATTTTCTGCACCGCGTCGCCCATGTATTTGCCGACAAAACCGCCATTATTTATGGTGACCGGCGGCTTGACTACCGCTCATTTTATCAGCGCTGCCGCCAGCTTGCAGCGGCATTAATGACGGTCGGCATTGCGCCCGGTGACACGGTTTCGGCTATCTGTCCTAACATTCCTGAAATGCTGGAACTGCATTTTGCGGTGCCGATGACCGGCGCCGTTCTGAACACGATAAATACCCGTCTAGATGCCAAATTGATCGCCAGCATTTTGGCGCATGGTGATGCTAGATTATTGTTTTTTGATAGCGAATACAGCGCTGTTGTTGCGGCAGCATTGCCCAATGTTGGTCATGATATTAGCCTTGTAGCAATTGACGACCCAGCCCACAACAATTCGGCCCATAACAATTTGACGGCTACGGGCTATGAAGATTTTTTGCACACCGGCGACCCGGCCGCGGCATTATTTGCATTGCAAGATGAAACCCACGCGCTTTCGCTAAGCTATACCTCTGGGACTACCGGCAACCCAAAAGGTGTGGTCTATTCACATCGCGGTGCAGCGCTTAACGCGCTTGGCAATGTTATGGCGATGGGGCTCAATGCACGCAGTGTTTATCTATGGACATTACCGATGTTTCACTGCAATGGCTGGACCCATCCATGGGCGGTCACGGCGGTTGGCGGTACGCATATATGTTTGCGCAGTATCGACCCTGAACGCATTTTTCAGCTTCTTGTCGAACATGGCGTTACCCATATGGCCGCGGCGCCAGTGGTGCTATCAATGCTCATTCATGCCCCGGCATCGCTAAAACGCCCACTGTCCCAAAACGTGCAAATTGCCACTGGTGGTGCGGCCCCGCCAAGCAAGGTAATTGACGATATGGAACAGATGGGATTTGACGTAACCCATCTTTATGGGCTGACCGAATCCTATGGGCCGTCATTGATTTGTGAAATGCAGAATGACTGGGTTGATATGCCGCTTGCGAGCCGCGCCCAAAAAATGGCGCGCCAAGGCGTGCCGCATATTTTGGCGGGGGAATTTCAGGTTGTTGACCCGGCCACAATGCAGCCGGTGCCAGCAGATGGCAAAACCATTGGCGAGATTATGCTACGCGGCAACACCGTGATGAAAGGCTATTTGAAAAACCCTGAAGACACCGCCAAAGCGTCTGCCGGTGGTTGGTTTCATACAGGTGATTTAGCTGTCATGCATGAAGATGGCTATGCCGAGGTCAAGGACCGTTCAAAAGATATTATCATCTCGGGCGGGGAAAATATTTCCAGTCTGGAAATTGAAGAAACGCTTTATAAACATGAGGCCATCATGGAGGCAGCGGTGGTGGCGCGGCCCGACGAAAAATGGGGCGAGACACCCTGTGCCTTTATAACGTTAAAGCCGGGCCACGCCGACTTGGATGGTGATCAATTACGGGCTTGGTGCCGGGAACGCTTGGCCGGGTTCAAATTGCCAAGCCATTTTGTTTTTAGTGAATTGCCGAAAACGCAAACTGGCAAAATTCAAAAAACAGTATTGCGCGACCGTGCCAAAACCATAGGCTGAAACTTTATAATAGGCGTATCACCCTAAATATTTTGGAGACAGGACCATGGTAGATAACACAAATCAATCAGACGATGCTGCCGCCCGCGCCATGATGGAAAACCTGTATTGGTGGGGTATTCCATCGCTGTTTCGTTGCAAGATCGCTGAACAACCAAACGGCGTGGATATCGCTTTGGTTGGGGTGCCACATTCAACCGGTAATGGCACCACAGAACGCGATCAGCATTTAGGGCCGCGGGCGGTGCGCCATGTGTCGGCGAATATGCGGCGCGCTCATATGCGCTATGGGTTTTATCCGCTTGAAACCGGCATTATTGCCGATATTGGCGATGTGCCATTGCCCGAAGCCAATAATAATGAAGCCTGTATTAGCGCCATTACCAGTTTTTTTCAGCAAATTGATGCAGCCGGTGCGCGGCCAGTGTCGATTGGTGGCGACCATTCAGTGACCGGCGGTATTTTGCGGGCGATTTCCGGGCCGGGGGCGCGGCTCACCAACGGTGGCATGGTGGCGCTGCTGCATCTTGACGCGCATACTGACACATTTGAAAGCCTCGATCATTTTTTGGGGGCCAAGGATAGCGCCGCGCATTGGGCCAGCTATTTGGTGCATGAAGGCCATGTTGATGCGGCGCGCAGTTTGCAAATTGGGCTGCGTGGCAATGTGCGGCGGCTTGATTGGCTGGAACCAAGCCATCGGCTCGGCTACAACGTCATTACCATGGACCAGTATCGGCAGATGGCATTAGATGATGTGGTGGCCAAAATCCGCGATGTTATTGGTGATATGCCGGTCTATATTACCTTTGATCTTGACTGTCTTGACCCCAGCGTTGCGCCCGCCGTATCAAATATTGAACCGGGTGTTGTAGGGTTTGGCATTGATGAGGCGATCAGCCTTGTGCAGGCCGTCAAAGGGCTGAATGTGATTGGCGGCGATGTTGTGTGTTTGATGCCGACTAAAGACAATCCCAACAATATCACTGCGATGGTGGCGGCATCAGTGGCCTATGAGATTTTAAGCCAGATTGCTTGGTATAAGCATAGCAAAACATAGGCATTTTTGAGGTTTTGAGGATTGATAACTGAGCCTGGAAATCAACCAGCCGAGCATGATGGCCTGCATCTTGCAGTGATGCAATCACGAGCCGCATTACAGGGCACGGCGGCGCGGCTGACATGGCTGGATCAGCAGCTGGCACAGCATAAGGCGGCTGGCTTTGATCTGGTATTATTGCCGGAATTATTTGCCTGTGGATATCACATTGGAGCCGATGTTGTGGCGGCAGCTGAGGCCGCCGATGGGTCGGTCGCAAGGCAGGTGGCGGGGCTGGCGCAGCGCTATAATCTTGCCATTCATTATGGCTTTGCCGAACGTGACGGGAGCAATTTATATAATGCGGCGCAGGCCTTTGGTGCTGATGGCAGCCGGCTTGGCGGGCACCGCAAACTAATTTTACCGCCGGGTTATGAATCAACCTATTTTAGCACCGGCACAAAAATAGACCTGTTCCATTATGGCGGGTTATCGATTGCCACCTTGATATGCTATGACGCCGAATTTCCTGAACTTGTGCGGCGCGCTGCCTGTTTGGGGGCGGATCTCATTCTGGTGCCAACCGCGCTTGGCGAACAATGGGGGTGGGTGGCGCATAGCATGATGCCAACACGAGGTTATGAAAATGGGGTGTTTTTGGCCTATGCCAATCATGCTGGATTAGAAAACGGGCTGTCCTATCTTGGCGCTAGCTTTATTGGCGCGCCAAATGGCCGCGTGCTGGCCCGCGCCGGCGCTGCGCCAGAGGTTATCTCTGCCTATCTTGACCGGGCCATGGTCAGCGCCGCCCAAACCCGGCTGCCCTATCACGCAGACCTCGATAAAATCCAACTGGATCCAGCTTAATTATGTGGCCATAAAGCCGGCAAAACGCCTATTTGGGAATATAGCGTTCGCCGATTGCTGGTTTATTGACTCCCATGCCCGGCAATTCCCACACGCCGGCACCCGACGGGTTTAAATCCCCACCAATATTGGCATCGATAAGATAGGGCCGACCGCTGGCGATGCCAGCTTGTATAGCATCGCCAAGATCGCCAGCACGATCGACGCTGACGCCGGTAACACCAGCGGCACGCGCCATCGCCGCAAAGTCTGGGTTGTAAGGCTTGCCGGTTTCAGGATGATGAAAATCTGTGGCCAATTCACGCCCGCCAAGATAGCCACGCTGTAGCCCGCGAATCGACCCGTAAGCATAGTTGTTCCACACCACCCAAACGACCGGAATGTTATATTCAACAGCGGTGCCAAGCACATTGGCATGCATGAAAAAAGCACCGTCACCACACACCGAAACGGCGGGCCGGTCAGGCGCGGCTAGCTTGGCGCCCATAACCCCAGCAACGCCAAATCCCATCGGGCCAAAGCCCATCGACCCGATAAGCGAGTCTGGCCGGCTAGGGCGGCAGAATTGCAAAAGCCAATTATGATGCACTCCGATATCGCTAACCAAAATCGCGTCTTCCGGCAAGGCTTTGTCTATCTCTACCGCGGCCCGTTGCGGGTTAATGGGGGTGCTGTCATCAATCATGCCGGGGGCCACAAACGCATCCCATTCAGCGCGGTAGCCATCAATCGCTGCTCGCCATTTACGGTTTGTTGGGGTTGGGCCGCCGCTATAGCCGCGCCGGTCAAGCTCGGCAATTATTTGCCGCAAAAAAGTGCGTACATCTGCCATTAGTCCCAAGGCTACCGGATAATTACGGCCAATTTCTTCGGGATCTATATCAACATGAATCAGCCGTGTTGGCGGTATTGTAAAGGAATAGCCAGGTATCCACGAGCTTGAGGTGCGGTCGTCGAACCTTACGCCAAGCGCCAATAACACATCGGCCTGCCGGCAGGCGTGGTTGGCTTGATAGGTGCCGCCACGCTGTACAAGGCCAAGCGATAACGGGTGTTCAACAGGCAAAGCGCCAAGCCCGCTGGCCGATGATGCCACCGGAATCTGCAAGCGTTCGGCAAGCGCTTTTAGTTCAGCTGCTGCGCCGCCATAGCGCACCCCTTGGCCAACAACAATCACTGGCTTTTCAGCGCTTAAAAGCATATCAACAGCTTTTGTTACGCCGTCTGGATCAGCCCCGCAGCGCGATGAAATATTCGCACTCCACGCGGCTGGATCGGGCGCCTCGCTGGCCGATGATTCTTTAAAAATATCAAACGGCACATCCAAAACCACGGGCCCTGGCCGTCCGGTAACCATGGTTTTCCATGCTTGTCGCGTCATCAAAGGCACTTGTTCGCCGCGCGTAGGTTGATAAACGCGCTTGCAATAGGCCTGCACCGTTGACGGAAAATCTGCCTGATAATGGCGATAGGTTTCTTGAAAGGCGCCGCGGTTAAACTGGCTGGTGGGGACATTGCCGGTGATGGCCAGAAAGGGTACCGAGTCAAAAAAGGCGTTGGCCAAACTGATTGGCAAATTGGCTGACCCCGGCCCGCAGGAAGTAAAGGTTGCGGTAGGCTGCCCGGATACGCGGTAATAGACATCTGCCATAAAGCCCGAGACGCTCTCATGATGCACAGAAATGGTCCCAATCTCATCGGCACGTTCATGCATGGCGTCAATTAAGCCGATATTGCCATGACCGCATAATCCGAAAAGATAGGGCACTTTTTCACGAATGAGATAATCAATAATGACTTGGCCACCATTTAACAGATTGCTGTCGTTCACGCTAAAGTCTCCTTAAAATTACAGTGTTGCCATGTTTAGAGTGGGTGGCATTATAGGGGTAAGAAAATATCTTAAAACCGCAATGGTTAAGCGGCCAGCTTAGCAAAGCGTTGCGCGGGTTTGAAAAAATGACCAGCCACCGGTGCGCCACAGCCAAGCGTAAATTTTTGCGTTAGCTTTTACCATTATGTGCCATCATAAGATTAAAGCCGGACACAAGATCATTAAATCGTTCGCCGAGAATCATAATATGTTTTTGCATGATGTCGGCAGCTTTCTGAACATCGCCATCGCGTATCGCTGCCAAAATAATATCATGCTCGTCCATCGATTCACGCATGCGGCCGCGCACCCGTAGCTGCAGCCGTCTGAAGGGGCGCAACCGATCATGCAGCCGTTGCGCTTCGGCTGCCAGAAACCCGTTACCTGACATTTTGTAAATCTGCCGGTGCAATTTGGCGTTCAGTTCATAATATTGTTTGGTGTCATGCGCATCCAAAGCCGCCCGGCACGCCTCATTTGATGCGGTCAGCGCGTCAATTTCGGCGGTAGTGGCGCGGCGCGTTGCCAGGCGCACAGCCATGCATTCCAATTCGGCCATCACTTCAAACATTTCGACAAGCTCTGACAGGCTGGGCGCGCGTACAAATGTGCCACGGCGTGGCAGATGTTCGGCTAATCCCGATTCGGTAAGACGTTGCAGCGCTTCGCGCACCGGGGTTCGTGATACACCATAATGCGACGATAATTCGGCTTCATCCAGACGTTGGCCAATATCCAGCTCACCCTCGACAATACGTTGCTCAAGCGAATCTCTGATTTTGGCAGATGGTAGTCTGGTCATTGCCCGTCCCCAATGTGCGCAATTTAGGTCTTCATATCAGTATCTTCTAAATATTGGTCTAGAACAAGGGCTACATGCTTTGCTGTGCGATTGGTGCCATCCTTGATTTGGCAGCGGCACGAGGTGCCATCGGCAATAATAATATTGTCGGGGTCTGCGCCGCGCACCGCGGGAAGTAAGTTTGCATTCGCCATTTGCAGCGATATATCATAAGTGTCAGCGCCATAGCCAAACGCTCCGGCCATGCCGCAACAGCTACTGTCTATGGTTTTGACCTCCAGCCCGTCAATCCAGCTCAACACATCTTCGATTGGCCGTACCGCATCAAAAGCCTTTTGATGGCAATGTCCGTGCAGGAGCGCTTTTCCAGCGGCTTTCTTGAGAGGTAATGCCGGCTTGTCACGCGCCAGCAATTCTTCAAATGTCACCGCCACCGCCGCAATTTTTTGCGCGGCTGTGTTGTTCAGCAGGGCTGGCACTTCATCGCGCAGGGCCAAAAGGCAGGATGGTTCCAGCCCGACAATGGGAATGCCAGCTTCGGCAAAGGGCAGGAACGTGTTTACCAGCCGCTCAGCCTCGCTGCGGGCGCGTGCAACCATGCCGGTTGATAAAAAGGTGCGGCCGCAACATAGAGGCTTTTGCGATGGCCCGGGGTGCGGCGCAAATACCGCATAGCCAGCCGCCTGTAAGACGCGGCTAGCCGCACGTAAATTTTCCGGCTCCAGATAACGATTAAACGTATCGGCAAATAGAATGACTGGGCTGCCGGTTGCGCCTGGTTGTTGTGGTAATTCACTGGGACGAAAACATTTTTTTTGCCATGCGGGTAACGGGCGACGCGCGCTGAATCCGGTTAGTTTTTCGCTTAACCAAGCGGCGCCGGGAACAGTGTCGCGCAGCTTAATAAGCGGCGCCAAGGCGGCCGCGTAAGGGGCATAGTCTGGAAGGTAAGCGATCAGCTTGTCATGCCAAGACAGCCCATGCTTTTCGGCCTGCAGGGCGGTAACTTCAATTTTCATGCGGGCCATATCAACCCCGGTGGGGCATTCGCGTTTGCAAGCCTTACAAGACACGCATAATTTCATCGTTTCAGCCATTGCTGGACTGGCCATTGCATCGGCGCCCAGCTGACCGGATAGGGCTAGGCGCAAGCTATTGGCGCGGCCACGGGTGGAGTCTGCCTCATTGCGAGTGGCGCGGAAAGACGGGCACATCACGCCGCCGTCCAATTTACGGCAGCTGCCATTATTGTTGCACATTTCCACCGCGCCTTGCAGGCCACCGGCTGCGCCTGGCCAGGCCGACCAGTTTAGCTTGGTCGGAAAGCTGTCAACCTTGTAGCCGGGGGCAAACCGAAACAGGTTGCGGTCATCCATTTTTGGGGCGGCGGTTATTTTGCCGGGGTTTAAAATATTTTGTGGGTCAAACAGCTGTTTTACATCCCGAAACAAGCTGGCGATTTTAGGCCCAAACATCACCTCATTAAATTCAGATCGAGCGATGCCATCGCCATGCTCGCCTGAATGTGACCCGCCATAGTCTTTGACCAGGGCAAAGGCCTCTTCTGCGATGCCGCGCATCGCCGCAACATCATCGCCGCGTTTCATGTTCAAAACCGGTCGTACGTGCAAACAGCCGACCGACGCATGCGCGTACCATGTTCCGGTGGTGCCGTGCTTTTCAAAAATGCGGGTTAATTTGTCGGTGTATTCGGCAAGGTCAGATAATGCAACCGCGCAATCTTCAACAAACGAGACCGGCTTGGCCTCGGTCTTCATCGACATCATGATGTTTAGGCCGGATTTACGCATTTCGGTAATGCGAGACTGATCGTCCGTCGCGGCTAGGCTTAACACTCCGCCAGTGTTTTCGGCCGGCTGGTCCCAGCCATAGCCAAGCGCGGTCATCATATCTTCAAGCGCGGCTAATTTGCGTTGGTTTAGCGCCGCGTCATCTTCGGCAAACTCAACAACCAACAACGCGGCTGGTGTGCCGCGTACATAAGCCTCTACAGTCGGACGGAACAAAGCGATTGAGCGCGCCAGTTCCAGCATGGTGCTGTCAATTAACTCGACCGCCACCGGGTCCAGTGTGACCAGATGCTGGGCGGCATCCATGGCTTTGTAAAATGTTGGGAAATGGCACACCCCCATCACTTTGTGGGTGGGCAAGGGTGACAATTTCAGCGTGATAGTCTTGGAAATTGCCAAAGTGCCTTCAGACCCAACAAGAAGATGCGCCAGATTAATGCCGTCACCGGCTTTGCCGCCGGGCCGCAAGGCCATGGCATCTGGCATCAAGGCATCAATATTATAGCCGCCCACCCGGCGCAGCACTTTTGGAAATTTTTCGTTTATCTCGCTTTGGTTGTCACGTCCCAAAACTAGCAAGCTGTCCTGAATATCGCCAAGCCGCCCAGCCGGTAGCGCCGCATTCGGGTCAAGTGGGCCAAAATAGGCATGGCTGCCATCGGCCAATAGCGCCTCAATGCCAAGCACATTATCGCGCATGATCCCATATCGGATTGACCGACCGCCGCATGAATTATTGGCAGTCATGCCGCCAATTGTGGCGCGGCTAGAGGTCGACACATCAACCGGAAACCATAGGCCAAATGGCTTTAGTTGCCGGTTTAATTCATCAAGCACGATGCCCGGTTCAACAATGCACTGCCTGTTCTCAACATCTATATCAATGATTTTATTGAGATATTTTGTGGTGTCTAACACAATGGCATGATTGACGGTTTGGCCGCATTGTGATGTGCCGCCACCACGTGGCAATAACGCGCTGCCGGTTTCGCGGGCAAAAGCCAGGCAAGCCTCTACATCCTCAAATGATTTTGGAATCACCACGGCATGCGGCATCATTTGATAGATGGACGCATCAGTGGCATATCGGCCACGATTAAAACTATCGTCATAAAGCGTGCCGGCTAGGCTGGCCCGCAGACCATCAAATTTGTCAAAACCACTTCCATCCGCCATTTTTAGCCTCAAAATGTAGTATACAAAACTGCGTTACAAATATACAATAAGACCTGCACACACAATAGCGCTATCATTTTAAGGCGTCATTATTTGTGGCATGGAATTATTACTGGAGAGAGTTTCGATGTCTACACCGCATGCCCCAGGCCGTCATTTCCTGCAAATCCCTGGGCCAACAAATGTGCCGGACCGGGTGTTGCGGGCAATGGATTATCCAACTATTGACCATCGCGGTCCGCAATTTGCGGCGATTGGCAAGCAATGTCTTGAGGGCATGAAAACCATTTTTAAAACCGCTGCCCCGGTGGTGATTTATCCGGCGTCAGGTACCGGCGCGTGGGAAGCGGCCTTGGTCAATACGTTGAACGAGGGCGATCTGGTTTTGATGGTAGAGACTGGCCATTTTGCAACTTTGTGGCATAAGATGGCGACCAAGCTGGGCCTAAAAACCGAATTTTTGGCAACTGATTGGCGGCGCGGGGTTGATCCGCAGGCGGTTGAAGATCGGTTGCGCGCAGATGCCGCCGGACAGATTAAAGCGGTCTGTGTTGTGCATAATGAAACCTCGACCGGGTCCACATCACGCATCGGCGAAGTGCGCGCCGCCATTGACGCGGCGGGTCATAATGCCTTGCTTCTCGTTGATACGATTTCATCGTTAGGCTCTATTGATTTTCGGCATGATGAATGGGGCGTTGATGTCACCGTCGCCGGGTCGCAAAAAGGCCTGATGCTGCCGCCGGGGTTGTCTTTCAATGCGGTGTCGGAAAAAGCCCTTGCGGTTTCGCGGGCGTCTGGCATGCGGCGGTCTTATTGGGATTGGTCTGAACAGGTTGCCGCCAATGTTGATGGATCGTTTCCTTATACGCCGGCAACCAACCTGCTCTATGGTTTGGCCGAAGCCATCAAAATGTTGCATGAAGAAGGTCTTGATGCGGTATTTGCCCGCCATGACCGACACGCCGCGGCGACCCGACGGGCGGTGCAGGCGTGGGGGCTTGAGGTGTTGTGCCAAGAGCCAAAAGATTTTTCGAGTTCATTGACCGCAGTGCTGCTGCCAGATGGTCATGATGCTGATGCGTTCCGGGCTGGCGTGCTGGCAAAGTTTAATATGTCGCTTGGCAATGGTTTGTCAAAGTTGGCTGGCAAAGTGTTTCGCATTGGCCATCTTGGTGATTTTAATGATTTGATGCTTTTGGGTACGCTGAGTGGTGTTGAAATGGGGTTGTCGCTGGCGAATATCCCGCACCAGAAAGGCGGCGTTGACGCGGCGATGGCTGAGCTGAACACATAAAAAGAGTTTATACCGCCCCCCATCATCCCCGGGGCCGGCAAACATGTTAAAAAAACGGGATGACAACGGAGGAAACCATGAAAGCTATTGTAAAAAAGCTCATTATTGCGGCGGCTGGTGCCATGCTAGCGACATCTGCAAATGCGGCTGATCTGGTGCTGAAATTCGGCCATGTGGGGAAGCCAGGGTCACTTTTTGACTTGTCCGCCAATGAATTTGCACGGATTGCCAACGCCAAGCTTGCCGGCAAGGCAGAAGTTCAGGTGTTTGGGTCAAGCCAGCTTGGCAAGGATAAGGAGCTTCTGCAGAAGTTGAAGCTTGGTCAGATTCATTTCTCATTGCCGTCATCTGTGATGTCTTCAGTGGCAGACGAATTTGGTGTGTTTGAGATGCCCTACATCATCCAGAGCCGCGACCACATGAAAAATGTGCAAAAGGAGCTTGGCGATACTTTCCAGACAGCTGCCGAATCAAAGGGCTATCATATCCTGTCATATTGGGAAAATGGCTTCCGACATATCACCAACAATACCCGCCCAATCAACGTGCCGGCTGATTTGCAAGGCATTAAATTGCGCACCCCAAAAGGCGCATGGCGGGTCAAAATGTTCAAGCTTTATGGAGCCAACCCAACCCCAATGGCGTTTTCTGAAGTGTTCACCGCCTTGCAGACGGGAGTTATCGATGGTCAGGAAAATCCGTATGCACAAATTGCCTCAGCAAAGTTCCAAGAAGTGCAAAAATATCTGTCAATCACCGGCCATGTGTACACACCGGGCTATCTGCTGACGTCAAAGGATGGGTTTGCAAAACTGCCTGCCGATGTGCAAAGCGCCCTGCGTGAAGCCGCAACTGAAGCTCAAGCCTATGTCTATGCGACTGCTGCCCGACTTGAAGATGAGTTGCTGACCGTCATTAAAGATGCTGGTGTGGCCGTCAATACAGCGGACAAAGCCGCCTTTATCGCCGCGTCCAAGCCGATTTATGATGATTACGCATCATCTGTCGCTGGTGGGGACGCCCTTATCAGTAAAGTGCAAAAGGCTGTAAATTAATCACAAATCATCCATCCAGGCGACACTGTCTGGATGGATTTTTACACTTTGTCAAAATTGCGTTTGCGGTGACGTCAGGATGTTACGTCTCGCAAATAGTGGCCCTAGGAGATCAATATCGTGTTTGTTAATCACATAGACGCATTACAGCGGCGGTTAACGCAGGTGCTGGAATGGTTTCTGATTTTCTTGATGCTGGTGTTGACCGGGGTTGTTTTGGTCGCTGTTTTCTTTCGATTATTAGGCGATTCCTTGTCTTGGTATGACGAGGTTGCTGCGGTTTTATTGTCATGGGTTACCTATTATGGTGCCTGTCTTGCGGCGCTTGAGCGCAAGCATATAGGCGTAGATTCCGTGCTGTTGTCATTGCCATCGAAATGGCGTCTGATCGGTGCCTTTGCCGCCGAGGTAGTTGTCATTGGATTTTTCGTTTTGATGGCATGGGCTGGCCTGAAAGTGGTGCAGATACTTGAGGGCGAAACCTTGGTCAGTCTTACGTGGATCTCGGTGCAATTTACCCAGTCTGTGATCCCGGTAACGGCGATAATTTTCATAATTTGTGAAGTGATCAGCATCCCCGGATATTTACGGGCGCTCATGGCTGGCAAGTCGCTTAACGATCACTAAGGGGCCGTATTATGCTGATAGTCACTATTTTAATAGCCTTGGTTGGTCTGATTTGTCTGAATGTGCCAATAGCCATCTCGCTGGCGGTGGCCGGGGTTTTGGGCCTGCTTATCACTGAAGGGCCGGGTTCTTTGGTGACTGTGGCGCTTGATATGTATGACGGGTCTACGAAATTTTCACTTATTGCGATCCCGATGTTTGTTCTGGCGGGCGCTATTATGAATGCCGGCGGTGTCACCAAAAGATTGATTGAATTTGTGTCGGCATTGATAGGCGCTGTGCGTGGCGGCTTGGCGATGGTTTCTATTGGTGTATCGTTATTCTTTGCCGAGATTTCTGGTTCAGCGGTTGCCGACGTTGCCGCCTTGGGATCGATCATGATCCCTGAAATGAAAAAGCGCGGATATGGGGCGCCATTTGCTGCCGCGGTAACCTCGTCATCGGCCTCGCTGGCGATTATCATTCCGCCATCAATCCCAATGATCCTTTATGCTGTCTCAGCAAACACCTCGGTCGAGCAATTATTTGTTGCTGGGTTTGTGCCGGGGTTGATGGGCGCGGCTGGGTTGATGGGTGTAGCGTGGTGGTTCGCGCGGCGGTATAATCTGCCGGTTGAAGAAGCATTCAATTTTAAGCGCTTGCGGGCCGCGGCAATTGAAGCTGGCCCAACATTCTTGCTGCCAATCATTATTCTTGGGGGGATTTTTGGCGGGTTTGTAACCGCAACCGAAGCCGCTGGGCTGGCCGTGCTGGCCGCAATCGGCGTGGGCATGTGGTACCGTGAAGTTGATTTTGGACAGCTGCGCCGGGCGATGCTTGAAGGCGGCATGCAAACCGCCGTGGTGATGGTGCTTGTCGCCGCCTCTGTGTTGATGGGGGGCTTTTTGACGCGCGCGCAAATCCCGCAGGAACTAGCCGCCCAGCTGCTGGCCTTTACTGACAGCAAATATATGATTTTGCTGATCTTGAATATATTTTTCCTGATCATCGGGTTTTTCCTGCATTCGGCGGCAGCGATTATTCTGGTGGTGCCGATTGTGGTGCCGTTGATACAGCAGGTTGGCATTGATCCGGTGCATTTCGGTCTTGTCGTCACCCTGAATTTGGCAATCGGCCAGCAAACCCCGCCAGTGGCATCGGTGCTGATCACCGCTTGCTCTATTGCGCGGGCAAATATCTGGGAGGTCACCCGGGTGAATTTGCCATTCATTGCGGTGCTTATTACGGTTCTGATGATATGCACTTATGTGCCAGCTATTCCGATGTTCTTGGTTGAACTGTTTTACCGCTAGGGGGTGAGGATGGGCGCTGACCAAAACGAACTGCTGTTGGCGTGCGAAAATGGTATTGCCCGTGTGACCCTAAACCGGCCAGACGCTCGCAACGCCCTGACCTTTGGCATGTATAAGGCGCTTTCTGATATATGTGCGGTGGCAGGTAGCGCGGATGATAGCCAAAATATTAAAGTGATTATCATCAGCGGGGCCGGCGACAAGGCATTTGCCGCGGGCACCGATATTGGCCAGTTTGCTGATTTTAAATCGGTCGCGGATGGTCAAGCCTATGAAGCTAGGGTGGAGGCTGTGATTGCTTCTATAGAGCAGTGTCGGGTGCCGGTTATTGCCGCCATGCACGGGGCGGTTACCGGCGGCGGGCTGGTGATTGCGGCGGCGGCACATTTGCGTCTGGCCAGCGCCGATGTGAAAATTGG
>Ga0181606_10000988_pt1 | contig 24358 bp, 23 predicted proteins | sample 041ome_10_FD_132994 | JGI IMG/M metagenome (GOLD analysis project Ga0181606, IMG submission 132994) | Coastal salt marsh microbial communities from the Groves Creek Marsh, Skidaway Island, Georgia - 041412US metaG (megahit assembly) | ecosystem: Environmental > Aquatic > Marine > Intertidal... | reverse complement strand
GACCGCCACGGCAGCAACAGCACCAAGGCCGAACCCGCTAGCACTTTCTACGAATACGCCGAGTAGGAAGATTGCGGCGAAGGCTCGGCGCCGGGCGTCGGCTTCGCTGGCAGCCATTTCTGCAGGTGCAAAGGCTTCAGGCGAGGCGGTGAGGGCGACCCGTTGGAAGAATAAGCCCGTGATGATGATCGAGATCGCCTGCCACGCGACCCAGAGGCCACGCCCGCCAGAATCTGCGGCGGCGAACACGCGCGCAAAGGCGTCACCGTCTGTAACGACTGCCACATATATCAGCGCGATTAGGGCACCAACACATCCAGCGCGGGCGATGCTTGCCCGGCCGCTTAGCACCAAGGCAAACGCGGCTGCGAGCGGCAACAGCGCGAGCAGCAGCGTCATCAGGCTAGCGTCACGCTGCGATGTGGCGGCGGATTGCCTCCACATCTGGCGCGTTGGCGACGGGGCCGACCATGGTCAGCGTCGGCGGGCCGCTCAGTGCTTTGGCTGCAAATGCGCTAACGGCGGCGGCGTCTACAGCATCCACCCGTTCGCGCACTTCTTCGGTCGTCAGCGGGCGACCATGGATTAGAATTTGCTGGGCCAATTGCTCGGCGCGCATGGAGGTGCTTTCGCGGGACATCAGCAGACTAGCGCGGAGCTGCGCTTTGGCCCGGTTCACTTCTTCCTCACCAGCATGGTCCGCCACGGACTTCAGCTCATCAATCGCGACCTCAAGCACTTGGCCCGCTTGTTCGCCATCTGACCCTGCATAGATACCCATCATGCCGCTATCTGTCATGGCAGATAGAAACGAATATATAGAATAGCATAGGCCGCGTTTTTCGCGCACTTCCTGGAACAAACGAGAGGACATGCCGCCGCCATAAAGGGTCGAGAAAACGTGGCCAGCATAGTAATCTGGCGCTGTCAGCGGCACGCCCGGAAGGCCAAGCAAGACATGCGCTTGTTCCGAATCTTTGACGATCCGTGCTTCGCCGCCGAGATATTCAGACGCCGCTAGTGCGGGCGCTTCACCCGCCGGCATGTCACCGAATAGGTTGGTCGCCAGATCAACGAATGCGCCATGATCCACCTTGCCCGATGCACAGACAATCATGTCCCGCGGCTGGTAACGGGCTGTCATGTAATCGACAACGCCCTGGCGTGGCATAGTGCGGATGATCTCAGGCTCGCCCAAAATTGGCCGCCCAACGGACTGGCCGGGATAAGCTGCGGCCTGGAATGCGTCATGGGCGACATCCTCTGGCGTATCGGCAGCCTGGCCGATTTCCTGCAGAATGACGGTGCGCTCACGATCAAGCTCATCTTCGGCGAAGGTGGAATTGCGCAGGATGTCCGCCAGAATATCAAGCGCTAGGGGCGCGTCCTCTTTTAGCACGCGGGCGTAATAGGCTGTCACTTCCCGGCTGGTATAGGCGTTTAAGTGTCCGCCAACAGCCTCAATCTCGCCCGCGATATCTGCCGCACTGCGGCGCTCGGTGCCTTTGAAAGCCATATGCTCCAGCAGATGGGCGACGCCATTATTCTCCGCTGTTTCGGAGCGCGCGCCACTGCCGACCCATACGCCGAGCGCGGCGCTCTCCACCCCGTCAATCCGATCTGTCGTGATGGTAAGGCCATTGTTCAGGCGCGTGACGTCTACGGTCATGAAATGCGGTTCCGGAATTTGCGGACATGGTTTTGGATGACGGACAGAGTATTCGGCAACGTTGCGTAATGCTCTTCTTTGGCAAACACAGCGGCTAGGCGTTCAGGCAGTTCGGGCTCGGCTCCGGTTGCTTCCTTGATGGCCCCGGCGAACTTGGCCGGATGGGCCGTCGCCGCAACAACCATAGCCGAATCTGCAGTAGGATGCGCCTCAGCCGCGAGTAGGCCGACAGCTGTGTGCGGGTCCATAAGATAGCCGCTGGATTTCTGCCAGCGGGCGATTCCTGCCATTGTTTCTTGGTCGTCAAAACGGGCCGCGCTGAACATATCTTTGGCCGCCGCATGGCGGTTTTCGCCAACCTGCAGCACGCCGGATGCTCTGAATGTCTGCATGGCGTCTGCGGTCGCAGCGCCGTTCCGGTCATACAAATCAAACAACAGCCGCTCAAAATTCGAAGAGACTTGGATATCCATGGACGGGGAAATTGTCGGCTTAACGGGCCGCATGGTCATGTCGTCGGATTCAAAGAAGCGCGTCAGGATATCATTGGAGTTCGAGCCGATGACAAGTTTGGCGATGGGAAGGCCCATCTGCCGCGCGGCATAGGCTGCGAACACATTGCCGAAATTGCCTGTTGGCACTGCAAATGAAACCCGCCGGTCTGGCGCGCCAAGGCGAACGGCTGAATAGACATAGTAGACAATCTGCGCCATCACGCGCGCCCAGTTGATCGAGTTGACGGCAGATAGATTGACTTCGTCCCGGAATTCCGTGTCCGCGAACATCGCTTTAACAATATCCTGGCAAGCGTCGAAATCGCCCTCTACAGCGATGTTTGAGACGTTCTTTGCGGATACTGTCGTCATCTGACGCCGCTGCGCTGCGGACGTCCTGCCACTTGGATGCAGGATGCAGATATCAATGTTGTCGCGATCCCGGCAGGCCTCAATCGCGGCGGAGCCGGTATCACCGGATGTCGCGCCGACAATGGTGATCCGCTTGCCGCGCTTCTCCAGCACATGATCAAACAATCTGCCCAGAAGCTGCATCGCAACGTCTTTGAACGCCAGGGTCGGGCCATGAAAAAGCTCAAGCGCCCACAGATCGCGGTCCAGCTGGACGAGGGGCGTGACGGCTGGATGGCCGAACGCAGAATAGCTTTCGGTCAGGATGCGCCGGTAGGCGTCCGCATCAATGGGGCCGCGTACGAAGGGCCAGGTTACGCGAAAGGCCGTTTCGACATAATCCAGGCCGCGCAAGTCACGCAGTGCCTGGGCGCTCAGTTGTGGCCATTCTTCTGGCACGTACAAGCCGCCGTCTTCGGCCAGGCCCGCCAACAGGACGCCTTCAAAGTCTAAAACCGGCGCCTGGCCGCGCGTGGAGATATATCGCATCGTCAAGTCCGCTTCGCTGTGGACGCCGCATCTGGCGCTGCTTGGATCGAGGAATATACCTTTCCCGCCGGAGCGTATAGGGAGTAGCCTGAATTGCTCTGACCCAGGATTTCCCTATTTATGGCCCGCACTTCAAACCGCCCGATCTACGGCATTGTCATGATGCTGATTTCGATGAGCTGCATCGCGATTGTTGATGCGCTCGGCAAGCGCGTGATTGCGACCATGCCGCAGCTTGAAGTGGTCGGCTTGTACTTCCTCATTATCTGGATCCTGTCGCTACTTTATGCCTATGCGAACAGCGTCCCTGTGCGGGTTCTGGTGCGGACGGAAGCGCCATTTCTGCAGCTCGCACGTGGCATGATGCTCGTTTGCTCGCTCTCGTTACTGTTCATTGCGCTGAAGTATTTGCCATTGGCTGAAGCGACGGTGATCAGCTTTACCTCACCCCTATGGGTTGTCGCATTCTCGGCACCGTTCTTAGGCGAAAAGGTTGGCTGGCAGCGCTGGGCGGCCGTGGGTGCTGGGCTCATCGGTGCGGCTATAGTGATGCGCCCGGGGACAGAGATATTCCAGTGGATGGCTCTGCTGCCACTAATCGGCGCGATGTTCTTTGCTGGATACACCATTATCACCCGGATGCTGGCGGGCCGGGACCGATTTGAGACCACGTTGTTTTACAGCTTTCTGGTGGGATCAACCGTCGTACTCGGCGCTGCATATGTTGTTGGTTGGCAGGAGCCAACGTTTGCGGAATGGATCCAGCTGGCAGGCATGGGCGCGCTTGGCATGGTGGCGCATCTGACCATGTTGCAAAGCTTGGAATCAGCAGATGCCTCATTGGTGGCACCATTCAACTACGTCCGAATTATCTGGGCGGTCGCGTTGGGGTACCTTTGGTTTGGGACAGCGCCGGGCATGGCTACTATCATTGGCGGTGGGGTTATCGTCGCAAGCGGATTGTTCGTTTTGTGGCGGGAAACGCGCATTAAAAAATCATCTGAATAAGTAGGAATGACAGCATGGAATTAGGCTTGCAGGGCAAACGTGCCATCATCACCGGTGCCAGCCGCGGCATTGGTTTTGCTATCGCAGACGCATTGGCCGCAGAAGGATGTGCTGTATCGATCTGCGCACGGGGACAGGCTGGCCTGGATGCAGCGGCAGCGAAGATCAGCGCACGTGGCAGCACGGTTCACGCAGCGGCCTGTGATGTGTCAGATAAAGATGCGCTAGAGGGCTACATGGATAGCGCCATCGGGGCACTCGGCGGGCTTGATGTGCTGGTGAACAATCCATCGGGCTTTGGTCGTACCGATGATGAGGAGGGCTGGCGTGTCGGCTTAGAGGTTGACCTGATGGCGCTGGTTCGCGCCTCCTGGAAAGCCGTGGATGCCATGCAGGCGGTAGGCGGCGGGTCCATCGTGCATATTTCGTCGATCTCCGGCCTCACGTCATCAACGCGGACGCCGCCTTATGGTGCGGTGAAAGCAGCTGTTATTCAGTACACATTAACCCAAGCAGCCCAGCTAGCTCCGGATGGCATCCGCGTGAACTGCATCGCCCCGGGCTCCATTGATTTCCCTGGCGGCACTTGGGATGACGCCCGGCAGAACAATCCAGCCCTCTATGAAGGCATCCGCCAGTCGATCCCGTCCGGTCGCTTTGGCGCGCCGGAAGAGGTCGCCAACCTCGCCGTATTCCTGGCCTCCAATGCCGCCAGCTGGGTCACGGGCCAGACCATTGCGGCAGACGGCGGGCAAATGCTTTAAGGCAATTCCCGACCAATCTGGATCAGATTAGTCAGGATAAATTGCCCGCAATCAATGTGATAGAGCGCCGGGCTGCGTAGCCAAGCGACGCACGGCGCTCTAGGGCAATTCCCGACCAATCTGGATCAGATTAGTCGGGATAAATTGCCCGCAATCAATGTGATAGAGCGCCGGGCTGCGTAGCCAAGCGACGCACGGCACTCTAGCCGTTCAGCGCTTTATCCGCGATTTCAAAAATATCGCGTGAGATGTTTTGGGTGGCAAGAATGCGATATAAGGCGGCTTGCATTTGCGACTGGCGTGCGGAATCCATACGTTTCCAGCGGCCAAGCGGGGCGAGCATGCGGGCTGCCGTTTGTGGATTAAGCTTGTCGATCGCCAGTATTTGTTCCGTGAAGAACTTGTAGCCAGTGCCATCTGCAGCATGGAATGCCGTTGGATTAGACGCCGCAAATGCGCCAATCAGAGACCGGGCCTTATTCGGATTGCCGAGTGTGAATGTCGGGTCCTCCATAGCCCGGCGGATGTCCGTGAGGGCATCAGGCCCAGGTGCCGTCGCGGTAAGGACAAACCATTTGTCTAGTGTGAGGGGATCCCCAGCATAGCGGTCATGGAAAGCGGCTATGGCTTCGGTGCGGGCATCGCCGGGTTGATCGTTGAGTGCAGCCAAGGCTGACATGCGATCGGTCATATTATTCGCGGAGTGGTAGGCATTCAGGGCGCGTTCCGTTCCGCCTGACAGTGTCGCCAGGTAGCCAAGGGCTGCTCCGCGTTCAGCACGCTGGCCAGCGGATGCAGCATCCGGTGAAAACTGGTTGTTCGCATCGGTTCTGGTCGCGATTGTATCCAGTTCTTTTTCAAATGCTTCGGCGAGGGTGCGGCGCAAGTGTTGCCGCACCTTGTGTACGGCATTTACATCGGCGGTCGTCATTGCATCCGCCAGATTATCCTCACTTGGCAATGTCATGAGCAATGCGCGGAATGCCGGTTCAATTGTTGCATCTGTGAGTGCCTGGCCCCAAGCGGCGACGAAGGCCGCGGACGGATTGAGGCTATTGCCGGACTGCAATTGATCTACCATCGACCGCATTGCATCCATCGCAAAGCGCTGGCCGGCTTCCCACCGATTGAACGGGTCGCTGTCGTGGGCCATACGAAACGCACGGGTTTCAGGCACTTCTTCCATTTCAAGACGGATCGGTGCCGAAAAGCCCCGGTTTATGGAAAGGACAGGCTTGGTCCGCAGGCCATTGAACGTCCAGGTTTGCTCAGCATCCTTCAAGATCAGCAATTCAGACGCTATGTCATTGCCATCAGGCCCAATCAGACCGAGCCGGATCGGCATAGTCAGCGGCATGGGAGATGACTGTTTGGTCACGATTGGGGTTTGTTGAAGCAAAGTGAGTGTCAGCGTATCGCCTGCAAATGCCGCATCGACCGACACAACCGGTGTGCCTGCTTGGGAATACCAGCGCTGGAATGACGTCAAATCGTGGCCGCTAGCACCAGCCATCGCGTTCACAAAATCATCGCAGGTCGCCGCCGTGCCATCGTGGCGGTCAAAGTAGAGATCGATCCCTTTATAATAGGCGTCTGACCCCAGCAGCGTGTGCATCATACCAATGACTTCAGCGCCCTTTTCATAGATGGTCGCGGTGTAGAAGTTATTGATTTCTATGTAGGAATCAGGGCGAATGGCGTGGGCAAGGGGGCCTGCATCTTCCGGGAATTGGCGTGCACGCAGTCGCTTCACATCGTTGATGCGCTGCACGGCAGCGGAGCGTTCATCAGCAGAGAATTGTTGGTCCCGAAATACCGTCAGGCCTTCTTTTAGGGAAAGCTGGAACCAGTCCCGGCACGTAACGCGATTGCCTGTCCAGTTATGGAAATATTCGTGTGCGACGACGCTTTCGATGAAGGCATAGTCTGTATCAGTTGCTGTATCAGGCTCGGCCAGAATGTACTTCGCGTTGAAGACATTGAGGCTCTTGTTTTCCATAGCGCCCATATTGAAGGCGGAAATGGCGACAATGTTGAATTGCCCAAGGTCATATTCCAGGGCGTAAACGCGCTCATCCCAGGCAAATGAGCGCTTGAGCGCATCCATTGCGTAAGCGGCTTTATGATCTTGGCCGGGATCAGTCCAAATATGGAGGTCGACTGTCTTGCCGGATTTCGTCGTAAATGTATCCGATAGCCTGCCGAGATTCCCGGCAACAAGCGCGAAGAGATAGCAAGGCTTGTTCCATGGGTCGCGCCAGCGCGCAAAGTGGCGGCCGTCATCCAACTGGCCCTCATCAACCAAATCTCCATTAGAGAGGAGTGTTGGTAGGACCGCTGCATCACCTTGGATTTCGACATCATACGTGGTCATCACGTCGGGCCGGTCAAGGAAATAGGTGATGCGCCGGAAACCTTCGGCCTCGCACTGGGTGCAGTAGATGCCGTCAGACAGATAGAGACCTTCAAGACGTGTGTTCTTCGCCGGGTTGATCTCAACTTCGGTATGAAGCGTGAAGGGGGTACTTGGTGGCGCGAAGATTGTTAGCGTTTCAGGGTTGATGGCGTAACTGCTCGATTGCAGAGGCTCTCCGTTAATGGCGATTGAGGTTAGTTTGAGGTCCTCGCCATCGAGGATGAGTTCGCCGCCTTTTAAGCCAGTCCAGCGCTCAAAGCCAATCTCTGCAGTTACTTTGGTTGCGATTGGATCAAGGTCAAAGGTCAGCTTGACCGATGTTATGGCGTAAGGGGGCGGCGCGTAATTTTCCCGCCGGATCGTGACAGGGTCTTCCGTGCGCATGGCCGGACTCCTAAACGCGCTCTGACAACCAAATGGCTAACTTTGAACCACGCTTAATAACGTGGGTCAGTATATCATATCCTGGTGCCAATTCCGCCTCTCTTTCAAGGCCAATATCGCGATGCTCTAATTCTTCAGCACGAAACTCTTCAATGGCCTCTTTTAGTGGTGCTTCTTCAGGGCCGAGTGCATCCAGTTGGCCTTGATAATGCTCATCAATCGCTTCCTCGACCGCGACCGTGCAGGCCATCGCAGCGCGTGGACCCATTAACGCTGTTGCAGCACCTAATGCGAATCCAGCCGCATGCCACACAGGCAATAACGCGGTCGGGCGGACGCCACGATCGCCAATCGCGTTCTCGAAATATTTGAGGTGCTTTTCTTCCTGTTCCGCCATATAGCGCAGGATCGGGCCGTGTTCGCCGTCGCCCAATACAGAAAGCTGGCCGGCATAGATCCGCTTGGCACCATATTCACCGGCATGATCAACGCGCACAAAGCGTTCAACCATCTCTTCAGGGTTGGGATCGCCCGGCAGGCGTTCATGGGCAGTTGGTTTGTCATTGCTCATATCGAACTGGCGCGTCCCTGGCGGATATTTAAGGTAACTCTAACTACGATATAGAGCGCACCAATGCCTGCGGCGAGAGCGACAAGGCCGTTCCAGCCTGCCATCGAAATACCGAGCATCGACCAAGCGACCTGATCGCAGCGCACCATCGGGCGGTTCAGCAATTGCTCGCGCAGGTCGGCGATACCGCCCTGGCCGAACCCACTAAACCCAGCGCCGCATGCTTTCGTTCCGGCCCACCATTGTTGCTCGACACCAACATGAAACGCTGCGACGCCAGCCCCTATCAGCACCGCGATACCGGCAAGGGCCAGCAAAGCCAACGCCACGGCAATCCGGCTTTTGCCTTCTGCAAACAGTGCAAGTGTGGCCAGAACGACGCCTGCGGCCCAAGCCTTGCGTTGCTCAATGCAGAGATTGCATGGCTCCAGCCCGCCCCAATATTGGAACGCTAGGGCTGCACCCAGCATGAGCAATCCAATGGCGGCAATCAGGCCGGCTGCATTGAACCGGGGCATGGTCAAGAGTTTGTTCATGGCCGCAATATAGTCCGACACTGGCGTTCAGCACGGGCGACGCGTCGTCTCACTCTATCAGTCTAAGGTCAGGCCCCTAGTTTGGGCGGGTGATGATCACACCCTGATCGACCGGCTTCTCGCCAGCGATAGCGCTCCAATTGCTTTTGAGCGCTATCAGCGAGTCGCGCTGGCGTTCGGTGTCAATGATCGCTTCAACGGACATACCGGCACGCAGCAGGTCTAAGCCAGGACCGGGCTCAAGCCGCAGCCTGACAGGAAGCCGCTGCACGACTTTCACCCAGTTACCCGTTGCATTCTGGGGCGGTAGAATTGCGAATTCAGCACCTGTCGCGGGGCTAATGCTTGCGACAACGGCGGTGATCTTCACGTCCGGATAAGCGTCCGGGGTCACGGTCGCGCGCTGCCCAAGCTCAATATGGGTAAGCTCTGTTTCCTTCAGGTTTGCGACAACCCAATGGGTGCGGTCTGCAATTAGGCTGAAGGCCGGATCACCGGTCTCAAGATGCTCACCAACCTGTAGGCGCATATTGGAGATAATGCCAGGTGTTGGCGCTCGGATGACGGTGCGCGCCAAATCAAGCTTCGCAGCTTCAAGGACTGCGGCGCGTTCGCGATAAAGCGCACGTTCCGGCAGGGGCAGATCAGGATTGCCGCCAAGCGCTGCTTCAAGCCGCTGAACCTTGGCCCTGGCAGTGCGAAGTCGTTCACGGGCAACGGAAAGCTCAAGTTCAGCTGCGTCTGCTGTGGACCGTGTGGTCACACCGCGTCTAAGCAGGCTCCGTTGGCGCTTAACCGTCTTGTTATAATAGCCGATCCGGCTACGGAACTCGCCAACTTCAGTTTGTGCCTCAGCCAATTCGGCGCGCATATGCATGAATGTCGTTGCGACCTTCGCCAGATCAGCCTCAGCTTTGGCGACGGCGATGCGGAAGGGGGCTGGGTCAAGTCGGAACAGGACTTCGCCCACATCTACTCTGTCATGGTCGCGCACCAGAACATCGGTGACACGGCCATCAAGGTCCGGGCTAATTTGTACAATATCAGCTTTGACATAGGCGTTCTCGGTCGAAACATAACGACCGCCGGTCAAATAGACATATGCGGCAGCACCGATGACGATGGCAGGTAGGCAGAGCAGTAGAATAAACCGCAATGCGCCTCGGGATAGTCTTTTCGATACCATATTCGTTACTCCGCCGCTGCAGTTGCTGCGAGCGTTGCCGGGGCGCTGGCGGTGACAATGCTAGAGAGGCGCGCGCGCACGGATTCCATCAGTGTCATCAAAGTCTCTCGTTGTTCTGCGTTCAGATCACTCAATGCATCATCGACAATGGCGTCAGCGACGGCGCGCATTTGGTCTTGCTGGCCGGTCGCCAGTTCCGTTGGGAACACCCGGCGCACGCGTCTGTCAGTTGGGTCCGGTTCGCGGCGAACAAGGCCGTTTTCTTCCAGGCGATCAACGAGGCGGCCTGCAGTGGCACGCTCCATTTCCATCATGTCGGCAAGTTCGGTTTGGGAGCAGCCGGGCCGCCGTGCGAGCCGGGCCAGCACCATCCATTGCGCCCGTGTCACGCCAAGGGCTGAAACCTGGCGGTCGAACTCCGTCCGCATCAACCGAGAAATGTCAGCGGAGAGAAAGCCGACATGCCGATCATCATCAAATTTCGGCACCATATTGGAGCCCCTGTCAGAATCGATTTCACCTGTGAGAGAGCGGTTATAATCGCGGCTCTTATTGTCGTCCAGACTATTGTTGCATCAGATAATGTAACGCAGATTACTTTTTTGTGAGCGCGTCCGGTAAATACCAAGCTGCCATAGCCAGAGATACGCAAATCATAGCGCCAAATCCCACCTCATAAGAGCCATTGGCGGACAGCGCGGCTGACAGTGCCTGGGGGAATGCCATGGACCCAAGGAAGGTCAGCGCCAGCACACCGCTTGTAGCCATGCCGACCTGACCAGGCGGCGCTTGGCGCGCCACTTCTGTCAGCATCAGGCCATTCCAGGCGATCACCGTTGCGCCCAAGCTGATCGCGACGGCGAAGACCGCCAGCAGGTCCCAAGAGCTATCCACCATGATGAGCCCGATCATGGCTGCGGCCATGGCGATGGGTAGCAGCATCAGGAGCACGGACGTTCGCACATAGTCAGCAGCGCCACCCCACAGAATACGTCCAGCGATGGCGGTCAAATTTGCGATGGCCAGGGCCTGCGCAGCTTGCTGATTTGAATAGCCGTGCTTGGTTTCCAGGTAGACAACCATGAACGACGTCACAGTGACTTGCACACCGGCGAAAGCCAAGCTGGCGCAGGCGATACGCCGGAGGCGGCGCACCGTCCACACCATGCCAAGGGCCAGTCGAGCGCCAGCAAACCCAATCCGCGCTTCGGGGCTTCGATCCACATCCAGAATAGCAACCGCAAGGCCGATTAGAATTGCTGCGATCCAGCAGACAATGGCAACAATGATGATCGTTGTCTGCCAGCCATATATTTCGTTCAGGATGGGTAATGATATCCCAGCGAGCGCATAGCCAATGGGCACACCCGTCTGTTTGATCGACATGACGAGCCCCAGCCGGTTCGCCGGTGCCCATCTGGACAGAACAATTGAGCTTGCGGGCGTCATCGGACCATAGCCCGCGCCGATAATCAGCGCCGAAGCAATGAACGCAACTGGGTGGCCTATTGCAGCAAATGAGATTCCGATGGCAGTCAGCAGCGCTCCGATCTGAACGGCACGGACACCGCCGTACCGCATAATCAGGCCGCCGCCTCCAAGCGTCGCGATGGCAGATGCGAGGAATACAGTACCGGTGTAGATGCCGATCAAGCTGGCATCTAAGCCCGTATCCTTCGCAATAAAGGTTGCGAGGACGGCTGGTGATAATTGTGCAGCAGCACCCAACGCCTGCCCGCTCATGGTCGCGGCCAGGGCCAGCCAGGTGCGGCTGTCCCATTGCTGCTGAACGGCGGCGCCAGGTGTGTCTGTGGTCACTCTTGCAGATGCCGGGTGTCGGCGTGGCGCGCCCGCAGGCTATCGGCGGCTTTGCCGACAATACGGGCGATCCGATCAGGGGCAAAAGCCGTTTGGCTGAGCGCGATACCCATATCGAACACTTCATCATAGCGCTGGATCATGCCGTCGTTCAGCCGAAACCGGCTCATGCCTTCAAACAGAATGCGCTTGCCGACAGCGCCTTCCAGCCTGGATTCATAGGAGAATGACCAGTTGGAATAGCCGATGCCACCGCCTTCAAGCGGTTCGCGCATATCCCAGCGGAAGGCTTTTGCATCTCGCCAGAAATGGTTGTCCAGCATATCCTGAATGGCGTCTCGGCCTTTGAATTCGCCGTAGAACGTGTCGTGGTACACGCCGTCTTCCGTGAACAACGCTGCCAGCGCATGCCCATCGCCTGCTTCAACAGCGGCAGTGAACTGGCCCAGAATATCGGTGAAAGCCATTGCGTTTAGCCGTGGAGCTTGGCGCGAAGGAAGTCTGTCATAGCATTGAACGCCTTCGCGGCGTCAGGGCCAGTAATGCGGGCGCGGGCAAAACCGTGGATCATGCCTTCGGCCCGGTAGTATCCGGTCTCAACGCCAAAGCCCATCAGTTTGGCGGCATAGATCAAGCCATCGTCCAGCATCGGGTCAAATTCCGCGACCAGCACATATGCAGGCGGCAGACCGGTAAGATCAGCAGCGACCATTGGTGTTGCCAGTGGGTCTGTGGATGCGCCAGACATCGCTTCGCCCAAATACTTGTCCCAGTATCCGCGCATGTTGGATGTTGTTAGGCCGGGTGCGTCTGCGTTTCGTTGATAGCTATCAAACTCCAGCTTATCCGTCAGGCAGGGATAGATCAGGCCCTGGCATTTGAGAGCGGGGCCGCCATGGTCCCGCGCCCAAAGTGCCACAGCAGCGGCGAGGTTGCCGCCAGCACTATCACCAGATACGCCGATCAGGCTGCCGTCCACGCCGTAATCGCCGGGGTTCTTAGCGACATGCTCTAGGGCTGCCACGCAATCGTGGAGCGCTGCTGGGTAGGGGTGTTCTGGCGCTAAGCGGTAATCCACGCTGATCACGACAGCGCCCGTTTCCCCAGCAAGGCCCCAGCCATTGGTATCACTGGTATCGCAATCGCCCTTAACAAACCCGCCGCCGTGGTAATAAAGCAGCGCCGGTTTTGCCCCAGCGCCTGCAGGTGTGTAGATGCGGATTGGCACGGCATTGCCGTCACGGCCTGGAACCATGCGGTTTTCGACCATCATCCCAGCAGGAGGCGGGACGGCATTGGCACGGGCGTATTCAGACCAAATCTGCCTGTCTTCGGCCAGGTTCTGACCTTGTGGCAGGCTTGCGCGGGCCGCGATCAGGGGCTGTACGTCTGGGTGCAGGTCAAAGCTCATGGCATATCCTCATGTTTCGCTTGTTTTAATAATGCGGCGGGGTCTGCTGCGCCATAGGCTCTTGTTGCTGCATCGGGCGTTACATATCCATCTAGCAGGTCCAAACCGATCGCCGCTGGATCGCGCCCGCTGACAGCACCGAACCCGCCGGACCCTGGCGTTACCATGTCGACCACCGATCCACCGGGTGCCGCGAAGGCCCCTTTGCTTGGCAAGCTGCGGGTTGCACCATCGGGTGTTGTCACCGTCACCGTTGCTGGAATGCCGGGGGCTCCCCCCGCCAAGCCGAAGGGTGGGGATGTCATGCGCTCCATACACAATGCGCCGGTTGCATCTGCGCCATCTAGCATCCGCCAAGTGCGGCGCGCACCGGCACCGCCCCGGAATTTGCCTGCACCACCCGAATTCGGCTCAATCTCATAGCGCTCGACCCGCACAGGGAATGCCATTTCCAGCACTTCAACGGGCGTGTTCATGGTGTTGGAAATACCGCTCGCGACGACGTTGATGCCGTCCTTATTGGGCCTGGCCCCGAACCCACCCTTGACGGTTTCATAGGACACATAGCGCCGCCCATTGCGCGGATCGAGCCCGCCCAATGTCAACACGGCGGAGGTGCCTTGGCTGCAGGCCATCACCTGGTCCGGCATGAATTCAGCCAGCGCGCCCATCACCATATCGGCCGTCCGGTGGGACATTTCATGATTGGCGTACACAACAGGTGCCGGGAATTCGACATTGACGACTGTGCCCTTGGGGGCCGTGACCTCAATCGCGCGCCAGCACCCAGAATTCGGTGGAATCAGGCTATTGGGATCAATCGCTGTCTTCAGTCCGCAGAATACGCCAGAAGCGGAAACGGAAAGCGGCGCGTTCATTGGGCCGGCGACCTGTGCGTCCGTGCCAGCGAAATCAACGGTGATCCGGTCGCCGAACTTCTTCACCCGCATCCGGACCCAGAACGGGGCGTCGCTGCCGTCTGCATGGTCTGGAATGCCGTCGCCGTCGCAGAAGTCTTCGAAATAGCCTTCCCCATCTGGTAGTTCGCTAAGGGCTGCGCGCATCAACCGGTCAGAATAGTTCATGACATCGGCCATATATTCGACCAGCCGTTCGGCACCGTATCGGTCCGCCAGTGTTTTCAACCGCTCTGCAGCACGCAGGGTCGCTGCGAGTTGGGAGCCAAGATCGCCTTTGCGCTCATCCGGCGTGCGGACATTGGATAGAATGACGGCTTCCAGCGCTTCATTCAACACGCCTTTGTCGTAGAGACGTACTGGTGGGAGGCGAAGTCCCTCGCCATAAATTTCTGTCACGGCGCCATAGCTGCCGGGTGTCGCGGAGCCAACGTCTGGCCAATGGGCGCGGAGACAGGTGAAGCCCAGATGCACGTCACCATGGAATGCAGGCCGGACCACATTCACATCCGGCAAATGGCTGCCGCCGAAATACGGATCATTGTGAATGAATACGTCACCTTCATAGACGTCATCGCCAAAGGCTTGCACCACGGCACGCACGGCATCTGGCATAGAGCCTAGATGGATTGGTAGGTCCGGCCCTTGCGCAACCATATCCCCGGCGCGGTCAAACACGCCGCAGGAATAGTCGCCAGCGGACTTGAGGATTGGCGAGTAGGCGGTTTTAGCCAGTACGACCCGCATTTCCTCCGCGATCTTATAGAGGCTGTTTTTGACGATTTCGAATGTCGCGGGATCATTCTGATTTGGCCTGCTCATGCGCTTGCTCCCGTGATGCGGATATAGCCATCGCTATCCATTTCGGCCTGCCATCCCGGAGGCACAAGGATGGTGCTTTCCAAGGATTCAATGACGGATGGGCCTATGGCAGTGCGCCCTTTAGGCATTTTTACCCGGTCCAGAATTTCCGCCTGCAGTGTCTCACCTCTGAACAGAACGGCGCGGCTGCCCTTTATGGGCTCAGCGCCGACCTGTGGTTCCTGGCGGATCGCGAGTGCGGGAATTTTACCGATGGCGGACACACGAAGGCTGACAATCTGCACCGGTTCCCCCCGGTTATCATGCCCATAAGTTTGCCGATGCCGGTCGTGAAATGCTTCTGCAGCGCTGGCCAATGCGTTTGCATCAAAGGATGACGCGGCAGGCACGCTCAATTCGTAGGATTGGCGCTCATAGCGGGCATCCATCGTGCGTTGGAATTGCCTGCGCTCTGGCGGTGTTCCAGCGCGGTCGAGTATGGCGGCACCCTCTGCCTCCAATTCTGCGAAAGCGGCCTCCATGGCGGCGGCGTCGGCGGTGTCAGTTGTGACATATACTGTGCGAACATAATCCCGCTGCAAATCAGACCCGACCAAGCCAAGGGCAGAGAATGCGCCCGGGATTGGTGGGCAGATCACCTCTGCCATGCCGAGTTCTTCGGCAAGTGCGACCGCATGGAGTGGCCCAGCACCGCCAAATGCGGCAAGGGTGAAATCGCGGGGATCATGCCCGCGCTCGACGGAGACAATTTTAAGCGCCTCGGCCATGGCGTGGTTCACGATATCGATGACGGCCGCCGCTGCTGCACGGGCGTCTATGCCAAGCGGCTTGGCCAGCTTCTCTGTGATGGCGGCTTCTGCGGCATCGAAATCAATCTCCATCTCGCCAGCCAGCAGGGAGCTTCGATCCAAATATCCAAGCAAGAGATTGCAATCCGTCACAGTGGGTTCTGTTCCGCCGCGACCATAGCAAACCGGTCCCGGTTCAGCGCCCGCACTGCCGGGCCCGACGCGAAGGCCGCCTGCTGCATCGACCCAGGCGATGGACCCGCCGCCAGCCGATACTTCTGCCAGATCGATCACAGGTACCCGAATTGGATGGCCGGTGCCGTTCATCCAGCGATTGGCACTGGCACCGCCGCCAACTTCATATTCCGGCGTGGTTTCATACTTGCCGTTCTGGATCAGGCTGGCTTTGGCCGTCGTCCCGCCCATGTCAAAGGAAAGCAGATCAGGCCGCCCACATTGTGCTGCGGCCAGGGCTGCAGCGACGACGCCTGCAGCAGGTCCGCTTTCAACCGCCATGGCGGGCATCGCCACACCTTCTGCCGCTTCAAACACGCCGCCATTCGATCCCATGACATACATTGGCGGCAGGCCAAGTGCTTCCGTGGCTTGTACTAACCGATCCAGGTATGACGCCAGAATGGGGCCGACATAGGCGCAGACGGCCGTGGTAGATGCGCGCTCAAATTCCTTGATTTCGGGCAAGACTTCGCAGGAAAGATATATGGGAACGCCCGGAAGCCCCGCGCGCAAGCGCTCGCCAAGGCGCTGTTCATGGGCGGGGTTCAGGAAGCTGAACAGTAAGGATACGGCGACGGCCTCGACCTTATCCGCTTTAAGCGTCTCAATCAGCGCATCGATTTCATCTTCTGCCAGCGGTGTGACGATTTCTGCGTCGGCGCCAATCCGTTCCGTGATCTCGAAGCGGCGGCGGCGTGGGGCCAGCACTGCGGGTGCGTCCTGGAATAGGTCATATAGGTCTGGCCGGGCGGAGCGGCGAAGCTCAAGCACATCCCTGAACCCACGCGTCATGATAACGGCGGCGCGGGCACCCTTCTCCTCAAGCAGTGCATTGGTAACGACTGTCGTTGCATGCGCCAGGAGCCCAACATCAGCCGCCTGAACGCCATATCGCTCCATCGCTTGAGCGAGTGCGGAGAGGACCCCAGCGGCAAAATCCTGCGGCGTTGTAGGTGCTTTCGCAACGCCAATTTCGCCTGTCGCGTCATCCACAAGTGCGACGTCCGTAAAGGTGCCGCCAATATCCACGCCAATTCGCCAAGCCATGCGTACGCTCCAGATTTTCCGGTGTGAGAATGCTATGCGGTAACGCCCTCTAACAGCAATGGTCGAAGGTATGGCGGATGGCTTGGCGTCGCCTGTTTGCTGGGGCAGATTGGGCCATCACTTGTGAGGGAATCATGTCAACCAAACGTATCGCCGTTATTGGCGCAGGTGCCGCTGGGCTTTGTTCGGCAAAGTATTTGAAGGCTGCCGGGTTTGACGTGACGATCTTTGAGATCGGTAGTGAGATTGGCGGTATGTGGCGTTATCAGAACGATAATGGCCTTTCAAACGCCTATCGCACGCTGCATATCAATACCTCGCGCACCGTCACGCGTTTCCATGATCTGGACTTTGATGACGGCGTGCAGTCGTTTCCAGATCATGCGGATATGCATCGCTATTTGATGAAATACGCCAAGCATTTTGGCATCGATGCGTTGATTAGATTCAACACGCCGGTTCGGCAAATTGCGCCTGCTTTTGATCCTGCAAAGGGGGAAGCACCGCAATGGCGTGTGGAAACGGACAGCGGCGTTGAGACCTTCGATGCGGTTTTGTGCGCCACTGGCCACCTTTCCAAGCCACGCCATGTGCCAATGTTCGAGCAAGGCTTTGGCGGCGAGTATCTGCACAGTTTCTATTATCGCCGCCCGGAGGATTATGTTGGCAAGCGCATCTGCGTGATCGGCGTTGGCAATAGTGCCTGCGATATCGCGAGTGATGTATGTGTAACGTCTGCGCGGACGGTGCTGGTGGCCCGGTCCACGCCGATTATCTTGCCGAAGCTGATGTTTGGGCGCCCGTTCACAGAAATCACACGCAAGATCCAACGACCCTGGATTCCGGCTGGCATCCGTAGGCGTCTCACGCGCTTTCTGGCCTATGTGGCCCACGGTGATCTGACGAAGCTTGGGTTTCGTCCGCCATCTGCGGAGCGCCTGCACGTCACCTCCAACGGCACAATTGTAAACGATATCGCCTATCGCCGCGTGGAGCTAAAACAGGATATCCAGCGGATCGAAGGCAAGGTCATTCACTTTAATGATGGCGCGTCCGATGTGTTCGATACGATCATCGCCGCCACCGGATATAAATGCGATTTATCGTTCCTGGCGGATGGCCTTGTTACGGGTAACCCGGACGAAAACAAGCTTGATTTATACAAACGTATTGTGCCGCCAGAATGGCCCGGTCTCTACATGATCGGCTTTTTCAATACCGACACAGCGCTGAATATGGTGTTTGAACATCAGGCGCGATGGGTGCGAGATATCATTGCGGGCAAAGTGCAATTGCCGCCGCCTGATGTCATGCGCCAGAATGTTGAGGCGAAGGCGGAATGGGTTCATACGCACTTTAAGCAAACGCCACGGCATGGCATCGAGGAAGAGCATGTGCCGTATCTGGCGGAATTGAAAAAAGCAGGCGCGCCGCCCGCATGATTGGTCGGCCTAAGATTGGGAGCATTACGGAATGACAGGACTTCTTGATGGCCATTTGGCCTTCGTTACGGGCGGTGGATCAGGCATCGGCCAGGGCATTGCTGAAGGCTATGCGCGGGAAGGCGCACGGGTCATCGCAGCTGATGTGAATTTGGCGGGTGCTGAAGAAACCGCCAGCCACATAAAGGATGCTGGCGGTGAAGCCTGGGCGATGAAGCTGGATGTCACGGACATGCAGGGCGTTCAATCCATCGCGCGAAAGGTCGAAGCGGATATCGGCCCGGTCTCCATTTTGGTGAACAATGCCGGCATTGTGCGCCGTGCCACCATCGATAGCGGCAATGCGATTGATGATTGGAATGATACAGTCGCGGTCAATATCACTGGCCTCTTCAATTGCGTGCATTCCTTCCAGGACCAGCTTAAAGCGACCAAAGGACGGGTGATTAATATCGGCTCAATCCAGAGCTTTGTGCACACGCCAAACTCGGTCGCCTATACGACTTCTAAGGGTGCGGTGAAGAACTTCACCATTGGCATGGCGGCGGAACTGGCACCGTTTGGCGTGCGCGTAAATGCCATCGGCCCCGGCCTTATCTTTACGCCGCTGAATGAAGCTGGCATCCAGCAGCAGCCAGAGATGCTGGAACGCTTCATGCGCCATATCCCCATGGGCCGCCCAGGTAAGCCAGAGGATATCGTCGGCCCAGCAATCTTCCTCGCCAGCGATCTCTCACAATATGTCACCGGTGTCCTGATCCCAAGCGACGGCGGTTATTTGACCGTTTAACGCATTCATTGGAAGCAGAGATGACACTCGCCCCGCTTTCTTTGAATGCCGAGCATGTGCAGTTGACGCCGGAAGGTGGGTTGTTCCTGGCGGCATGCCGCACGCTCGTCGTGGCCGACCTGCATTTCGAGAAGGGCTCGGCTATGGCGGCGCGGGGGCGGCGGCTGGCACCACCCTATGACACGACGGCGACGCTAGACCGGTTGCAACGGCTAGTCAGGCGGATGCAGCCGAAGCGCGTCGTGGCGCTGGGGGACAGTTTTCACGACGGGGCTGGGCCGCTGCGTTTAGGCGATGCTGAGGCCAGGCGTATTCAGGCGTTGACGAAAACTGTGGAGTGGGTGTGGATTGCAGGCAATCATGATCCTGATCCACCGGCCGCACTTGGTGGTACCGCAGCGACGGAGCTTTTGGCTGGCAGTCTATTGCTCCGTCATGAGCCACGGTCTGGACCGCGTCCGGGCGAAGTCGCTGGCCATCTTCATCCAAAGGCCGCTGTCGCTACATCTGCCCGCAGGGTTAGTGGTTTCTGTTTCGTGACAGATGGCCAGCGCATGATTTTGCCTGCATTTGGTGCCTATACGGGTGGGTTGGATGTGCACACGCCTGTAATCCGGGATCTGTTCAAACGGGGCCTCAAGGTTTTCCTGTTGGGGCAGGAGCGGCTCTACCAATTTCCGATGAGTAAGCTTAGCAAACCGCGCCGGGTATCGACCTTGTAGATAACTTTGGGTGTTTGGATTTGCGGCGAGCGGCGGCATCCGCTATCAACCGACGCAACATCTAGTATCTAATGAATGGCTCAAGCGCATGACGGCGACTGCCTGGATCCTAAACGGCCCCAATCTGAACATGCTCGGCATTCGCCAGCCTGAAATATACGGCTATGCGACGCTGGCGGATGTAGAAGCGATGTGCCGGGAAAAAGGAAAGGCGTTGGGTTTTGGCGTCGATTTCCGACAATCCAATCATGAGGGCGACCTTATCACCTGGGTGCAGGAAGCGCGGACTGCCGCCGCTGGTGTCATTATCAACGGCGCTGGGCTAACGCACACCTCCGTTGCACTGATGGACGCGCTGATGTTGATTGAGGCCCCCGTCATTGAAGTCCATCTCTCCAACATTCACAGGCGTGAGGCTTTCCGGCATCACTCCTATATCTCGAAGGCCGCGACCGGTTCTATTGCGGGCTTTGGTCCAAACACCTATGTCCTGGCGATGGACGCGCTCGCTGGTTTAATCGGCGACAAAGACCCCGAAGGAAGGATCACCGCATGAGCGGCTTTGACGTAAACGTGGAGGCCGTGGCGGCGCTCGCTGGCATTCTGGAAGACAAAGGTCTCGGTGAGATTGAATATCAGGACGGCGAGAGTTTCATCCGCCTGTCCAAGGCCGGCCCGGCGGCTGTCGCGGTCGCAACTGCTGCGCCAGCGCCGGTTCCTACTGCCCCTGCGGCTGCGCCTGCCGCACCCCAGCCGGAAGCCAAGCCGGAGCCATTGTCTGCAGGTGCAGTGATGTCGCCGATGGTTGGCACAGCTTACCTGCAGTCCGGCCCAGGTGAGCCGCATTTCGTGAAGCCGGGCGACCGGGTGAAGGCGGGTGATGTGCTGCTGATCATTGAAGCCATGAAGGTGATGAATCAGATTACGGCCACGCAATCCGGTGTCGTGCAGGAAATCAACGTTGAAAATGCACAACCGGTCGAGTTCGGCGAATTGCTGATGGTGGTCGAATGACCTCGGTGGGCTTGGCGTAATGTTCCAGAAAATTCTTATCGCCAATCGCGGCGAGATCGCACTCCGCATTATCCGGGCTTGCCGGGAAATGGGGATCGGCACGGTCGCGATCCATTCGACAGCGGATGCGGAAGCCATGCACGTGCGCATGGCGGATGAAAGTGTGTGTGTGGGGCCCCCGGCGGCCAGGGACAGCTATCTGAACGTACCAGCGATTTTGACAGCGGCAGAGATTACCGGTGCCGATGCAGTGCATCCGGGCTTGGGCTTCCTTGCGGAAAATTCACGGTTTGCCCAGATCGTCGAAGATCATGGCAAGGTCTTCATTGGCCCGACGCCTGAGCAGATTGAAATGCTGGGCGATAAAATTCAGGCCAAACGCGCTGCGGAAGCGGCCGGGCTGCCCATCGTGCCAGGCGGTGTTGACCTTATTCCAGACGCTATCGCGGCCGCTGCAGCAGCCGAAGCGGCAGGCTATCCAGTACTGATCAAGGCATCTGCTGGCGGCGGTGGTCGCGGTATGCAGCGGGTTGAGCGGGCAGAGAATTTGGCCCGCGCATATGAAGTCGCCTCTAGTGAGGCCGAAGCGGCATTTGGCGATGGCTCCGTTTATGTCGAGAAAGCCATTGACCGGCCCCGGCATATCGAAGTGCAGGTGCTGGCGGACGGTGAGGGCCATGCGGTCCATTTGGGGGAGCGTGACTGCACCGTGCAACGTCGCTTCCAGAAGGTGATCGAAGAGGCTCCGTCGCCCGTTCTGACACCTGAAGAGCGTGCCGCAATCGGTGAACATGGTGCAGCATTGGCCCGCAACATTAACTACCGTGGGGCAGGAACGGTCGAGTTCCTGTATGCCGATGGTCAGTTCTACTTCATCGAAATGAATGCCCGCCTCCAGGTAGAGCATCCGGTTACGGAGCTTATCACGGGCGTAGATATTGTTGAACAGCAGATAAAGATTGCTGCCGGCGAAGGTCTTCCCCTGCAACAGAGCGATATTGAGTTCCGTGGCCACGCAATTGAAGCGCGGATCAACGCGGAGGACCCGGAACGGTTCATCCCAAGCCCGGGGACTGTCGAGCGGTATCACCCACCCGGCGGGTCTGGCGTGCGTGTGGATAGCCATATGTTCCAGGGTGCTAAGGTGCCGCCACACTACGATAGCCTTGTCGCGAAACTGATTGTGTACGGTGTGGACCGTGAGGCCTGCCGTGCGCGGATGCGCCGGGCGCTGCATGAATATGTGATTGATGGAATCGCCACAAATCTGCCGCTGCACGCACGGATTATCGATTCCCAGGATTTCATTGATAGCGCGATCGATGTCGTGTGGCTCGAACGCTGGCTTAACAGCCAGTAAGGCGGATTTCACGCCCTAGAAAGCTTGACCAACAGGGTAGCAAACCGTATAAGCGCGGCTCGTATTTGATTCAATCCAGCTTTGATTAGGGAATCGCCATGGCTCGCAAGTGCGCCATCAGCGGCAAAGGCGTAATGGTTGGCAACAATGTCAGCCACGCCAACAACAAAACCCGCCGGACTTTCCGTCCGAATGTGCAGCATGCCACGCTGCTGTCCGATATCTTGGGCGTTAAGGTACGCCTGAAATTGACAGCGCAGGGGCTTCGCACGATTGAGCATAATGGGGGCCTCGACTCCTATCTGCTCAACACCGGTTCATCCCGGTTGACGGAAGAAGCGGCGAAACTGAAGCGTCGCATCCAGCGCTCCAAAGCACGCGCTGAAGCGAAAGCCGCCGCCTAACTGGCGACGCGCTGCTACAGCGGCAAGACGATCAGGCGGCGGACCATCGGGTCCGCCGCCTTTTTGCGTTCCGCTCTTTTTGCGGTTATCTGCGGTTTAGCTGAAGACGTCTGCCAACTCTTCAAGGCTGGCACCTTCTTTCGCGACCCGGAGGCGAACGAAGGTATGGGCCGTTGCGATCGCACTTAGCACGCCGACCATCACTACAATCGCGGTGATCCCAACCATGATGCCATCGTTCTCCGATGCGCCCGGCCATGCTGCCTCGGCGCCGAGTATAAGCCCAAACGCTACGAATATCGCAGCTAGCGTTAGGATGATCGACAAGCCGAATATGGGCCAACGATAGCCAGAGGTTAGGTCGAGGCTGCGGGAGAAAGCGCTGCGCATTCCCCGCCCCTCAACCACTACCGCTGGAATAACGACAAATAGGATTGTCATGAAATACAGCCCTGGAATGATAAAGAACGCGGTCCCGAAGCCAACAATCAGGCTGTAGATAAAGCTGGTGAGAAAGACCGCGCCAAGGCGTGGGCTAATGGCAGATATCGTTTGGCCGAGCGTGACCGGACGACCGCTGGCGAGCATCACGATTTCGTATGTCGCGATGGCTGCAAACACGCTTGAGCAGACTGTTCCTAGAATGCTTTCGAAGGTTGACCCGAAGGTGCTTGATCGGAACTCATCTCCAAAAAGCATGAACAAGAACACTGGCACATAGCAGAGCAGCGCTAGGGGCACGAAGTGAACGAAGCGCCCGAAGAATGTCGAAAATGAAGCGCCAATGACGCCGCCGATGGAAAATCGGTTCGGTTCGCTCTGCATAGAAAGACTACGGTAATTCTGGGCTTGTTTTAGGTTCGCTTAATCAAAGACTGCGGCCAACTCTTCCACGCTGGCACCCTCTTTGGCAATCTTCAGCGCAACATATGTATAGGCAACGGCAAGGGCGCTCAACACGCCGAAAGTGGTTATGCCCAGGTACCCGATACCCGTTAGGAAGTACACGTTGGCGATCTCTGATGTGGCCAAAATCAGGACGAGACTAAGCGCCCATTGCAGGATGAACACCAGGATGATGAACAGCACAATCAGCCCAAACACACGCCACCGGTAGCCTTTGGTGAGGTTAGCGCTGCGTTTTAACGCGGCGATCGGACCAAGCCCCTTCATAACGACTGCGGGCACGGTGACCCAGAGCATCGTGAGCAGGAATAACCCAGGTATGAACAGAAGTATCATTCCTGCATAGACGATGATCGTGAACAGAATACTTGCCAGGACCACTGGGAGAATGCGTGGCGCGGCTGCTGCAATTGCTTCGCCTAGTCCAGGACGCGCGCCAGTTTCATCCATGACGACTTCATAGATTGCAACTGCCGCAAATACGCCTGCGCAAACCATGGGGAGCAGAAAGCTGAGTGCCATCCAAGTGATACTGTTATTCACCAATGCCTCTGCGAGGTCGCTTGAGTGCTTAAGGTCCACAAGGGCCTGATTTTGGATGTAGTTCATGATGCCGACAGGCAGATAGCAGCCGGGATTTCCCATGTGGGATCGTCCCAACCAGGAAAGCATGGTTGGGAAAGGCTTGATCTGCAAGGCTTTTGCTTTTGATGGCTGCCGAAGGGCTAATCTGGTTGGCAGAGGACTGATTG
>Ga0181606_10000986_pt1 | contig 24414 bp, 34 predicted proteins | sample 041ome_10_FD_132994 | JGI IMG/M metagenome (GOLD analysis project Ga0181606, IMG submission 132994) | Coastal salt marsh microbial communities from the Groves Creek Marsh, Skidaway Island, Georgia - 041412US metaG (megahit assembly) | ecosystem: Environmental > Aquatic > Marine > Intertidal... | reverse complement strand
GAATTTGGGTAATCAACTACAGTAGACCCAGGTTCAATGCTGTAAAATCTTAAAGCATTCGTAACACCTGGTCTGATGGCTTTTAAAGTAAAATTATATTGGTCTGTAATAGTAAAAATATGAGGGTAAGTACCATCATACTCAGCATACACCCAACATGCTAGTGTAAAATCACTAGTACCAATAGTAAAATCCCCATTAGTATTAGGGATACTTAATCTATCATTTACACCATCTAATTCAACATACCCTTCATTTACATTATGGATTGCTCCATTTTCTAATGTAGCATGATTACCATTACCACTTACATCATTTAATTTATAAGGGGTCAATATGCCACTAGAAGTAAAAGTATGGATTGTGTACCCACTATGACTTGTAATTGTTCCTCCCGTGGCTGCTTGAGGGCCTGGGTATCTAACTACTACGATACCAGAACCCCCTGCTCCTGAGTAGTAGGTTTGATGGCCTGCTCCACCACCCCCACCCCCAGTGTTAGCTCCTCCGCTTCCACCCCCAATTCCTCCGGAACCAGGGACCCCATCATTTACATAAGGTCCAGGTTGAGCATCATCTGCATTATTAATACTATTAGTATCCCCAGCTCCAGCAGGGTATATAGTATTATTAGAGTGTCCTCCTCCCCCTCCTCCTAATCCACCATCTCCAGGACGGCCGTTTTGGTAACTACAACCACCACCCCCTCCTCCAAAGTAGTAAGCAGTTCCTAATATAGGAATCATTTTCCCATTACCCCCGTGACCACCTGCAGCAGGAAGATATCCATCAATTCCAGATTCACCTGGGGTTGAGGCTCCTCCTCCACCACCACCTCCATAGTAAGGGGAACCCCCACCTCCTCTTCCTCCAGGAGATCCTTGATTTGTTGTTCCACTTGCCCCAAATACAGTACCATATCCACCACCCCCACCACCAGAACCCCCAGATTGAGGAGAATAGTTAGAAGATCCACCTCCTGCACCACCACCTCCTAAAGCAGTTAGAGTACTAAAAGTTGAATCATTTCCTGGGTTAGGGGTTGTACCTCCTTGATTGGAGGCTACTCTAGCTCCTCCAGCTCCAACTGTAACTGTAATAGGTACTTGGGAGTTAATAGCAAAATTAGTGTTATAAATAACTCCTCCAGCTCCACCACCCCCACCGAGGTTAGCTCCTCCAGACCCACCCCCAGCAACTACTAATACTTGAACAGTACTTGGGAGTTGAGTGTGGATTGATCCGGGTCTAGATGGATCTAAATCTAATACTAGATTTGTTTTTGCTATATCTGGTTTTGCTCCGAATCTACTCATTATTTAGTTGCGTTATATAGTTGTTGAACTTCCTGTTGTGAAAGTGCTCTATTGTATACTTTTCCTGATGCTATCTCCCCTGGGAAGAATCTACCAGTTGGTATTCTTGGGTCTTTACCCCATTGAATTACAGAATCAGGATGTTGTAAAATACCAGACCGTATTCCAGTGCCTGAATTAACTAATTCTCCATTCATATAAACTCTTTGGGCTTCTGGGCTGATAGTACCTGTTATCATATACCATTCGTTTATATTTAAAGTATTACTCCCAACAGCTCTCCAACTCCCAGCATCATTTACATAAAATGTAAAAATGTTACCTGTGTTAGCATGCATTAACCACACATTAGTAGCCATGTTATCTATATCTTGTTCTGATTGCCCTGCTCCAGAACCATTAGGCATATCTCCAGTTCTTTTAACCCACCAGTTTACTGTTAACTCAACCTCATATTCAAAGAAAGGAGCTCCAGGAGGGGTAGAAATAAAATCATCTATTCCATCAAAAGAGAAATACCCACCATTAATAGGTTCATAAACAACCCCATTAAATAAATCATAATCACCTTGACCTGTTAAAGTAAATAATGAAGTGCCTGTTCTGGGGTATGATACTAAGTTTGAACCATCCCAAGCATTTTTAAGCTCTCCTAGAGGAATAGGACCCCCATAGTAATTTTGGGCAATATCACTATCACTTAAAGTATTACTATACACTCTACTATATGCTATTTGACCATTAATATTAGTTGCTGAGCCTGAATTTTGGGCACCTATTATTACGGGGCAATTTGGAGCTAAATCCCAAGATCCTGCATTAGCTGTTGATGTTCCTGATTTAACTCCATTTATATAAAAAGTAACATTACTTCCAGTTATAGTAGCAGCAGCATGGTAAAATCTATTAGTATCTCCACCTATATCTCCTGTACTATATAATCCTGAATAACCCGCACTAGTATCTAATGCTAGGTGTAATTTAGTAGTAGGATATCTCCAAAATCCCCAAGTTTGGCCTATATTATTACCCCATTTAGTAATTAACCCCCCAGTACCTGAGGAAGTATCAAATTTTACAACTGTTTCTAAGGTTAAAGTTCTATTAACATAAGATGATGAAGGTAATACATCATTTTGAAAACCATTACCATATATCCATACATGATCATTAGTTCCATCAAAATCAAACCACCCATTAGAATTCCAAGTGGGATCATTTCGTAAATCTCCATTATGGGAATGGCCTGAAAGGTCATACCAACTTGATTCTGTAGTAGGGTAAGAAATTATTTGATTTGCTTCAACATTTAACACTAAATTATTTCCTTCTATTTGTTTGTAGTAATCAGGACCAATAGCAAAATAATTACCGGAGGAAGCAATCCAATTTAATGCTTGCTCACCAGTTGAAAAAGGTGTTTGACCTTTTCTATCAGGTAAACCATTCACTACAGCAATAATATCTGCTGATGAAGTACCTTGTGTAGTCCAAAATACGGGAGCAGAGAATTCATCTACTGCTGGCTGACCACCTTCTACATAAGCTCCCCCAGCTAATGAACGTGAAATATAGTAGTTAGCTGTATAATTGTCCGAAACAATAGTATAATAGGTACCATCATTAGGAATGTCTGAGTACCATTTAGTTCCGTTATAATTTTGCCCATAATTTTTTCCTATAAGGTCAACACCATAGCTAATTCTAGAAGTTTGTAAACTTCCAGAAATAGGAGATAAATCATTAACGGCTACTGGATTTGGCATATTATTTTATTATAAATATTAAATTAATGAGCCTGTAGGTGTCGGTTCAGGAGGGCATTCAAATTTTTCACAATAATCACGTTTGTAAATATGCATAGCATTTCCAAATGTGTGAAGTTCTGAAGATGGTTCAGGCCATACTTCACTTGAGCTAAACGATAGTAATGGTTCTTGATCCCATAAAATATCTATAGCAGAAGAAGTAGTATATAAAGTACATTCCATAACAACAGGTTCACCACTTCCGGTTTCCCATTGTTCACATAAAGGTCCAAGAATAGAAATTATTTGAGTATACTTAAACCCAGTTTTTCCCGTCATTGGATCTATGACACTTTGAGTTATCTCATTTAATAGAGATAAATCATCCATCATGTATTTTCTATAGTAATACATTATTCTTGAGTTTCAGCTAGTATCCAACTTAATGTATCTTCATCCCATTGATAAACTTGTTCATCTCCAGGATAAGCAACAGGTGCTTCCCAAAGACAACTTTCTTCATCTAAAACCCAAGAATTAAAGGGTTTAGGAGGGATAAAAGCATCTAAATCAGAATCATAAGTGTAACCAATTCCTGCATAATTCTTACGTAAAGGAGTACCTCCTTGAGTATGGATACCACCTTGGGTATTGTAAGAAGTTTGAATCCATTTAGTAGGATCACCTACTGCTCCAGAATCAATAAAATCCTGTTCAGCTACAATAACTTGAACTACTGTGTTTGTTTCGTCTATTTGTGCAAAATGTGCCATAATTTATTTTATGTTAAATATCTAATAATAACTATTCCTGAACCTCCATTTCCCGAAGCATATGCTGATTGGGTACCTCCCCCACCGCCACCTGTATTGGCTACTCCATCATCTCCTCCTCTTCCATATCTTCCTTTACCACCACCCCCTAATCCAGGTTCAGCACTTTCAGCACTTCCAGGAGGACCAATACTAGAACCACCTCCAGCATAATAGGTAGGATATCCTGAAATTGGATATGATAAACCATCACCACCATATCCAAGCCCATTTGTGTTTCCGGGTTGGCCAGCTCCTCCCCCACCACCTGCGTAGTTTCCTGCTTCAGAACCATCACCCCCTATATTACCTTGCTGGGTATCTATAGTGGTTCCTCCGGTACCATCAGATTCTCTACCTCCACCCCCAGAGCCTCCCCTTTGTTTAATATTATTAGCGGAAGAATTTCCTTCTCCACCTCCACCACCTGTGGTGTTTAAACCAAAGGCAGAACTTGGAGTACCTGGGTCTCCTACAGCATCAGATGTTGGGGTTGTACCGGCACCCCCTGCTCCTACAACTATAGTATAATTAGTACCTGAAGTTACAGGGATAGAAGAGTTATACATTAACCCTCCAGCACCTCCTCCGGCACCCGATACATTAGAACCCCCAGCCCCTCCAGCTCCACCTCCAGCAACAACTAATACTTCTACTTCACCTGTAAATGAAGGAGAAAAAGTTGCTGAACCTGTGAATGTATGGATTGTGTACGGTCCGTAATTTGTAACTTCACCCCCAGAACCTGATTTAAATGAAGTTAAAGATTGTGCCTCAGTGGTGGATAATTGTCTGGGGATTACTGCCTCAGTAAATATTAATTTTTGAGAATTAAAATTACCATCAGGTCTTTGATTTTGATATAAACTTTGATTTGTAGTATTTAAGGTAGGAGTATAAGTTCCAATACTAGAACCGTTAACAAAAAAGTCTACAGTTGTACCATTAAATGTAGCAGCCCATCTATATCTTTTATTTTTCTGTAGTGTAGTACCTGTAAAATGACTATCATCAGAATACCCAAAGAAATAAGGATTATTACCTGAAGATATAATATACGAAAATAACCCCCCAGTAGTTTGGTTACCATACCCTGATATCCAGTTATAAGATCCATTTAAATCTCCTGTATCCTCTACTCCATCGTACTCAAATTCAGTAAATAAAGTACGAGGAGAAGCCCCCGTAGGTAAATTAGAAGTGGAAGTGGTGTAACCATCATCGGAAACTCTGGTGACTGATGAGCCACCCGTAGGGATATAGGATGATGGTAAAACCCGGGTATTGTTGACTACTCTTTCACTTTGTCCTCCCCAAGCATAAGCATATTCACCACTTACTACAGTTTGATTAGTATAGCCGTTTAATGTCCATAAATTAGAGTAATTTACTCCATTAGTTTGTTTAGCCCCACATCTGTACCATCCATTTTTATAAGGTATCATAAACGGAGTACACCCAGCAGATGCTACTATTTTCCCAGTTCTTAAATCAAAAGTAGCATAAGTACCTGAGTTATAGCTATTTCCTAAATATGTTACTTGAGACAATGTACCAGCTTTCCAGAACAAGCTATTAAACCTATCTGAGGTAGTTTGGGTATTTGGGGAGTAAAAATAAGTACTTGAGGTTCCTCCTCTAGTTACTTTATTAGCATTTAATGTACCATCAGGAGACATTACATCTCCAGGAATTGTAATACTCGTTGCATTTTTGCTCCAAGTCCCCTTAGTTAAATCTTGACTATCTAAAACGTGATTAGTATTTCCTTTCTCTAGTAATAAAGCACCTTTCCCTTTAGAGAAATCAATACGAGGATAGTTTAAACGGTCTGTTGTTGGTTGGTATGGTTTAGGAATAGAACCTTCAACTAATTGGGCCCCATAAAGATAAAAGGTTATATTTTGTTGGGTTGGGCTTACTCCAAAATAATTATCAAATTGGATTATAGAATATGGACCCGCAGTCGCTACATCATAGGTAAAGGTATAGCGTTGCCAAGTTGTTCCTATAGTTGCACTATTTGGATTTGCAGCCCCATCATTAAATCCTATAGTTGTAGTTGTATCTGCCCTCAAATATGCTGAGATTGTGACTATTCCTAAAACTCTAGGATTAGAATATGCGTATAAAAAATTATTTGCTCCTGAAGTCATTTCAACTTTCCAAGCATTATTTCCCCCAAATGGATCACTTTGCCCACTAGTTAAAGTAGTCCCCCCTGTTTTTGACCAAGGGCTTTGGTTAAATTCATTTGATTTAAGATGTAAATTAGCAGGTGTTCTCTCAATATACCCATCCTGATTTACTCTAGTACCACCATCTCCCCCAACCCATGTATAATCTCCGGTTCCATCATTGGGTAAAACAGAATACAAGGTATCTTCCTTATAGGATATAGTACTCCCCGCAGGATTAAGTAAATAAACAGCTTCATTGAGTATCTTTGACATAACGTAAGTCTAATGTTTGATAATACATATAAAAAAGAGGCGCTCTAAAGCGCCTCCTGACATAAATAAATTTGAAAATTTTGGATTACATATCCATTCTATCAGCAATATAGTTTTCATAATCTTCAACAAAATCTTCTACTGAATAGTCTTCGTATTGTTCTTTACCGTTCAAACGAATATCATTTGCTAATGATTCTTTATAAGCATCAAGCATTTCTTTAGGTTCATCTTGTAACTTAAACATAGCTTGAGACATTACTTTTTCTACTGTATTTTCATTTAAGAATTTTTTCCATTCTGTAATGTAATCAGTCTCTTCTAATTCTAAAGCATTATCTCCAGGCATACCTAAATCGTCTCCAACTGGGGCAAAAATCCCACCATCTAAAGATGATAATTGTGTCATAAGATCTTCAGATGCTCTACGAGTACCTCCACCTAAAGAAGCATTAACCCATTCTAGATTTTCTACATCATAAATGTAGATGTAATCAGCACCGTATGAATCAGCTATTTCAGCTACTTTAAGCATAGCTTCATCAAATTCTTCAGGTAATGGAGTTACGTCAGCTGGTTCTTGATGTTTAGCTTCAATATCACCAGTTTCTGGGTCTAGGAATGAAATATATCCCATAGAAGAGATTTTTAGTGCTTCGTTTGGTTCAGAATAAAAATTATCTAAACCTACACCTAGGTTTTCAGGGTAACCATCATAATGGTTGTATGTTGAAATTAATTCAGGCTTATCGTTAATAAAACCTACTAAAGCTCTTGTTGCCATATTATTATTGTTTAATTTTGTTTATAAATATTATAAATTATACTTAAGTCGATATCTATCAATAAAGCCTTCTCCCACACCCAATTCTAATATCTCAGCATTATCAGGTATACCTGGAAGTTTAGGTGCTGACATAATATAATCAATGTTTTCATTAGCCCAAACCTTCATTTTAGTTTTAGCATTTGATCGATTTGATGTTTTAAATACCATCACTACAGGTTGTTTAGCGTATGCTTTACCCTTTTCAGCTTTGACTTTAGGTGCTTTCCACCCTCTAGGAGGAATATGTTCTACTTTCCAAGGTCCGGCTGTTGATTTTTTTCTATCAAAATACCAAATGGATTTCCAACCTAACTCGGGTTTGGAAGGAACATCATAACACTCTAAAACCCAATTTTCTTTTACTACTGCTGGGGCTTCTGTTGGTCTACCTCTACTCATTATCTATATTTTTTTGCTATGTAATCACCTTCCATATGTGACTTTACAATATGGCAGTGTTTACAATTTAATTGGTAATTATTGGGTTGTTCTCCTTCAGGAGTATGTTTAATATCAGAATTAATATGATCTACATCCATCATTGATGATTGCCCTTTAGTATGTAAATCTGGATATGATACTACGGGATCAAAACCACAACTTTCACATTGATGCTCACCTCGAGTCCATTTTTCTACTTTGTACATCAGGTGGGGACGATCTAATCTAGAAGCAGCACCACATATTTGTTTATACTGAATATGGGTTGAACAATAAACATATTTCTGAGATTTATTGTAGAATTCAGTTTCGTTATTACACCAGCTAACTTTACACATTTTTCACCTCTTTAATATGTTTACATTGACGATCCTTAGCTCTCCAAACCCCAGGACAGTTACACTTATAAGTGACACCTACTTTGGTTACTTTGTAAAAATGACCAGGATCGCTGCTTGATTCAAATAACCACTCATCTTTCTGTGGTTTAGGTTTTTCAACCTGTGGTTTAACCCAATTGATATCTTCTAATGTAGTTTCAGGTAGTACTTCCTTCCAAGTTGGGACAATAAACTTTTTGCCATCCTGACCTGTAAATAAACTAGGTGGGATAATGGGATGTTCATAAGTGTATCTAAATACTCTTACATTAACGAATGAACCAAATCCTTTAGGATTGAATTTAAACCCTTCTCCGTTTGGGCGGTATATTATACGGTGTCTAAGATTTCCGTATTTATTCTTGTTTGTAAATTGATATAACATAACCTTTATTTATACCTAAATATACGAACAATTTTTGAGGTAGCCAAATATTTAATCGGGAACCGCTACTCCTCTTTTTGATACAACTTCAGAGGATTTTGCATTAGCAAATCTAATTGATTCTCTCTCATCCTCGGTTTCAAAATATTTCATAATAAAAGCTGCTGTAAATGTATCTCCAGCACCCGAAACATCTATTGTATCCTTAGGGGATGGGGATTCGAATACTATATTATTGTATTCGGCCCCCTTCTTACCTAAAGTAGTAATAATATTATCTCCTATAAGGTCTGGGTTGTTTAAACGTTCAGATTCGTTTAATTTAACAAAGTCAAACCCTTCAATAATTTTATTAGTGAGCGTACGTTTTGAATCCAAAATAGATAATGTCGATTTTCTAGCAATTTCTTTTAAATCAGCATCGCGTAAATACCCTTTATCATAATCGCTTACGATTACAGCATCAGATTCACCTAAAGCAATGTCTACAAAAGCTGTCCATTCAAAGTTAGAAACATGCTCTTCTCCCTCATCAATTCTAATAAACATATGATTGCTTTTTTTCTCAACAATCCTAGTTTTAGTAATATTAGAAGGGGGAGTCAAATGAATTATCTCACAATCAGGGTCCAATGCCTTCAAATTAGCCACGACGTTACCCGACATTCCAGCGTTTTTAACTCGATCTAACGGTTTAAACACCGGAATTGGCGCCTCTGGAGATATACGCGTTACTTCACCGTATATAAACTCATCAACACACGTCTCGCCTATTACTACTATTTTCATTTTCTTCTTTTTCAATTTGTAGATCTAAACTATATAACATACACATTCTCCTCAAACTTGATGGATCAGATAAATACATATGAATTAAAGTTTCATCATCTAAACTTTCAAATATTTCCCTGAATGTTGGAAAATTATTAATATTCACTATAAGTTGGAATTGTAGGTGTCTTTTTCTTTTTACGAAGTTCTGGGTATTTGGTTTTAGCCCAGTTGTGCCATTCGGTAAATGCAATGTAGCGTTGTTTTGCGGATGTTGTACTCATCTTCTCAATTATTTTAGTTATTATTTAATTGTTGTTCTACTTTAGCCCAGTATTTTTCTGTTCGTTTAATACTTCTCCATCTAGGACCCCCATTCCAACTACGGGCAATTGCCTCAAAATTAGAATCTTTGTGGTGGTATTTCTTCCAGATCATAAACATATGAATGGATTTTTCACGATCAAACCTATCATTTAAGGTAAACCGATGAACTGAACCTATTTTTTTACAAATGCGATTTACTTCCTTAACCATAATAGGACGGATTTGTAATACCCCAACTGAAGGGGTAGGGAGATGTTTATCACCAATAGCACTATCATTCCCCCGTGATTCAACTTGGATTAAGGCATTTACTAAATCCTCAATTTTTGGGGTTGAATCTTCAATTTGAAGGGGTTGAATTGGTTTTGGGTTTAAAGTAACAATCTTTTCAACAGTTACAGAACCTCCAACAGGTGATTTTGCGCCACTAAAGAATAGTGGGATAAAAATTAAAAATACTTTTTTCATAACTTCTATTTTAGAGAGTCTATGGCATTTTTTATTGCCACACACTTCTCATATTCTTCGTGGAATATATGAATCTCTAGGTTCTTCTCCAAGGTATCTATAAAATCTTCTCTATCTACTGTTAGATCCATTATTTTATTCTCATCTGATATAGTGATTTCTAATACTGGAATAAACCGTTTTTTGGTTTTTAAGTTATTTAAAATTTTACCAACAATGGCTTTAGAAATATTTAAATCTTTATTATAAATAAGATCTTCAAATTCTTGATAGGTTTCAACTTCTATTTTGTAAGCCATATTAAAATAAATCTAAAAAATCGTCGTTAATCTCTTTACTTTTTAACTTGTTAAGTTTTTCATCATTTTCTAACATTTTGTTAGCTAACTTTTCAAGATGTTTCTGTTTTTGTTTCTCAAAATCGTTTACAATCTTTCCATGCTTACTTCTTTTGATATTTCTTGTTCTTTTCTTTTTCATAAGTAAGATACTATATCTAATCCATCATCTTCATCCTCACCTAAACCTAACTCTTTTAATCTCTGGAGGTGGTAATCATCCAGTTCCCATTCTACTTCTCCCTGGTTTACAGGTTTATGATCTTCAATTCCCAGGAGTTGTTTATCAGTAAATAAATCTCCAATGGTTAAAAAGAAACAATTATAACAGAGCATTTCAAGATTTTCTAGTCTATAGTGTTTTTTATTCCCATCTTTAAAATGAAGGAGAATTGGTATTTTATAATCTAGAACCCGACGCTCATGAAAACCACAATTATTACATTCTTCTTGAAGGTACCCTTCAGTTATGAGTCTGTATTTAATTTTATCAGGGTTGAATGATGATGGGTCTACTCTACCTTCAATAATATCAATTAATGCCGGATCTTTTTTTCCATTATTTAAGAATTTAGGAATACCCTTACCTGATTGGTTTTTATGCTCCTCAAACAAATTATCATGGGTTTTGCTTTCATACTGCTTAGCCCATTTTTTGTAATGCTGGTAGGAAACATTAAGGTATCTAGCAGCAGCACGATTAGACTTAGTCTTATTCATTGCCGCAACTATCATTTCTTTTCCTAGTGGTTTTGCTAATGGCATCTATATTAATTTATTGTTCGGGATCGAGTGGGTTCATATAGTATTTGATGTAACTCCACAGATCATTCGCGTTTTTGAATGTATATTGTTTACCGTCTTCGTCTTCCAATGGGACTATGCTACCATCAGGGTTAAATCGATCAAATACGTACCAAAATACTAATTCAGCAACTTCTTCACCATATAAAAACTTAAAAGTGTTTTCAATTACAAACCATAGGGGATCTGTTACTTTGGTTAGCTCAAACCCTCCATGTTCAAATATCAAATTTTCAATCTCATTTGATTGTTCTAACTTTTTAATTAGAATTAGAAAAACACTTTTTTCAGTAGCGTCAATATTATCTTTAATGATAACTTCAGACCCCAATATCTTCTTAAATAGGTCTTTTATATCTTCTGAGTCGTCAAAATCTTCACTCATATTTTTTCAATTGAAAACACCTCTTTAAACTTATTTAAAGGGAGTTGTTTCATTTTACAAGCGATAGCGTAAGCTTCATTTACATCCTCGGCATATAGGGTGCCTACTGTTTCTTTGTTTTGATCATTGGTGTTAAAATACTTCCACTTTTTCATAATTTATTTACAATTTGTTGAACTTCTATACAAGTGTCGTAATCTTCAATCTCTACAAAATGTTGAAGAATACGTTCTAAAACTATCTTATAATTTGATTTTTCTAATTCTACTATTAATGATAGGTTTAATATATTAAAGAGTTCGACCTTCTCCAAATTTTCTCCAACTGCTCTTTTAATAGTGTCTAAACTATCTAAGAGAATAAATTCTACGAAATCTTCTGATTTTGATAATTTAAGTAGATCATCTTTATCTTGGTATACTAATTCCAAGTTAGTTATTTCACTACCCTTTTTTTTGGTATCTTTTTCCATAATAAGGGGATTTAATGTTCTATAATAAATATTATAACCTTAATCTAATCCCTTATTTTAACTCTCCAGTTTCGATTTTAGTGTAACGAGTGTTTTGGTTCTCTTGACGATCAATAGTCTTATTATGGATAATACAGAAATGTTCTTCTAGGGGTAATACAGCAAATGTTTTATACCCTGATACCATCCCATGTACCTGATGGCCTGACCATTGGATACTAGGATCATTTTTATAAATACGTTTTTGTTGATCTGGCCAGTTTACCCATCCTTGATTATTTACTTTCCACCCCCATTTATTAATATGATCTTGGGTAAGACCTTCAACCAGATTTTTACGAGGTGTAATTAAAACATCTACAGGGTTTGGTTCTAGAATTGCTTTAAGATTAGTTAATAATACTTCATGAGGTAATTCATCAGCATCTAATTGGAAAATATAATCCCCAGTACATTTACTATTTAGAAAATTTTTATTTTCTAGGAAATTTTGTTGGAAGTTGAATGGGTGATAATTTACTGAGGGGTAGATATTTAAAACATCCAACACCTCATCTGTAACTCTATTTGAATCATAGACAACTACAATTTCGTCTTCACTATCAATTTTACCAATTAAATATTCAATAAGGTTTTTGATATCCTCATGTTCATCACAAACTGTTAGACCGTAACTTAACTTCATTTAATAACTTTTTTACATTAATATTATTGTCGTAGAACGTTATTTTAAACGTTCTAACATTTTTGGAATCTAGTAACTCTAGCGCTTCTAGTAATTTATTGATCTCCATTAAAAACCCCTATGTAATCCATAGCATCGATGAAATCCTTCTCCCCGTATTCATTAAGTGTGGTCATATCCATTCTCCACTCATAATATTCATCTTTTTTACCTGGGATTGGGTATTTTTCTTTGTCTTCATCAGTTACTGGAACTGCTTTTACAGCAGCCCATCTCCAATCATCAACACTTTTCCCGTTTGCAAAAATCATTCCCTTTTGGGGTAAATTAATTGTTGTGGGCATCCAGATTTTTCCATCTTCATCTTCACCCATTAATTCTTTATATAAATTAGGGAGAATTTCCATCTGTTCTTCGAAAAAGTCACTATCTTTTTTCATTAGGGAGTTAGTTTGGAAACCACACCCCATACATTGGTAGTTTTTAATATCTTGGTTTACTTCTTGCACATAGCAAGCATCGCTACCACACCTATCACAAATTTTTAAATTATCCATTTTATTTCAATTTAGGGAGTTCTAATTTTATTTCTTTTGGAAATTCAGGTACATTAGTATCTAAAATTTCTTTTAATTGATTAACCATAACTTCAAAACTAAAGTTTTTTCTACTATGGTGTCCTTGTCTTTTACCTCTTACAGACCAATCTTTATAGTTTTTATAAACATCATTAAAGAAATGACCTATGTGACCATGGTCAGGACTAAACCATTGAGAGCCTTCAATTAACATATCCTTTATTTGAGATGATTTGTCAATAGGTTTTAATTCACCCCCCAACAATGCTGTAAATTCATTGTTTAGGAAATCAACATGACCCGACCAACCTGAGGCGATTATTGGTTTGTTTGTAAGTGAAAATTCAAGTAGTGGTCTACCAAATCCTTCTCCCTTAGTTAAACTAACCATAGCTTTTACCTTTGGATGGTTGTATAGTTCGTTCATTTCCTTATTAGTAAATTCACCATGCAATAAGTAGATTTTAGGTAACTTACCCCCAGGAACAGATTTTCTAATAGCCTCAATTCGGGTTTGGATGTCTCTCTTATCTATAAGTGATGATCCAGCCCCACTGGTTTTTAGAATTAATGCTGGTTGTTTAGGTTTGTTTTTAAACAATTCGTAGAATGCTTTAATTAATAAACCAACGTTTTTTCTATCTTCATTAATATTACCTTGCATCCAATGTCCTACAAATAGATAAGCAAAAGATTCTTTAATAGAGTTGATATCTTCAAACAAATCTAAAGATTCAAATTCATCCTTTTTAATAGGTTTATAGACATCTAAATTAGCTCCCTCAATGAGTACTTGGATTGGTTTAGTAAGTTTTACCTCACCCCCATTATCTGTACTATATTTAGTATTTTCAAATACATTTTTAGAATGGGTTGATGATGTTAATACAATATCCATTCTATTACAACCTTCAATCCAAGGGTGAGCACACGCTGTAGTTTCAATACCTGCTGTTAAACCAATATTATACTTCCCTACAGGTTGGAATTCATTTGGAACTGTGATTTGACACCAAACATCTGGTTTTTGGGTTAACTGACCTAATGTTAATAGAGGGTTTATAAATCCCCACTCCTCAATATGATCTTCTATAAACCCAGAAGGAGTACTACCCCATCTTTGGGGAATGACTTTAACATCATATTCATCCAGTTCAACAAGAGCTTTAATAAAATCTCTAGATCGAGCTCCATATCCTGAATAAGTGTCTACTGGGCAACTTACGTAAAATGTATTCTTCATTAATATAACAATTTATGCTTTAAAACTCTTGGTTCGTATTCTTCATCTGTGGAAAATGTGTATTTTTTTCTGGGAGTCCAAGTTTCAAATAACTCTTCCATACCTTCAATAATTCGATTAGACATCTTTTCAGATGTGAAACCTGCCTCATCTCCAGTAGCCCATTTCCTACCTTCTTCACCTCTATGTTGGCGTTCTTCCTTACCCATTTGATAAAGAGCCATAATTTGTTCAGTTGCATCTTCAGCATTACACCTATCATCCCAAATATAAGGTGTAGGTACAGAACCAACTAAAGATCTATTTGTTGGGAAAACTGGTAGAGCCCATTCACCACATTCTTTGTATCTACCTGTATGGTTAGAAGGAATTTCAGCATCTGGTTTAAACCAATTACCACTTTCATCTACAAATCGCATTTGATCCTGCATACCACCTGTTACATTTGCAATAATCGGAGTACCAGTTAATAATGCTTCTGTTAATGATAACCCCCAACCTTCATTTGAACTTAACAAAATGACACCATCAGCACAATTATACAACATATTCATTTGTGGGGTGGATAGCTTGTTATTTGAAATAATCAATGTTTGCTGTTCCTCCTTAGTTGGAAATAAATAGTCAATGATTGCTGGGAGATCAGTACCATTTTGGTCTACAGGTTGTGTGTGAAGAGCAAATAAGCATTTAGAAGCCTGTTCAGGAGTTAATTGATCAATAAAATACCTCCAAGCTAATAATGCATCTGGGATTGATTTACGTCTAATGTTTCTAGAATTGAATAATAGAATAAATTCTTTATCTCTCCCCTGAGTTAATTGCTTTCTAAATTCCTCTACCTCATTATTATCTTCTTTAATAGGGAAGAACATTTTATCATTTAAACCATGAGGTACATATTTGATAACTTTAGTATTACCATCTTCTCCTAACACCAATTCATTGATGTTTACAGTTTGTTTTGAAATGCCGAATAGAGCATCACATGAATTATAAAATTCTTTATTATATGCCGGTGCCGGATAATCATCCCAAATGTTAAGGTATGCAATAGGAACCTGTTTACGAATTTCATTTTCCATTTGGAACAACCATGTAAAGTATCTAGGATCAGTAATAAGGAAAATAGCATCTATTTTTTCTTCCCTAATCATCATCCTAACCATATCTGGAGTACCATACCCATCAGTAGGGTATAATATAACATTTGAGTCTTCTACATTGGTTTCTTTTGAAATAGACTCAGACATATCAATTCTTTTCCCTTTATCAGGATGTTTGATAGCTCCTGCTATTTGAACCCAATTGTATCTATGACAGGTATTTAATACCATCTCACGACCAATTTGTGCAACTCCGGAATGAACACGAATATCATCCGTAAGAAGTAGAATTTTTTTTCTATCTTCTTTTTTAATGTAACCTTCTTTTACCATAAAATTTTTTAATTTACTCTTCTATTGTTAAATCCGTATGAGATGTAACTTGCTTTCTAAATTCTTCATCTGTAAGATACAAATGAATTGCTCGATCAGCAAGCTTTTGAAAAGAAAACTTACGTTTTACACACTCAATTTTAAAATTTTCGAACAAGTCGCTTTGAATTTTTACGCTTGTTAATGTCATGTCTCTGTTTGCCATAATCTTAATTATTTTTGTCTATACATATATCAGGATTCTTGGAAAGTTGATTTACATAAATGAGTTTTAAAGAAAGGACACCATTTACAATTATTATTAATAGTTTCAGGCATTTCCTTTTCACTAAAACCTTCTTTAGTAAAACAATTATCTAAAAATTCAGTAAGCATTTTAGTTGCTTTATTTACTGATGTTTTCCCTGATGGGGGTTTGAATTGTTGGATTCTTTTTATTACAAAATCTTCAGACTCATATAATTTCCTCTTTACAATGAAGAATTCAATATCAATATTATCAATTGGGATATTGTATTGTTCCGAAAAGAATTTTTTATATAAGACTAGCTGGAATTGTTTTAGTTTATCCTTTTTTGCTTTATCATTCCAACCACGGGTTGATGTTTTTATGTCTATAATAGTGAATTTTTCTGTGTTCTCATTATATAACACGACATCCAAAAACCCCATGTATTTAACACGTGGTAAACGCGGATTAGGCGCCAATACAATAGGTACCTCACATCCAACTAACCACCACCCACGTTTTGAAAAATATTTACCTCTATTCTTTTTAAGGTAATTTATAATTTCAATTCCGTCGGAATAGAATTCTTGAAGTGTTTGTGAATCAGCAAAATGTTCACCTTTATTTTTCTTATAAGCTTTTTTATACTCATCTCTTAACCGGTTTTCAAAGTCTTCTTCTAAATCTATTCTATCAGCTGAAGCACCACTTTCGTTATACATAACATCTAAGTACATCTGGAGTGTTTCGTGTAGGGCTGTACCGAATGTCATATGGATAGACTGTTCAATTACCTTATGCCCATCCCTGTAATTCAATGCCCATTTTTTAGGACATTGCCAATACATGGATGCTTGAGAATATGAAACATTTTTCTCATATGCAAAATCAACAGGGATAGGAGGGTTTCTTTGTATATCCTTTACTACTTGTGGTATCTTCTTTTTAGCCAAAACTTATTTCCATTTTCCTCTAAGTACGAGCATTGCTATAATCCCGTAATTAGCGATATCAATAAAACTATCAATCATTGGTTCATTAACAACGTAATTGTGACCTTTACGTTTTAACATATTTTTCAAACGATTGATTTTATCATTACAACGTAACCAAATCCCCGTAAGTGATAAATCTCTATCTTCTTTAGTATCTAAATTTGAACCTAAAGAAATATTAGATAAACCATAATCTAACATCTTAGCAGCAAATAATTCATACTGTTCTTTTTGAACTGCTTGAAATTCCTCTGCTAATTCTGGGTATAATCTTTCAAAATCATTAACGGTTTTATTTATACCATTAATTTCATATTCTACAACTGGTTCTGACATTTTATATAACTTGTTTTTTGTTTAAATATTTTTCAATCGCTTCTAAACGATCATCAGCATCAGCTAACATAGCAAGTGCTTCTTCAGCGTTTTTATAGAAATCCTCTGTTGAGTGATCTCCAATACCCGCAGGATGGGTTTCTAGTAATTCTAGAGTTAATAATGCTTTAGCTTTATCAGCAATAGCTGAGGTGTAAAGCATTTCTTTTAATCGGCTCATAACTTTGCTTTTTTAATTAACTTTTGTGCTTCTTCTTCAGAAACCCCCATTTCCCATAAAATTCCCTCAATTGACTTAGGTATAATATCAATATAATGATCTGCTTCTCCTAGAGAGCATTCAAAATACTCAGCAATGTATTCTGCTAATTCTTGATAATTTTTCTTGTTTTCGTTTTTAATGTACTTAAGCCAGAGTTTCTTTTTTGGTATCATTTCTCGGTAAATGGAATAAATTTGTTTCTTACTTTGTGGATTTATCTTTTGAACATAATTTACAATATCAATGTAATCCATATTCATAGATAAATATCTATGTATCATGTAAGAATTCCATTTATCCCACGATTCTTGTGAAAATTCCTCAGGGGATGTCTTTTTGACAGTTATCTCATTTAACCAATCAAATAACGTCATTCTTGTATTCTTCTCGTAGTTCAACTGGAATAGTACTTTCTAAGATTTTTCCGGTTGCTGGATCATAAAATACAGGAATTGGCATAACTGCATCTTCATCAGCTCCTACTACAAATTTAGATACTTTACGAAGTAAAACACCTTGACTAAATACTTTGTTCCCTTCAGGGGTTTCAACTGATGTTGTACTTTTCAAATCAATGTTGAGTTGTGGGTTTTGTTGTTCCATTTGTTTATTTATTTATTTATTATTTTAATTCTATTAGTTTTGAGATGAGCGCCATTGCATTAATCTCTTTATCAATACGGAAATTAGACTGATAGCTATACTCGTTGATGTAAACAGCAACCATTCCTTCATTTCCATCTGCGTATACAGAAGCATTATCATACAAATAACGATAGAATTCCTCAAAATCATTAATATTTGCATTAGCGATAATCTGTCTAATATTTCTCCAATTCGGTTTAGCATTCTTTAATTCTTTAATTACCTGTGACATATAATTAGATGATACAAGTACTGATTTATCTACTACTACCTCATCACCTTGGATCGATAATTGAATAGTATTAAGCATTTTACGAATATCTGGATAGTATTGGTTAATAATGCTTTTCAAATCATCAGCACTACAATCAACTTTCTCTTCTTTAAATACATCAATAAGATGGTATGCTATATCTTGTTTTGATGGGGGTACTATTTTAAGTGTTTGACAACGTGATTGAAGTGGATCAATAATACGTTCTACATAGTTACAAGTTAAAATAAACCTTGTCGTACGCGAGAAAGTTTCGATAACATTACGGAGCGAAGCTTGCGCTTGGATAGTAAGAAAATCAGCTTCATCCAAAATGACCACTTTAATAGATTTAAAGCTAGCCGCTGACGCAAATCCTGATACTTTATCCCTAATCGTTTCAATGCCACGTTCATCCGAGGCATTAATATAAAGAAAATCACAATCGAGATTTTTAACAATGAGCTTAGCAAGAGTTGTTTTCCCTGTTCCAGCGGGTCCATAGAATATTAGATTTTGAATATCATTATTAGCTAGATACTGAGAAATTGTCTTTTTGATATGTTCATTTCCAACATAATTTGATAAATTAACTGGTCGGTATTTCTCAACAAGGAGACTATGTTTGTGATTCATAACTTTTTATTTACTTAAATATACGAATTATTTTTAGATAATCCAAATTAAATTCCCTGTCTAAATTCCCCATATAATGAATACATTTTGGGTTCTTCTTTCTTAATCTCTTCTTCATGGGCCTGAATAGCATATAATTTACTATCCATTGGATCCAACCTATAAGCTCCTTTAAAACCTGTTTCTTGCAGAAATGCTTCTAAAGCATCTGTTAGAGTTTTAAAAACTTCTTTTTTAGGATCACCAACAAGAGTCCACCTGTCTCCAGGTGGCACTCTAGTGGCAATAAGTTCATTGTGTTCAATAACTTTTGTTTCCATATTACATCATAGGCATTGAAGTGGTCATAGAACCATCTGCGGAATTACCTTTAGATTCTGGATGGGTTGAGATCACACATTCTGTAAGTAGAATTGTACCTGCAACTGATGCTGCATTTTCCAACGCTGAACGAGTTACTTTGGTGGGATCAATAATACCAGCATCCTTCATGTTAACAACCTTTTCTGATTTAAGATCATAACCAGCCCAAACACCATTACCGGAGTCTATTAGTTGATATTTTCCAATCATTTGAGCATCTACAACACCGTACCCAGCATTAACTAGAATCTGTTCAAATGGTTTACCACAAGCTTTATATACAATCTGAGAACCAATACTGTCTATAGTTTCAATACCTTCACGAGCATATAGTAAAGCAGCACCACCACCAGGAACAATCCCTTCTTCAAGAGCAGCTTTAGTAGCATTTAAAGCATCGTCAACACGATCTTTTTTCTCCAACATTTCAGTTTCAGTAGCACCACCAACGTGGATAATAGAAACACCACCTACCATTTTAGCTAAACGGTTTTGAAGTTGTTCTGTGGCATATGGGGTTGTTGATTTATCAATTTGAGATTGAAGATCAGCAACACGGTTATTAATAGCTTCTTCACTACCTTTACCATCAACAATAGTTGTTTGTTCTTTATCAATGGTAATAGCACGAGCTTGACCAAACCAATCCCAACTGAATTTATCAAGTTTCATTCCTTTATCCTTGTCAAATACCTGACCACCAGTTAATGTAGCAATATCTTCTAGAATAAGTTTACGACGATCACCGAAATCAGGAGCTTTAACAGCAGCTACTTTTAGAGTACCACGTGCTTTGTTTACAATTAGGGTTGCAAGTGCTTCGTTATCAACATCTTCTGCAATGATCAATAATGATTTGTTAGTTGCTGATACTCCTTCTAGGACTGGGAGTAGTTCTTTAACTTGAGTAAATCTATGATCAGCAATCAAGATATAAACATCTTCCAAATTACAGGTCATTGAAGCATTATCCGTAACAAAGAAGTGGGACTTGTATCCTCTGTCAAACTGCATTCCTTCTACTGTTTCAAGATATGTCTCACCTGATTTGCTTTCTTCAATATGAACCACACCATCACGACCTACCTTTTCAATAGCAGTAGCAATCAATTTACCAATTTCAACATCATTATTAGCTGAGATTGTAGCAACTTGTTCTAGTTGTTCTTCAGATGAAATATCTTCTGAGTTTGATTGAAGGATTTGGATTACTTGCTTAACAGCAGCATCAATACCTCTTTTAATTTCAACTGCATTTTCTCCATTATTGAGGTGTTGCAATCCGGCTTTAACCATCTCACGTGCCAATAAAGTAGAAGTAGTTGTACCATCACCTGCTTTTTTAGCAGTTTTTACAGATGCTTGCTTTACCATCTGAGCACCCGTGTCTTGAATATGACCATCTACCCAAATAGATTCAGCAACTGTTACTCCATCCTTAGTTGATAGAGGCCAAGCTCCATTATTTTCGATTAAGACATTACGTCCATTAGGACCCATGGTAGATACTACGGCATCCGCTAAGATGTCGATTCCCTCCATAAGTTTTTCTCTCGCTTCACTCCCTAGAGTGACTTGTTTTCTCATGTCTACAGGCATACTATTTTTCGTTTTTGATTTTTGCTAAAATTTGATTTTCAGGACCAATAAAGTATTCTTCACTATCGTATTCAAGTTTTGTGAATCCCATAGTAGGTAAAATTACTACATCTCCTACTTGAACCGTTGTACTGATGAATTCTCCAGTAATGGTTGGTTTACCAGGGCCTACAGCTATAACTGTCCCCTTTTCGTTTCTGTCTTTCCCAAGATCAGGGACAACAATGTTACCGTACATTGTTTCTTCTTCTTCAAACGGTTTTACGATAACCGCATCGAACATTGCTTCTAATTTCATATTCCGATTTTGTTTAATAATTCATTCATTAATTCTCTTTCTTTTTCGTATTCTTTAATATAAGACATAACTGAGGTATATTCAGGTTTTCTATCAGTTTTAAACTTAGCTATTTTAGCTAATGCGTGTGATAGTTTACCGTAATGACCTACAGGCTTTTCATAATTTTTCCCTTTAGATCCCTTTTCAAGGTTCTTTTCATCAGGAGTGATGGTTTCAACTACTGTATAGCAGTAGGCATCTTTAGAAATGTGAAATTGCCCTAGTACCGGGTCTTTAATAATAGTATAACTCATTTTTTTATATTTTATAACGTGAATATACGAATCCTTATTCAGTAAACCAAACTTTAGGGAGCATTTAGTTACTTAATTTTTAAAACTTTTGGTTTTGCTTCATCAGCGTAAGGGATTGTAATCTTTAACAATCCATCATTCATCTCAGCATCAGCGTTGGCTAAGCTGAACTTTGGAGCAATCTTATAACCTAAATTGAAAGAACGCCTTGCAATCCCTCTATGGATCCAAGTGCCTTCTGGTATGTTATCTTCACCTTTGTTGTAAGAAATTCTTAGAATGTCTCCTTCAACATTGATCTCGATGTCCTTTTTAGTAAGACCGGTACATGCAATTTCGAAATGCAGTCCGTCTTCTGTCTCTAAAATGTCTACAGGGTGGGTGATTTTGGCATTGATAGCCGGTTGGAAGTCTAGTTCAGACTTAAAAAAGTCTCTAAACAATAAATCAAATGGTGAGACGTATGTCTCGTTAAATAATGTACTCATATCATTAATAAAATTTATGCTGTCCGAAGATCAGCGGGTTAAACTTAACAAAACTTGCTCCCTAAAGTTGTGGTTTTGTTGAATATACATATATTAAAAGGATGTTTCTGCGCGACGAACCATAAAATAGTCACTAGAAATTCCATTATTGGAAAATTGTAACCTCATAAGCCCCATAGTACTTAAATATAATTTACCCCCATCCATATCTTTATTAGCCTGGAGGATAGTTTTTAACATATCTGAATTAAATGGGAGTTTAAGATTGGTTTCTTTAATATCTCCTAAAATTTGATATGTAATTTTATTATTATGACCTGATTCATCACCAAATACAAACTCAACAACGTCTTCACCATCTAAATTGGTTGATGTTGTAACTAACATATTATCAATTTGAGCCAATGCACTTTTAGCTTTGATAATATTCTCAATATCCTCTGGTGTTAGGTTTAATTCGACTACCCATTCAGGGACATTCACAGTACCTACCTTATCTATAAGTAATGGGTCTGATAAAGCATAATTTAAGTTAAAATTCATATCTGATATTTTCAACTTAGTAAATACTTGGTTGGTTTTTTCTAGTTCTAGTAATAGATCACCATTACAAATTGAAATAAGATTTTGTAACTTTTTAGTATCATAAATAGCTAATTTACTATCTTCTAATTGAAAATTTTCACATGAAATACTTCCTATAACATCCTTAGTAGGTGTCATAAAATCAATTTCAAGATTATTGTTTTGAATATTCCACTTTACAGACTCATTAAGCCCCAAATAGTATTTATTAATTACGCTTTGTATAATTGATTTATTTATCATATTTTTTAGTATAGATGTTATTATTTACAACTAGTTTATCTACAATTCCATTTTCCAAATGTACGAACGCTTCTTGGGGATGACAAACTATAGGTTCACCATGCACATTAAAGCTTGTATTCAATAATACTGGGATGTTTGTGAGATTATTGAATTCAGATATTAGGTTATGGAATGGTGGGTTATTTTCCTTAGTAACAATTTGAATCCTGGCTGTTTTGTCTATAGGGTGAACTACTGCTGGGATTTTTTCCTGCCATTCTCCCCTAGTATCATAGAGCATAGTCATAAACTCAGCTGTATATGGGGATTTAGTAATATCGAACACTTCATTAGCTCTTTCCTCCATTACTACTGGAGCAAAAGGCATAAAATCATTCCTTTGTAATCTGTCATTTACATTTTTATAAGTTCCAGGTACACTAGGATCAGCTATAATACTTCGATTACACAAAGCTCTAGGTCCATGCTCATAACGTCCCTGAAACCATCCTACAATGGTACCTTCTTTTAGATCATATGCTAATTCTTTAAAATTAAGGGGACGTTTATTAAATTTGGTTTTATCATATTCAAAATCACTATCTGAATATTCTGTTCCTAAGAATATGTTATCTAATTTGAAAGGTTTAAAATCGGGGTTATACTTCTTGTATACTGTAAGAGCGCTACCTAAGGGTAAACCTTCATCACCCATAGGAGGAGCAACAAATATCTCCTTTACCCAATCTAACTCATTAATCCTTCTATTTAATTTGATATTAGCAAAAATTCCTCCAGCTAATGCTATGTGTTTAATTTCAGGATATAGTGAATGGAGGTGGTTGAAAATTGATAGTACTTTTTCTTCAAATACTAACTGCCCGTTATAGGCTATATCTTGTAAATGGTGGGTTTCACCTTTATAGATACTACCAAACTTTTTATAATAGTTTTTATAAAAATCTTCATATAACTTCCCCATAGGTACTCCTTCACCATGATTGTAATCCGGGTCTGTGTGGAGACCTTCTATAGTAATTGAGTCATTAAACACATCATAAAGATCTTGGTTAAAATTACCATGAGAAGCCATCCCAACTACTTTCCCCTCATCTTTAAGACGTTTAAACCCTAAAAATTCGGTAAGCATACTGTAATAATGTCCCAAAGATTTATTATAAATGCCTATACCATCTATATAATTCAAATTACCTTCCTTACCAATGTAGTACTTAGCACTGTGGTAATTACCACTAGCATCAATAGAAACTACTAAGGTATCTTCTTCAAACCCACTAAGATAATAAGCCAAATTACAGTGGGATTCATG